>Ga0302157_10003158_pt1 | contig 18776 bp, 16 predicted proteins | sample I_Bog_N3_3_FD_193502 | JGI IMG/M metagenome (GOLD analysis project Ga0302157, IMG submission 193502) | Peat permafrost microbial communities from Stordalen Mire near Abisko, Sweden - I_Bog_N3_3 | ecosystem: Environmental > Terrestrial > Soil > Wetlands > Peat | place: Sweden: Abisko, Stordalen...
TTCCTGATGGGGGGCACCGCCGGCCGCACCACCATGCTTGGCGAAGGCCTCCAGCATCAAGATGGCCACAGCCCCATCCTCTCCAGCACCGTACCCACCTGCCTGACCTACGACCCCGCGTATGTGTACGAGATGGCGGTCATCATCCAGGACGGACTTCGCCGCATGTATGAGAACAGCGAAAACTGCTTCTACTACATCACCATGTACAACGAGGACTATGCGAACCCAGCGATGCCTGAAGGCGACGGCATTCGTGAGGGCATCCTGCGCGGCCTGTACAAGTTCAAGGCTGCGGAGAAGGGCGAAGCGCAGGCCCAGCTCTTCGGCTCAGGCCCCATCCTGAATGAGGCCGTCCGCGCGCAGCAGATTCTTGCGGAGAAGTACTCCATCGCCGCCGACGTCTGGTCCGTCACCAGCTACAACGAGCTGCGCCGCGACTGCGTCGAAACCGAGCGCTGGAACCGCCTGCATCCGGCCGAGAAGGAGCGCACTCCGTACATCGTCACTGCGCTCGGCGCCGCTGCCGGCCCCATCATCGCGGCCAGCGATTACATGAAGTCGCTGCCCGATGCGCTCAGCCCATGGCTCGGGCCGCGCCTCGTCTCGCTCGGCACAGATGGCTTTGGCCGCAGCGACAACCGCGAGCACCTGCGCCGCCACTTCGAGGTCGATGCCGAGTCCATCGTCGCTGCCACGCTCTCCAAGCTCGCACGCGAAGGCGTCGTCAAACCGAAGCTGGCCGCGAAAGCCTTCGCCGACCTCGGCCTCAGCCCCGATGCCCCCAGCGCCGCGAAGGCCTGACCGCTACACTATCTTTGTTCTTCCTTTCGGCATCACCTATACCGTCGTCATCCTGAGCGGAGCCGTGTCACAGTCTCACCGTGACACGGCGGAGTCGAAGGACCCCTGTATTTTCCTTTACTGTCCGCCACCGAGGTCCCGCTTGCCCCAAAACCCGCTCCTCCCTAACCGCAAGCTGCGCGAGTTGTACGCACTCATCGAACGCTGCCGCGGTCTGGAACGAAATCAGGCACGCCGCCAGCCGCGCACCGTCGCGCGCGAGGCCCTCTTAGCCGCGACCACCATGCAGCTTCTCCCCGGCGACCTGCTGCTCGCCGAGCCCGGAGACCGCACTGCCGTCGCACTCGCGCCCAAACCAAAATCCGCCACGCCGACTCCATCTACCGCGCTGCCCGCGCCGCGTCTTGCTCTCGCCGCAGCCATGGCCCACGGTCTGCAAGCCGCCGGAGCAGAGGGCCTCGTACTCGCCTTCACCCGCGCCGGTGCCACCGAACCCGGCTGGGCTGCCGCGCTGGACTGGGCACACTCCGCGAAGCTCCCGCTGCTGCTGGCCTGCTCAGACGCCACCGGCGGCAAAGCAAATCGCGCCGCGAAAGAGCCTCGCCTCGACTGGCTGCAGATGCAGCGCCTTGCAAAGAAGCTGCGCCTGCCCGTCTTCGCAGTCGATGGCGAGGACGCCGTTGCCGTCTACCGCGTCATGCAGGAGTCAGTGATGCGCGCCCGCGCCGGCGGTGGCCCTGCAGTCTTCTGGGCCGTGCTCTCGCCGCAGCGCCCCGCGCGCGCCCATCTGCCGTTGGCGCGGCTCCAGAGCTATCTTGCGGCGCGGCATATACCTCTGCGCCGCTAAGCCCTTCAAGCAGGCGTTACACTAATGGGCATGTCTTGCTACAGGTTCAACCGGCGCACCATCCTCGCAAGCAGCTTCGCGCTCATGGGCGGCAGCGTCGCGCTCCTGGCCCAGACACAGACACCGCCCCCGACCGCGCCAACAGCCCCGGACAATCAGCAATCCCAGCCCGCGCCGGCACCCTCGTCCGTTCCGCCGGCGACCCAGGTCCCGGCCTCCAGCGTTCCTTCGGTACCGGGCTATCAGGATCCGTTGCTGTCCCCGGTTAACGTCGGGCCCGGCGCAGCTACGCCACCGGCGAAGGTGCCGCAGCCTGCCTCTGTGAGCTCGTTGCCCTCCTTTGGCCCTTACGATCTTCAGCCGCTCAATGACGGCGAAAGCAAACTCTCCTCCACCTACATACCGGTCGACAGCCCCATCTATCCCATGGCGCTGCGGCTCTACTCTCTGGGCTACCTGGACACAGCCTTCATCAATCTGCGTCCCTGGACGCGGCTCAGCCTCCTGCACATGCTGAATGATTCGCATGACCAGATCATGGCGGAAGGCAACCCCCAGGCCGTCGAGTTACTCGCCAAGCTCACCGACTACGTCTCTGCTGAGAACCCCACCAGTGACAGATTCAATCGCGGCACCATCTATGGTGTGAACACCGTTTACACGCGCCTGCTGGGCATCACCGGCCAGACCCTGCGCGACAGCTATCACCTCGGCCAGACCATCGTGAATGACTACGGCCGCCCCTACCAGGCCGGCTTCAACAACATCACCGGCTTCTCCACCATCAATGAGATGGGCCGCTTCTCGCTCTATGTTCGCGGCGAGTACCAGCACTCGCCCGCGGGTATCGGCTACTCGACAGCGCTCACCGCCGAGTTGGCGAACATCGACGGCATTCCCTACCCCGGCACCAACAACGAGGACCTGAACCAGGCCACCATCCCCACCGGCCCCATCGCCGCGCAAAATCCCTTCCGCCTGCAGGAGGCCGTCCTCTCCTTCCACATCCTCGGCCATGAGATCTCCGGCGGCAAGTCCGACGACTGGATCGGCCCCGGCCTCGGCGGCGGCATGGCCTGGAGCAACAACGCAGAGGACATCTACTCCTTCCGCATCAACCGCGTAGAGCCGATGCACATCCCTCTGCTCTCCCACGTCATTGGCCCCATTCGCTATGACTTCTTCGTCGGCTCGCTGAAGGGCCACGTCTATCCCAACGAGCCCTGGGTCCACCAGGAGACTGTCAGCGCAGCTCCCACACCCAACCTCCAGTTCGGCTTCCAGCGCACCGTCATCTGGGGCGGACACGGGCACCCCTGCCTGATTCCGGGTACGGTCAGTTCAACTACCCCCTGCGGCGAACCCATCAATCTTCATACCTTCCTGAAGAGCTTCTTCTCCTTCAACGACACGACCGGTGCCGTAAAGCTCTCCAGCGATGACCCCGGGGCGCGCTACAGCGACTTCTACTTCTCCTGGCGTCTGCCGTACATGCACCACTACGTCACGCTCTACACAGACTCCATCTGCCACGACGACGTCACTCCGATCAGCGCACCGCGCCGCGCCGCCTACCGTCCCGGCGTCTACATCTCGCAGTTCCCGCATCTACCCAAACTCGACTTCCGCATCGAAGGCGCCAACACCGACACCTCCACCACACGCAGTACGGAGGGCGAGTTCAACTACTACGAGAACGTCCAGAAGCAGGGCTACACCAACAAGGGCTTCATCATGGGCGACTGGGTCGGCCGCCAGGCCAAGGGCGGACAGGCCTGGCTCACATGGCACCTCTCCGGCAACGAGTGGGTGCAGGCCGAGTACCGATATATGAAGGTGCCCAGGGACTTTGTCCCCGGCGGCACATCTCAGGACCAGTTGAAGATTGAGCTCGTCAAGCGCCTGCACAAGGACATCGAACTCGATGCCTGGTACCAGTACGAGCGCTGGAAGGCGCCCGTGCCTCAAATCACTGGAAACAACTCGTTCAACGTCACCGGTGGTCCGCTCTACTACGCCAACGCCCAGACAGACAACGTCATCGCCGCGCAGATTACCTGGTACCCCAAACTGCGCAGCGCGCTGGGACTCAGAAGCAAGTGATAAGTGGGAAGTTGTAAGTTCTAAGTTGTAAGTAGATGCGGTTTTACTTATAACTTAGAACTTACAACTTACATCGCCGCTTCCCTGAAGTACTCCATTGACTTTCCCAGCCCCTCGCGCAGCGATACCTTCGGCTCCCATCCCAGCAGCGTCTTCGCGCGGGTGATATCGGGCCGTCGCCGTGTTGGATCATCCTGCGGTAGCGGCCGGAACTCAATCGCGCAGTGCGACCCAACCAGCGCCTGAATCTCCTGTGCGCACTCCAGGATGGTCCACTCGTCGGGGTTGCCGATGTTTACCGGATCATGCTCGTCACTCTTCGCCAGTCGCAAAATCCCATCGATCAAATCCGAGACATAGCAGAAGCTCCGCGTCTGCGAGCCATCGCCATACACCGTCAGTGGCTCGCCGCGCAGCGCCTGCATCATCAGGTTGGAGATCACGCGCCCATCGCTGGGGTTAAGCCGCGGCCCATAGGTGTTGAAGATGCGTACCAGGTGCGTGTCCACTCCGTAGTAGCGGTAGTATGCAGCCACTGCCGCCTCGGAGAACCGCTTCGCCTCGTCGTACACCGAGCGCGGCCCCACCGGATTCACGTTGCCCCAGTAGCTCTCCACCTGCGGATGCACCTCGGGGTCGCCGTAGCACTCGGATGTGGAGGCATGAAGATAGCCCGCTCCGTACTTCTTCGCAATCTCCAGTGTGTTCAGCGTACCCGCCGAGCCCACCCGCAGCGTCTCCACTCCCAGCCGCAGATAATCCGGCGGGCTGGCCGGCGAGGCGAAGTTGTAGACGTAGTCCACGCGCCCCACATCAAAGGGCTCGCAGATGTCCAACTCCTCGAAGCGAAATCGCGGCTCAGTCTTCAGTTGCGCAAGATTGCTCAGCCTGCCGGTCGAAAGATTATCGACTCCAAGTACGCGATGGCCCTCGGCCAGCAGCGCATCGCACAGGTGAGATCCCAGGAACCCCGCCGCGCCGGTGACCAGAATATCGAGCTCTGCCATTCGCTCTAGGCTCCCGCAGCCGCGGGCTCGCGCTCCGGCGTGGCCGCCGCCCGCCCGATGCTCAGATACGTGAAGCCGCGCTCCATCATCGTCTTCGGGTCATAAAGATTGCGACCGTCCACAACGATGGGATAACGCAGTGCTCCGTGCAGGCGATCCAGGTCCAGCCGCGCAAACTCCTCCCAGTCGGTCAGAATCAGCGCCGCATCCGCGTCCTGCACGGCGTCGTCCACGCTCTCCGCATAGCGCAGTTGCGCGCTCGCGGGCAGTTCCAGTGCGGCGCGCTTCATCGCTGCCGGATCGTAAGCCACCACGGCGCAGCCTTCGGCCAGCAGCATCTCCACCAGGTCCATCGCCGGCGACTCCCGAATGTCATCCGTGCCGCCCTTGAACGACAGACCCAGCACCGCCAGCCGCTTGCCACGCAGCGTCCACAGCGCCGACCGCACCTTGCCCAGAAAGCGCTTCTTCTGGTTGCCGTTGATCTTCTCCACTTCGCTCAGCAGGTTGAAGTCCACGCCCATCTGCTCGGCAACCGAGCGGAAAGCGGCCACATCCTTGGGAAAGCACGAACCGCCGTAGCCGATGCCCGGGCGCAGAAACTTCGGCCCGATGCGCGAGTCCAGACCCATGCCCTCGGCCACCTGCTCCACGTTCGCATCCGCCGCCTCGCACAGGTTGCTGACCGCGTTGATGAACGAGATCTTCAGCGCCAGAAAGGCGTTCGAGGCGTGCTTGATAATCTCAGCGCTCTTGGTCGAGGTCAGCAGCAGTACCGGCGGACGCGCGCTGGAGCAACTGCCTGCAATCCGCTCCGGCTGGTTGTAGTAGTCGCCGCTGGTCAGCGGGGCATAGATGCGGCCCAGCAGATCGCTCGCCCGCTCGCTGTCGGCCCCCACCACGATCCTATCCGGGTGGAGAAAGTCCTCTACAGCAGTTCCCTCGCGCAGAAACTCCGGGTTGGAGACCACGTCAAAGGCCTCGCGCTTCACGCCGTTGCGCTCAATCACCCGGCGAATCCACTCGTTGGTATAAACCGGGACCGTGCTCTTCTCCACGATCACCTTGTAGCCGTTGATGGAGCGCGCAATCTCGCTGGCCACGGCCTCCACATAGGACAGGTCGGCGTCGCCGGTCTCCGACTGCGGCGTGCCCACCGCGATAAAGATGGCTTCGCACTCCCGCGTGGCCTCGGCCAGGTCGGTCATAAAGCGCACCCGCGTGTTGCGATAGCGCTCCAGCAGCTCCGGCAGGTGCTTCTCATGGATCAGCGAGTCGCCGCTCTTCAGGGCCGCCACCTTGCTCTCGTCGTTATCGACGCAGATCACCCGGTGGCCCATCTCGGCAAAGCACATCGCCGCCACCAGGCCGACATACCCGGAGCCCACGACCGCTATCTGGATCGGTTGCTTCATTGCACCCTTTGCACCCATCGTATTATCGCAGAGCCGCACACTCCCCATCCCTCCCAATATAGGAAGCGCAGCCGCATAGCCAATAGCCACGGGGGCCCTGTCCATGCAGGCCGCTGGCCTGTTCGCGTAGACTGAACCGTAATGAGTTCCGCTCGATTCCAGAGTCCGACCTACGAGCCGGACTTCTCTCCGGCATCCTCGTCCGCTTCGGCCAACACGGCAGATACCACTCTGTCCGAAGCGTGGGTGACCATTCGCAAGCGGAAGTACATCATCCTCGCCGCCGGTCTGCTGGGCGCGGGGTACGGTTTTTACCAGGGACTCATTCAGCCCCGGCTCTATGTCTCCAGCGCCACCATCGAGATTCGCAGCGGTTCCTCCAATGAGTACCGCGTCGGCAGCGCCACCACCGGCGCCGAACCCACCTCCAGCCTGCCCACGCAGGTCGCCATCCTCAAGAGCGACACCCTGATGCTGGCCGTTGCCCGCGACCTAAACCTGGCCAACAACCAGGACTTCGTCGGCGCCAAAGGCCCGTTTCCCTTCCGCAATATCGACGACCCGGTCATTCGCCAGTCCACCATCAACGCCCTGCAAGGGGATGTCGGCGTGGAGGCGGTGCCCAAGACCGACATCATCCGCATCAGTTGCACCACGCTCAACCCCAGGCTCTCCTCGGACATCGCCAACAAGCTGGTGGAGGAGTACATCCTGCGCAGCTTCCAGTCGCGCGCCGACGCCTCGCAGCGCGTCTCCCGCTTCTTCGCCCACCAGCTCGACGACCTGAAGCAGGAGGTGCAGGACGCGCAGGAGCAGATGATCGACCTGCAGAAGCGCATGGGCGTGGTCGGCTTTGACCCGACCAACAACACCATCACCTCCAGCCTTAGCGACCTCACCAAAGCCGTCAACGCCGCCGAGCTAAATCGCATCCAGGCCCAGACCCACTACCAGGTGCTCGCCGGCATGGACCGCAACTCGCTCGCCCTGCCGCCCGACGCCGGCCGCGATAGCGGCGGCGTCCCCGGCCTGCGCGTGCAGATCGATACCGCCCGCGCCCAACTCGCCCAGCTCTCCGCTACCCTCGGGCCCAACCATCCCCAGGTCAAGGCCCTCAAGGACCAGATCGCCGAGCTCTCTCTCGAACTCCACGAGGAGCAGGACCGCGTCCTGACCGAGGCCCGCGAGGCCTACATCGCCGCCCAGGCTCAAGAGAACCAGACCCGCGCCGTGCTCGCCGATCAGACCACGGACGCCTACAAGCTGCGTGACGACCTCATCGATCTCACCGCACGCCAGCGCGACTACGAGACCAACCGCACCCTCTACGAGGACCTGCTGCAGCGCCTGCGCACCGCCGCCGTCCAGGCCGGCCTCGAGTCCACCGAGATCGACAACATCGACGTGGCCGTTCCCGCCATCGGCCCCTCGCTACGCTCGCGCTCCACCATGGTGATCATCGATGGCACCATGATGCTCATCCTCGGCCTCATCATCGCCTTTGTGATGGACAGCCTGGACACCGGCCTGCGCAGCGTCGCCGAGATCGAAGCCGTCTCCGGCCTGCCCTCGCTTGCGCTCATCCCCCGCACCCGCCGCGACACCTCCGACCAGGGCAAGCTCAGCATCCCCATGCGCAACATCGGCGTGCTCTCCAATCCCAAGTCGCAGTTCGCTGAGGCATTTCGCGCGCTGCGGACGTCGCTTCTGCTCTCCGTCGCCGGCGGTGAGCCCCGCGTGATCCTGCTCACCAGCGCCACGCCGTCTGAAGGCAAGACCACTGTCTCCACCAACCTGGCCTGCGTGCTCGCCCAGCGCGACATCCGCGGCTTGCGCGTTCTGCTGATTGACGCCGATCTCCGCCGTCCCACAGTGCATCACCGCCTCGGCCTCAACGGCAAGATCGGCCTCACCTCAGTGCTCTCCGGCAACGTCACCCTGGAGCAGGCCGTGCAGCACATCCCGGAGGTCCCCAACCTCGACGTTCTGGTCAGCGGCCCGGTGCCGCCCTTCCCCACCGAGATGCTCGGCTCGGAGACCATGCGCCATCTCCTCGAACACGCCCGCGGCATCTATACCCACATCGTCATGGACTCGCCGCCGCTACTCTCGGTCACTGACTCCGTCGTGCTCGCGCGCGATGCCGACGCCATCGTGCTCATCCTGCGCCACGGCAAGAGCAGCAAGCACGCCCTGCGCCGTGCCCGCGACCTGCTGCTGCGCTCCGGCGCACGCGTCACCGGCATCGCCGTCAACGCCGTCGATCTCAACTCACCCGAGTACTACGCCTACTACGGCTACTACGGCTACAGCGGCTACGCCTCCGCCGGCGTCGACAGCACCGGGTGGGACGCCCACGACGACGGCTCACACGGCCCCCGCCCCGGAGGCCGCCCATGACCCCGCGCCGGATCGCCCTCCTGTTAGGCATCGTCCTCTGCGCCGCAGCGAACGCGCGCGCGCAGTACAGCGGCCCGCCCTCGGACACCCTCCCCCAGGCCCCTCCGCCCGCCACCGTCACCACCGACCGCACGCTGCTCTTTCCGGCCATGCGCGACCTCCAGCTCGGCCCCAGCGACCTCATCTCCGTTCGTCTCTTCGGCGAGCTGGACTACACCCCCCAGGTCCGCATCGGCACCGACGGCACCGCTCTGCTTCCCCTCATCGGCGTGCTCCCACTCTCCGGGCTGTCCATCACTCAGGCCGAAGAGCTCATCGCAAAGAGACTCCTCGACGGCGGCTTCTATCGCGACCCGCAGGTCACCGTGCAACTCGTCGAAGGCCCCAACGCCGTCATCACCGTCGTCGGCGAAGCCCACGGCAACGTAACGGTCACCGGCTCCCGCCGTCTGCTCGACATCCTCTCTTCAGTCGGCGGTCTGCCCGGCACCGCCAGTCACATCATCACAATCCATCGCCCCGGCGTAGACCAGCCCATCGTCATCGACCTCGGCACCGACCCCATGCACAGCGCCCTGGCCAACATCCCCGTCTTCGCCGGCGACACCATCGTGGTCGCGCGCATCGGCGTCGTCTACATGATCGGCGCCTTCAAATCCACCGGCACCATCTCGCTCACACCCTACTCGCAGCTCACGCTCATGCAGGCCACGGCGCTCTCCGGTGGCCCGGCCTTCCAGGGCAAGTATGACGACCTGCGCATCGTCCGCACCATCGGCGACCGCCGCACCGTCGTCAAGGTGGACATCAAGAAGGTGCTCTACGGCAAGGCTCCCGACCCCATCCTCCAGCCCAACGACATCGTCTTCCTGCCCGACAGCGCCCTCAAGGCCTCCATCTCCAACGGCAGCCTCGGAACCATCCTCGGCGTCGTCGGCCTGCTCATATCCATCGCGTATAGATAAGAGCACTTGTCAGTTCTCAGTTGTCAGTTCGACCACTGAATACTGACAACTGACAACTGACAACTGACAACTGCTATGCTCCATCTCGCCTACCTCGTCAGCCATCCCATCCAGTACCAGGCGCCGCTGCTGCGCCGCATCGCGCGCGAGCCCGGCATCGACCTCACCGTCCTCTTCGGCTCGGACTTCTCCGTGCGCGGCTATAAGGACGAGGGCTTCGGAGTCGAAGTCGCCTGGGACACCCCGCTGCTCGAGGGCTACAAGTCGGAGTTCCTCAAGAGCTGGCGCGACACCGGCACCGTCTCCTTCTCCAGCCCCGTCAGCCGCGGCCTCTACCGCCGCCTCCGCGAGCTGCGCCCCGACGCACTCTGGATTCACGGCTACGCAAGCCTCAACGCGCTTCAGGGCATCCTCGCCGCCAACGCGCTCGGCATTCCCGTTCTGCTGCGTGCGGAGAGCTGGCTCGGCGACCGCCCCCGCTCGCCGCTCAAGCTCGCCGCAAAGTCCCTTCTGCTGCGCTCACTCAGCCGCGCCCTCGACGCCGTCCTGCCCATCGGCACCCTAAACGCCGCCTACTGGCAGCATTATTTCCCAGCCGTCCCGCAGTTCCCCATGCCCTACGCCGTCGACAACGACTGGTTCGCCGCCCGCGCCGCCGCCGCCGACCCCACCGCGCTACGCGACGAGCTCAACCTCGACCCCGACCGCCCGGTCATCCTCTTCGCCTCCAAACTGCAACCGCGCAAGCACGCCGACCACCTCCTCGCCGCCTTTCGTTCCCTGATAAATCCGGGTGCCCCAGGTCTCGATTCTGAGACCTGGGTGAGGGTGTCCGGGGACATCCACCAACTCCCCTACCTGGTCCTCGTCGGCGACGGCGAAGAGCGCGCCCACCTCGAACGACAAGCCGCAGACCTCGGCATCACCGACCACGTCCGCTTCGCCGGCTTTCGCAACCAGTCCGAGCTGCCCGCGTTCTTCCGCCTCGCCACGGTCTTCGTCCTGCCTTCGCGGCACGAGCCCTGGGGCCTGATCGTCAACGAAGCCATGGCCTCCGGCTGCCCGGTCATCGTCTCCTCCGACGTCGGCTGCCACCCCGACCTCATCCCGGCGAACACCGCCCTGGGTGGCCCGTTCATCGCGCGCACTTTGAGCGATGAGCGGGGAACCACAACCGCCCTGCCCGGTCTCGTCTACCCCGTCGGCGACATCCCCGCGCTCACCGCCGCTCTGCGCCGCGTCCTCGCCACACCCGAAACCGCCGCACAGATGTCCGCCGCCGCTCGCGCACGCATCTCCACCTGGAGCTTCGAGCAGGACGTCGCCGGCCTCCGCGCCGCGCTCGCCGACACCACCGGCAAGCTCCGAACGTAGGCCTCTTCAACTCCCCGCCTGCTCCCACCACCGCTTCTCATCCAGCCCCACCACCAGCAGCCACAGCATCACCACCGCCTCGCCCAGCACGCCGCAGCCCAGGTTCCACGGCGAGAGCCGGCTGGCCAGCGTCGGCGACTGAAAGGTCAGCCACGCCACCCCCGCAAGCGCCATCGGCGCCGCCAATATCCTCGGCATAAACTCCGACCGCACGATTAGGACGCCCGTCAACAGGCAAAAGAACCCATCCAGCACAATGGCCACGTCCACGCCCTGGGGATTGAACCGCATCGCCTCAAACAGCAGCCCCACCAGCCCGATGGCCGTCCCCAGCATCGCCGTCCGCTTCTCCACAGGCTTGAAGATCGTATAGAACAGCACCATCATCGCGGCCATCGCCACCACCGCCAGCAATCCCACCGCGATCTTCAGCCTGCCATGGAGATACAGCTCCCCTGCGGCTGCCGTGAACAAACTGAACAGATAGAGCGCACCGGCGACTCTGCCTCTTTGCTTCGCAGATACTGGAATCATCCCTGCATCCTCTCACGCACCCACTCTCTCCGGCCACTGTGAAGAAAGCAAGCATCATCCTCGTTGGGCCGCCCGCCCAACTTGATCCTTGGCAAGACCCGGGGTTTGAGCGAAACATCTTGGCTCACACAGATGCAAGGGCCGAAGGCCCGACGATATACCAGCCCAGGGCGCAGCCCTGGATTAGGGGTCACGAGGAAGCGAGAGGCCTGAAGGGCCGCTCTAAAATCTCTCGCGCGTCACCATTTTCAAGCGGCCCCTCTTGACACCCCCATTACAATAGAGACAGACGAACGATGACCGCGCGGCCAACCCCGGGCTCATCGTTTGCACCGGCCCAGCGCCATCAGGAACCACCGATATTTGACAACTTCGCCCCGCAGCCGACGTGTCCTTTTCGATATATCCTTAAGATAATCGTCTGAAACGCACGCTCATAACAAAGGGCTTAGCATCTAACCCCCAGACCCCAAAACAACCGAGGTCCAAAGCTAAGCCTTTATTTATGAATATTTTGCGCGAAAAACGGGTAGGGGAGCCCCAATATGGGCCTGAATCCGGCTCCCCAAGATGGTCCCCCGGCCGCGAGTCCGCTTCGCTCCCCTGCTATTCTTGGGCCGAGGGGCCGCGACACCGTTGAGAATCCTGCATATCGTCGGCACCATCAGTCCAGCGGCCGGCGGTCCCAGCGAGGTCATACGCATGCTGATCCGCTACGCTCCACCCGGCGACACCGCCGAGCTGGCCACGCTCGACGACCCCGCAGCGGCCTTCCTCACCGGCCTGCCCTTTACGGTGCACGCCTTCGGCAGCAGCCAGCCGCGCTGGTGGCGGCCCGGCCTTCTGCGTTGGCTTCGCCGCAACCGGTCTCGGTTCGACGGCGTCATCGTCCACGGCCTGTGGGAGTACACCGGCTGGGCCGCTCGCCGCGCCTTCGCCGGCAGGCTGCCCTACATGGTCTTCCCGCACGGCATGCTGGACCCCTGGTTCAAGCGCACCTACCCGGCCAAGCACCTGAAAAAGTGGCTCTATTGGCTGCTCTCGGAGTACTGGACGCTGCGCGCCGCCACGCGCGTGCTCTTCACCACTGAGACAGAACGCGAGCTCGCGCAACACACCTTCTGGCCCGCGCGCTGGACGCCGCTGGTCACACCGCTCGGCTGCGAGCCACCGCCGGAAGACACCGCCAGTCTGCTCGCCGCGTTCCACGCTCGCTGTCCGGAGCTGCGCGGCAAGCGGTTCCTGCTCTTCCTCGGCCGCATCGACCCCAAGAAGGGCTGCGATCTGCTGGTACAGGCTTTCGTCACCGTCGCGCCCATCGAGCCCGACCTGCATCTGCTGATGGCCGGCCCCGACTCGACCGGCTGGAGCAGCAAACTGCAAGCCGAGACCACCGGCGTCAGCGAGCGCATCCACTGGCCCGGCATGTTAATCGGCGACGCCAAGTGGGGCGCGCTGGCCGCCTGCGAGGCCTTTATCCTGCCCTCGCACCAGGAGAACTTCGGCATCGCCGTCGTCGAAGCCCTGGCCAGCGGCAAGCCGGTGCTGATCTCCGACCAGGTAAACATCGCGCCGGAGATCGCAGCCGCCAACTGCGGCCTGGTCGCGCCGGACACGCTCGACGGAACGAAGTTGCTGCTCGCCCGCTGGCTGACCATGCACCCGTCCGAGCGGGACGCCATGGGCAGCAACGCGCGCAACGAGTTTTTGGCGCACTTTGACATGCGCCGCAACGCCGCGAAGATCCTCGGCGTCTTCGCGACTGCAACGACGGAGGCCCACTGAGATGGCACGACTTCCAGAGCTCCGCGCCACGCAGCCCGGTAACGACGCCTACGCGCGCGCCACCTTCTCGCTAGGCAACCGGATGCTGCGGCTGCTGTGGAACGTCTGCTGGCTGCTGCTGTTTCGGATCTCGCCGCGCCCCTTCCACGCATGGCGCGGGCTGTTGCTGCGACTCTTCGGAGCGAAACTCGGCCCGCGCTGCCACTTCTATCCAGCGGCGAAGGTCTGGGCGCCGTGGAACCTGGTCTGCGCCGACCACGTCTGCGCCGGCGACCGCGCCGAAATTTACAATCCGGCGCCGATGCAGTTCGACTCGCACGTCATCCTCTCGCCGGAGAGCTATATCTGCGGCGCGAGCCATGACTACAACGACCCCGAGTTCCCTCTGCTGGCCTACGCGATGCGGATCGAGCGTTACGCCTGGATCTGCGCCCGCGCCTCGGTCGCTCCCGGCGTGCATGTCGGCGAGGGCGCCGTGCTCGGCCTGCAGTCAGTCGCGACACATGACCTGGCGTCATGGACCGTCTACAGCGGCCATCCTGCGGTCGTCGTTCGCGAACGCACACGGCCACACGGGCTTCAGGAAAAGGACGGCGCGGCATGATCTCCGTCCTCATCCTCACCCTGAACGAGGAGCAGGACCTGCCCGGCTGCCTGGACTCCGTTGCGTGGTGCGACGACATCCACGTCTTCGACTCCGGCAGCACGGACCGCACCGTGGAGATAGCCCGCGAGCACGGCGCGACGGTGACTGTGCATGAGTTTGAGAGCTTTGCCGCGCAGCGCAACGCGTCCATGCAGTTGCCGTTTCGCCACGAGTGGGTGCTGGTGCTGGACGCCGATGAGCGCAGCACGCCAGAACTCAGCGCCGAGATGCCGCGCGCCGTCGCCGCTGCTCCGCCTGAGGTCTCGGCATTCCGCATTCGCCGCCGCGATTTTCTGTGGGGCACATGGCTGAAACACGCGCAGATGACGTCGTCGTATCTGCGCCTGCTGCGCGTGGGCCGCATCACTTACACCCGCGCGGTCAATGAGGTCACCTCGGTGAACGGCATCGTCGCCGACCTGCAATCGCCGTTCGACCACCTGGCGTTCTCCAAGGGCATCGCCAGTTGGGTCGCGCGTCACAACCAGTACTCCACGCAGGAGGCGAAACTGCTGGCCGACGGAGAAGCTACCCGACACGCCTCTATGCGCGAGGCGCTGTTTGCCGACAGCGTGCAGCAACGCCGCGTCGCCCAGAAGGCGATCTTCTATCAACTGCCGCTGCGTCCGGTAGTGAAGTGGCTGTACCTGATGTTTGTTCGTGGAGCAGTTCTGGACGGCAGCGCCGGCCTGATGTACTCCACGCTGATTAGCTTCTATGAGTACCTGATTGAGATAAAGCGGCGCGAGTTACTGCGGCAGAGGGCGGGAAAGACGTTGTAAGCGTTACCCTCGCAGCTTGTCCAGCAGGTCCTTAGGATGCACCGGCTTGGCGAGTATTTCGAACTCGTGGCCCTGGGCACGCGCTCGCTCCAGCAGATCGGCTGTAGCCGCCTGCCCGGAGAACAACAGGATCTTGCAGTTCGGCAGCTTGGCCCGTGTCTGGATCGCCGCCTCGATTCCTGTCATCCCGGTCATGATGACGTCGGAGATCAGCATGTCCGGCTGGAAGCTGTCCAGCGCGTCAATGGCGCGTTCGCCGCTATAAACAGCGCGCGCCTCAAAGCCGTGCTGGTTCAGGATGATGGCCAGCGTGTTGGCGATCACCTGCTCGTCATCTGCGACCAGCACGCGAGGTTTAGCATCGGGAGCAGTCTTTTCAGCCATCGGATCGTTTCCCTGACTCTTCCTTCTGTTGTTTATGACGCTCTTAGCATGGTCATGGTCTCAACGCCGCGTGTTGCTATCTTACGACGCTCGAATTTGCTTCAACCGGCCCTGCTGCTTGCTTGATGGCTGATACGATGCGCCGAATCTGCCACGCGCTGCCTCGAACGGCACAGAATCTTCTCTGCCCGCAACTGGTTGAGAGTGTTAGATTGGGCTGGCAATGGTCGATATCCACCAGCATCTGCTGCCCGGCCTCGACGACGGCTCTCCCGACCTCGAGACGTCCATCGCCATGGCGCGTATGGCCGTCGCCGACGGCATCACGCACGTCGTCGCTACGCCTCACGCCAGCAGCCGCTACGCCTTCGAGCCTGCGCTCATCGCCGAGCGCCTCGCCCTGCTGCGCGGCGAGCTCGCTGACCGCGGTATACCGCTCACGCTGGCCACTGGTTGCGACTTCCATGTGAACTATGACAACGTCCGCGACGCGCTCGCGCACCCGCGCAAGTACACGATCAACGCCTCAGAGTACCTGCTCGTCGAGCTGCCGGACCTCGCCATCTCGCCGCATCTCGCCGAGACCCTCTACGAGCTGCGCCTCGCCGGTATGGAGCCTGTCCTCACCCATCCCGAACGCAACCTGCGGCTGCAGGGCGATAGTGAGCGACTCAAGGACTGGCTGCGTCACGGCCTGCTGGTGCAGGTCACAGCCGGCTCGGTCATCGGCGAGATGGGCAAGGCAGCCGAACGCATGGCTCACATGCTGCTGGCCAATCGTTGGGTCCACTTTCTCGCCACCGACGCGCATGATGTCCGTCACCGTCCGCCACAGATGCGGCAGGCCCACGACCTGGTCGCCGAGCGCTACGGCGTCGAATACGCTGACAGCATCTGCACCGTCAATCCGCTGGCGGCCTTTGAGGGCCGCGAACTCGCCGAGCAGAGCGAGCCACTCAACCTGTACAGCGACGGCTCCTCGGCACAGCCCTGGTGGAAGCGCATCTTCGGCCGCTGAGTTTCAGTTCGCTGTTGGCTATTAACTGTTGGCTGCCTTATAGTCCCAGTCCGCCATCCACCGCCAGCAGTTGTCCGGTGATGAAGTGCGGCCCCGCGGCGAAGAACAGCACAGCCGCAGCAACGTCTGCTGGTGTTCCATTGCGCCCCATGGGAGTCTTTGCTGCGAAGTGCTCATAGGCCGGGTCGACTTCGCCCATTACGACCATTCCAGGCGCTACGCAGTTCACAGCTATCTCCGGCGCCCACGCCTTGGCCATGGTCTGCGAGAGCATGTGCAGCGCCGCCTTCGACGTGCAGTAGTGACCGTGCGTAGCCCATGGATGGATGCCGCCCAGTGAACCTATGTTAACGATGCGGCCCCGCGACGCCTTCAGGTGCGGATACGCTGCCTTCGCCACCAGGAACGGCCCGCGCGTATTGGTCTCAAACATCGCATCCCATTGCGCGACAGAAATCTCTTGGAGCACCGCGGTCTCAAACGTACCGGCGTTGTTCACCAGCACGTCCAGGCCGCCGAGCTGCTCCACCGCCGAAAATACCGCCTCGTTCACGCTGGCCTCATCACGCACGTCGCAGTTCACCGCGAACGCTCTGGCGCCAACTTTGCGCAAGGCATCGACTGTGTGTTGGGCATCGGCGTCCGAGCCGCGAAAGGTTATCCCCACCTCCGCACCGGCCTCGGCAAGCTGCAGTGCGATCACGCGCCCAATCCGCCGCGCTCCGCCGGTCACCAGCACACGCCTGCCCGACAGCGGACGGGCGTCCAGGCTCACTGCGGCGTTCCGTTCGGTGCCGGAGGCGTTGTGCTCGCCGGCGGCGGCGTTGCCGCAGGAGGACTAACCGGCTTCTGCACTACATGCTCCTGCACAATCGTCGGCGTCACCGGCGCCGGCTTGCCGTCGTTGTCTTCGTAGTCCGAGACCTGCGCCTTGGGCCGCTGCAGTTTCACCAGCAGCTCCTTCGTCGGACCATCCACCGCAATGTCGCTGGCATACGTCGCAAAACCATTCGCGATCACCTGCACCGTCACCTGGCTGCCGATCTCAATCACGTCGATCGTCGCCTTGCCGTCCGGATCGGTCTTCACCTCGAGGTTGCCATCGTTCAGCCCATTGCGGACAGCATGGAACACCACCGCAGCATTCGGCAGCGGCTTGTCATTGAACCCCTTGACCACCGTCACCACAATGTGCGCCGTCGGCGGCGGCGCTTTGTACTTGCGTCCGTGCTCCACACCCTGTCCGCTCGCCGAGCCCGCCACTATTACGAACGCACAACCCGCCAAAATGCCGAGTAAAACCTGTCTCATGGGGACGATTCTACAGCGGAACAGCCGCCTCTGGCTCCCATAGTGTGCTTAATAGCTCTATCTGAAAATCTTAGCGTATTCAACTAAGATTCACACCAGATGCCTTGACTTCACTCGCTGCAATGGCTTATCTTAGCAGTCGGAAGTGGAGAGTGCCAAGAAGCGGCTTCGCCTTCCTCCGGCCTCTGCAAATACCCCAAATCATCGATTTCGCAACGTATTCCCCAAGGAGAAGCACCAACATGGCAGCTAACAAGTTCACGCCGTTGCACGACCGCATCCTCGTCCGCCGTATCGAAGAGGGCGAGAGCATCCGCGGCGGCATCATCATCCCCGACTCCGCCAAAGAGAAGCCCCAGCAGGGCGAAGTCATCTCCGTCGGCAAGGGCAAGTCCAACGACGAGGGCAAGGTCTTCCCGCTGGACGTCAAAGCCGGCGACACCATCCTCTTCGGCAAGTACTCCGGCACCGAGATCAAGCTCGACGGCGAGGAGTTCCTCATCATGCGCGAGGAAGAGGTCCTCGGCATCCTCAAGAAATAGCTGGCAACTGGCAACTGGAAAACTGGCGACTGAACGCCCAAACCCGAACCACCTCAGACTCTAGGAGTAACGTATGGCAAAGCAAATCCTGCACGGTGAAGACTCCCGTCAAGCAATCCTTCGCGGCGTGAACACGCTCGCCAACGCCGTCAAGGTGACGCTCGGTCCCAAGGGCCGCAACGTCGTCATCGAAAAGAAGTTCGGCTCCCCCACCATCACCAAGGACGGCGTCACCGTCGCCAAGGAGATCGAGCTCTCTGACCCGATCGAGAACGTCGGCGCGCAGCTCGTCAAGGAAGTCGCCTCCAAGACCTCCGACATCGCCGGCGATGGCACCACCACAGCAACGGTGCTCGCCCAGGCCATCTTCCGCGAGGGCGTCAAGACCGTCGCCGCCGGCGCCAACCCCGCGGCGCTCAAGCGCGGCATCGACAAGGCCGTCGAGGCCATCATCGGCAAGCGCGATGAGCATGGCGCCGTCACCGACGGAGCCCTCTCCAAGTACTCCAAGCCCGTCACCGGCGACATGATCGCGCAGGTCGGCACCATCTCCGCCAACTCCGACGAGCAGATCGGCTCCATCATCGCCGCGGCGATGAAGAAGGTCGGCAAGGACGGCGTCATCACCGTCGAAGAGTCCCGCACCATGGAGACCCAGCTCGACGTCGTCGAGGGCATGCAGTTTGATCGCGGTTACCTCTCGCCCTACTTCGTCACCGACGCCGAGCGCATGGAAGCCGCGCTTGAGAACCCCTACATCCTCATCTATGAGAAGAAGATCTCCACGATGAAGGACCTGCTGCCCTTGCTGGAGCAGATCGCCCGCACTGCCAAGCCGCTGCTGATCATCGCCGAGGAC
>Ga0302157_10003159_pt1 | contig 18776 bp, 17 predicted proteins | sample I_Bog_N3_3_FD_193502 | JGI IMG/M metagenome (GOLD analysis project Ga0302157, IMG submission 193502) | Peat permafrost microbial communities from Stordalen Mire near Abisko, Sweden - I_Bog_N3_3 | ecosystem: Environmental > Terrestrial > Soil > Wetlands > Peat | place: Sweden: Abisko, Stordalen...
CGGCATCGAGCAGGTCAACAAGGCGGTGACCTCCATGGACGCGACGACCCAGCAAAACGCCGCGCTCGTCGAAGAGGCGTCCGCCGCCGCCCAGGCGCTCACCGAGCAGGCGGCGAATCTCACGCGCTTGTTGACGAAATACGACCGGGTCCATGATCGCGGCGGCGCCGTTCGTGCGGGCCACGGCGGCGCTGGGTCGTCCGAATCCTCCTACCCGCGAGGCGAACGGGTCGCGAACGGTTGACCGGCGGGCGCTCCGTGGCGGCTACCTGCGCGCTATGATGACGCCCCATGCCCCATCCACGAACCGGACGCGACGTGCGTCTGGACACGAGTCTCGAGCTGCTGCTCGAGCACGCGCCGCCGACCAATGGCCCCCGGGTGCTCGCCACGGTCGTCGCGACCGCGGGGTCCACCTATCGGAAACCCGGGGCCCGTATGTTGATCCTCGCGGACGGCAGCTATTTGGGCCTGCTCAGCGGCGGCTGCCTCGAAGCGGATCTCAAGCTCCACGCAGACCGGGTGCTCGGCAGCGGCATCGCACAGGCCATCGAGTACAACATGCGCGGGCCGGACGACATCTTGTTCGGCATCGGGGCGGGTTGCGAGGGTGCGATGCGCGTGCTGCTCGAGCCCGCGGGCCCCGGGAGCCTGGCGGCGCAAGCGCTCGCGGAGGCGGGTCGCACCGCCCGCGCGGGCGCCGCGACGGCGTTGATTGCGGTCCACGAGGCCGCGACCGGCATTGCCCTCGGTACGCATAGCCTCAACGATGAGCTGCCGACGGACCTCGCGGACGCGACGCGCGCGACCGTCGCAGACGCGCTCTCGCGCGCGTTCGACCGGGAGCTGGCAGGCGCCAGGCTCCGCGCCTTCGTCCAGTTCATCGCGCCTGCACCGCATCTGCTCGTGTGCGGCGGCGGCCCGGACGCACAACCGGTCGTCGCGATGGCCCGTTCCCTCGGTTGGCGCGTGACGGTGGTCGATCACCGGCCGGCCTACGCCGTCGCGGCGCGTTTCCCGGGCGCCGACGTCCGATGCGCCGAGGCCGCCCGGTTGCGCGAGCACGTCGACTTGAGCGGCTGCCATGCGGCGGTCGTCATGAGCCATCATTTGATGTCCGATGCGGCCTACCTGCGCGAGCTGGCACGCGCGGGCGCACCCGCCTATGTCGGACTGCTCGGCCCGAAATCGCGGCGCAACCGGCTCGCCGACGAGCTGGGGTCCGATGCGCACGAGCTGCGGTCCCGATTGCGCGGACCGGTCGGGCTCGAACTCGGCGCCGTCACCCCCGAGGCGATCGCGCTTGCCATCGTCGCGGAGATCCACGCGTTCTTCGCCGGTCGCGGCGGGACTTGAACTTCGGCGGCGCGACCTCAAATTCCGCTTCAGGCGCCGGCCGAGGCCGGTGCGAATTCGTGACAGGCAGCCAACAGAAGGAGTTATCCGCCATGAACACACAGGTGCGACAGGATCCTTGGAGCTTGATGCCGCGGCTTCAGGACGAGATCAACCGACTCTTCGGCAACGTGAACCATCATGACAGCAGTTCTGCGACCGCGGCCTGGGTTCCCGCGGTGGACATCGCCGAATACGGCGATCGCTTCGTACTCAACGTCGACATTCCCGGCGTCGATCCCGCTGCGGTGGAATTGACGCTGGAAGGCGGGGTGCTGACGCTCTCCGGGCAACGCACGACCGAGAAGAACGCGAACAGGGACGGCGAGGAGGCCCAGTATTCCCGCTTCGAGCGCGGCGGCGGCCAGTTCTATCGGCGCTTCGTGCTGCCCGATTCGGTGGATGGCGAGAAGGTCAACGCGACCGGCAAGAATGGCGTCCTCACGGTCACGATCCCGAAACAGCCGAAGGCCCAGCCGCGGCGCATTCAGATCGCGAACTGAGCGACGCGGCAACGACCGGGCCGCCGTCGCGGTCCGGCGTCGCCAACCGCCCCATGGCGCGGAGCCATCGACTCCGCGCCATGACGTGCGCCCCGGCCGGCGGAGGCGGCGGTATCATGAGCGCTTGGCCCTCCCGAGGCTTCGTTCATGCGCTTCCTGGTCACTCTCCTGTTCGTTCTGGGCGCGAGCGCCGTGGCGTGCGCCGGCGCAACCCTCGCTCGCGTCGAGCAGAGCGGCGTCCTCAACGACATCCTGCTCAATAGCTATCCGCCGTTCGGGTTCTTGAACGACAACAATGAACTCGACGGTTTCGACGTCGACGTCGCGCGGGCAGTCGCGGCCAAACTCGGCGTCAAGCTCCGGATGCAGACGCCGGCCTGGGAAACCATCGTCTCGGGGCATTGGCAGGGCCGCTGGGACATCTGCATCTGCTCGCTGAGTCCCACGGGCGAGCGCTCGAGAACGCTGAATTTTCCGTTCCAATACTACAGTTCGCCGGCCGTATTGACGGTGCACAAGGACGAGCAGCGCATCCGCTCCGCCGCGGACCTCGCAGGCAAGCGCGTGGGCGTCGGCATCGGATCGAGCTATGAAAATTATCTGAATCGGGCGCTCGTGATCCCGGGCGCGCCGCCCGTCACTTATCCGTTCCACGACGTCATTGCGATTCCCGGCGACGAGACCGTCAACTTTCGCAATCTCGCGCTCGGCCCCGGCGTGCGGCTCGACGCCGTCGTGTCGGATCTCGCGACGGCCCGCGCAAACAGCGCGTCGACGCACGCGCTGAAGATTCTGGGAACCACGCTCTACGCGGAACCGAACGTGGTCGCGACGGAAAAGGGAGATCCGGAGTGGGATGCGCGGGTCGCACGCACGTTCGCTGCCCTCAAAGCCGACGGTACGCTCGCGAGGATTTCGCAAAAATGGTTTCAACTCGACATCACGACCGATGCCCACTGAGGCGGTGAGCGGGGCGCAGCGGCGCTTTCTGCACCGGGTCTGGCTCACGTGGGCGGTGCTCGCGTGCGGCCTCGCATGGGGTTTCTCCGGCCTGCATCTGGATTTCGCCTACGTCGGACAGAAACTGCCGTTCCTGCTCGGCCTGACGCTCGCTCCGGACGGCTTCATCCAAGGCGCAGCGCTCACGATCTTCGTCACCGCCTGCGCGATGGTCCTCGCCCTGCTCGTCGCACTCGTCACCGCCATGGGCCGGCTTTCCCACAATCCGGTCGCGTTCGCGCTGGCGACGTTCTATGCGTCGCTGTTTCGGGGCACGCCGCTCCTCGTGCAGGTGCTGATCATCTATCTGGCGCTGCCGCAGATCGGCATCGTGCTCGGGGGTCTGTCCTCGGGGCTCATCGCTCTCGCGCTCAATTACGGCGCTTATCTCGCCGAAACGATCCGCAGCGGCATGCTCGCCGTGCCGGCCGGCCAGCGTGAAGCCGCGCTCGCGCTCGCACTGCCACGCTGGGTCATCACCTGGAAGATCACCGCGCCGCAGGCGCTGCGGCTCATCATCCCGCCGGCCGGCGCGCTGTTCGTCTCCATGCTCAAGGACTCGTCCCTGGTGTCGATCATGGGTCTGTGGGAATTGAACTTCCTCGCGCAATCGTACGCGCGCTCGACCTACCATTACATGGAAATGCTGATCGCCGCGGCGCTCATCTACTGGGGTCTGTCGATCGGGTTCGAACTCGTGCAGTTCCGGCTCGAACGGCGCTTCGGCAAGGGTGTCGCAGTCCCCGGCGGACGCTAGCGCGCATGACGCAAGCGCCGCTCGTGAGCCTGGATCGCGTCAACCTCTGGCATGGACCGCTGCACGCGCTGCGCGACGTCACGCTCGATGTGCGGGCTCACGAGCGGGTCGTGGTCTGCGGGCCGTCGGGCTCCGGTAAATCGACGCTGTTGCGATGCGTTAATGGACTCCAGCGTCACGATTCGGGGCGCATCGTCGTGGACGGAACGGAGTTGTCCGACCGGCCGGAGGCCACCCAAGCCGTGCGGCGCGAGGTCGGCATGGTGTTCCAGGCGTTCAACCTGTTTCCGCATCTGACCGTGCTCGAAAACTGCACCCTCGCGCCGCTCTGGGTGCGCAACATGCCGCTGTCGCAGGCCGAGCGGAATGCGCTCGATTTTCTCGACCGCGTGCACGTCGCGCAACATGCGCGGAAATACCCTAGTCAGCTGTCGGGCGGCGAGCAGCAGCGGGTCGCGATCGCGCGCGCCTTGTGCCTGGCCCCCAAGGTCATGCTGTTCGACGAACCGACCTCGGCGCTCGATCCGGAGATGATCCAGGAAGTGCTCGACATCATCTTGAGTCTCGCCGAAGGCGGGATGACGATGCTCTGCGTCACGCATGAAATGGGCTTTGCGCGCCGTCTCGCGGACCGCATCGTGTTCATGGATCACGGCGAGATCATCGAGCAAGGTCCGCCCGAGAGTCTGTTCGATGCACCCCGAAGCGACCGCCTCAAGGCCTTCCTCGGCCGGCTGTTGCGATGACCCGCGTTCATGCGCCGAGCTCCGCGAGCAGGCGGTCCGCGAGTGCGAGCGCCTGCTGAGCGTGCCCGCGTGCCTCGGCCTCAGGTCTGCGCGCGTCCCTGGCCGAGGAGCCGCGCGAGTTTGAGGGCGTGGCCGCGCAGTTCGGGGATCGCGATCGCCTCCCAGTAGCGGGCTTTGAGCATCGGTCCGATGTAAAAAACGTCGGGCGCGGAAGCGCCGCCGCGGCCGATCACCCGGTACTCGGCATCGACGTCGAGGCCCAGCTTCAGCGGATCCTGGCGGATGATGCCGTCGCGCTGAAGCTGCGCGAGCAGCGGAATATCGAGCCTCGTGATGTCGTAGTTCGGCCCCGTGCAGTTCACGACGGCGGCGACTCTCAATTCGCGCACGGTGCCCTCTCGACGCGAGCGGATGCGAATCCGCGTCTCCTCGCCGTCACGTTCGAAAGATTGCACGCGACCGGCCACGCATTCCACCTGGCGCGACCCCAGCATCTGCTGGAGGCGCAGATAGGCGGCCGGCGCGAGCCGGTGACGATGGATGTCCCAGAATGGGACGATCCTTGCGAGGAACTTGCGTCGTTCGGCGAGCGGGAAACGCTGCCAGATCGCCGCCGTGTGCGGGCGCAGGGCGTTGATGACATCGCGCCAGTCCTCGCCCGCCGCAACTTTGCGCCTCGCCTCTTGGCGGATCGCGCGCGTATAGGCGCGCACGGTGTCCGGCACCGCCGTCAGATATTCCGGAAACGGTGGATTCGGACCGGGCGGCTTCGGCGCGAAGCGATGGCCTTGCGTGAAGAGGCCGCGACGGGAAATCAAATAGACTTTGCGCCGGTCGCTCGTGCTCGTGAGACGAAACAGCGCATCCACCGCCGTATGCCCCGCCCCGAGCAGCGCGACCGGCCGCGCGGGGTCGATGCGATCCAGAGCGTCGAAATCCCAAGGGTTGGCAATGAAGGACTCGGACGCGAAGAACGCGTCCCGCGGCGGCGGGTCGAGCGGCGGAAAATGGCCGAGGGCCAGCACGACCTGGTCGACGGCATAGGAGTTGCCGTCCGTGAGACTGACCGTGAGGCCGGCGCCCGCCTGCCGTTTCACGGCCTGCACCTCACCGACGCGGCACGTGAGCCGCGCCTTGCTGACGCGCTCGGCGGCACGCAGCGTGTGCTCGAGATAATCGCCGTAGATACGCCGTGATACGAACGAGGCCGCGTTGAAGGCCGGATCAATGTCGCTCAGGTAGGCGACGAAATGGCCCGGATCATCGGCAAGTGCGCTCATGTTGCCCGCCGGCACGTTGAGCAACAGATTGTCGTCCCAGGTGTGGTAGGCGAGGCCGCGGCCGAAGCGCGAACGCCGTTCGACCAGGATCACGTCGAGGTTTGCGGGCACGGCCGCTGAGTCGCGCAGCAAATGCACGGCCGTGATCGCGCCGCTGAAACCGGCGCCCACGATCAAGATCCGGGATGCCGGCGGAGCGGGAACGGGCATGGCGGGGGAGTGTGCACGACGCGTCCGTAGGCGGCAAGGCGCGCAATGCGATCCGAATCTGACCTGGATCAGCACGCGCGGCCCGCGCCTGCGCGAGACTCGAATCCATGATCAGCAGCGTCAATACCAGCATTCCGATCGGACTCGCCACATCGGCCCACGATACGCACGACACGGTCGCCGCAAGCGCAACGTTTCGTGCGCGCGCGGATGCCGTCGCCCGGATCGCCGAGTCGCGCGCCGACGCCGTCGATCGCGACGCCGCGTTTCCGGAGGCGGCCTTCGCGGAAATTCGCCGGCAGCGCTTGCTGGGGATCATGGTCCCCCGGCATCTCGGAGGCGAATCCGCCCCGTTCTCCGAAATCGTCGACGTCTGCTACCGATTAGGCCAGGCCTGTGCCTCGACCGCGATGATCTACGCCATGCACCAGGTCAAGATGGCCTGCATCGTGCGCTACGTCGGCGAGGGTACGGCGCTCGAGGCGTATTTGAGCCGGATCGCACGCGAGCAATTACTGCTGGCCTCCTCGACGACCGAAGGCTCCGCCGGCGGCAACGTGCGCGCGAGCGAGGCGCCGGTCGAGCAGAACGGCGATCAGATCCGGCTCACGCGTCAGGCAAGCTGCATCTCCTACGCCTTGAATGCGGACGGCATCGTGACCACGGCGCGGCGCTCGCCGCAGGCGGCGGTCTCGGATCAGGTCTTGCTGGTGTTCCCGAGAGAACAGTATCGCCTCGAGCCCACCGTCGGCTGGGATACGTTGGGGATGCGCGGTACGTGCAGCGAGGGTTTCACGCTGTATGCGGAGGGTACCTCGGCGAACATCGTCCCGGTGGCCTACGAGAGGATTCACCAGCGCAGCATGGTGCCGGCGGCGCACTTGATGTGGAGCGCCGCATGGGCCGGCGCCGCGGCCGCCGCCGTGGGTCGCGCTCAAGCGTTCGTCCGCACGGCGGCGCGTCAGTCGCAGGGACGGCTGCCGCCGGGCACGCCGCATTTGGGTCGCGCCGTCGCCTCGCTGCGGACGCTCGTCGCGCTGCTCGCGTCCTCCCTCGAGAACTATGAGCGTTTGATCGACGATGAAACGGCACTCGGTTCGCTCGAATTCCAAACGGCGATCACGCTGACGAAAGTGCAAGCCTCGGAACTCGCGGTCGAGACGGTGCTCGGGGCCATGCGGACCTGCGGGCTCGCGGGCTACCGGAACGACGGTGCGTTCAGCGTGGCGCGCCACCTCAGGGACGTACTGTCCGCCCCGATCATGATCAACAACGATCGCATCCTCGCGAATCTCGCCCCCCAGACGCTGCTCGCGGCCCTGCCGACCGCGATTCGCGCCTGACCTCGGGCGCAGCCCGGGCCGCAGCGGCGCCCTTGCCCGGCGGCCGCATGGATCATGTACAGCGCGCCCCGAGTTTTGTAAGTTAGGCGTCCACCCATCGCGGACGAGCTCAACGATGAAACCCATCCTCGCGCTGAACGCCTATGATCCCCGCGCGTCGGGGGCGTTCGACGCGAGCTTGACGGAGCGCCTGAGGCGCCGTGAGAAGCTGTTCGGTGCGGCCTCCGTGCTGTTCTACGACCGGCCGCTCGAGTTCCTGCGCGCCGAGGGTTGCTGGCTCTTTGACGCCGCCGGCGCGGCCTACCTCGATGCCTACAACAACGTGCCGTCGGTCGGACACTGCCACCCGCGCGTCGTCGCGGCGGCCGCGCGCCAGCTCGGTACGCTCAACATCCACAATCGGTATTTGCACGAGACCGTCCTCCAGTTGGCCGAACGCCTCCTCGCGACGCTGCCGACCAGCCTGTCGAACGTGACGTTTGCTTGCACGGGCAGCGAAAGCAACGATCTCGCGCTGCGGCTTGCGCGCGAGTTCACGGGCGGACACGGCGTCATCGTGACGACCGCCGCCTATCACGGCAATACGGCGCTCGTCACCGACGTGAGCCCGAGTTCGTACAAGCGCGGCGGTCCGCCGGCGCATGTGCGCGCCATCGCGCCGCCCGATGGCACGGGTCTCGCCGCCGGCGAGCTCGCCGTGCGGTTTGCCGCGCGCGTCACGGATGCGATCCTCGACCTCGAGCGCTCGGGAGTCCGTTTTTCGGCTTTGCTCATCGACAGCATCTTCTCGAGCGACGGCATCTACGCCGACCCGCCCGGATTTCTGCGTGCCGCCGTCGATGCGGTCCATCGCGCGGGCGGCGTCGTCATCGCCGATGAGGTGCAGCCGGGTTTCGGCCGAACGGGCACCTCGCTGTGGGGCTTCGAGCGGCATGGCATCGAACCCGACATCGTGACGATGGGCAAGCCCATGGGGAACGGCTATCCGATCGCCGCCCTCGTCACGCGTCCCGAGATTCTCTCGGCCTACTGCGAGAACGTCGGGTATTTCAACACCTTCGCCGGGTCGCCGGTTGCGGCCGCGGTCGCTTCCGCGGTCCTCGACGTCATCGAGGAGGAGGACTTGATGGGCAACGCGCGGCGCGTCGGCGCGCACCTCCAAGCGAAGCTCTCGACGCTTGCCGCGCGTCATGCGGCGCTCGGCGCCGTGCGCGGCGCGGGCCTTTATGTCGGCGTCGATCTGCGCGCCGGTTCGGTGGCTGCGGCCGCGGCCCTCACCTCCGCCGTCATCAATGGGATGCGCGAGCGCCGTGTGTTGATCGGCGCGGCGGGACTGCATGGGACGGTCCTCAAACTGCGGCCGCCGCTGTCGTTCTCCATCGCGCATGCCGATCAGCTCCTTGCGACGCTCGACGAGGTGTTGACGGCCATCGAAGCGGCGGGCGACGGCCCGCTGCCCGCGCCGAGCCCCGTTTGAGCGGCGAGTATGGGCCCGCGGTGGTCGCCGATCTCGAGCGCATGGTGGTGCGCGGCCTCGATCGTTGGGAGCTGTCGCCCGACACCATGGTGTCCCTGCTGAATCTCTCGGAGAACGCCACGTTTGCGCTCAGCGATCCGCGCGCCGCGCGAGAGCACGTGCTCCGGGTGCATCGCATAGGCTATTCGTCTGCCGCCGAGATTCGCTCCGAGCTTGCGTGGATCGACGCCTTGCGCCGCGATGGCATCGTCGAGACCGCGGCGCCGCTCGAGGGTAGTGACGGTGAATGGGTGCAGCTGCTCGCATCGCCATCGGGACAGGCTTCGCGCCACGCCGTGGTGTTCGAGCGGCTCCCGGGCCGCGCGCCCGATGCCGGCGGCGATGTGCTGCCCTGGTTCGAGCGGCTCGGCACGATCACCGCGCGCCTGCACGGCCATGCGCGGCGCTGGCGGCGGCCGCCGGACTTCACGCGCAAGCGCTGGGACTTCCAGGCGATGGTCGGACCGCGCGGGTTCTGGGGACCCTGGCAGGCGGCGATCGGGCTCGACGCGTCGGGCGCGGAAGTCGTCGAGCGCGCGCTCGCGGACGTCGAAAGCCGTTTGACGCAGCTCGGCTGCGGGCCCGCGCGATTCGGCCTCGTGCATGCGGATCTGCGCCTCGCCAATCTGCTCGCCGACGGCGAGCGGCTGCGTGTGATCGACTTCGACGATTGCGGGTTCAGCTGGTTCGCCTATGATTTCGCGACGGCGGTCAGCTTCCTGGAACACGAGCCCCTCGTACCCGCGCTACTCGCGGCCTGGCTCGCAGGCTATCGGCGCGAAGGGTCTCTGTCGGCGGAGGAATGCGCCGCGCTGCCGGCATTCGTGGTGTTGCGGCGCGTGTTGTTGACCGCCTGGCTCGCCTCGCACGCCGAAATCCCGTTTGCGCGCGACTTCGGCGTCGCCTATACACAGGGTACGGTCGGAATCGCGCGGCAGTATCTCGCCGGCGAGTTTTTACGCCGCGCGGAGCGTTGATCCGCGTCGCAACCGCGCCCTGCAATGCCGAGGAGTCAAGCGACGATGTTCAAATCACTCGAAGGCCGCAGCGTGATCGTCACGGGGTCCAGCAAGGGGATCGGCCGCGGGATCGCGCGGCGGTTCGCGTCCGCCGGCTGCCGCCTGCTCGTCGTCTCGCGCCATTTCGGTGAAGCGAGCGCCGTCGCCGCGGAGATCACGGCCGCCGGCGGTGAGGCACGCGCCTGCGCCGCCGACGTCGCCCGGCCGGAGGATACCGAGGCAATGGCCGCCGCCGCGCTCGCGGCCTATGGAGCCATCGACATCGTCTGCGTCAATGCGGGCATTTTTCCAGCCGCCCGGCTCGAGGCCATGACGCCCGCGGATTTCGATTTGGTCATCGACACCAATCTGAAGGGCACGTTCTTGTCCGTGTCGGCCTGCCTGCCGGCCTTGAAGCTGCGCGGTTCGGGCCGGATCATCCTGACGTCCTCGATCACCGGGCCGATCACGGGGTTCCCGGGATGGTCGCACTACGGCGCGAGCAAGGCAGGCCAACTCGGCTTCATGCGCACGGCCGCGATCGAACTCGCCCCCTACGGCATCACCGTCAACGCGGTGCTCCCCGGTAATATCGCGACCGAGGGCCTCGCCGGCATGGGCGCGGACTACGAGCGCAGCATGGCCGCGAGCATACCGATGCGGCGGCTCGGCACGGTTGCCGACATCGCCAATGCGGCGCTTTACTTCGCGAGCGACGAGGCGGCCTACGTCACGGGCCAGAGCCTCGTGATCGACGGCGGCCAGATCCTGCCGGAGTCGCTCGCGGCGCTGGCCGCGACTTGACCACGGGCGGCAGGGCCGTGCCGGTCTGGGCGCCTACTTCAGCAGGTCGGCGAAAATGTTTCCCGTGACGTCGTCACGGTCAGTGCCCGGGCGGGAGTCGATGCAGGCGTGCGGCGAGACGCCGTGGTTGCGCGTGGTGAAGACGATTTCGCGATAACCGACGAGTTCCGCGATTTCCTTGAGCGAAAACGGTGAAAACAGCGCGATGTGGCCGTGCTTCGGCTCCCCCGTGTAGACGCCGCGAAACCCCTCCTTGAAATTCGAGTGGCGCTTCATGGCCGCCAACAGGTTCGGAGTGTTCACGCGGTGCCAGCACCCGGGCTTCAAGACCCGCAGGGTTTCGGCCAGGAACTGGATTTGCATGAGCTGCGTGACGTGCTCGATGAAATCCTCGTGAAATACATAATCGACGCTGTCATCGGGCAGTTCCCAAGCCAGATCGACGAACGGAAAGATGAAGTATTCGTCGAAATTCGTCAGATAGAAATTCGGCGAAATCAGATATTTATCGAGGTGCAGGAAGCCCGGACGGTGAATCCTGCCCGCGCCACAATAGAGCCTGACGGGCTTGCCCGCCGCATTGAGCGCCCGCACGCGCTCACCAAAGCGGCGCGCATCGCCGCCCGGCCGGGTCAGATAATCGGCGATCCGATCCTCGGGGATCAGGGCGAACGTCTCCCAGGAAGCGCGCTTCTCCCGGTTCACGGCCACCGACCGCCCATCGGCGAGAGCGCTCAGGTACTTGCCGTCCTTGACGAAGGCAGCCCCCTCGCGCATGAGCTCCACGCGGAAGCCGCGCAGCGGGCCGTCCTCCACGACGCTGCCCTGGGCCGTCGATTGCACGCTCAGGAACTGCGGCGAAACGGCGGGATATTCCGCGAGCTGCACGAGCCGCGAACCGGCGTCGACTCCGACCAAGGTTCGGTGCGTCGACATCAAATACGCCATGCTGCTCCCGTCTCGCGGATCTCGTCCGCGCCGCAGACTATCATTCGCCTCGCAGGCTCCGCAACGCGACCGGGGATCCGTGCAGTCCCGCACCGTGCGCGCCTGCGCACCCGGCGGGGGTCTTGAATTGACAGCGCCTCCCGTTGGTCGGACAGTGCGTGCAATGCGCCGGAAGCTGCCTTCCCCATGATTCTCGAAGAATGGATCGAAAAGGCTCGCTCCCTGGGGGCGAGCGATCTGCACCTCGAGGCCAACACGCTCGTAGTCGCGCGCGTGCGCGGCGAACTGCAGACCGCGGGCGGCATCGTCCCCGCCGATCGGCTCGTCCAGACGGCGCAGGATCTCCTGGGTCACGAAGGCTGGGCCGCATTCAAGGAGCGCGGGTCGGCCGACGTCGCGATATCGCTGCGCGGCGTGCGTTGCCGGGCGAGTTTCTATCGCACGGTGCGCGGCATCGCGATCGCGATCCGGCTGCTCGCGCCCTCCGTCAAGGACATCCGCGCCTGCAACTTGCATGCGGATTTTCGCCGCTTCACGGAGGCCACGACCGGTCTCGTGATCATTTCCGGTCCCACGGGGTCGGGCAAGTCGACGACGCTCGCGGCCCTCATCGAGGAGATCAACGGCTCGCGCGCCCGCCAGATCGTGACGCTCGAGAGCCCGCTCGAATATCTCTACTCGAACCGTTTGTCCTATATCCGCCAGCGCGAGATTCCGACCCACGCGCCGAGCTTCGAACAAGGCATCGTCGATGCGCTGCGCGAGAACCCGGACGTGCTCGTGATCAGCGAGATGCGCACGCCCGAGGTCATGCGGCTCACGCTGAATGCCGCCGAGACCGGCCATCTCGTGCTCGCCACGATGCATTCGGCGAACTGTGCGGAAGCGCTCGCCCGGCTGTGCATGTCCTTTCCCGCCGATCTGCAGGCGAGCGTACGGGCGCAGCTTGCCGACTGCCTCGTCGCCCTGAGCTGTCAGCGTCTCGATTTCTTGAGCGCGCATCGCCTGCACGTCCCGCGCTGCGAGATCCTGCTGCCGAGCACCGGCGCGCGCGGTACGATACGCGCCGGTAATTTCAGCCAAATTCCAAACGTGCTGCAGTCCGGCGGCGCGGACGGCATGTGGACCTTCGATCGCTATCAACGCTGGATGGAGCAGGTGAGCGACTGGGTGCGGCCCGTTCCGGATGCGGTGAGCTACAACTCGCTCGAGCATCGTCTGCCCGGTCTTGCGGCCCAGCAGCGGGCCTCCCCGGCGCGCGGCGCGCAGGCGGCGTCGGCAGGCACCGGGTCTGGTTCCCCGAATCCGTCCGGCGCGGTGGGCGCCGCGGCCGCGGCATCGAAACCGCGCGCAACGTCAGGCAATCCCGTGGACGACATCATCGACGTTCCCGCCGAAGACGTCGACCTCGCGCAGTTGGCGGAACTTGCCAAGCGCGTCAGCGAACGCAAGTCCTAGCAGCAGCCGACCGGGCTCATCCGCGTGGCCGCGACCGCCACGAATCGCGCCTCAAGCCGGCCGCGCGACCGGACGATACCACGTCGCCGCGAGCGAGCGGCGCGGCAGCGGCGGGATCTCGTACTGCGGCAGTTCCTGGAGACAAAAACTCAGCGCGATCAGCACCGTGGGGACATGGAAGAACAGGATCCACAGCTCGGAGACGCGGCCCGTGCCGCGCCGCGCGAGGCTGGCGACCGCAATCAGCAGCGCGACGAAGGTCAACAGCGGTATGGCGCGCCGGAACACGACGCCCCAGCGTGCCGCAACGAGTCGATCGTGGAACCGGCTCGGCGGCTCGCGCAAGGTGCGCGTCAGATGCCGCGCAGCCGCCTCGAGCGCCCGTTCGGCGGTGCGGGTGCGCTTGCCGAGCGCGCCGCGCAGCCGCAGTTTGGACTTCCAGCCCTCCTTGGTCTTGATCAAGCGCGCCCAATCCCAGCCGAGTACGGCGAGCAGATCCTCCGGCAGTTCGAGCGCACCTGCGCGCGTTGGCGCGAGCGCGACGTCGGCGGAGACGCCCTTGACGGGTGAGAGCGCGAGCGTGAAGCGGAGGTCTTCGAGTTCGATGGCGGCGTGGGTGAGTCCGAGCACCCAGGCATCGCGGTCGGCCGCGGCGGTACGCGCGGACTCGAGTGAATAGCTGCGCGCGATCGTGAAGGTGGGCCCGCTCGAAAAAAACCGCTCGGCCGGGATGGCTTCGACCGCGGCGAGCAGATCGCCGGGCGCCGGACCCATCGCCAGCAGGCGCGCCGTGAGGCCGTCGGGGCGCCGAAATTCTCGCGTGAGCCGGCTCGTCCCGGTCGCGAGCAGTTCGAGCTGCAAATTTTCATGGACGCCGGCGAGAGCGGGCGCATCGCTCTGCGGGAGAATGGCTTTGAAGACCAGGCGCCGTTCGATGCGGTTGCTCGCCGCCAGATCCACATGGCGGCCACGCCGGGTGAACGGTTCGACCAAACCCAGAATGTCGTGGTGAGTCAGCGGAGGAACGCCCATGACAACAGTTTAGTGCCGGCCGGCACGGCTCGCCAGACCGGATGGGTCGACTTGCCGCGCGTTGCTCGCTACTCTTGAGCGACACGAAAGCGGGGCGCGATGCGAAATCTGGTGTCGAGTTTGAGTTTGCCGGAAGCCGTCGGCTTGTCGCTGTCCGTGATCGCTCCCACCGTGACCGCCGCCTTCAACATCACGCTGGTCGTGCAGGCCGCGGGTCCGGCCGCTCCGCTCACGTTCGCGATCGGCACCGTCGCGATGGCGCTCGTGGCGCTGTCTTTCGTGGCGTTCAGCCGCCGCGTCTCGCACGCGGGTTCGGCCTACGCCTATGTCACGTTTACCTTCGGCAGCCGCGCGGGATTCATCGCCGGCTGGACACTGCTCCTGACCTACCTGGGCTTCACGACCGCCTTCGCGGCGCTCGTTGGAAATTTCACGGCGGCCGTGCTCCGGCGCTGCGGCGTCGATATCGGCGCGCTCTGGATCCTCGTCGGCGCCGCGGCGATGCTCCTGGCCTGGTGGCTCGCCTTTCGCAACATGCGGCTTGCCGGGCGCCTGATGCTCGTACTCGAGGGCGCGGCCCTGCTTGCGATCGTCGCACTCTGCGCGGTCATCTTGCGCGAGATGCGGCCGACGGGGGCCGCCGCGCTCGCGAGCTTCGCGCCGTCGGCCGCTCACGGCGGCTGGACGGGCATCGGCTTCGGCCTGGTGTTCACCGTGCTGTCCTTCGCCGGTTTCGAGGGCGCCGCCACGCTCGGCGAGGAGACGGTCCATCCGCGCCGGAACATTCCGATCGCGATGTTCGGCACGGTTCTGGGCGCCGGCGTGTTCTTCGTGTTCGTAGCCTATTGCGAGATTCTGGGTTATGGCCCCGGCGGCATACCGGGCGGCATCGCCGCGCTCGCGAAGGCCGACGCGCCGCTCGACGAACTCGCGCTGCGCTACGGATCGCCGACGCTCGCCACGGCGCTCGATCTGGCGACGGCGACGAGCGCGTTTTCCGGCGTGCTCGGCGGGCTTGCGGCCGCCGCCCGCGTGCTGTTCGCGCTCGGCCGCGCGGGGCTCGCACCGAAACTCGGGCTCGTCCATGCGGTGCACGGCACTCCGGCCCTCGCGGTGACCTGGGCGACGGTGTTGATCCTCGTGCCGTTTCTGGCGTGGGCGCCGTTCAGCGGCGCGAGCAATTACTACAGCTACCTGAGCACCATCGCGACGCTCGCGCTGATCCTCATTTACGTCGGCGTCGGCGGCGCGGAGATGATCGAGGGCTGGCGCGAGCGGCGCAGGCTCTGGTCCGCGCTCTGCGTGGTCGGTCCGCTCGTGCTGCTCTGGGCGCTCTATCGGACCGTCTATCCGGCTCCCGAATTTCCCAACAACCTCTGGCCTTATGTGGCGTTCGCGTGGACGCTCGCCGCGCTCGGCGTGATCCGGATGCGGCCCGCGCTGGGACGTTCGCCATTGCCGGATCCTCTCTGAGCGATGCAGCGCGAACCGATCGCCTTCGTCGGCACCAGCGATTTGTCGGGACACTTCCGCGGCAAGAGCTTTCCCGCCGCCGACCTGCCCGCCAAGCTGCGACGCGGCGTCGGTCTTGCGCCCACGAACCTGTTCATCTCGGCCTTCGGTCCCATACACTCGACGCCGTTCGGCAATCAGGGCGAGGTATTCCTGATTCCGGATCCCGACACGCGCGTGCACGTCCCGTTCGACGGCACCGCCGCGGAACACTTTTTTATCGGCAACATCGAGACCTCGGCCGGCGCGGCTTGGAGTTTCTGTCCGCGTACGGTCCTCGCGCGGGCGCTCGAGCGCCTCGGCCGCGAAACCGGTTTGCGATTGCTCGCCACTTTCGAGCAGGAGTTCACCTACAGCGGCGCGGCGGCCGATCCCTGGCTGCCCTATGGGCTCGACACCTATCGCCGCCAGGGATTCTACGGCGAGACGCTGCTCGCGGCCTTGCGCCAGGCGCGCGTCGTACCGGATTCGTTTCTCGGCGAATTCGGGCGCCGGCAGTACGAGGTCACGACCAAGCCCGCGATCGGCATGCGCAGCGCCGACGAAGCGGTCATCACGCGCGAACTCGCCCAAGCGGTCGCCTTCCGCTTCGGCGAGCGCGTGAGCTTCACGCCGCTGCCGGAACCTGCGGGCACGAGCAGCGGCACCCACATCCATTTCAGCTTCCTGCAGGGCGACGACCAGCCGGCGCTCTATGCCGAGAACGAGCCCTGGCAGATTGCGCCCGTCGGCCGTCGCTTCATCGCCGGCATACTCGCGCATTTGCCCGCGCTGTGTGCCCTCACCGCGCCGTCGGTCGTGTCGTACTATCGCATGCGACCGAATCGCTGGGCGCCGCTCAAGACCGACGTCGGGACGCTCGACCGCGGCGCGAGCCTGCGCATCTGTCCGATCGTCGGCGACGACCCGCTGCAGCGGGCGCGGCAGTGCAACGTCGAGTATCGTGTCGCCGACGCGACCGCGAGTCCCTATCTCGCGCTCGCCGGCATGGTGCAGGCGGGTCTTGCCGGCATCCGCGACGCGCTCGATGTCGACGCGCAGGCGGCGCGTCCACTGCCCGCGAGCTTGAGCGCGGCGCTCGATGCGCTCGAGGCCGATGCCTGGGGGCTCGACGTGCTGGGCGGCGAGCTGCTCGAGGGCTATCTGGCCTTTAAACGCGCCGAGATCGCGAGTCTCGACGGACTCGACGAGGCGGAGATTTGCCGCCGTTACGCGGAGGTGTATTGAATGCCGCTGCTCGCCGCAGATGAGCCGCCGGCGGTCTTCGCGGAACGGCGCGAGGGGCGCTCGGACTTCGTGTTCGCCGTCGACCACGCGAGCGCGCGCATACCGCGCGGCCTCGAGGACCTCGGCGTGCCGCGATCCGAATTGGAGCGCCACATCGCCTGGGACATCGGCGCGCTCGGCGTTGCGCGCGAGCTCGCGCGGCTGCTCGATGCGCCGCTCGTCGCGCAAAACTACTCCCGGCTGGTGATCGACTGCAACCGCGATCCCAAGGTCGACAGCTCGATTCCGCGCTCGAGCGAATGGATCGACATCCCGGGCAACGCGAATTTGGGGCCCGCCGAGGTCGCCGCGCGGCATGCCGAGATCTTCGCGCCTTATCACGATCATCTGCGCGCGCTGCTCGAGGAGCGCCGCGCCGCGGGGCGGGCGACGATCCTCGTCGCCCAACACTCCATGACCGACGTCTTCAAAGGCGTGCGCCGCGAAATGCACGCGGCGATCCTCTACAATCGCGACCGGCGCTTCGCGGGCCTCGTGCTCGACGAGCTGCGCCGCGAGCGCGGACTGATCGTCGCGGACAATCAGCCGTACTTCGTCAGCGATGCGACGGACTACACGATTCCACGGCACGGCGAGGCGCGCGGTCTGCCGCACGTCGAAATCGAGATCCGGCAGGATCTCGTCGGCAGTGTGGCCGGCCAGCTCGAGTGGGCGCGCCGTCTTGCCCGCGTGCTCGAGAATGCCCAAAGAAACCTGCCGGGAGCGACACCTTGACCCATCCGACGAGCCGAGAGATCCCGATCGAGCCCGCTCACACGGCGCTGCTGTTCGTCGACGTGCAAAACTTCAATTGTCTCTGGGACGGCGGGGAATATGCTCACCTCGGCGCGGCCGAGAAAGCGCAAACCTATGGCTATTTCTTCGACGCGCTGCGCGGTCATGGCCTGCCGAACATGGTGCGCCTGCAGCAAGCCTGCCGCGCCGCCGGCATCGAAGTCACCTACACGGTCATCGAGAGTCTCACGGCGGACGGCCGCGATCGCTCGCTCGACTACAAGATCACCGGCTTCAACGTGCCGAAGGGCTCGCCCGACGCCAAGGTGCTCGCCGAACTCGCGCCGCTCGAGGACGAGATCCTGTTTCCGAAGACATCCTCATCGGTCTTCATGTCGACGAACATCGACTACGTGCTGCGCAATCTCGGCACGCGCTATTTGATCGTTGCGGGCTGCCTGACCGACCAATGTGTCGATTCGACCGTGCGCGACGCCTGCGACGCGGGCTACCTCGTGACCGTTCCGACGGATGCCTGCGTGACGCTGTCCGCGGAACGGCATGAATGGTCGCTGCGCAACAACCGCGGCTATTGCCGGCAGCGCACGACGCGGGAACTCGTCGACGAAATCGAAGGCCTCGGGGCGCGGCGATGACGCGCACGACACCGCCCAGCCCGCGTATGCCGCCCGCGACGAATCGCCTGTCGCGTCGAATGCTCGGCAACGCGGTCGTGTGGAGGTCCGCCGCGCGATGCTGCGCCATCGCCGTTGCGCTGATCGGCATCCTGCAGCCGGCGGCCCGCGCGGATACTGAACGCTACGCGGTGATTACGGGCGGCAAGAAGGTCGGCACGCTCACCGCCGAAACGGCGGCCGGCGGTCAGGTGCGCGTCAGCTATGACGTCAAGGACAACGGCCGCGGCCCAACCGTCACCGAGACGATCCGCGTCGAGCCCGACGGTCGTCCGAGCGCGTGGTCGATCGCGGGTACGACGACGTTCGGCAGCAAGGTGAGCGAGCGCTTCACGCGCAAAGGTGCACATGCCGAATGGCTCGATTCGACCGGCAAAGGCGCGAGCGACGAGGCCGAACCGGGCGCGGGACAGGCTTCCCCGCCGGAGGCGCGGATCTACGTCGCGCAGAGCGCGAGTCCGTGGTCGGACGGCCTGTATGCCCGGGCCTTGCTCAAGAGTGCGGGACTGCGCATGGGGGCGCTGCCCGACGGCACGCTCGCGCTCACGCGCGGGGAGAGCTTCGTCTTTGGCCCAGGTG
>Ga0302157_10003160_pt1 | contig 18771 bp, 20 predicted proteins | sample I_Bog_N3_3_FD_193502 | JGI IMG/M metagenome (GOLD analysis project Ga0302157, IMG submission 193502) | Peat permafrost microbial communities from Stordalen Mire near Abisko, Sweden - I_Bog_N3_3 | ecosystem: Environmental > Terrestrial > Soil > Wetlands > Peat | place: Sweden: Abisko, Stordalen...
ACCCCCACCGCGGCCAAACGCTTCCTTGCGCACTGGCGACCAGCCTTGGCGGTGCTGGTGGAAAGCGAGTTGTGGCCGGGCCTGCTGCTGCAGGCCAAGGCCGACGGGACGCGCCTGGCGCTGCTCGGCGCCCGGCTGTCGGAAGGCAGCGCCAAGGGCTGGGCCAAAGCGCCCCGCTCCGCGCGCGCCGTGCTAGGCGCTTTCGACCTAATCCTGGCCCAGGACGGGCACAGCCGAAGCCGGATCGAGGCCCTGGGCGGCCAGGTCGCTGGAGAGCTGGACCTGAAGAAGGCCGGCGCGCCCCTGGACTGCGACGAGGACGAACTGAACCGCTTGAAGAGCGCTGTCGGCAAACGCCCGGTCGTCGTCGTGGCCAGCACCCACCCCGGCGAAGACGACGCGGCAGCGGAGGCGCTGGCGGCCATCTCCACGCCAAGGCCGCTGCTGATTCTAGTCCCGCGACATCCCGAGCGTGGCGGCGTGGTCGCCGCGGCCATGGCCCAGCGCGGCCTGACCGTCTCGCGACGCAGCCTGCGCGAGCCACTCAACGAAGATACGCAGGTCTACGTCGCCGACACGTTGGGAGAACTGGGCCTGTTTTTCCGGCTGGCGGACCTGGTCATCATGGGCGGCAGTCTCACCGGCGGCGTGGGCGGCCATAACCCGCTGGAGCCGGCGCGTCTCGGCCGGGCCGTCATCAGCGGGCCGGACACCGCCAATTTCCGCGAGGCCTACGCGGGACTTCTGTCATCCCAGGGCGCGGTCACCGCCGAGGATCAGGCCGCCCTGAACCGTCTGGTCCGCGATCTGATCGCCGATCCGGCTCTGCGCCGCGAGATGGGATTGCGCGCCAAGGCCTACGCGGAGGGCGACGATCAGGCCCTGGACAGCGCCCTCCATGCGCTGCGCCCGCTCCTACCCCGAGCGGCGGCGTCATGAAGCTGGGCACGCCGCGATGGTGGTACGTGCGCAAAGGCGCGCCCGCACCGATGATCCGCGCCCTGTTGCGGCCCGTCTCCTGGATCTGGGCCTATGTGACCGCCAGCAAGATCGCGGGCGCCACGCCGTTCGATCCCGGCGTTCCGGTCATCTGCGTGGGCAATCTGACCGTGGGAGGCGCCGGAAAGACGCCGATCGTCCGTGAACTGATTGAACGACTGACCCGGCGCGGCGTCGTCGCTCAGGGCCTGGCGCGCGGCTACGGCGGGCGGTTGAAAGGGCCGCTTAAGGTGGACCCAGCGCGCCACACGGCCGCCGAGGTGGGCGATGAACCGCTCATGTTGGCGAGCGGCCTGCCCATCTGGGTCAGCCGTGACCGACCGGCCGGAGCCCGCGCTGCCGCGCGGGACGGCGCCCAGGTTATCGTCATGGATGACGGTCATCAGAATCCCAGCTTGAAGAAGGCTCTGTCGCTAGTCGTGGTCGACGGCGAGACCCGCCATGGAGAATGGCCATTCGGCGACGGCGCGGTGTTTCCCGCAGGCCCGATGCGAGAGCCCTTGGCCCGCGGATTGGAGCGCGCCGACGCGGTGGTGCTGATGCTCCCGGCCGATGTCGCCATCGCCGACGCTGAGCTCTTGGCCCTGTTCGGGTCAAAGCCGGTGCTGATCGCGCGCCTTGAACCGGTGGGCCCGCCCCCGCCTGGTCCACAATTGGCGTTCGCCGGCGTGGGAAAGCCTTGGAAGGTTGAGCGCAGTCTGAAGGCGGCAGGCTGCGAACTGATCGATTTCGCAGGCTTTCCCGACCACGCCGGTTACGCCGAAGACACCCTCAAGGCGCTCGAGGCCCATGCGCGCGCCCACGGCGCGGGGTTGCTCACCACTGAAAAGGACTGGGCGCGCCTGCCATCGCAGTGGCGGGGCAAGGTGGTCTCCTGGCCGGTGCGCGCCAAGTTCGAGGACGAGACGGCGCTTGACCGCCTGTTGGACGTCTTGGTGCCCTGACGGCGCCTACTTCACGCGCTGCATCTCAACCGTCGCGGTCCTGGGCGCTCCGCCGCCGCGAGGGGTGCTTCTCACTAGCAGGGTCAGGGCGTCGCCGTGCGTTATCCAAGTCAGGTCCTCCAGGTAGATATGCCCTGGATCAATGGCCACCAACTTGCGATGAGACCAGACTCCGTTGCCCTCATGCTCGGAAAAATCGGCCCCGAAATGTTTCTGGCTCAAGAGCACCGAGGCGCCGTCCGGCCGCAATATCCACAGCTCCTCCACGTGAGCCGTTTTCCCATCGCCCAGTTCCAGATGGCCGACGATCTGGTTGTCGGATGTCAGGGTGAATCCCGCCGCGCCCATCGGCCCGTACCAATTGCCCAGCAGGCCCTTGAAGTCCGCCAGCGTCGCGGGGGCGGGCGAAGCGCCGCCGGACAGGTCGCGCACGTCCTGAGCCTTGGCCGAACCAGCGGCGAGAGCCAGCGCCATGAGCGCTGCTGGCGCGAACTTGAGCATGATAATCGTCCCCGTTAAGCGTTTCGCGGCACTATGCGGCGAGATGTCCTGGCGCGTCGAGCCCGGCGTTCGTCCTAGCCCAGGGCGCGCCAGCCTATGTCGCGCCGGCAGAACCCGCCCGGCCAGTCGATGGCGTCCACTGCCGCATAGGCCCGCTCGCGCGCCTCCTTTAGTGTTTTGCCCCGGGCGCACACATTGAGCACCCGCCCGCCCGCCGCGATGAGAGCGCCGTCCGCGCCGCGCGCGGCGCCCGCGTTAAAGACCACGACGTCTTCGCCGAAATCCGCCTCCGCGCCATTAATGATCGTGCCCGACACGGGCGCCTCGGGATAGCCCTTGGCCGCGAGCACAACGCAGATGGCGGACTCATCGGACCACTCCGGTTCTGGGAGTTCAGAAAGGCCGCCCACGGCGCAGGCCAGCAGATAAGGGACGATGTCGCTCTTCAGACGCAGCATCAGCACCTGGCATTCCGGATCCCCGAAACGAGCGTTGAACTCCACCAGCTTGGGCCCCCCGTCGGTCAGCATCAGACCGGCGTAAAGCACTCCGCGATAGGGCCGTCCTTCCGCCGCCATCCCCGCGACGGTTGGGTCAATCAGGGTGGCCCGGGCCTGCAACGTCAGCATCGGCGATAGCGCCAGCGGCGGAGAATAGGCGCCCATGCCGCCGGTGTTGGGTCCTTCATCGCCTTCGAAGGCCCGCTTGTGATCCTGCGCTGCGCCGAACAAGACGGCGCTCTTGCCGTCGGTCAGGGCGAAAAGCGACGCCTCCTCACCGGCCATGAACTCCTCGATCACCACCCGTCCGCCAGCTTCGCCGAACACCCGCGCACGCAACATGTCGTCAATGGCGTCCTCGGCTTCGGCCCGTGTCTCAACGATGACGACGCCCTTGCCCGCGGCCAGGCCGTCAGCCTTGATCACATAGGGCGGCGAGAAACGGTCGAGGGCCGCCTTCGCCTTGCCTGCGTCGTGGAAGGCGCCGAAAGCCCCCGTCGGCAGGCCATGACGCTCCGCAAATCCCTTTGTGAAGGCCTTGGAGGTCTCCAGCTTGGCGGCCCGTTCGCTTGGGCCGAAACAGGGGATCGCGAGGTCAGCCAACCGGTCCGCCAAACCCAGCTCCAAGGCGCTTTCCGGCCCGACCACCACCAGGTCGGCGGCCATCTCCTGCGCCAGGGCCACCAGGGCGTTCACGTCCGTCGCCTTGACGGCGCGCGTTTCGCACAGGGCCGCGATGCCAGGGTTGCCCGGCGCGGCCACCAGACGGGTCAAACGCGGGCTTTGTTTGATCTTCCAGGCCAAGGCGTGTTCGCGCCCGCCCGATCCGACAAGAAGAATGTTCATGGCCCGGCTGTCGCGCGCCGGCGGGTTCAGGTCAAGCGCCCCTGCCCCGACTCGCGGCGAACGCCTATGTTGGCGCCATGAGCGACGTCGAAATCACCGCCGATCCGCCGCCCCCCGTTCCGGGCGGCAACGCCGAGCCCTACTCCGTCTCCGAACTGGCGTTCGCTCTCAAGCGCACGCTGGAGACCACCTACGGCTTCGTGCGGCTGCGCGGCGAGCTGAGCAAGGTCACCCACCACGCCTCTGGCCATGTCTATCTGACCCTGAAGGACGACAAGGCGGCCATCGACGGCGTGGTGTGGAAGGGCCAGGTGCGCGCCCTGCAATGCCGACCCGAACAGGGACTGGAAGTGATCGTCACGGGGCGCATCACCACCTATCCGGCCTCATCCAAGTACCAAATCGTGGTGGAGAGCATGGAGCCGGCGGGCGTGGGCGCCCTGCTGGCCCAACTGGAACGGCTCAAGGCGCGTCTGGCCGAAGAGGGCCTATTCGATACCGCACGTAAAAGGCCCCTGCCTGCCATGCCCACAGTGATCGGCGTGGTGACTAGCCCTACCGGCGCGGTGATCCGCGACATCCTGCACCGCATTCGCGATCGCTGGCCCTGCCATGTGGTCGTCTGGCCCGTGGTGGTTCAGGGCGAGGTGGCCGCCGCGCAGGTTATCAGGGCCATCCAGGGCTTCAACGCCCTGGGGCCAGGCGGCCCGGTTCCGCGGCCCGACGTGCTGATCGTAGCGCGCGGGGGCGGCTCGGTGGAGGACTTGTGGCCATTCAACGACGAAGCGCTTGCGCGGACGGTGGTCGCGAGCGCCATCCCGCTGATCTCAGCCGTCGGTCACGAGACCGACACCACCCTGATCGATTTCGTCTCTGATCGGCGAGCGCCCACGCCCACGGCGGCGGCGGAAATGGCCACGCCGGTGCTGGCCGAGCTGAAAGCCGCGCTGGCGGATCAACAGCGACGCCTGATCCAATGCGGCGGCCGCATGCTCGAGGAGCGGCGCAACAGACTGAACGCCGCGGCCCGCGGCCTGCCTCGCCCCGCCGACGTGCTGGCCCTGGCGTCCCAAAGGTTCGACATCGTCGCCGGCCGCCTGACCGCCGCCCTGTCGCGCAACACCGAAGTTCACGCCCAGGCCTTCACTCGCACATCCGCTCGGTTCGGTCCAGGTTTGCTGGAGCGACCGCGCCTGCTCAAGGCGCAACGTCTGGCCGACCTGTCACGCCGGTTTGCCCTTGCGGCGCGGCGCGGTCCCGAGCGCGCGGCCGAAAACGCCCGCCTTCCCGTGCTCGGCCAAAGGCTGACGAACGCGATCGCGCGCAATCTGCGGAGCGCCCAGGACCGGCTCGGGCATCTGGACAAGCTGCGTCTCTCGTTGGACCCCAATCGCCCCCTGGCCCTGGGCTTCGCCCTGGTGCATCGGCCGGACGGCTCCATCGTGCGCCGGGGCGGTGAACTCAAGGCCGGCGACCCGGTCGCCTTGCAGTTCGCCGACGCCCGCCGCGACGCCGTAATCGAGGGTGGGATGGGCGGAGAGGCGCCCGCCCGCTCCCGATCCGCGACAAAGCCGCCCGCCGCCGGTCAGGGCGATTTGTTTTAAATCGATTGCGCATTACAATCCCCGTATGAATGCACACGACCGCTCCATGCCGGGCGCTCGGTCCGAAGAGGCCAAGCTGCACTACGGCGACGGCGAATACGCCATCATGAAGCCCGGCCGCTATGTGGTCTGCGCCGTCTCAGGAGCGGCCATACCGCTAGAGACCTTGCGCTACTGGAATCCTGTGCTTCAGGAGGCCTACGCCGGTCCCAGGGAGGCCCTGCAGCGTTGGCAAGAACTGAACCCCAAAGCCTGATTCCGCGTCGGCTTGTGCTGTCGGGAGGCGCGGCGGTGGGATTGACCGTCCTCGCGCCTAGCGCGAGATCGCAGGTGCCGGGCCTGCAGCTGTCCGGTCGCTATGAGCAAGGGGGTTTCGCCATCGGTCGCAGCGCCCCGCGCGCCGCAATCCTGGTCAATGACAATCCAGTCGGACGGGCGTCAGGCGAGGGCCTGTTCGTCATCGGTTTCGACCGCGACGAACCGCCGGTGGTCAGGCTGACCGTTTCCTTGGCCGACGCCTCAGCCGAGCACCAGATCGCCGTATCCCCCGTCGACTACGACATCCAGCGCATCGACGGCCTGCCACAGGATCAGGTTACTCCAACCAATCCCGCCCTGCTCGCGCGCATCGCCGAGGAGGCCTAGCGCAAGGCCGCCGGTTTCGCCAGCGACGTCGACGCGGACTATTTCCGAGCCGGCTTCGTCACGCCTGTGAATGGCGCGCGTCACACGGCCAGGTTCGGCGGCCAGCGGATCCTGAACGGCGTGCCCGAGCGGCCGCACTATGGCGCGGACCTCGCCGCGCCAATCGGAACGCCGGTCCACGCACCGTGTCAGGCGCTCGTGTGTTTTGCCGAATCTGGACTTCACTACGAGGGCGGACTGATCATGCTTGACCACGGCCAAGGTCTGATTAGCGCCTATCTGCACCTGTCCAAGCTCGAAGTCCGCCAGGGTCAGCGTGTGGAACAGGGCGATAAAATAGGCGAAGTCGGCCGCGAAGGCCGCGCCACGGGACCTCATCTTTGCTGGCGCATGAAATGGCGCGGCCGAAATATGGATCCCCTGCTGATGATAGGCGCCCGGGCGCCAGTTCAGGGTTAAGCACCGGTAAGTACGGCAAAAGAGGCTTGGGCGGACGGCGGGGGTCGATTGTCTAAAGATCAAGCCTACCCGCCACAATCTCGACAACCCCTCAAAAAAGCCTTTTGCGGAGCGATTGTCGATGCTAGCCAGCCCTTGCCCGATAACACTTCTTCAGCATTTTTGGCGCAAGCTGAGGTTCTCTTGTCCCATAAAGTCCAAGTCGAGGGGAGCTGATCATGAACAGCCAGCTCTCAGCTTTGAAAGTCCTAGTGGCGGACGATAACGTGCATCTACGCGCGATCGTCGTTTCGATCCTGGGCGGAATCGGCATCAGCAAGATCGAGGAATGCGCAGACGGCGGCAAGGCGTTCGCCTGCATCCGGGATTGGCCGCCCGACATCGCCATCGTTGATTTTCGCATGGAGCCGGTCGACGGCGTTGAATTCACGCATTTGGTGCGCAGTTCGCCCGAAAGCCCCAATTCGGAACTACCGATCATCATGCTCACCGGCTATGCGGACAAAACGCGCGTATTCGAGGCGCGTGACGCTGGGGTCACCGAATTCATCGTCAAGCCGGTGACGGCTCAGGCCGTGTTCGACCGGATCAATTCGGTCATTTACCGCCCTCGCCCCTTCGTTCGTTCCGACAGCTATTTCGGTCCGTGCCGCCGCCGGCGCCAGGACCCTAACTTCCGCGGTCCTTATCTACGTTCGACCGACAGGGAGCTCAAAGGGCGGAAATCCTATTCCCTGGGCGATGCATAGGCTTCCGCCGGCCAGCGCTTGTGCACCCAAAACCACTCGGACGGCCGTTCGCGCACACGGTCCTCGATAAAGGCGTTGATTCGCCTCACGCCCTGTTCGATGTCCGCGGCGCGGTCTCCCGAGCGCTCCAGAATGATTGGCTCGTGCACCACCACGCGGAAACGCGCGCCTTTGGTTCGCTCGACCGACATCGGCTGCAACACCCCCGACGAGCGCAACGCCAGGCGCGTCGGTCCCGGCGCGGTGTGCGCCGTGACGCCGAAGAAGGGCGCGGCTACCCCGCCGTTGAATTTCTGATCGTTCATCAACGCAACCGATTCCCCGCGCCTTAAGGCCTCGAGGATTTCCCGCGACCCGGATTCGCCCTTGGGCGCGAAAAGCTCCACGCCATAGCGCGCCCGACTTCTGATGATCCGGCGGTCGATGTAGGGGTTGTTGGCGGCCCGGTAGGTCATCTGGCAACGCACGCCGGAATTGGCGATCGTCATGGGCATGATTTCCCAGTTCGACAGATGGCCCGAGACAAACACCACGGCCTCGCCGCTCTTGCGAATGGCCTCCAAGCGTTCCCCGCCGATCACTTCAAGCCGTCCGCTGTCGGCGGTCAGCCGTTCCAGCATCTGAAACTCCGCCGCCATGCGGCCGATGTTTTCCCATTGGTCACGCAGAACGCGCTCGCGCTGGGCTTCATCCCACTGCGGAAACGCGATCATCAGATTTCGGCGCGCGGTCTTGTGGGCGCCCGTGAGCGGGCCAATCAGCTTCAACGCCGCGCCGCCCACAGCCGAGGCGGCATCGATGGGCATGAGCGCGAATAGGCCGCCGACCAAATCGAAGCCCAGGGCTTCGAGCCGCCACATGAAGTCCTGGGTCCATGAGAAGCGTCTCTGGGTCATGGTTCCTAATTGGCGCCCCGCGCTCGCCTAGGCAATGCCAAGCCTTCGCCTGCGGGATGAGCGCCTGAGAGGCGAACTTGGCGCCCCCTTTGCGGCGAGTTGGACCATCTGTCCCACCCTGGGACACCTGGACCGAGGAGACGCCAAATGGCGAACGACATCGACCTTCATCTGGGCAAGCGCCTGCGCCGCCGCCGCCGACTGCTCGGCCTGACCCAGCAACAACTGGCCATCGCCGTGGGCGTGCGCTTCCAACAAATCCAAAAGTACGAATGTGGCGCCAACCGCATCTCGGCCGCTCGCCTGTGGCAGCTGTCCGAGGCGCTGGAAGTGCCGGTGTCCTATTTCTTCGACGGTCTGGCCGAAGCTCAGGAGGCCAATGCCAATGATCCGTCCGAAGGCGGCGGCGAAATGTTCGCCCGCAAGGAGACCCTGGATCTGATCCGCGCCTACTATCAGCTGGGTGAGCGTCCCCGCCGCCGCCTGCTGGATCTGGCCCGCTCGCTCAACGGCGAGATTGACGCGGCCTGACGGTGTTGAGCCAGGCGGTTGGCGCCGGGGGGCATTCCCTCTAAGCCTTTGCCCATGTCCGCAAAGACCGCCTGGCCCGACAATCCGCGCTCAACCGCCCGCCTTGCCGAACTCGAGACCTTCCTCCTCGAGCTGAATGCGGCGGCTGGACGCATAACCTTGCCTCTGTTCGCAACGGACCTGGGCGTTGAAAACAAAGCCGCCGCCGGCGAGGCCTTCGATCCGGTCACCGCCGCGGACCGCGGCGCGGAAGCCGAGCTTCGCCGCCTGATCGCCGCCCGCTTTCCCGGCCATGGCGTGATCGGAGAGGAATATGGCGAGGACCATTCCGATCGCGAATTCGTGTGGATTCTCGACCCGGTGGACGGCACGCGCGCCTTCGTGGCCGGACTGCCGCTTTGGACCCACCTCATCGGCCTCAGGTTCCAAGGCGAGCCCCTGCTCGGTCTGATCGGCCAGCCGCGTCTGGACGAAGTCTATCTGGGTTCGCCCTCCGGCTCTCGTCTGATCGCGCGCGGCCATGAGCGTCCGCTGAGGGTGCGCTCCTGCCCGCGCCTCACCGACGTCACCTTGGCCTCCACCGACCCCTACGGCTATTTCAGCGGCGCCGAGCTCGGCGCCTGGAACCAGGTGCGCGCCGCCGCTCGCATGGTGCGCCTGGGCGGGGATTCCTACATCTTTGCCCAATTGGCGGCCGGCCGCATCGACTTGGTGATCGAATCTGGCCTGAAGCTGTGGGACATTGATCCGATCGTGCCAATCATCGAAAACGCAGGCGGCCTCGTCACCGATTGGCGCGGCCAACGGCTGGGCCGCGAGGGCGGTCAGGTGGTCGCGGCTGGCGACCGGGCTTGCCTGGACGAAGCCCTGGTGGCCCTCAAGCGCTCGGCCGGTTGACCCGTTCGACCAAGGCGTCGAACGCACCCCAAAACTGCGCGCGCACGGCGTCAGTCTCCATCATGATCTCGTGAAAAGCGCCGGGAATCTCCTCATAGCGGCCCTGCGGCGCGGCTTCGGCGAAGCGCCGCGCCGAGGCGCTGAGCACCAGCCGATCCTCGCCCGCCGCCACGAAACTCAACGGCAGCGTCAGGCCCTGAGCGGCCAGAGGGCGCGACAGAACGGCGCCGGCGGTCAGGGCGTAGTCCAGCCAGCCCCAGGTCGGGCCGCCCAGCGCCAAATCGGGGCAAGCTTTCAGCTGCGCCATGTAGCGTTCATAACGAAACCGATCGTGGGTCAGAACATTGCCCGTAAAGGGCTGGCCGAACGGGTCGTAGCTTTGGACGTACACACCCGCCAGGCCGCACAGCACCGCCGCCCGCGCGATCAGCGCCGCTGGCTTGGGGAGCACCCGCACCGCATGGAGACCGATCATGGGCGCGGTGCAGATCGCCCCCGCCAAGCGCGCCTCGCCACCGCGCAGCGCCAGGAGCACCAGCCCGCCGCCCATGGAATGAGCCAAGCTGATCCAAGGGTGGGGCAGGTCGGCGCCCATGCGGTCCAGCATCATGGAATAGTCAGAGATGAACGGCGCGAAACCAACCGCGTGGCCCTTCAGCCGGTCCGGCAGGGCCCTGTCCGACAGACCCTGGCCTCGCCAGTCGTGCGCCAAAACGACGAAACCGCGCGTCTGCAGTTCGCCGATCACCTCGAAGTATTTTTCGATCGGCTCGGTCCGGCCGGGGCTCAGGATGATCGACCCCTTGGCCGGACCTTTTGCCGCGAATTGGGCCACGCGCAGGCGGATTCCATCCTGGGCGGTAAGCCAAAGGGCGCGCGCGCCAGTCGGTAGCGGCGCCTCGGCGATCCCGATAAGGGGCGCCGGTTGCATCGCTTAGCCCTTCGATCGCGACAGAATAGGCTGCAGGCGCATGGCCACGCCCATGTCGCCGCTCACCCGCATGCGCCCGCGCATAAGCGCGCTCATGGGATCAAGAGACCCTTGCACAAGCGCGACCAGATCGTCCTTGGAGACGGACACGGTGCAGTCCGCCGGCCGGTCTTCGTTGCACACCCGCGCGCCGTCGATGAACACCACGCCGTCGCCCCTCAGGTCCAGCTTGAGGGTCTGTTCCAGCCCGGGCTGGCCGGCGAGCGCGCCGCGCAGGCGTTCGGTGATATCCGCCAGGGTGGTCACGATGAGGCCGGCTTGACGAAGCGTAGAGTCATGCGGTCGCTCTCGCCGATAGCGTCGTATTTGCCGTGATCGAACTTGGGATCGTCCGGCTTGCCCTTGGGCGCGGACAGGCGCCAGGGCGGCAGGGTCCACGCGCCGAATGGATAGGATTTGGTGTCCCTGGGATTGGCGTTGATCTCACTGGCGCCGTCTAACTTGAACCCCGCCTCTTGGGCCATGCGTTTGACATAGGCTTCCTGAACATAGCCGTCAGTGGCCAGGACATCCTGTACACCGCCGGCGATCCCACGGTTCTCCTCAACGCCCAAAACGCCGCCAGGTTTGAGCGCCGCAAAAGCATCGTGGAACGCCTTGTCCGCCAGACCGGCCGGCATCCAGCAGGATAGGTCGCGCGCGAAGATGGCCAGATCCGCACTGCCCGCCGGGGCCACCGATCCGCTGGTCGGCCCGAAGGCGGTGATATTCGGCTGGCCGTACAGGGCGGGCATGGCGGCGAGCCTCTTGGCGTAGGCGTCCACCAGCTGAGCCTCGGCCGGCCTTGCGGCGGCGTCGACCTGGAACTGGGCTGCGTACAGCTTGCCCCCCGTGGCCGCCAGGAAAGGCGCGAGTATTTCCGTGTACCAGCCGGCGCCGGGCCAGAATTCCACGACCGTCTGCCCCGGTTTCAGGCCCCAGAAGGTCAGGGTTTCCACCGGGTGTCGCCAGGCATCGCGCGACCGATCCGCCTGGGATCGCCAATCCCCGCCCGCCGCCCAACTTAGGCTGACAGGCGCGGGACCCGCGGACGGACTGGGAGTCGAAGCCGGCGCGGTCGCCTTGCGTCCACACCCCGCCAGGGCCAGGGCCGTCGCGGCGGCGCAAAAACCGCGGCGGGGAAGGTCGGACAACCGATCGCTCATCAAACTGGAACCTCTCGCGCGGTCGCTTAACGCGGGAACGGCCCAGGGTCAAAGCGCCCTTGGCGGACCGCACCCCCTTGCGTGGCTCCGAACCAATCCCAAATTTTATCCGAAGGCGCTCAGTTCGGGGCCTTCCGAGGCGGGCGAGGGCCATTCGGCGCGCCCAAATCGTCAATAGCAACCTTGCTTAAGCCAAGAAGGACGTTGTCATGCGAACCGTCGATTTTACCCCCCTTTATCGTTCCGCCGTCGGCTTTGACCGGCTGGCGTCCCTGCTCGAAGCCGCCGCAGGCGCTGATGCGGCCTCCGGCTATCCACCCTACAACATCGAGACCGTGGGCGAGAACGCCTACAGGATCGAGATTGCGGTGTCGGGCTTTCGTCCCGAGGATCTGAATCTCGAAGTCCGCGAAAACCTTCTGACGGTGCAAGGCCGCAAGGCGCAGGCTGAGAACAGCCGCCGCTACCTTCACAGGGGCCTGGCAGAGCGCAATTTTGAGCGCCGCTTCCAGCTGGCTGACCATGTGGAAGTGACAGAGGCCAGGTTGGCTGACGGCCTGCTCGTGATCTCGCTTAAGCGCGAAATTCCCGAGGCGCTCAAGCCACGAAAGATCGAGATCAAGTCCGCGGAAAACGGCCAGCTTATCGAAAGCGCCGCCGCCTAGGCGCCTGTGGCGTCATCGCTTGCGGGGGCGGCGCGCAGCGCGTCGCCCCTTTTTTCAGGCGGCTGATCCGCCGTCTTAGTGTCCACCGCCGGGCGGGGGGGCGCCCATCTGGGGCTTGGGCGCGAGCCATATGGTCCCGGCCGATACCAACATCAGCGCCGCGACAACCATGAAGATGTGATTGGTCGAAAGCATGATGGCTTGGCTCTGCACCAAGCTGTCCAGCAACGACAGCGCCTGGCCCTGCCCCACGCCTTGCTGAGTCACTTGATGGACGAATTGATCGGCTCCGTTCATCCGCTCGACCAGGGTCGTGCGCGCGTTAGTGGCGCCGTCGTCCCACGCCGTTGTCGTGATCGAAGTCGCGAAGGCGCCCGACGTGGTGCGCACGAAGTTGAGCAGGCCCGCGCCGGACGCCACCTCGTTGGGCCTTAGCGGCGACATGGCCACTGACATGACGGGAATAAAAAAGAACGGCATGGCCAGCCCCTGGGCGAGCTGAGGCCAGATCAGCTGGCCGTATGACACGCTCGAGGTGAAGATCGTGCGCCAGAACATATCGGCGGCGAGCCATAGAATGCCGAAAGTCACCAGTTTGCGCGGATCGATTTTTGTCACGAGGACCGCGACAATGGGCGCGAACACCACCGCCAGCACGCCGTTCCAGCCGGTCACATAGCCCGCCCAAGTGGCCGTGTAGCCCATGTTCAGCTGCAGCCAGAGCGGGATCAGCACCAGCGAGGCGTACATTCCCGCGAACGCGAGGGTCATGGCGAAACAGGCCGCGGCGAAGCCTCGATAGCGGAAGATGCGCAAATCAACGATCGGGTGCTCGTCGGTCAATTCCCAGATGATAAAAGCGACGAAGCCGACAATGGCGGTGACCAGCAGACCGACAATGAATCCGGAAGCGAACCAGTCCAGCTCCTTGCCCTTGTCGAGCATGATCTGCAGGGCCCCGACCCATAAAATCAGCAGGCACAGTCCCACGAAATCAACCGGAACGCGTTGGATGACCTCCTTGCGCGGCAGGGTTCGCAAGGCCAGCAGCACCAGCAGGGCGGCCACCGGCACATTGATGAAGAACACCCACGACCAGCCCATGTTGTCGGAAATCGTGCCGCCTAGCACTGGCCCCGCGATGGGCGCCACGACCGTGGTCATCGCCCATATGCCCATGGTCTGCCCGCGCAGGTGGGGCGGGGAAAACCGCTGCAGAAGAGTCTGCGACATCGGCAGCAATGGGCCGCCCGAGAGGCCCTGCATCACCCGGAAGAACACCAGGGCGCTCAGCGACGGCGACAGGCCGCACATCATCGAGAAAAACCCGAACGCGCCCATGGCGATGATGAACACGCGCACAGCCCCGAAACGGCTGGCCAGCCAGCCGGTCAGGGGAACGGTAATAGCCTCGGCCACGGCGTAGGACGTGATCACCCAGGTGCCCTCCTGGGGAGAGACCGCCAGCCCGCCCGCGATGTTGGGCACCGACACATTGGCTATGGTCATGTCCAGCACCGCCATGAAATTGGCGAAGGCCAGGGTGATGACCGCCAGCACCAAGGGCAGACCGTTCAGCTGAACGCCGGCCTCCGATGAACTGACTGACTTGGCGTCCGCCATATCAGCCTCCGGTCGCTTCCTGCCCCGACTTGGACACGTCGATGGTCGCCTTCATCGATAGGCCCAGTCGCAGCGGATGGGCGGCCAGTTCGTCGGCGTCCAAGCGGATACGGACCGGGAGACGCTGCACCACTTTGATCCAGTTGCCCGTGGCGTTCTGAGCCGGGATCAGGGCGAAGGCCGATCCCGTGCCGCCGCCGACGCCGACCACCCGGCCGTGGTAGACCACCCCGCCCCCGTACAGATCGGATTCCAGCTTCACGGGTTGGCCCTGGCGCACCCTGCGCAGCTGCACTTCCTTAAAGTTGGCGTCGACGAAGACCTGGCCGACCGGCACAATGCTCATCAGTGTCGCGCCCACCTGGACGCGCTGACCAACCTCAACCTCCTTCTTGGACACGACCCCGTCCAGCGGGGCGCGGATGACTGTCCGGTCCAGATCAAGCTTCGCGGCGTCCCGTGCGGCGCGGGCGGCGGCCACTTGTGGATTGCTGTCGACCGACCCCTCCACGAGCGCCTGCTGCGCGGCGAGCTGGCTTTGGGCCGCATCGCGGGCAGCCAGCGCCTGGGCTGCGGCGGCTTGGGCGCCAGCAAGGTTGGATTGGGCGCTTTCAAAGGCCGATTTGGCGGCCGTCAGCTCTTCGCCGGAGACCGCGCCCGAATTGGCCAAGCCCTCGCGCCGTTCGTAGTCGAGCTTGGCCTTGGCCAAGTCAGACCCCGCGGCGTCGACCTGGGCCTTCGCGCGGGACATGTCGGCGTTGCGCGCGGCGACCTGGGCCGACAGGGCCCCGGCCGTGGCTGTGTCGCCACGGAGCTTTCGCACCATGGCTTCGTAATCCGCCTCGGCCTTCCGCAGGGCCAGATTGGCGTCCGCGGGATCGAGTTCGACAAGGATATCCCCCGCCCTCACCGTCTGGGTCTCGGACACAGGCACCGCCTTCACCGCCCCGCTCACCAGCGGAGTCACCTGCGCCACCTCGGCGCCGACGTAGGCGTCGTCGGTGTTGACGTATCGCGAAGCGACAAGCAGCCACCAGAGGACAAACAGAACCAATGCGACAGCGCCGGCCCCGCCGAGAATGGCGAACAGGCGCCCGCGCTGTTTCGCTCGACCGGCGTTCACCGCCGTCTGAGAAGCTTGGCCGGCGGAGCCGGCTTGATCGTCAGCCATGTCGGCGTCCTTACGGTTTGGATTGTTGAGCGGCCGGGGCGGAGTCATCGAAGCCGCCTCCCAGCGCGCGGACCAGGGCGACATCGGCGCCGAGCGCCTGGGCTCGCAGATCGTTCAGCTGACGTCTGGCGGCCACGAGGGCGTTTTCACTGGTCAGCACAGTCAGATAAGGGGTTAGGCCGGCCTTGTAGCGCATCGTGACCAGTCTGTAGGCGTCCTCGCTGGCCACCGCCGCCCGCTGGGCGTGATCGATGCTTTCTTGGGCGCCCTGGCGAATGGTGATCGCGTCGCTGACCTCGTGCAGGGCCTGCACCACCGCCTTGTCGTAATTGGCCACGGCCTCTTGGTATTCGCCTCGCGCATTGCGCGCCGCTCCTGCCAACCGTCCGGCGTCGAACAGCGGCAGGCTGACCGCGGGGCCCGCCTGCAACAGCTCGATGTTGTGCGAAAATATGTCCTGCGGCGTGATCGACAGAGCCATGGCGGACCCGACTAGATTGATGTTGGGGTAGAAGTCCGCGCGCGCGACCTTCTCCCGTTGGGCGGCCGCCTCGACCCTCAGCCGGGCGGCGGCGATATCGGGACGCCGGCCAATCAGATTGGCGGCCAGATTGGACGGAAGGCCGATCGGCGTGGTTTTCAATCCCGCGGTCGGCGTGAGGTCCAGCTCCGCGTCGGGCCCTTCTCCGATAAGCGCGGCCAAGGCGTACTTGGCTTCAAGCACCGCGCCTGTCGCGCCGATCAGGTCGACTTGACCGGACTGACGCGCGGCGTCCGACTGATTATATTCGGCCCGTGTCTCAAGACCGTTCTTGAGCCGATCGGCGACCAGGGTGTTGCTGCTTTCACGCAGGCGAGCGGCCTCTTGCGCCGCGTCATTGTCGGCCTCGGCCTGGATGAGGTTGCAATAGGCGGTGGCGACCGCCGTGGATAGTTGCAGCCGGGCCGCCGCCAACTCGAACCCCGCCGCCCGCGAGGCGGAGCTGGCGGCGGCGACGGCGGCGTGGTTGCGGCCGAAAAAGTCCAACTGATACGAGACACTGGCGCTGAGCTGTGTGAACGGCTGAGCGTTTGACGGAAGGAACTGCTCGATTTGGGCAGGCGTGCCGGGGAAGTTCAGCTTTACGCCGGTTTCCTCGATCGAGCCCTTGGCCGTGGCGCTGGGAAACAGTCCCGCACTGGCCTGCTCCGTCTGGGCCTGGGCCTGGATCAACCGCGCCTGGACAGCCTTGAGGTCGGGCGAATTCCTGAGGGCGCGTTCGATCAGGCCTGTCAGTTGCGAGTCTCCATAGGCCGTCCACCAGTCTGGGCTCGGCCACGCGGCTTGCGCCTTGGCGAATGTCCGGGTCGCGGCGTAGTCGCCAATCGGACGCACCTTGTCGGCCGGACCCAAGTCAGGGGCGCAGGCGGCCAAAGCCGTCAGCCCGACCGCTAAAGCCATCGGAAGCGGCGCCGCGGACAATCGTCCGGATGCGGAACGGAAGAACATGACGGGCCTAGTAAATTCTGTTATGACCGTACTGTACGGTCAGAATTTGGTTTGTTTGCGCCGCAGCGTGATCCATGTCAAGGCGCAACCAAGAGGTGCAAGGCGAAAAGGACACATGAACGCAATCTCCAGGCCTTGCCCAGACGAGCGGCGTGAAAACATCCTGGCCATCGCGCGTGAAGTCTTCAAGGAAGAAGGCTACGCCTCCGCATCAATGTCGGCGATCGCCGCGCGAGTCGGCGGTTCAAAGGGCACGCTATATAATTACTTTCGGTCAAAGTCTGAACTTTTCGGCGCCGTGATCCAGAACGACTGCGAACGCAATCAAGTGGCGCTGATGGATCTTGTCTCGAACGAAGAGGACGTGACCAAGGTCCTAACGATGCTGGGCAAGGCCTTTGTGCGCCTGATGTTGTCGGAAGACGTGATCGTTTTCCATCGCATGGTGGCGGCGGAGTCGGTTCGTTTCCCTGAGATCGGCCAAGCGTACTACCAGGCAGGCCCCCGCCGCGGGAAGGATCTATTGCTCGCCTTGTTCGCCAAAGCTCAGGCGGACGGTCAGCTGACGATTCCCGACCCTGCGCTGGCGGCGGACCAGGTCGCGGATCTGATGCTGTCAGGACTATATCGTCGGCGGCTTTTCAATGTGGGGGCCGAGCCCGAAGAGGCGGAAATCGAGGCCAACGTCGATGCCGCTGTGACCGTGTTCATGGCCGCATACGGTACAGTTTAAGCCTTCCAGTCCCCCGCCAGCTTTGCCGCAACGCAGCAATTGTTGCACTGCAACGCTTGGGTAGACGGCTCGCCTCGTGGTAAATGGTCCGCTCGCAACGGCTTGCGCGTATCTTGCAGCAACGCCGCCGAGAGGTGCCGATGATCCCACTTTGGCAATTGAAAACGCGTGCGACACACCTCTCCGCCGCGGTCGCGATCGCCGGGTTGGCGGTCATTGCCTTAGCGTCCGTCTTCATCGCCCCGCCGTCGGTCGCAGCCATCGACCAGCACAGGGCTCTATTGATCGCGAGGCAAACAAAAGGCGATCTTTCAGAAGCCGGACTGAACGCCCTTTTGGCCCATATGGAGCCCGGCGCCGCGGCGGTAGGCGCGCGTTTGGACCCGAAACGGTTTCAAAACAGCCCAGCCGTCACGAATTCGGGACCGCCTGACCCCGCCATCATGAGGCTCCTGCCTGGGTTGGACGCCCAACAGGCCCAGTTGGTGAACACCGGATTGGCCTTGTCCGACGAACCCAACCCCGCCGCCCGGCCCTTCTACCTAAAAGGCGCGAGCGCTCAGGATCGCGAACGGGCGCTCGGTTGCCTGACTCAGGCGGTCTATTACGAGGCGGGCTTCGAGCCGCTAGACGGCGCTCAGGCCGTGGCTCAGGTCGTGCTCAACCGCGTGCGCCATCCGGCCTTTCCCAAGTCCATCTGCGGCGTGGTGTTTGAGGGCGCAGCCCAAAAAACAGGTTGCCAGTTCAGCTTCACCTGCGACGGCTCCCTCGCGCGCGCGCCCGCGGCAGCGGCGTGGAAGCGGGCCCAAGCCGTCGCCGAACGCGCCTTGAACGGCTTTGTCATGGCCAAGGTCGGCGGCGCAACGCACTACCACACACAATGGGTAGTCCCTTATTGGGCTCCCACCCTGACCAAGGTCAGCCAGGCCGGCAGCCAGATTTTCTATCGCTGGCCGGGAGATTGGGGGCTGCCGGCCGCGTTCCATGGTCGCTACGCGGGCGGCGAAAACCCCGGCGTGGACGTCGGGGGTGATCCTCTGGCGACGCCCGGCTCGCCGGTCAGGCCGCAGGCCTCCGTCACACTCCAAACGAAGGTCGCCGTGCTTGAGCTGGCCCAGCCCCCGGTGCAAGCGGTCGCGGCGCCCATTTCGGCCCCTCTCACCGATATTGCGCCCGTCCCAGACGTCCTGAACGTTCAGAGCGTAGCCGAGCAGAGCCGCCCGGCCTTCTCCAGCCTCCACTGAGTTCAGCTCGACAGTCCCCAGGCCTGGCGCGCTTGGTCGATACGTTCAAGCTTGGCCTCGAAACGGCTCCAGTCGTCCTGCTCCGCGATAGCGGCCCAGATCACCTCGATCTCATCGTACAACAGCTCTTCAGGCTCGG
>Ga0302157_10003162_pt1 | contig 18753 bp, 18 predicted proteins | sample I_Bog_N3_3_FD_193502 | JGI IMG/M metagenome (GOLD analysis project Ga0302157, IMG submission 193502) | Peat permafrost microbial communities from Stordalen Mire near Abisko, Sweden - I_Bog_N3_3 | ecosystem: Environmental > Terrestrial > Soil > Wetlands > Peat | place: Sweden: Abisko, Stordalen...
TCAGGTCCACGACGCGCTCGCCCGAAAGATCCAGTCGCAGGAAATTGGCGCGCGCGCCGAGTTCGGTGGTGGAACCCTGCAGCTGCGCATACAGCCCACGGCTGAACAGTGCTTCGCCCAGGTAGCCTTCCGGAACCGAGGCGAACACGATGCTCGGCACCACCAGCTTGTCGACGTGCCGGCCTTCGATCGGATCGGTGGTGACGGTGTGGGCGAAGGCGACCGACAGCACGCGTTGCCAGTTGCCGCTGATCTGCGTGAGGCTGGGGGTGAAGGTGACCTGCGATCCGATGACGTTCTCGCCATAGTCGGCCTGCTGGCCGAGCAGGTCGAGCGACACTTTCTCCAGCGCCGGGTCGCCGACCGGAATGTCATAGCGGGTGTCGAACAGTTGCTCGATCTGCGACAGTTCCATCTGCACGCGGAAGCGATGGCCGTAGCTGTTGACGCGCGGCACGGTCCAGCCAAGGGTGCCGCGCACGCCGGTGTCGGTGCCGTAGCCGGCGCCGAAGGAATAGCCGCGGCGGGAATTCTTCGCGCTGATGGTGATAGGCACCGTGTGGTGAACCGGGTCGCGCTCGCCAGCCTGCACCTCGACCGTGGAGTAGTACTGGCTGTCGTCGAGTGCGAACTGGGTGCGCAGGAGCTCGAGCGCGTTGTACGGGTCGCCTTCGCGGTAGCGCAGAAAGCGGCGCACCTGGCTGTCGCGCACCGCGTTCTGCTCGATGGTGGTGGCGCCAAAGTAATAGCGCGCGCCGCTGTCGAGCTGCAGGTAGATGTTGGCCTGGTGTGCGCCGACGTCGACCTGCATTTCGCTGCGGAGCATGCGGGCGTCGAGATAGCCGTAGGTCGCGGCGGCGCGCGTCAGGCTGCCCTTGTACTGCTCGTAGGCCGCATGGCTCAGGCGCTCGCCGCTGCGCAGCGGCGGATCCGCCAGCAGCCGCTGGAATACCGGATCATCGGCGCCCGGGCCGGTGACGTTGACGGTGACCAGGTTGATCAGCACCGGATCGCCGGGATCGATGCTGATCCTGACGTGCCAGTGACGGTCGCGGTCCGGACCTGAAAGCGTGGCGTTGATGACCGGCTGGTAGTAGCCGAACGGTCGCAGCGCCGAGCGCACCTCATCGTCGACGCGCCGGTAGAGGCGCTGGACGGCATCGGGTTCGATGCGCTCACGGTCCTTGTAGCGCTCGAGGCTCAGCAGCGCCAGCACGTTGCGGCGCACGTCGCCGTCCACGCCCTCGAGTTCGATGCGAATGTCGGCCATCGCCGGATGCAGCGCCGACAGCAGCACGGCAAGCAGGAGCCATGCGCCGCTTCGGCCGCGCCGGTGTGCGAGACAGGGCATGGATGGTCTAGGCGCCGGTCTGTTCCTGTATCCAGGCCTCGATCAGTCGCCGGGCGATCGTGTGCGGCGGCGGCAGCAGTCCCTCGGGCGCTGCTTTCAGCTGTACCAGTTCGAACCAGCGGGCGTCCTCGAGTTCCCCATCCAGCTGCACCGGCATTGCGCGCGCGTGAGCGTGAAAGCCCAGCATCAGCGAGGCCGGAAACGGCCAGGGCTGCGAAGCAAAGTAACGCACCCAGGTGACACGGGTGCCGGTCTCCTCGTGCACTTCGCGCACCACCGCCTCCTCCAGGCTCTCGCCGGCCTCGACGAAGCCGGCCAGCGCGGAGTATCGGCCTGGCGCCCAGCTGCTCTGGCGGCCGAGCAATGCCCGATCGGCGTCGCTGACCAGCACGATGATGGCCGGGTCTATGCGCGGAAAGAAATCGGTGCCGCAGCGGGTGCAGACCAGCACGTGACCGGCGCTGCGCGCGGCGGTCGGCGCCCCGCACACGCCGCAGTAACGCTGGCGCGAGCGCCACACCAGCAGCGCCCGGGCATAGACCAGCAGCTGCGCCTGGTCCTCCGGCAGCATGGCCACCAGTGGCCGCAGCTCTTCGAAGGAAGCGCCGGGAGCGGCGTCGGTCTGGCCAGCGGCGCTCTCGGCGCTCGGGGGGCCCGCGGCGCCTGAGGGGCCTTCGGGCGGCAGGTCCACCAGCACGCAGCGCGCGCCGTGAAACCAGCCCAGCAGCACCAGCCGCGAGGCTTCGATGCCCGCGATCAGCGGGTGCGCGGCACTGACAAAGGCGATCTGAGCGGGTGGCTGCGGCTCGCGCGGCGATGACTCATGGCGGGGTAGCTCCGGTCGAGGTGACCCGCGCTGGATGAGGTGCGCGGTGCCGCGAGCGAGTAAATATTGAGTGGACGGGTCAGCGCGCGCTGCCTCGATCCAGTTGGGGTCCAGCCTGGCCTCGGCGCGGCGGTCCAGCCAGGGGGCGGCTGCGTTTGAGCCCGGTTCCGGACTTGAGATGGGCGAGGCTGGCATCGGGGTGCCAGTCTTGCAGATGCTCGATCAGCCGGGAAGATCGTCGAGGTTGTCCGGCTCCAGCGTCTGCCCGCCATTGCGGTCGGCGCGAAATTTGGCCGACAGCTCGTAGGCAACCTTGCGCACCCGCATGATCGAGCCGATCGGTCGGTGCGCGGCGATGCCGTGCCAGGGGCTGAATGCCATGCCATCGTCGATGGCGCGCGAGCGCGCATCGCTCCAGGCCAATTGCCGCGGCACCATGATCCGGGCCACGGCGCGGTACGGACTGATGACCTGCGGCCAGGGAACAGAGGAATCCTCGATCGGCATCGAACCGAGATCGACGCATAGCTGCACCCGCAGTTCCCATTCGGCCGAGTTTTCAGCGAAAAAGGCGATCACCGCCTCGCGCAAGCCGTTGGGCTTGCCGTTCACGTCGAGGGGGGCGTTCACGAGTTCGACCAGTTCCGAGGACACCGGCGCGACGCAGACTTTTGCCATGTACGGGCCGAACAGGATGGGGACCTGGCTGTAGAAAGTCTCGCCCAGGATATGCGTCTCCGGATAGCCGCCCAGCGCCTTCAGCGTGCCGCTCTCGCCGCCCAGGGCCTCGACGACCTTTTCGGTTCCCCGCAGCACCGCCGACAGCGCGTTCTTCAGCTTCGGCGCCTTGTCGGTGGTGTGCGCCAGCAGCTTGAGCGTTGACAGGAATTTCTTCGCGGTGGGCGCGCCGAAGGCGGCCCCGGTGACCAGGACCAGGTCCTGGGTGCGCGCGTCGGCGCTGCCGCCCAGTCGCGCGCCTTCCACGCCGATGATTTTCACCGCCATGCTGCGCGGTGTGGATACGCTGTCATCGAGAATATCGCCCGGCGTGGTCGACAGACGCATCACCAGCGGCCAGGAGCCGGGGTGAGCGAAGATTCCCTGCGCCAGTACCTTCGGCAGGCCCGGCAACACGTGCAGTTCCCCGCGCAGCAGGCCATGGCTCTTGGCGTGCACGCTGCGCAGGGCGTGTCCGGAATCCTTGAAGGTGACCGCGGAAATGCCGAGCAGGGTCTTTACCAGCTCTTCGCAGGTGTCGGCCTCGCCGTCCTCGAGCACCTCGAACCTGGGTTCGTAGGCCAGTGGCGCGGCGGCGGCTGGCAATGGCTCGAGGGCCGGTAACGGGGCGTTCATGCTGGATCCTTTATTTGCGCAGCGAAGCGCCGCTGGCACGGGTGTGTTGGCGGATACTGGCGCACCGCGCGCTTGCGCGTCCGTTCGGTAACTCGCTTAAGGGACGGCGCGGCGGCCGACCCAGTAGGTCGCGCCCTGATCGCCATAGCGTTCGGAGTGCGGCTCGGCGGCGTCGAGTTCAAAGGTGCCCCCTGCCGCAAGGTGCTGCGTGCGATCGCGCGCCGTCAGCCACATTTCACCGCGCACGAGCAGCGCTCTGGCGGCGAATGCATGGCGGTGAGTGTCCAGCACCGTGAGCGGTGGCCAGGTGACTTCGACGACTTCGTCGAAGCCTTGGGAGCGCAGATCGGCCGCGAAGACGTCGAAGGTGGGGTGCATGGCGTCCGATTCCTACTAGCTGCCGACGAGTGCAATGATCTTCGCGCGTACGCTGGCAAGTTCGACGGGTTTGGCCCTGCCTTTGTACTTCGCCTTGCGCTCCACCCAATCAAGGCTCTTGACCTGGTCGGACAGGACGGCGCTGTCAGGGCCGCCGCTTAGTGTGACCTCGAAAGGATAGCCTTTTACCTGGCTTGTCATTGGACAGCACAACATCAGGCTGGTTTTGCCGTTGTACGCTGCTGGACTGATGACCAGCGCCGGTCGGTGCCCCGCTTGTTCATGGCCGGCTTGTGGGCTGAAACGCAACCACACGATATCACCCGCGTCTGGTACATAGCGTCCAGGCATTAAAGCGATTCTTTCCCGACGGGATTACCGAAATCGATGCCGCCATGCAGGTTCTCCGGGGTGATGGCGGCGAGCAGCTGAGCCAAATCCAGCCTGGTGGCTCGAATCGGCTCGATGACGATTTGCCCGCCTTGCTCGCGTACCTCGACCGCCTGATCCAAACTGAGGCAAGCAGCCTGCAGAATTCCGCGCGGAATTCGAACAGCCGCGCTGTTACCCCATTTCTTGACGATCACGCGCATAACGCCTTCCCGGCCATGCCAATGTCACTTAACAAGGTACAGCACAACTGATATTGTGTCGACAATGTAGATACACTAAAGCAGAGCGCAGTCGGCCGCTAAGGCGCGGGGCCGTCTCCGCACGCGCCGTTCGTGGCATCGACGGACATCGCCGCCGCGATCGACGCCCGCGCGTGATCGGCGTCGCACAGCGGGCAGCGCGGCGCGCGCAACGACCAACGATCGACCAGAAGCGCGGCGCCGCAGTCGCGGCAACCGCCCAGGATCAGCTCCTCGCCCAGCACCAGCGTCGTGAGCAGGAACACGGCGTGCTCGAACGAGATCACGGCCTCCGGTACCAGTCCGCGGTACGCCTCATAGGCCTGGCATAGCAGCTCGCCGCGCGCCAGGCCCGGCAGCGAGCGCGCCAGTTCAGGCGCCGCCGGCAGTGGCGGCAGCGCGCCGAGCAGCCGGCACAGGCTCGCCAGCAGCGCCGCCTCCTGGCGGGCGCGACCTGTGCGCATGAAAAAAGCGACCTGCTGCGGCGACTTGCCGCGATGGCGCGTCAACCGCGGACCGCGCCAGTCGCGCAGGTAGGAGCGATACAGCTTGCGAATGCGATCGTCGCTCAGGCCGGTCCAGGCGCGGATCGTGCGGGTGCGCGCCTCGTGCTGGATGAACTGAACCGCGATGTCGAAGCGCAGCCGGTCGCGGCTGTAGCGATCGTCCGAGACACGCATTGAGACCTCCCGAAGTTGCAGCCGGCGCCCCGAAGTTGCAGTTCGCGTCAACTCATCGCAAAAGCGCTGGAATGTTACTAGTTACAGATTCAGTATCAATATGGCAGATATGCAAGCGAGCGCCAAGCCTGACTGCGGCAGAATTATTCTCCCGATTCTGGAGGAATGCGATGCACGACGATTTTTCGCCGCCACCGGTCAGCGGCGGGTGGGACAGCGCGCTGCTGGCGCCGGTGGCCGAAATCAACCTGCAGATGCTTGCATGCCTGCGGCAGCTGGCGCTGAGCCATGACGCGGAGGCGCCGCGGCTGGTGACGTTGCTGCGCGACGACTGGCGCCGCCTGGACGCGAGTGCGCAGCGTCGCGTGTGCGCCTGTCCCTACCTGCTGCTGGACGCCGGCTTTGCACAGCCGGAGCGCTGGGAGCGGGCGTCGTGTCCTGGCGTCATGGACGTCGCGTCGCGCCGCGGTTACTTCAGCGGTCGCGACGGCGTCGCTCTGGTGCGCCGCACGCTGCTGCTGGCCTGGCACCTGGCGCGCGCCAATCGCGTCACCGGACGGGTGATACTGGGCATGAACGCACTGTCGGCGGAGCGCATCGCCGCCGCGCGGCTGGAGGACCTGGAGACGCTGGCCGAGCAGGCGCCCGGCTGGATCGTGCCGCGCTGGGAAGCCCAGCCTGCCGTATGGCGCCAACTCATCGACGCCGGCTGTCGCGACCAGCCGCTGCTGCTGCGCCAGGCACAGCTGCGCGGGCTACAACTATTGGCGCGGCCGGACAGGCCGGCGCAGGGTGGGCAAGGGTAGACCGCGATATGGTACCGTGCGCGGCTTCAAACCAACCCGAAGTCATCAGCGGCTCATGCTTGCACTCTCTACCCGCGCACTCACCAAGGTCTACAAGAATGGCGTCCAGGCACTGCGCGGCGTCGACCTGGATGTGGAGCAGGGCGACTTCTTCGCGCTGCTCGGGCCCAATGGCGCTGGCAAGACCACGCTGATCGGCATCATCACCTCGCTGGTCAACAAGAGCGGCGGCAGCGCCAGCGTTTTCGAGCACGACATCGACCGCGACCTGGAGCGTGCCAAGTCGTGCATCGGCGTGGTGCCGCAGGAGCTGAATTTCAATCAGTTCGAATCGCCGCTGACGATCGTCGTCAACCAGGCCGGGTTCTATGGCATCGCGCGGCCCGAGGCGCGCCGCCGCGCCGAGCGTTACCTGAAGCAGCTGCAGCTGTGGGACAAGCGCAACGGCATGGCGCGCGGGCTGTCCGGCGGCATGAAGCGGCGGCTGATGATCGCGCGTGCGCTGATGCACGAGCCGCAGCTGCTGATCCTGGATGAGCCGACCGCCGGCGTGGACATCGAGGTGCGCCGCTCGATGTGGGAATTCCTGCGCGACATCAACGCCAGTGGCACCACGATCATCCTGACGACGCACTACCTGGAGGAAGCCGAGTATCTGTGCAGGAACATCGCGATTATTGATCACGGCAATATCGTGGAGCGCGACCACATGGCCAACCTGCTGCTGCGGCTGCAAACCGAAACCTTCGTGTTCAATACCCGCAACGCGGTGCCGCAGGCGCCGGCGGTCGCGGGCTTCGTTCTGCGGCGGGTCGATGACTACACGCTCGAGGCCGACGTCTCCAAGGAGCAGAACCTGAATGAGCTGTTCGCGCGCCTGACGGTGCTGGGGGTGGAGGTGCTGAGCATGCGCAACAAGGTCAACCGGCTGGAGGAGATCTTCATGCGGCTGGTGGAGAACCGGGGGACTCATGCTTGAGCGGGGCTCCCATGCTTGAGCGCAGCGCCGTGCCGGCGCCCGAGAGCGCGTCGATGGCCTCGATCCGCTGGATCGGCTTCCAGACCATCGTCATCCGCGAGTATGGCCGCATCGTGCGCATCTGGGGCCAGACGCTGGTGCCGCCGGTGGTCACCGCGACACTGTATTTCGTGATCTTCGGCAGCCTGATCGGCGCGCGCGTGGGTCCGATGCAGGGCTTCGACTACAAGCAGTTCATCGCCCCCGGGCTGATCATGATGCAGGTCATCCAGGTGTCGTACGCCAATGTCGTGTCGTCGTTCTTCGGCGCCAAGTTCGGCAAGCACGTCGAGGAGCTGCTGGTGTCACCACTGCCCAACTGGATTATTGTCGGGGGCTATACGGCGGGCGGCGTGCTGCGCGGCTTCATGGTCGGCATCGTGGTGACGCTGGTGTCGCTGGTGTTCGCACGCGTGCCGGTGGCACACTTCTGGGCGTTGCTCGCGGCCGCGCTGCTGAGCTCGATCGTGTTCTCGCTGGCCGGTTTCATCAACGCGATCTTTGCACGCAACTTCGACCAGGTGAACTGGATACCGACGTTCATTCTTACGCCGCTGAATTACTTTGGCGGGGTGTTCTATTCAGTGTCGATGCTGCCGCAATGGGCGCAGAGGATATCGCTCGCCAATCCGATCCTGCATATGGTGAACGCGTTCCGCTACGGCTTCCTCGGCACCTCGGACGTGCACGTGGAGTTTGCGTTCGCGCTGATGCTGGTGCTGTCGGTGGGGCTGTTCGCGCTGGCGGTGAAGCTGCTGGATCGCGGGATTGGGACAAGGGACTAAATAGTGGCTTTGACCTCGGTGCAGGAATTCAAAGGCAAGGGCGCGGGGCCGAGACGTAAACGGCGCTAGCGGTGCTGTTGCTCGATACCAGCTTTCTGATCGAGTTCGAAAATGAACTGGCGCGCGCACGGCCGGGCCCAGCATCTGCGCTGCTCGCGACCAGGAGAAAGGTGCCGGCAGCGATAGTGCGTTTGCGCGCGTACCCCGGCTTGATTATCTGCCGTTCTGAAGCCCGCGCCGAAATCGTTACTAGCTGCCCCAAAAGCGAGCGTTGCGTCTCGTTTATCAATGACTTGTCATCGGATCTTCACATGACAGTCACAAGTTTGAAGGGTGACGAGCGCTAATGTGGAGCCATGAACCGTGCCCAGCTGATCATGGCCCGCTTCGACCTCGCCGAGTACTCGCTGTGCCGGCGCCTGAATCGCGGCGCCGGGTTCAGGCCGGTGGGCGCGCTTCTGCGCATCGCCAGCCGGCTCGGCGACGGCATCGTCTGGTACACGCTGGTGGCGGCGTTGCCGCTGCTCTACGGCCGCGCGGCGCTGCGTCCGGCGATCGGCATGGCGATCACCGGCATCATCGGACTGCTCATCTATCGCTGGCTCAAGCAGGCGCTGGTGCGCGAACGGCCGTTCATCCGCCACCCGGGAATCACGCTGGCGATGCCGCCGCTGGATCGCTATAGCTTTCCGTCCGGCCACACGCTGCATGCGGTGGCTTTCACCTGGCAGGCGGTAGCGTACTTCCCGCAACTCGGGTGGGTGCTGATTCCGCTGGCCAGCCTGATCGCCGCCTCGCGCGTGGTGCTGGGACTGCACTATCCGAGCGACGTGCTGGCCGGGGGCGCGATCGGAGCGGCGCTGGCGCTGGCTGCGCTGAACCTGTTCTAGTACCCGCGGCGCAGGTGGCAGCGGAGCGCATGCGGGTACTGTTCATCTCGGACGTATATTTTCCGCGCGTCAACGGCGTTTCCACCTCGATCCGCACTTTTCGCAACGACCTCAAAGACGCCGGCGTGGACAGCGTGCTGGTGGCGCCGGACTACGGCCCGCATCCCGCGGTGACGGGCGGCAAGCCGGCCGCGGGCCAACCAGCTGCCGGCCAGCCCGCTGCCGCCCAGCCCGCTGCCGGCCAGCCCGCTGCCGGCCAGCCCGCTGCCGCCCAGCCCGCTGCCGCCCAGCCCGCCGACAAGGAAGAGCCCGGTGTACTGCGGGTCGAGTCCGGGCGTGTGCCGCGCGATCCGGAGGACCGGCGGATGAAATATTTCGCGCTGCGCCGGTGCCTGGACGCGCTCTCGGACCAGCACTTCGACCTGGTGCATATCCATACGCCGTTCCTCGCTCACTACGCCGGCGTGCGTTTCGCGGCGCGCGCTCGCATCCCGGTGATCGCGACCTATCACACGTTTTTCGAGGAGTACCTGCATCATTACGTGCCGATGCTGCCGCGGCCGCTGGGCCGCTCGCTGGCGCGGCGCTTCACGCGCTCGCAGTGTGCGCAGCTGGCCGCAATAGTCGCGCCGTCCGAGCCGATGCGTGCGCTGCTGCTGGCGTACGGCGTGACTACACGCATACAGGTGATCCCGACCGGGCTGCCGGCCGAGCGCTTCCAGCCGGGAAACGGCGCGCGCTTTCGCGCCAGCTTCGGTATCGCCGCCGACCGGCCGCTGCTGCTGTACGTCGGTCGCGTGGCGCACGAAAAAAACATCGAATTCCTGCTGCATGCGTTCGTCGCGCTGCGGCGCCAGCGCGCCGGCGCGATGCTGGTGATTGCCGGTGAGGGGCCGGCGCTCGGGCACCTGCAGGGGCTGGTCGCGCGGCTGGGAATTGCGCAGGACGTGCAGTTCATCGGCTACCTGGACCGCGAGCGCGGACTTACCGACTGCTACGCCGCCGCCGACGTGTTCGTGTTCGCTTCGCGCACCGAGACCCAGGGGCTGGTGCTGCTGGAGGCGATGGCGCAGGGACGCCCGGTAGTGTCTACCGCGCACCTGGGCACGGCCTCGATTCTGCAGTCAGGCTGCGGGGCGCGGGTGGCGCCGGAGAAGCCGGAGGTGTTCGCGCAGGCGATCGCCGACATCCTGGATGATCCGGCGCGCGCGGCACGCCTGTCGGCGCAGGCGCGCAGCTATGCTCAGGGCTGGGCCTCGGCCCTGATGGCCCGCCGTGTGGCCGAGCTGTATCGGGAGCTGGCCGGCCAGCCGCAATCGGACGCGATCGCTGCCGCCTGAACGCTGACGCCTGATCGTCAGCGCCGTGGTGGGTCGCCGCTGCCGCCTGAACGCCAACGCCCGTCTGACTGCCGTCGCCGCGCGCCGACAGCGCGGATGGAGCCGGCGGCCGAGCGCTTGCGCTAAGATCGACTCATGGGGACAAGACGCGCGCTGGTAGTGGACGATTCGAAATCCGCGCGGGCGTTCCTGACGCGGATCCTGGAGCGCTACGAGCTGGCGGTCGATGGCGTGGAGACGGCTGAGCAGGCGATCGAGTACCTGACGATCCAGCGGCCGGACGTCATCTTCATGGATCACCTGATGCCGGGCATGGACGGCTTTCAGGCGGTACAGTCGATCAAGAACAATCCGCGCACCGCGACCATCCCGATCATGATGTACACCTCCCAGGAGGGTGAGCTGTACCTGGGCCAGGCGCGGGCGTTGGGCGCGATCGGCGTGCTGCCGAAGCAGATCAAGCATGCCGACGTCTCGCAGGTGCTGGAACAACTGCACCTGCTGGAGCCCAAACACGAGCGCGAAGCGGCAAGTGCGGCGTCAGGTACCGGATACGTGGCCAATGGACTGATGGCCAGCGGACAGGCGCCAGACGCACAGGCGCCAGACGGGCAGTTGGTCGACTCGTTAGCCGCCGGCGCAATGGATCCTAGCGACGCGGTCGAGCCGCTGCCGATGGGTACCCCTCCACAGCTGGAGCTGACAAACGAGCGGCGCGGACCGCATCGACCGATGGCGCCGCCGCTGTCGACCGACATGCGACTGGTGATCGAAGGCATGCTGGCGCACCACATGCTCGATGTCAGGCGATTCATCGTTGAGAACCTGGAAAACAACGCCGACCGCATCGTCAGCGACGTGCGGTTGATGATGCAGGACCAGACGCCGCCGCCGGCGGGGGTCGCGCCGAGTGAGCGACAGGCAGACTGGCGGCTATGGCTGGCCGTGGCTGGCCTTGCGGCGGCATTCCTGTTCGGGCTGCAGTGGTCGAAGCAGCGCGGTGAGTCGGAGGCGCTGGCGACGCAGCTGGCGAAGGCGCAGCAGCAGCTCACCGAAGCGCAGCAGAACCTGTTGTCGCTGCAGGCAACCGATGCGGCGGCGGATGCCAGCGCCGCCACCCCTGGCCCGGATGCCGCGCCGCCGCCGCCGGCCGCCGACGCGGTACGTGGCGGCGCACTGGTCGAGGCGGTGCCGTACGGTGAGACGCCTCTGGCGGGAGCGCGGCTCGAACGCGTATCGGCGCTGCTGAACCGGCTGGGTACCCAGGGCTTCCATGGCGTAGTGCAGGTTCGCAGCATTCCTGGACGCTTCTGTACAGTGACCGGATCGTCGGGTACTCCGGTGCTGGCCGCGGACGCGCTGCCGGCCTCGAAGTGCGATCAGACTGGTAGCCAGCGCGACGATAACGGTTCGGCGAGCCAGCGCCAGTCCATTGCGTTTGCCAACATGGTGTCCACCGCCCGGCAGAATTCCGGCGGCAAGATCGATGTACAGATCAGCGCCGGCAGTTCCGACGAAGTAACGACCGCCTATCCGGCGCTCAGCGACACGCTGACCGCGGGGGAATGGAACAAGGTGGCAGCGGCGAACAACCGCGTCGAAGTGCATTGGCAGCCGACGCACTGAACGCCGACGCACTGGACTACGAACCTTCCGGGCCGATGCGCAGCGGACATCTGCAGACGGTGCTCGGCAGCGTCTGGCCGGTGGCCTGGCTGACGCGACGGCGCGCCGCGCGGCTGCGCGCAGCAGCCCAGGAGCTGCTGCTCGACTGCGGTGATGACGTGCGGCTGCAGGCGTTCTGGAGCAGCGCGGCCGGTACGAGCAGCGCGGCCGGTACGAGCAGCGCAGCCGGCACGAGCAGTGCAGCCGGCACGAGCAGTGCAGCCGGCACGAGCAGTCCCGTCGGCGCGGGCGGACGCGGCGGCGTGCGCGCGGTTGAGGCGGCCAGGGTGCGGCGCGTGGCGGTACTGCTGCACGGCTGGGAGGGCAGTGCCGAGGCAACCTATGTGCTGTCACTCGGCAGCCTGCTGCTGGCGCACGGCTTCGATGTGGTGCGGCTGAACCTGCGCGACCACGGTCAGACGCATCATCTCAATCGCGAGATCTTTCACTCTTGCCGGCTGAGCGAGGTAGTCGGCGCCATGCGCGCGCTGGCCGGGCACTTTGCCCGAGCGCGCCTGTACCTGGGCGGCTTCTCGCTCGGTGGCAATTTCATGCTGCGGGTGGCAGCAGACGCGCGTGCGCCGGCGGCGATCGCCGGCGTGGTCGCGGTGTCGCCGGTATTGGACCCGGAAGTGACGCTGGCGGCGCTGGAGCGCGGACCGGCGATCTACCAGCGTTCGTTCCTGACGCGCTGGTCGCGCTCATTGCGCATCAAGGAGAGTGCCTGGCCGGGCGTGCATGACTTTGCCCAAACATTGCGGTTGAAGGCGCTGCGGTCGATGACTGCGGACCTGGTGGCGCGCCATACGGATTTTCCAAGCCTGCAGGCGTACCTGGAGGGTTACGCGGTGACCGGCGATCGGTTGGCCGGGCTGCGTGTACCCGCCAGCGTGCTGCTGGCGGAGGACGACCCGATCGTGCCGGCGGCGGACCTGACGCGCCTGGCGCCATCGCCGCAGCTCACCGTGGTGCGCTCACGCTACGGCGGTCATTGCGGATTCGGCGATGGCGTGGCGCGGCCGAGCGCCGCGGACCGCTTCGTGCTGGCGCAGTTCGAGGGCTTCGAGCTCACAGCCGCTCGAGCCGGCTGAGCAGGCGCAGCCGCCGTCGCCGCCGTGGTCGCGGTGGCCCTCACATCGATCCTGATCGCTTCGGGCATAGCCGGAGACTTGCTCACGGCTGAGCCGCCAAGCGGCAGAGTCGCCATTGCCACCGCTATCGCCATCCCCAGCGCCATCCCCAGCGCCGGCCCGGGCCAGTACCTCGAGGGGGCGCGGCCAACGCTGGACGCGTAGGGGTGTGCCGTCGAGAAGGTTCAATCGTGGTTCAAACGTGGTCGAAATGTGGTTTTCGCGTGCAGGCTCCAGCAATACGGGCGTCCGCAGGCAGCAATCGGCCAGATAGAGATCCAGGATGCTGCCGAGCGGACGTTCACCATCGCCAAGGCGCCGAGGACGGGCGAACTGTTGGCAAGGCTGCGCAAGTTCCGGGGCAGGTTGCCCGCGACGTTCAAGTTCGTCCGACTCGAAGCGAATGAGCGGGGCTGATTCATTCATGCGCTCAGCGCGAGCTCAAAACATTCGCGCCGCGTCGACAGCGCGGCGAACTCAGCAGCCTTGAGTGTCCCTGGTTCGAATTGCGCAGGCATTGCAGGCCGCACAGCGACTGTCGCCGAGTCCCCGAACAGGCCGGGCTCCGCCAATGCCGCGACTCCGAGCACTGTAGCTTCCTGCGCGCCGCGCAATACCGGCACCGACAGCAGGGCGGCCAGGCGTCGGCACAGCCAGTCGGAGCGCGACAGGCCACCGCTTACGATGACGCGCGTCGGCGCAGAGTCGCGCATGCGCATCAGGTCGAAGTTGATCGCGATCAGGAAGGCGATGCTTTCCACCACCGCGGCGAAGCGCTCGAGCAGCGAGCCGTCGCCGATAAACCAGGATTGCTGCTGCGGGCGCCAGTAGGGGGAACCCAGGCCACCGATGCCGTTGATGTAGAGCGGCAGCGGCGCGTTGAACGGCAACTGCTCCAACTGCTGCCACAGCAGCGGCTCAGGCGTGCCGCAGTCGGCGACGAATTGCGCGATTGCGCTGCCCGCACCATTGACGGTGCCCTCGATGCTATAGAGCGCGCTGCCGGCATCGGCCAGCAGTACGCTGGCGAGCAGTGGCGCGACCGAGTGCGGCCGGACACGCAGCGGCCGCTGGATGAACGCTCCGGTGCCGAGGTTGATGTACACGGTGCCGGGATCGGGGGCACCGAACGCGAATGGAATGGCGGACTGATCGCCGGTCACGGCGCGCAGTGCGATGGCGCTCAGCGCGGTGGGGAGCAGCGCGGTGGCGCGTGGCGCGATGGCGCGTGGCGCGATGGCCGGCGCGGCGTCGAGCTGCAGCACGCCGTAGGGGCCGCGCGTCGGGGCGCAGGGCGGCAGCCAGGCGCGTTCGATGCCAAACAGATGCAGCAGTTCGGCCGACCAGTCGCATTGATCAGCATCCCAGAGCAAGGTGCGCGAAGCGTTGGCAGGATCGGCCAGCGCGGTGCAACGCGGCGGGCTGGATTGTGGCGGGCCGAATTGCGGCGAGCTGCACTGCGTCAGCCGCATCGCCAGGAAACTCGCCAGCGGAGCGATCACCAGATCGCCGCGCTCGCGCGCCAGCTGCACGGCGGGGAGGTGGTCCAGGCACCAGCGCATTTTGCCGACGCCGTAGTGCGGCGACAGCGGCAGGCCGGTGAGCGCGCGGATGCGCTCCGCGTGCGCGGCGAAGGAGTCGAGCCAGGCCGCATTGCGGCGGTCCTGCCACGAGATCGCCGGCGAGAGCGCGCGGCCTGAATGGCGCTCGAAGCAGACGATGGTCGAACGTTGGGTGGCGAGCGCTGCGCTGTCGATTTGCAGCGTGGCGGCAGCACCGGGGGCGGTGGCGTTGGAGGTGGTGGCGTTGGAGGTGGTGGCGTCGGCAAGCACGCCGGCGGCCGCGGTGCGCAGCGATTCGACGATCTCATCGGCGTTGTGCTCGACCTCGCCGGCGCTGCCGCGGATGGTGCGGATAGGGACTTCGCGCGTGGCGATGATGACGCCATGCTCGCCGACGAGGCAGCCGCGGCTGGCGTGGCCGCCCTGGTCGAGGGCCAGCACTGCGCGCACGATCAGGCCGCGCACGCGATGGGGCGCACGATGGGGCGCACGATGGGGCCCGCGATGGGGCGCACCCTGGGGCGTACGATCATACTGGCCGCAGCGGCAGCTGGTCGGTGCGCGCCCTGGCGGTGCGCGGCGGCAGCGAAGGGGCGATCTGCTGCAGCGCGCGCTGGGCCACTGCGCGATAGGTCGTAAGCTTGCCGCCGTAGATCGACAGCACGCGCGGGTGCGGGCTGCGATCGGGCACCAGCATGGTCTCGCGTGGGCGGGTGAAGGCATGGCCGGCGCCGCCGGGCAGCACCCGCAGGCCGGCGAAGCTTTCGGTGATGTCGTCCGGCGTGATGGCGCGATAACGCGGGAAGTAGTGCGCGAGTACGCCCAGCAGGTAATCAATTTCAGCCTGGCTGGGTGCGACATCGGCCGGATCGCCCTGGAAGCGGGTCTCGGTGGTGCCGACCATCAACTGGCCATGCCACGGCATCACGAACAGCGCGCGGCCATCGCGCGGGCTCTCCAGGTAATAGATGCCGCGCTCAAGCGTTCCCGGCAGCACGATGTGCGCGCCCTGCACGCATTCGAGCGCCGGAACTGGGATCGCCGGTGTGATGGCGGCGGCGAGCCTGTCGGCCCAGGGACCGGCGGCGTTGATGAGCACGCGCGCGCGACAGGTGTGCTCGCGGGCGTCGTGGCTGTACAGCAAGTCGACGCCACCGTCAGCGCCTACGTCAGTGAGCTGCGCGCGTAGCAGTTGCGCCGGGCAGATCAGGCGCGCGCCCAAGCTCTGCGCCGAGCGCACCACGGCGCCGGTCAGCGCCTGATCGTCGGTCTGCGCGTCGTGGTAGCAGAACACGGTTTTCAGGCCGCGCATTTCCAAACCGTCGAGCATCTGCCATTCGCGGCGCGGCACGGTACTGAACTGCGATGCGCGCGTGAATCCCGCCAGCAGCGCGTACAACGACAGGCCGACTCGCAGCTGCCACGGGCGCCGGCGCGTGGTCTTATAGATCGGAACGTAGAAACGCTGCAGCTGCACCAGCTCGGGTGCGATGCGCAGCAGCGTCGCGCGCTCCTGCAGGCTCTCGCGTACCAGGTGAAACTGGCCGGTCTCCAGGTACCGCAGGCCGCCATGGATCAGCTTGCTGGAACGGCTGGAGGAGCCAATCGCTATCGCGGTGCGCTCGAGCAGCCACACCGAGTGGCCGGCGGCCGCCACCGCCTGCGCCATGCCGGCGCCGTGGATGCCGGCGCCGACGACGACGACATCGACGTCGAAACTGTCGGTCACGCGGTGTGCCTCACGCCGCCGGGCTCATGTGCCGGGACGGGTAGCCCGCGCGCGTGTCTGCAGTCCGCGCAGCGCTTCGCTCATCTCGCGCACCGCCATGGTCTCGATGTAGTCGGCGCCGCGCGCGGCGAGCGCCTGTGCCAGCGCCAGGGTCTCGACCTCGTAGACCGCCCAGCGCCATGGGCCGCGCCACAAAGCCGAGCCACCCGCCGGCAGCATCTCGTGATCGACAAACAGGTATTCGGGCTGCAGCGCCTCGTACTTCAGCCGCGTATGCGCGTCGTAGGCGCTGAGCACCCAGCCGATGGCGACGCCGCCGACCTGGCGCACCCGATGCACGGCGGCGAGATCAAACGAGATCACTACGCACTGCGTGCGGTGAGGCTTGATCGCGTTGACCACGCGCGCCACCACCTGGTCGTAGCCAAAGCGGACCAGGCTGGCGCGCTTGATCTCGACGAATACGGTGACCTCGGGCCGGCGATCGAGCAGCGCCAGCACGTCGGTCAGCCGCGGAATGCAGGTGCCACGGAAACGATCGCCGAAGCGCTCGGGTTCGCCGGCGTCGATCTGCAGCAGGTCGCGCGAGCGCATGTCGAACACGGTGCCGGGCCGGCCGGTGGTGCGGATCAGGTCGTGGTCGTGGATGACCATCGGCACGCCATCGGCCGAGATATGCACGTCGAGCTCCAGGAACCGCAGTCCCAGCTCGAGCGCGGAGGTGAAGGCAGGGATGGTGTTTTCCGGAAACTCGCGGGCATTGCCGCGGTGGGCAACCAGGTGGATCAGGCGTGCGTGGTTCAAGCGGGCATCCGTGAGGCAGCGCCGCTTGATTATAGGCGCGGGCCGCCTAGCGCGTCGTCGTCAGCGTCGCCGCCGCGGCCGCTGCGTCCGCCGCGTCCGGCGGGCACGCCGCACTGGCCGGGGCGCGCTTTTCATCGTATTCAAGGATCGGCTGGTCGCCGGTCACCGTGACCTCGCCTTCGATGGTGGCACCGCGAGCCATCGCAATGCTGCAGGCAATCACGCGTCCACGGATCACGGCGCTGGCGGCGATCTCGATTTTCTTGCGTACCACGATGGCGCCGGTGATGCGGCCGGCGATCACGGCGCTGTGCGCGTGCACGTCGCCTTCCCAGTGCGCTTCCGCGGACACCGACAGCTCGCCGCCGACGTTGCCGTCGCCGCACACGTGGCAGCCGATCATCAGCGCGCCGGGGGTTTCGATGTCGCCGGTCACGCGCGAGCCGGTCGCCAGCAGCGACAGCGTACCGGTCGGCCGGTCGAGGATGCGGCGATGGGGTTTGTCGTTCATGGCGGCGGGCGCGGATTTCCCTTGAGGCTGCGGGTTGAGGCTGCTGTTACAATTATTGGCTTACCGGGGCTTGAGAGGATGTGATGAACAACACAGGAATTTGTCTGGCGGTGCTGGCTCTGGGCGTGCTGGCGCTGGCCGGCTGCAGCCGTGAGAGCGCGGATTGGAAATCCGCGAGCGCGGCGGATACCACCGAGGCCTACCAGCAGTTCCTGCAGCAGTACCCCAAGAGTGCGCAGAGCGCGCAGGCGCAGGCACGCATCAAGCAGATCGGCGACGATCACGACTGGCAAGCCGCCGCCGCCGCCGACACGCGCGATGCCTACGAGCAGTTCGTCGCGCAGCACGCGGACAGCAAGTGGGCGCAGGAAGCGCGCATCCGGATCGAGAACTTTGCGCAGTCCGGGGTGGCGCATGGCTCGGCGGCGGCAGCCAGCGCGTCCGCCGCCAGTGTGGCCGCGGGCAATGCGGCTGCGAACGGCGCTGCCGCGGCCGCCGCGCCGCAGGTGGCGAGTGGGCCTGCGTCCGCCGCGTCGCCGGGTGCTCCGGTGAGTGCGTCACCCGCGGCGATGGCAGCGCCGCCATCGACGCCGGTGCCATCAACGCCGACGCAGTCGTCGTCGTCAAAGCCGTCGGGCCACGCCGCCAGGGTGGCGAGCAAGGCTGCGCGCGCGCATTTCGCGCAGCTGGGTGCGTTCCACAGCAAGGAGCGGGCGGAGGCAGCATGGAAGAAGCTTGAGGCCAGGTACCCGACCGAGCTCAAGGCGCTCAAGCCGCACGTGGTGGCGGGGAACTCGAAGAACGGTCCGGTGTACAAACTGCGTGTGGGGATGGCTTCGTCGAGCGACGCCCGCAGCCTGTGCGCGACGATGAAGAAGCATGCCCAAGCCTGCGTGGCAGTGACGGCCTGAGTGACAGTGACAGGCTGACGCAACCAGCGTCAACGGCTCGTCAGGGTTGGACAGAAATTGTCAGCCCGCCATCGGTTCTGCGTCGCCGTGATTTTCGCAAACCATTGATGCATAGGTTCTTTTTGAGGTGGCACAGGGATTGCTTTGATATGCAGGTAAGGTTTTCCCCTAACCTACGTAGACATCTCTCCCAGTTGTCTGCTTATTGGCGCCGCAGCGCTTCACGTGTTGCGGCGCTTTTCTTTTTTGGCGCCAGCTGCCTCATTAGTGCAAGCTGCGCCCCCTTTCGCTCCGGATCAATCGCCCCCATCGTGTGCTAATGGAGACCGACGACATGTTTGGATTCAAGTGGACCGGCGGGGCGCTGGCGTCGGTGACCATT
>Ga0302157_10003167_pt1 | contig 18718 bp, 21 predicted proteins | sample I_Bog_N3_3_FD_193502 | JGI IMG/M metagenome (GOLD analysis project Ga0302157, IMG submission 193502) | Peat permafrost microbial communities from Stordalen Mire near Abisko, Sweden - I_Bog_N3_3 | ecosystem: Environmental > Terrestrial > Soil > Wetlands > Peat | place: Sweden: Abisko, Stordalen...
GAAAAGGAAAATTTGCCGCCAACCACGCCGGCTACCGGCTGATCGGGCCACCCGACCACAAACTCATGCGCACTTGCTGGGTCCATTTCTATGAGCAACCCCGGGTCCGTTCCCGTGAGCGCCGGCATGCTGATGGCGCAGCGGGTCATCGTGTTCAGCGAGCGGCCGGCCCATATCCGCGCCGACCTGGCTGTCGGGCTGCCCTATCCGCGCCGGCGCGACGACCCCGAATTGCTGCGCCTGCGCCGCGAGGCGCTGGGGCTGCTGGGGCTGGAACTCAGCTGGTAGCCGGCGTTTCCCTGCCGGCCGCCGCCGGGGATTCGGCACGTTATCGGCCTGTCATTCCTTCGCCATTGTCCTGGGCGATGACGGCAATGCGCTGGGTGAGTGTGGTTTCGACGAAACTTCCGGGATTTGCCGCGATATTGCCGGCGCGGCCCTGGTAACAACATCGTGCAATTGTTATTATCGGTTTCAACGTCCAGGCTGCGGGGACGGAAGCCCGATTCGGAACAGGAAAATTTCATGCGCCGCGACCGTCTTGCCGTGCTGGGTGGCTTTCTGCTGGCTGCCGCGTTGCCCGGATCGGCCTTCGCCACCAACGGCTATTTCACCGTGGGCCTCGATGCCGAATCGAAGGGAGAGGCCGGCGTCGGCGTCTCCTCGGGAGACGGCCCGGAGGCCGCGGCCCTCAACCCGGCGCTGGGCGTCAAGGCCGGCAACTCCGTCGGCGGGGGCCTCGGCTTCTTCTCCCCGAACCGCGACGTCACCACCTCGGGCGGCTCGGCGCCGCCCGGTTACGACATCGCCAATGGCAAGTTCATCAGCGGCGACGATCTGTTCCTGATCCCCTATCTCGGCGCCAATTACCAGCTTGACGGCGAGACGGCGGTGAGCCTGCTGCTATATGCCAATGGCGGCATGAACACCCATTATGGCGTCAGCCCCTATACCAAGTCGGGCGGCCCGGTCGGCGTCGATCTCGAGCAGGTGTTCATCACCCCCAACCTGGCCCGCAAGGTCGGCTACGGCATTACCCTGGGCGCCGCTCCGGTGTTTGCGGTGCAGCGCTTCGCCGCCCAGGGCTTGCAGCCGTTCGCGCGCCAGTCGAGCGACCCGCTGAGCCTCACCAATAACAGCTACGACTACTCCTATGGCATCGGCGTCAAGCTCGGCGCCACCTGGGACCCGGCGGAGAAGCTGACCTTGGGGGTGGCGTACCAAACCACCACCTGGATGACGAATTTCGACAACTACAGGGGGCTGTTCGCCGGCGGCGGCAATTTCGACGTCCCGCCCCAGATTACGGCGGGGCTGACGGTCCGCCCGCTGGCGACGCTGGACCTCTCGCTCGAATATCAGCGCATCTTCTATGGCAGCGTGAAATCGATCGCCAATGCGGGCAACTACCAGACGCCGCTCGGCAGCGCCGAAGGTCCCGGCTTCGGCTGGAACGATGTGAATGTGTTTCGCATCGGCGTGCAGTGGAAGGTGCAGGAGAACCTTGTATTGCGCACCGGCTTCAGCCACGCCACCAACTTCACCACCGGCGGCAACGCCCTGTTCAACATCCTGGCACCGGCGACGCCGCAGAACCATTTCTCGGTGGGCGCCGGCTACGACATCAGCCCGAACTGGAATATTTCGGTGGCCTATGTTCATGCCTTTTCCAGCACGCTCAACGGCTGGAACCAGAACGACCCCACCCAGACCATCAAGCTGCGCATGGACCAGAACGAGGGCACCATCGGCGCTACCTACCGCTTCTGATCGCCAACCGCTGTCAGCATCCGAGGGGGAAACGCTCAGGGACAAGGCGGCTTCTTCCATTTTTCCCGGTGGAACCTTTTGCGATCGAGGAGACGATACGATGCTCCCTTCGACCCTGGGCCACGACTCATTCGCCCCTGCCGACGAGGCCGGCGCGTTCGCCGACCCGCTATGGACCCGCTTGCGTGGCGAGGCCGGGGAAGCATTCGCCCGCGCCCCGTTGCTGGCGCCGCTGTTTCTCGACTCGATCCTCGGTCAGGCCTCCTTCGAGGCCGCCGTGTTTCACCGCGTGGCCGCCCGGCTCAGGAACGATGTGGTTTCGCTGTGGTTGATCGTGCAGGCGTTCCACCGGGCGCAAGCCGCCGACCCGGCCATCGGTGCCGCGCTCAGGGCCGACATCCAGGCGGTGCTGGACCACGACCCGGCCTGCCGGCGCATCGTTGAGCCGTTCCTGTATTTCAAGGGCTTCCACGCCATCCAGGCGCATCGCCTGGCCAACTGGCTGTGGCATCATGGCGAGCGGGATTTTGCCCTGTATTTGCAGAGCCGGTCCTCGGAAGTGTTCCAGACCGACATCCACCCGGCAGCGCGTTTCGGCCGCGGAATTTTCCTCGACCACGCGACCGGCCTGGTGGTCGGCGCCACTGCGGAAATCGACGATGACGTGTCGCTGCTCCAGAACATCACCATCGGCAGCATCGGCAGGAGTGCCGGCGGGCGTGATCCCAGGCTGCGGCGCGGCGCGATGATCGGGGCGGGGGCGAAAATCCTCGGCAGCATCGAGGTGGGCGAGAACGCCCGTGTCGCCGCGAGTTCGGTGGTGCTGGAAGCGGTGCCACCCTACGCCACGGTTGCCGGCGTGCCGGCCAGGGTGGTGCGCAGGGGCGGCCCGCACGACCCCGCCCGCAGCGTGAGCGAAATCCTGGGCGATTTGTCCTACGTGTCGTTCGACTGGACCATCTGATCCCTGGTCTGGGCGTCCGCCGGGCCTATGCCAGTGCCGGCTTCACGCTGGCCCCGCCGCGCAGGAACAGCGCCACCGAGCGTGCCGCCCAGTCCTCCTGCGCCCGGGCGTCCAGCGCCGGGCCGAGGCCAAGGCCGCGCCGCTGCGGCACCGATATCACCAGCGTCATGAACTGCTCGGCGGCCCAGACGGGATCGGCCATGCCGGCGCCGCCCAGCACCGCGGCCAGACGCGCGACGCCCAGGCCGGCGCCGGCATCCTGCATCACCCGGCCGAGTTCGGGAAACCGCCCGATTTCGGCGATGATCAGACGGTACAGTGCCAGCGCCTCCGGCATCAGGGCAGTGGCGAGCATCACCCGCGCGGCAACCAGCAGCGTCGCCTCCAGCCCGTCGGCCTGATCGATGCCTACGTCGAAGGCGGGACGCCAGCGTTCCACCAGGCGAGCGACCACCACCTGCAACAGCGCCGCCTTGCCGGCGAAGCGGGCATACAAGGTCCGTTTGGACACGCCGGCCGCTCCGGCCACGGCTTCCAGGCTGGTGGCGCCGTAGCCGTCGCGCAGGAACAGCGTGGTGGCCGCGTCCAGGATGCGTTCCGTCAGCAGCGGTGCATCCTGTTGGTTCGGCCGGCCGGCCCGCTGGCGGGGGGGATCAGCGGTAATAATACCCTCGCGGGTACGGATGCCAGGGATAGGCGGGCACCACGACACAGCCGGACAGCATGATCGCGGCGAGGGCGAGGCTGGTGATCCTCCACAGCGCGGGCCAGCGAAGCAGGGATGCGACGGGCATGGGTATCTCCCTTTCGGTAGCGCCGATAATGCCCCCGCCAGAAAGTAAACGCAACCGGTGCGTTGCATTTTAATCAAGTTTCCATCTACGTCCATCTTGCTGCGTTGGCACCGGAGCGGCTTTCGGCAGGGCTATGGGCCGGTGCGCTTGTCCGGCAGGAATGCGTCGGTCCAGCCGCTCTGCGCCGGTGCGGCGGAAATCCGCACCTGGGTTCGTCCCGGTCCCTCGCGGGACAGCACCACCACCGGCGTTTGCGCCCGGACCACCGAGCATCCGGGCGGGTCGGCGGCGGCGCTCAAATTGCCGTCCAGACGCGCGACCACGGCGGCGAGATGTCGCTGCAAATCCTCCGCGGTGCGGCAGAACACCGCGCCAGGGTCCAGCCGTGGCCATGGGTCGGGCGTGACCTTGACCTCGGGCAAAGTGACTTTCTGCTTTTTCGCGTCTGTCTCGGGTTGGTCGCTCTTGTGCTGGCGCCGGCTTTGCCCGGCGCTGCCCGGCATGGCAGTGGGCGGAGTGCCGATGGCCGGGTTCGTCGGACTCGCGGAACTGCCACCGGCGGGACTATCCGGCGTGGCGGTGTCGGCGGACTGCGCCGCGGCGCTGGTGGTGACCAGCGCCGCGGCCAGCGCCAAGGCACACCCGGCGTTCCGGCGCCGGGCGAGCGCCCGTCGCATGACCAGCGCGTCGATTTCGCGGGAAGCAGTTGGCGGAAGGGCAGGGATCATGGGGACGCCTCGGTCGGGATTCGGCATGGAAACGCTGACAGGATAGCGGGGAAATAGCGATCCGCGACGTTCCTGTCCTGCTGATCCTGCTTCGCTCGCGGCGTTTCCGCCGCCCGCCTCAGCCTGGCCCGCTTTTTCGCCCCGCCGCGAAAACGACGCCTGACCGCGCCTGCAACTGCGCCACGATCCGGTCGAACGCCGCCCGGTCCGCCGCCGACAGGTCGGCGGTCAGGCGGTCGGCGATATCGCGCGCCAGCGGCACGATGTCGGTATAGATGCGCCGTCCCATATCGGTGAGCGACAGGAACACCGCCCGCTTGTCGGCCTGGTTCGCCACCCGCGACAGCAGGCCGTGCTGCTCCAGCTCCGTGACCGCCCGCGATACCATGGTCTTGTGCATGTGGTTGCGCTCGCCGATTTCCCTGGCGGTCAGCGTGCCGTGCTGGCCCAGCATGGCAATCACCCGCCATTGCGGGATGCTGATGCCGAACCGGTCGGAATACAGCCGGGCAAAACCCTGGCTGAGCATGTTCGCCAGGATGGTGAGCCGGTACGGCAGGAAATCCTCCAGCACCAGAACGGCGTCCGCCGCCGTCGCCGCGGCCCTGGATCGCACGGATGACGCCATAGGCTGCTCCCCCAGACGGTCGGGCGGCTTGGTGCCGCGCCTTGAGGGCAATGATAACGGGGGCCGACGCTTATGTAGATGTGTCAGGCGACCACAACATCTAGCTCATTGGGTCCGGCTGCTGCGCCGGGGCATCAATCTAGAAATCACGTGGTTTAGGCAGAGCTTTTCGTAATTCGTAATTCGCAACGGTGGCGCGAACCTCGGCCCAGATCTTCACTATATATGGTAGCTAACTGACACATCTACATAAGCGTCCGGGGGCCAGGGCTGCCGCAATCCCGCTGTTTCACCTGTTGTTCATCGGTGCCACGCATCCTCACGTAATCGCGGAGGCGGCGGCATGGCCGAACAGACATTGTTGGAGGCGGGAGTTGCCGCCTATGCGGCGGGGCGGCTGGACGCGGCGGAGGCCGCCTTCCGCGCCCGGCTGGACCACGTGCCGGAGGACGCCGAGGCCCTGAGCAATCTCGCGGCCGTGCTGAATGCCACCCTGCGCCATGTCGAAGCCGAGGCGGCTTGCCGCGCCGCCCTGTCCGTGCAGCCGGATTTCTGGGCCGCCTGGGGCAATCTGGGCACCGCGCTGCACTGCCAGCAACGCCGCGCCGAGGCAATGGCGGCCTATGCCGGGGCGCTGCGGCGCAACCCGACCCATGTCAACGCCTGCACCAATCTTGCCGTGGCGTTGCTCGAGGAGGGCCGGGTGGAGGTTGCGCTGGCGATGCACGACGCGGCGGTGGAACTGGCGCCGGAAAATGCCGAGGTGCGCTGCAACCGCGCGCTGGCCCTGCTGTCCGCCGGCGATCTGGCGCGCGGCTTCGCCGAATACGAATGGCGCTGGCAGACCCCGACCATGCAGCCGCACGGGCTGACCGGGCCGTGCTGGCAGGGCGACGACCCGGCCGGGCGCACCATCCTGGTGCATGCCGAGGGCGGGTTCGGCGACACCCTGCAATTCCTGCGCTACATCCCGCTGCTGGTGGCGCGCGGGGCGCGGGTGGTGCTGCGGGTGCAGCCGCCCTTGGTGCGGCTGCTGCGGCGCCTCCCCGGGCCGGTCGCGGTGCTGGGCGAAGGCGAGCCATTGCCGCCATACGACCTGCACTGCCCGATGCTGTCCCTGCCGCACCGTTTCGCCACCACGCTGCAAACCGTGCCGGCGCAGATTCCCTATATGCAGGCCGACGCGGCGAAGACGGCATGGTGGCGGGCGCGGCTGGGCGGGCAGGGGCCGCGCGTCGGCCTGGTCTGGGCGGGGGCGTCGCGGCCGGGCATGGCGGTGGCGCATGCCATGAACGCCAGGCGATCATTGCCCGCCGACGCGCTGGCGCCGCTGGCCGGCATGGCGGGGGTGCGTTTCGTGTCCTTGCAGAAGGACCAGCCCTTGCCACCCGGTATCGATATGGCGGACCCGATGCCCCATTGCGCCGATTTCGACGACACGGCCGCCGTGGTGGCGGGGCTCGATCTGGTGATTGCGGTGGACACCGCGGTGGCGCATCTGGCCGGCGCGCTCGGCCGGCCGGTGTGGCTGCTGTCGCGCTACGACGCCTGCTGGCGCTGGCTGCACGGCCGGCGTGACAGCCCTTGGTACCCGGGGCTGCTGCGCTTGTACCGGCAACCGGCGCCGGGCGAGTGGGGGCCGGTGCTGCGCGAGGTGGCCGATGACTTGCAAGCGCTGGTGGCCAACAACCATCGCATTGGTTAGCGCCCGGTCGTGGTGAGGAAAGCGAGCGGCAAGCAAAGCAAGGCCAGGGCTCCGCCCTGGACCCGGCAGGGGGCGGTGGCCCCCTGCACCCCAGTACGATACGGCGCCAATTACAAATAGGGCAGCAACAAACGCACCGCGGCATCCCGCAGGCGCACCGGCAACGATCGCGCGTCCAGCATATCCGCGGTCAGCGGAACTCCCTCTCGCGCCGCCATCATCTCCGTCAACTGCCTCGCCAGCGCCGAACTGTAAATCTCCACATTCAGCTCGAAATTCAGCCGGAAACTGCGCGCATCCCAGTTGGCACTGCCAATCAGGCACCACACATCGTCCACCACCATCAGCTTGGAATGGTCGAACGGCGGCGCATCGAGCCAAATCCGGCAGCCATGCCACAGCAACGGACCAACATTGGCACGCAATGCCCAGTCCATGAAAAAATGGTTGTTGCGCACCGGCACCACAACATCCACCGCCACCCCCCGCAGCGAGGCCAGCGCCAGCGCCGTCACCAACCGCTCATCGGGCAGGAAATACGGCGTCTGAATCCGCACCGAACGGCAGGCACGGCCAACCGCCTCCAAAATGAGGAACTCGGTCTTCTGGATGTCGGCATCCGGACCGGATGTCACCACCCGGCCGGCGTCCGGCCCCGCCGCATCCAGCGCCGGAAACCACGCCTCCCCCGACAATTCCTCGCCCTTCACAAAACTCCAGTCCATGGCAAAGGCTTCCACAAGCTGCCCGACCGCCGGGCCGCGCAGGCGGAAATGCGTGTCGCGCACCGGATGGCGCGGGCCGCCGGCCAGCACGTTCTCCGCGCCAATGTTCAGCCCGCCGGCGAAACCCACCTGGCCATCCGCCACCAGCACCTTCATATGCGTGCGCAGGTTCAGGAACGGCATCCGCCAGGGCAGCGGCGAGTGCATGAAGCGGCCGACCGGCACCCGGCTGCGCGACAGCCGGTGATAGGCGGCCGAGTAAAAATAGCCGCTGCCGATGCCGTCGATCAGCACCCGCACCTGCACCCCCCGGCCTTTGGCCGCGATCAGCGCGTCAATGAACGCGCCACCGGCCGCGTCGTCGCGCAGGATGTAGGTCGCCAGCGCCACGCTGCGCCGGGCCCCGCGGATGGCGTCCAGCATGACGGGATAAGCCTCGTCGCCGCAGCGCAACACCTCCACCTCGTTGCCGGCAAGCAGGGCGCGGCCGGTGATGCGCGCGCCCGCCTGCGCCAGCGGCGCAAGCTGGGGGCAGCTTGCCGGCAGGGCAGGGGCGTCGTCGTCCCGCCGCGGGGCGAAACCGTCATGGCGCACTTCGCGGGCGCGGCGGTTGACGCGGTTGACGCCGAACAGCGCGTAGAGCGCGCCGCCGACGAAAGGCGAAAGCCAGGTAAGCCCCATCCAGCCCATCGCCGTGCCGGCATCACGCTGGTTCAGCAGCACATGCACGCTGACCAGCATGGCGATCAGGATGCCGACGGGAAACAACAGGTCGGCGCCGGCAGCGCCGAATGCCCGCACCAGCAGATTTCCCTCGAAAGTGAGCATGCCCGCATCCTTCCGCCCGCCGCGTCCGGAGTGTGGCGCCTTTGCGCGATGCTTGCCCAGCGCGAAAGCCGGCGGCGCAAGATCATCGGATCAAACCAGGAGCGAGGCAGGGTAACGGCCGCCCGGCGTGGCGACGCGATACTTTACGCCTCAGCCCCATGCCGCTAGAAACGCATGAAAATCGGGGGTTGTTGGAGAATGCTGACCCACCGGACCGCCTGCGCGATCCGGCCCGTTTCGATCAGGAGATACCCATGAGCCTCACCCGACGCGATCTGGTTGGTGGTCTGGCCGCGCTGGCGCCATTGGCCCCCGCTTTGGCCGCTGCCCCGAAGAGTGATCCGCAACTCGACCGGGCGGCCGCGACCGCGCTGCAACGCCTGGTTGCCGGCAACCAGGCGGCGCGGCTGTTGAACGAAAAGGCACTCGCGGTGCTGGTGTTTCCGAAAATCGTCAAGGCCGGCTTCCTGGTTGGCGGTGCCTATGGCGAGGGCGCGTTGCTGCAGAACGGCCGAACGATCGGCTATTACCACTCGGCGGCGGCGTCATACGGCCTGCAGGCCGGGCTGCAATGGTTCGGTTATGCGCTGTTCTTCATGAATGCGGCGGCGCTGAAATATCTCGACGACTCGGCGGGATTCGAGGTCGGCGTCGGCCCCAGCGTGGTCGTCGTGGACCAGGGCGCGGCGCGGAAATTCAGTTCGACGACGCTGAGCCAGGACGTTTACGCCTTCATCTTCAACCAGCAGGGGCTGATGGCCGGCCTCGGCATCGAGGGATCGAAAATCACCAAGCTCCAGTGAGCGTGACCCGCCCGCCGCCGTTCGAAAGCCATCCCGGCCCTGGCATCACCGTTCGGTGCATGGCGTCCGGCCTACATTCCCGTCGCGGCTTTTTCGCCATCGGGGTCGGCGCCGCCGCTCTGCTGGCGGGCTGTGCCGGCCTGGAGCGCGGGCCGGCCGTGCCGCTGGGGCGGACCGTCCAGGCCAGCGTGTTGGGCCTGCCGAATGAGCGATTCTACCCGACACGTGGGGTTGACGCGCTGGGAGCGGAGTTCGATGCGGCGGTGCGGCGCCTGCGCCGGACCCAGGGCCTGACGCCGGATGCACCGGTTCCCCCGGTGCAGCTGCTGGCGGTTTCCGGCGGCGGCGAGGATGGCGCGTTCGGCGCCGGCCTGCTGTGCGGCTGGTCCGATGAGGGCAGCCGGCCGGTGTTCGAACTGGTGACCGGTGTCAGCACCGGCGCGCTGACCGCCCCCTTCGCCTATCTCGGTTCCGCCTACGATCCGCAACTGCGCAGCGTCTATACCGACCTCCGGCCGTCCGACGTGCTGGCCAGCCGCGGTCTTACCGCGGCCTTGTTCGACGACGCGCTGAACGACAACTCCCCGTTGTTCGCCACCATTTCCCGCTTCCTGAACGACGACATGCTGGCGGCGATCGCGCGGGCCTATAACGATGGGCGCCTGCTGCTGATCGGCACCACCGACCTCGATTCCCAGCAACCGGTGATCTGGAACATCGGCGCCATCGCCAGCACCGGCCATCCGCGCGCGCTGGACACGATCCGCCGCATCCTGCTTGCTTCCGCCGCCATCCCCGGGGCATTCCCGCCGACCATGTTCGACGTGACCCTGGACGGGCAGCCGTATCAGGAAATGCATGTGGATGGCGGCGCGTTCGCGCAGGCATTCCTGTATCCCGCCCGCCTGGGGGACCGGCGGCGCGAGCGGGTGCAACGCGGCGAGCAGGTGGTACCGGCGACCGCCTATGTGATCCGCAACGGCCGGCTCGACCCGGACTGGTCGCACGTGCAGCGCAGTATGCTGAACATCGTCGGCCGCGCCATTTCCACCATGATCGCGGCGAGTGGCTACAACGACGTTCTGCGTATTTATGCCAATGCTCAGCGCGACGGCATCGACTTCAACCTTGCCTATATCGGTTCGGACTTCACCATGGAGTTGCCCGAACCCTTCGATCAGGGCTACATGCGCGCGCTGTTCGATTACGGCTACCAGCGCGCCCGGCATGGTTATGATTGGGCGAAACGGCCGCCGATTTAGCACGGCAAGTCCAGGCAACGAGTGCTGTTCACACGGTCGGGCCGAACCCGGCCTGGATCGTCCGAAGCCGCCGGGCCAAATGCGGCGCTTCGCGTTGCCTGGGTGCCGCGCGACGAAATTGGGACAGTGCCGCACGATCCGGGCGGCCCAGTCGATGGTTTCGGCGACGCCGGGCAGACATGTCCGTGGCCGGCAGCACTAGAAATAGCTTTTGAAGATCATGAACCAGACGGCCAGGCACAACACCCCGCCGATCCAGCCGGCCACCGGATAGCCGAGCAGGGCGGGCGGCGATGCCAACTCGAGCGGGTCCACCGGCGCTGGCTCGGTCGCCGCTTCGGCTGGCGCCTCGTCAACCGCCGGGGCCACCACCGTGGCGCGAGGAGCAGGAATACGGCGCTCGCCGGTCATGTCCATGTTTGCCAGCCCGTTCTCCGTTGCGTGCGCCCGACGTTACTTATAGGGGGAGGGCCATGCAACCGATCCGCCCCGTGCCCGGCCAATACCAGTGATGTGGGTCGTGGCAGTCGGTTCCGCCACCCTGTGGCCGGCATCCGCCTGGGCGGCGAGCGTGGTTGACGCGCCGGTCGGGACGGCGCCGTCGCTGCCATGGGGCCTGCCCTTTGCCGGGCTGCTGCTGACCATCGCCATCCTGCCGACGCTGGCGCCGCGCCTCTGGCACCATTACGTGGGCCTGTTCGCCGCGGCCTGGAGCCTCGCCTTGTTGGCGCCGCTGGCGGTTCTGCACGGGCCGGAACTGGCCTGGCACGAGTTCTGGCACGCCATTCTGGTGGAATACCTGCCCTTCGTCAGCCTGCTGCTGGCGCTGTTCACCGCCGGCGGCGGTATCCTGCTGGAAGGCGGGCCGTGGGGCACCCCCGCCGGCAACACCGCCCTGCTGGCCCTCGGCACCGCTCTCGCAGGTTTGATGGGCACCACCGGGGTGGCCATGGTGCTGATCCACCCGCTGCTGCGCGCCAACGCCCACCGGACCCGCAGGGTCCATCTGGTGGTGTTCTTCATCGTGCTGGCGGCCAATGCCGGGGGGGCCACGACCCCGCTCGGCGACCCGCCGCTTTATCTGGGCTTTCTCAACGGCGTGCCGTTCGGCTGGCCGCTGCGCAACCTGTCCGTGCCGCTGCTGCTGCTCGCGGGGCCGCTGCTGGGCGCTTTCTGGCTGCTGGACCGCCATTTGGCGCGCGGCGAGCCGGCGGCGCCGCCGGCGCGAAAGCTGCGCGTGCAAGGCTGGCGCAACGCCCTGCTGGTGCTGCTGGTGGTGGCGGCCGTGCTGGGCCAGGGCGTCTGGCATCCGGGGGAGGTGGCGCTGCTCGGCCAGCAGATCGGCCTGGAGCGGCTGCTCGGCATCCTGCTGTTCGCCGCCATCGCGGCGGCTTCGGTGGCGATCACCCCGCCCGCCTTGCGCGAGCGCAACCTGTTCAGCTGGGCGCCGATGACCGAGGTGGCGGTGCTGTTCGCCGCCATTTTCCTGACCATCGGCCCGGTTCTGGCCATGCTCGCGGCCGGGCATGACGGGCCGCTGGGCCCGCTGCTGGCACTGACCACGGACGCCGCCGGGCGGCCCTCGCCGCTCGCCTATTTCTGGCTGGCCGGCCTGCTCTCGGCCTTCCTCGACAATGCGCCGACCTATCTGGTGTTCTTTCAGCTGGCCGGCAACGACCCCATTTCGCTGACCGGCGAGCTGTCGCCGGTGCTGCGGGCGCTGTCGGCGGGTGCGGTGTTCTTTGGGGCGCTGACTTACATCGGCAATGCGCCCAACATGATGCTGCGCTCCATCGCCGCCCGGCGCGGCGTTCGCATGCCGGGGTTCTTCGGCTACATGGCGTGGTCCTGCGCGCTGCTGCTGTTGCCGTTCTGCCTGCTCACCGTGCTCTATTTCCTTCCGTGATGGAGACTTTCCCATGACTTACCTGGTCGCCGATGATTTTCCCGCCGAGCCCGCCGGCATTCGCTTCCGCCGGCTGCTGGAGCGGCCGGAGATACTGCAAATTCCCGGCGCCCATAACGGCATGGCCGCGTTGCAGGCGCGCGACGCCGGGTTCTCGGCGCTCTATCTGTCGGGGGCGGCGATGAGCGCGTCGATGGGGCTGCCCGACCTCGGCATCATCACGGTGGACGACGTGTGCTTCTTCGTCCGCCAGGTGGCGCGCGCCTCCGGGCTGCCGGTGCTGACCGACGGCGACACCGGCTACGGCGAGGCGCTGAACGTCATGCGCATGGTGCGCAGCTTCGAGGATGCCGGTGCCGGCGCGGTGCATATCGAGGACCAGTTGCTGCCGAAGAAATGCGGCCACCTGAACGACAAGAAGCTGGCCGATGCGCGCGACATGGCCGCCAAGGTCGCCGCCGCCCGCAAGGCGCGCCGGCATCTGTTCATCATCGCCCGCACCGATGCCGCCGCCAGCGAAGGCATCGACGGCGCGGTGGCCCGGGCGAAGCTGTATATCGAGGCCGGCGCCGACGCGATCTTCCCCGAGGCGCTGACCACCCGCGACATGTTCATCGAATTCGCCCGCCGCATGCCCGGGGTGAAACTGCTCGCCAACATGACCGAATTCGGCCGCACGCCGTTCTTCACCGCCGCCGAGTTCCAGGAGTTCGGCTACCGGCTGGTGATCTGGCCGGTGTCCTCGCTGCGGGTGGCGAACAAGGCACAGGCGGAACTCTACGCCTCCATCCGCGAACACGGCGGCACCCACAAACTGGTGGAGCGGATGCAGACACGGGCGGAACTTTACGCGGCCATCGGCTACCATGACTATGAGGCGCTGGATGCTTCGATCGTGACGACCGTTATTCCGGGAGGGGCCGGATAAGGGCCAGCAAGGCCAGGGGCTTTGCCCCTGGACCCCACCAAGGGGCAGTGGCCCCTTGGAACCCGCTACTTTTGCAGGGGGATACGATGAGCGAGGCGGCACGCGGGCCGATGACGGCGGATGCGTTCATCGTCTGGGCGATGGAGCGGCCGAAGGGGGAGCGATACGAACTGAACGCCGGCGAGGTCGTCGCCATGGCGCCCGAACGGGCAGGGCACGCGCGGGCCAAGGGCCGGATTTATCGCCGCCTGGCCGCGGCGGTGGAGGCGGCGGGGTTGCCCTGCGAGGTGTTCCCCGACGGCATGGCGGTGGCGATCGACGCCGACACCGTGTACGAGCCGGACGTGCTGCTGCGCTGCGGTGCGCCGCTCGATCCCGACGCGGTGACGGTGACCGACCCGGTGGTGGTGGTGGAGGTGTTGTCGCCCTCCACCCGCGGGGTGGATGTCGGCGAGAAACTGGTGGGTTATTTCCGCTTGGCATCGGTGCGGCACTACCTGATCGTGCGGCCCGGCAGCCCGGTGGTGATCCATCACGCCCGCGGCGCCAACGGCGAGATCGCCACCCGGCTGGTGCATGAGGCGCCGATCCGCCTGGACCCGCCGGGAATAGAAATCGACCCGTTCGCATAATAAGAGAATGGATTGCAAAGGCTCTGCCTTTGCTGGGGTGCGGGGCAAAGCCCCGCTGCTTGCTTTGCGGTGGTGCCTACCGCCCGGAAACCGGCCAGATTTTCTGGATGATGCCGAACAGGAACGCGGTGGTCAGGCCGAACAGCATCATGCCGTTCAGCGCCTCCAGCGCGCCCAGAAGCTGCCAGCCGTCCGGCAGGAAAACCCCGACATGCCCATAGCTGGTCATCGCACCGAGCGAGTACAGCATCGCGATGCGTCCGTCGGGAAGCGCGCCAAGCCAGACATAGGCCGCCGCCCAGGCGGACGCCTCGATGCCGTGCAGCACGGTCGCCATCAGTGCCGCCACGGCCAGCCACACCAGGAACCTCGGCAAGGGCCGGCGATGCACCTCGCGGTTGCGCGACAGCCGGATTGCCTGTTGATAGATCACCCCCAGCCCGCAGACATGCAGGACCACGGTGAACAGAATCAGCGGGATGCCCCAGGCCCAGTCCACCCACCAGGCGAGTGCGTCCATTGCCCGGTTTCTCCCCCCTGCCGGCCGCTCCCGCCGATGCCTAACAGGTCGGCGCCCACCCGCCCAGCCTTCCACCGAGGCTGGCCCCGGCCGGGGGCGGCGGCTACAACGGCCCCATCATCGAGAGACCGTCCGCATGACCCGCCGCACTTTGCTCATCGCCGCCCTGTTCGCCGGCCCGTTGCTGTTCTCGCCGGCACGGGCGCAGACCGGCCCGCAGCCGGAACTGCCCAAGGAAAAGCTGGTCATCGTCACCCATGACGGCAAGCACCACGATTTCCAGGTGGAAATGGCGCTGGCCATGGACCAGCAGATCACCGGCCTGATGTTCCGCCCCGCCGTGCCCGCCGATGGCGGCATGCTGTTCGACTGGGGCAAGCCGCGCGAGAGCCAGATGTGGATGCGCAACACGCTGGCCAGCCTGGACATGCTGTTCATCAACCCCGACGGCAGCATCCGCAGCATCGCCGAGCACACCGTGCCGCAGAGCCTGGCGGTGATCGACAGCCGCGGCCCGGTGCGCGCCACCCTGGAAGTGGCGGCCGGCACGGCGGAGCGGCTGGACATACGGGTGGGCGACCGCGTGCAGCAGCGGATTTTCGGCAACGCGCCCTGAACCTGCTCTCGGCCCTTGCCTAAATCGTCCTGCTTCCATAGCTTCCGCCCCGGTCGCGGGGCGTAGCTCAGCCTGGTAGAGCACAGCGTTTGGGACGCTGGGGCCGGAGGTTCGAATCCTCTCGCCCCGACCAGTCTCATTGGGACGGCGCGCCTGCCCGCCGCGCATTGAATCGCCAACCGCGCATGGGATAGCCTCAAGGTTGCCCCCGCCCCTGGAGCGACCATGCCAGCCAGCCTCGTGTTCCCTCCCAAGCCGGACGCCATCCGCGCCATCTTCGGGCGGACCCGCGCGGTCATCGGTGTCATCCACTCCCGCCCGCTGCCCGGCGCCCCCGCCTATGACGGCGAGCCGATGGAGGATGTCATCGGTTTCGCCCTCGCCGAGGCCGAACGCTATCGCGACGGCGGCGTGGACGGTCTGATCGTCGAGAACCACGGCGACATTCCGTTCGCCAAACCGGAGGCGCTGGGGCCGGAAACCGCCGCCTGCATGGCGGTGATGACCCGCGCGGTGCGGCTGACGAGTGGCCTGCCGGTGGGCGTGAACGTGCTGGCCAATGCCGCCGTGCCGGCGCTGGCGGTGGCCAAGGCGGCCGGCGCGGCGTTCGTGCGCGTCAACCAGTGGGCCAACGCCTATGTCGCCAACGAGGGCCTGATCGAAGGCCAAGCCGGCGCCGCCACCCGCTACCGCGCCTGGCTGCACGCCGGCGCGGTGCGCGTCTTCGCCGACGTGCATGTCAAGCACGGCGCCCACGCCATCGTCGCCGACCGCTCCATCGGCGAACTGGCCCGCGACGCCGAGTTCTTCGACGCCGACGTGGCGATCGCCACCGGCCAGCGCACCGGCGACGCCGCCACGACCGACGAAATCCGCGCCATCGCCGCCGGCTGCTCGCTGCCGGTCGCGGTGGGGTCGGGGGTTACGGCCGACAATATCGGCGACATCTTTTCCGTGGCCTCCGCCGTCATCGTGGCCAGCTGGCTGAAGGTTGACGGGGTGTGGTGGAATCCGGTGGACCCGGACCGGCTGCACAGCTTCATGCGCGCCGCCGAGCAGGCCCGGTCATGAAGCGGCGTCGCCGCGCGCACCCGGCCTTGCGTGTGGCGGATGCCGCCCGATCTGCTGAAGATGACGCCCACATCCCCGACTCTGCCCGCCGCGCCGGTCCGCTTTCCGTTCGACAACAGCTACGCCCGTCTGCCGGAGCGCCTGTTCGCGCGGCTTGACCCGACGCCGGTGGCCGCCCCGGTGCTGGTGCGGCTGAACCTTCCCTTGGCCCGGCAACTCGGCCTGGACCCGGCGGCTCTTGCCAGCCCCGAGGGGGTGGCCATCCTGGCCGGCAACCTGGTGCCCGAAGGGGCGGCGCCGGTGGCGCTCGCCTATGCCGGGCACCAGTTCGGCCAGTTCGTGCCGCGACTCGGCGATGGCCGCGCCATCCTGCTCGGCGAGGTGGTGGCGCCGGATGGCGCGCGGTGGGACATTCAGCTCAAGGGTTCCGGCCGCACCCCGTTTTCCCGCGGCGGCGACGGCAGGGCGGCGCTCGGCCCGGTGCTGCGCGAATACATTCTCAGCGAGGCCATGGCCGCGCTCGGCGTGCCGACCACCCGCGCGCTCGCCGCCGTCACCACAGGCCAGAAGGTGCTGCGCGAGTCGGTGCTGCCCGGGGCGGTGCTCACCCGCGTCGCCGCCAGCCATCTGCGCGTCGGTACCTTCCAGTATTTCGCCGCGCGTGGCGACGGGGAGGCGGTGCGCCTGCTGGCCGACCATGCGATCGCCCGCCATTACCCCGAGGCCGCCGCGTCGGCGCAGCCGTACCGGGCACTGCTGGAAGGGGTGGTGGCGCGACAGGCCGCGTTGATGGCGCGCTGGCTGCTGATCGGTTTCATCCATGGGGTGATGAACACCGACAACACCGCCATCTCCGGCGAGACGATCGATTACGGCCCTTGCGCTTTCATCGACGAATATGACCCGGCCAAGGTGTTCAGTTCGATCGACGAGGGCGGTCGTTACGCCTATGGCAACCAGCCGCGCATCGCCCACTGGAATCTTGTTCGCCTGGCCGAAACGCTGCTGCCGCTGCTGGATGAGACCACCGAGACGGCCGTCGCGGTGGCGCAGGCGGCGCTGGCGGCCTTCCCGCCGCTGTTCGAGGCGGCCTATCACGGCGGCCTGTGCCGCAAGCTCGGCTTCCTCTCCGCCCGCGAGGGCGACGCCGCGCTGGCGCAGGACCTGCTGGGGCGCATGCAAGCGAACGCCGCCGATTTCACCCTCACCTTCCGCCATTTATGCGATGCGGCGGCGGAGCCCGCGGCTGACGCAACCGTGCGCGCCTTGTTCACCGACCCGGCCGCCTACGATTCCTGGGCCTTGCTCTGGCGCCAGCGTCTGGCGGCCGAGCCGGCCGAGCCGCAGGCCCGCCGCGCCGCCATGCGGGCGGTGAACCCGGCCTTCATTCCGCGCAACCATGTTGTCCAGGCCGCGCTCACGGCGGCGATCGAGCGGCAGGATTTCGCGCCGTTCGAGGCATTGCTGGTGGTTCTGTCCCGCCCCTATGACGACCAGCCGGGCCGCGAAGCCTACGCCGCCCCGCCGGTGCCGGAGGAGCGCGTGTTGCGGACCTTCTGCGGGACGTAAACTGCCTCCCCGCGCAACCGCAGCCAGCGCTGCATCAGCGGCACCCGCTATGCCTGGCGTGACGCCGCCTGTGCCGGGGAGAAACCGCGGCATGCCCTCGTTGGGATGGGCACCTGGAGCATTGATGGCATCAAGCGATCGGACACCGCCAAGGGCTTTGTCCTGCTGCCCCGGCGGTGGGTGGTCGAGCGAACCACCGCGTGGCTGAACCGCAACCGCCGCATGGCGAAGAATTTCCTGGCCAGCGCCGAAAGCTCCATGACCTGGCTCGATATTGCCAGCGTCAGGCTCATGTCCCACCGACTGGCAGCGGCGTAAACCGTGCCAGGAACCCACGTTTCAAAGGAAATCAATGCCATAGCAATGCGGAGGCAATTCAAGTCAGACTTTAAGAACGCCAACTAATACAATGGGATGAATTCGGACAGCATGGTATCAGCACGTTAACTTTGGTTCGGTATGGTGCGGTGCAGCGTCCTAGTGGAGAGTGGGTTTATGTCAGTTTTCACGAAATTCACTGTCGGCGGCAAGCTTCGACTGGCGTTTGGTGGCATTTTTGTCGCGCTTATGCTGGCCGGCGGGGCTGGTCTGTATCAGTCGGCGCAGATGAACCGGCTCGCCCAAAAAATTGTTACCGATCGCATCCCGAGCTTTCAGATAATGGGCCGGATCGCCACCGCCATGGAACGCTTCCGTGCGACGCAAGGCGCCGCTTTGGCCGCGCGAACCACTGAACAGATGGCCGTTGCCACCAATGCGCGATCCGCGTCGCTCGCTGTCATCCAGGCCGCCTTGCGCGAGTACGAGCCGCTGATCGATCCTGGCGAGGAAGCGCAGACTCTTATGCCGGCTATTCAGGCGGCATGGAAAGACTACCAGGCACAAAGTCTGCTGTTGGAGTCCGCCGCGGATCAATCTGTTGCCGCTGAAGCCTTCACCAGCCAACTCGCGCCCACCTTCGTCAGGCTCCGGGCCGCAGTCGCGGCCGACATCGCTTATAACGACCGCATGATGAAGGTCGAAGCGAGCACGATAAATGCCGCCTATTCGCAGGCGATCTGGGTGATCGCCGCCGGGATCGCGGTCGCTGCGCTCCTCACCGTGATGGCGGCGCTATGGCTGAACCGACAGGTCGTCTTCCCCCTGCGACGGGCGATCGCGATCGTCGGTAGTGGGTCAGTTTGAATCTGACCCATGATTGTTTTCCCATTCCTCCAAGACCGTTACCATGTCCATCAGTTCCCACAGCTTCGTCGTCACGGCCGCCGC
>Ga0302157_10003173_pt1 | contig 18700 bp, 16 predicted proteins | sample I_Bog_N3_3_FD_193502 | JGI IMG/M metagenome (GOLD analysis project Ga0302157, IMG submission 193502) | Peat permafrost microbial communities from Stordalen Mire near Abisko, Sweden - I_Bog_N3_3 | ecosystem: Environmental > Terrestrial > Soil > Wetlands > Peat | place: Sweden: Abisko, Stordalen...
CGAAAAAGGCCCCGGCGAAAAAGGCCCCGGCGAAAAAGGCCCCGGCGAAAAAGGTTGGCGCGAAAGAGGCGGGCACAAAAGAGGCCGCGCCCGCCAAGGCGAAGAAGCCGGCCGCCAAAAAGAAAGTTGCAGCGGAATAGAGCGTGTGCCGCTGCTGAACCGGGCCCAGGAGACGCTGAGGCGAGGACGAAACGATCCTCGCACATTACGCGGCGAAATTCTCCTGGCCTCGGAATTCCCGAGTGTGGTCGTTACGCTGTTATCGGGCCATTTGCTGGGCGGCAGGATGCGGGGCAGTCTGCCACTGGTCGGGCCCGATGCAGCAGAAGGCGCCCGTCGCGTGGGCGCGAGCCCGCAGGGACGCGGGCAGAGCGCTGCATGCCAACACCGCGCCTGATGATTGGCGCTGCCTGAGATAGGCAAGCGGGTCGGTCAGCCTGCCGCTCCATTGCGGTTCGAGAACCGATATCTTGTGATCGGGCAAGGGCGCATCCATGAAGGTGAAATACGTCACGTCATCCACCAACAGGCGCGCGGGGTGGCCTTGCGGCGTGATGCCACAGGCTGCGGCGGCACGCAGGATCTGGCGGCGTACCCCGCCATAATCGGCCAGCCCCACCGAATCGGACTGCCCGGGCAAATAACCGCCCTTGCCTATCGTAGCGACCAGCGAGGGGCCGTAAATTGCCAGAATCGCCATCGCGCTGATGGGCAACGCGAGACCGATCGTGATCGCCACGCGGCGCAAGGCGGTGGGCACGCGTTCGGGCAAGACGCGGGCGGACAAGGCCAGCGCATAAGCCAGCGTCAGGAGGGGCAGGACAAAGCTGGCCTCATAGACATTGCGCACCACCTGCGACACGCACCACGCCGAGGCGCAGGCGAGCGTGACCCCGGCCAGCCACAGCGAGCGGTCCATCCGCCGCCCCCACCAAGCCGCGACAAGGGTCCACACCGTCAGCACAAATCCGGCCAGCCACAGGGCGATCATCACAACTGTCCATGCGATCTGGGTCGGCTTGCCCACCAGGTGAGGTAGCAGCCAGTTGGACATGGGCGTGACATCGGGTGTCGCCTGCGCGACATAGACGGGCAATTGGTAATTGGCGATCAGGCGCAAGGGCGCCATGGCCCAGCCGCCGCCTGCCAGCAATTGCAGGCCCAGGCTCTGCCTGGCATGCTCGGCGGCGATCAGGGGGTCGCCAGGACAGGCCAAGCGCCCGAACCAATAGCGTGCGGATACCGCCGTCACCGCGAGAAGCGCCAGAATGCACAGTCCCTGGATCATCCAGGCCCGGCGCGGCGGTGCCGCCGCGATCATCGCGGCGATGAACAAGGGCACGAGGATCAGCGCCTTGAAATGATAGGACACGGCAATCACGCCCAGCATCAGGATCGACACTGGCGCCCACCAGCGCGCGGGGGCATCCTTGGCCGGGCCGCAGGCGATCAGCAGGCTGGCGGTCGCAGCCAGAATGATCGGCTGTTCGGGGCGGCTCCACACCAGCAGCCACGGCATCACACCCAGCCCCATCAGGCCACAGCACAGCATCGTCAAATGGTTGCGGCGCTGCTGATCCCCTGCGACCCGGCGGATCAGCACCAGCAGCATGGCCCCCCACATCAGCGCATAGGCCACGCCCGAGAGGCGTACCGCAAACGGCTCGGGCCAGGCGGTGTTGAAGAATGCCGAATACCAGCGCACCGGCCACATGAACCATGTCGGTGCGGCCAGCGTGTTGGGCCCGCACTGTTCGGAATAGAGCTTGTCCACGCCATCGATGCCGGCGCGTTCCTGAAGGCGCCACCCCACCTCGTCCGTGTAGAGCGGCAGGGCCAACCCCACCAGCAACATCAAGAACAAAATGGCAGGTGTCGATTTCGGCAACCAGCGCGCCAAACGCGATGCCGGGTCGAGTGAAGTATTCATGAAGGGCAATTTGCACAACGTGCGTTGGATCGCAACCGGGATGCCCCAATAGAACCGGGCAATCGGGTGCGTTTGCGCGGGCCAAATCGGCGAAATGCTGAATACCTGCGCCCTTTGATGATTGGGACGTGGAGTACAAGAAAGACGACTCGGGACGAGGTGCTGTATGGTGACATTGGTTTTCTGGACTATTTCTCGAATTTTCCTGATCAACGCCAGTTAATCAAGGCGGTCTATCTGCTTGACGAGGTGGCGCTTCTGTCGCTTTTGGCAGTGCTGGCCGGGGTCGTGACGTTTTTCGACATCGCCTGCTTCGGCGAAAACGAACTCGATCTGCGGCGCAGGTTTCTGCCGTTTCAGCAGTGCTTTGTGGCCTTGGTGGCGGGTCGCGACCGTCAAACCAATCGGCGTTCATTCCAAAAGAAGGGTGCTGCCGCGCCGCCCGCAAATTCAGCCGGTGTGTTTTAGCCGGTATAGGCCGAAATGGTGCGTGCCAAGAACAAACTCGCTATAGCGTTCATAGTCATGCGCCAGAAAATCGGCCACCACCGCCCGGGTGATGTGGTTGGGCATATAGACCGCCGTCCATTCGCCGACCAGCACGACATCGGGGCGCGATATCATGATACGCGCCACTTCGCGGCCGGAGTCGACGCCGATCGCCGGTGCTTCGGTCCAGGTGTTGAGGTGGATGGAAAAGGCATAGCGTGTCGGGATGCAGGCATCGACGCTGCGATAGAGCCCCGGCTCGCCATCGAACTGATAGAAACAGCCGCCGTGCATTTCGCTCCGGATCAGTTGGGTCATGGCCTCGAACTGGTCGGCAGTGCCGCGGTTCTTTAACTGGATGCCCATGACAGCCAGTCCGCCGACCGCACTCGCCACCAGCAGGAAACGACCGAACCAGCGTTCAGCCGGGACCGAACGCGCCAGCACCGGCGCCGACAAGACCGCCAGCGGGGTCAGCATCGGCGCGACATAATGATCATACCAGGTGCCAAACACGAGATATCCGATGACCGCCGCCACCGCCCATGTCCGCAGCACCGCCGGGACGACCGGATGGTACGGACGCGGCATCGCCATGAAACGCGGCGCAACCAGCACCGCCAGCCAGAACGGGGTCAGCGCGATCAATTGTGTCGCCAGCCGCGGCCACGAGGCATTGCCGTCGGGCAGGCGTTGCAGGATCGAGATGAAATTGGCCTGAAGGAATTCCGGGCCGTGGCCGATCGCGGCAAACCAGCCATAGGCCAGCGCCGTCGGCGCCAGCGCCGCCAATGCCCAGGCGAGCCCGGCGAGCGCGAGCCGCCGCCAGGACCAGACATCGGCCCAGCCACGCGCCAGCAGCATCAGGCCAAAGGCGATCCCTTCGAACAGCACCGAATATTTGATCTGCAGCGCCAGACCGACCAGCAGCATGATCGCCATGCCGCGCATGACAAGATGCGGCGCTTCTGGGCGCTTCCACGCTTCGACCAGCAACATCGCGGCCAGCGCCATCAACAGATTGTAAAACACCGGTGCCTGGCCAAAGGCGCAGGAAAAAGCCGGCATCGCGAAAATGTAGACGGCACCCGCCAACCACGCCGACGAAGGGCGCGAAATTTCGCGAGCCAGACGCTGTACCACCAGCGCGGTAGCCGCAGTCGAGGCTATCCCGAACAATTGATAGATGCGAACCGGATCACCCGGAACGAGCAGGAACATGCGATAGAGCAGGAAGAGACCGATCGGCTTGCGGTCCCAGATGTCGACGAAAGGCAGTGCGCCGTGATTCCAGCGATCGGCGACCAGCAGATAGAATTGCTCGTCGACATGAACGACCGGATTACCAAATAAAATCAAACGGAACGCAAGCGCAACCGCAGCGTATTGAAGAAACGTGAGCCATGCCCCGGACAGCCCGAACGAACTGATAGGCAGGCGAGCCGGCAGGCCCCCAGCCGCCGGTACATAAGTCGCGCCTGCCAATTCCTGCATGCATTCGCTCCGCGTTCCCCGATACCGGTCCCTAACGAACCAGAGCGGCGATTCCTTCCGAAAATAGCTGCGCGTTACAATTATAAACCCAAGATGAACGATTGGCGGCGTAATTTCTGCCGACAATCGTTCATGAAACCCCGCCACCCGTGGAGCCAGCCTTGGTCCGGGCTGTCAAGCTCTTACTGAACCCAGTCGAGCCCGATCTCTTCATAAAGATCGCGGCTGTCGGCCCAGTTTTCCTCGACCTTGACATGAAGGAACAGGTGAACGCGTACGCCGAGCAGCTCTGCCAGTTCCTTGCGTGCGGCTTCGCCGATCGCTTTCAGCTTGGAGCCGCCCTTGCCCAGGACGATCGGTCGCTGGCTGTCGCGCGCGATAACGATCTGCTGGTGAATCTCGACCGAGCCGTCGGGCCGGACCTTGTAGCTTTCGGGCCGTACTGCGCTGTCATAGGGCAATTCGTCGTGAAGCTGGCGATAGAGCTGTTCGCGCGTGATCTCGGTGGCCAGCAGGCGCTCCGACGCGTCGGACACCTGATCTTCGGGATAGTGCCAGGGGCCTTCGGGCATCAGCGCACCCAGCCGGGACTTCAATTCCGCAACGCCATCGCCGGTCAGCGCCGAGATGAAGAACACTTCGTCGAACCCGCCTGCGGCGCTCAGTTCCTGTGCAGCGACCAGCAAGGGCTCCTTGGCGGTGGAATCGACTTTGTTGAGCACGAGAATGCGCCGTTCGGGCCGCGTGGCCAGCGTCGTCAGAATCGGTTCGAGATATTCGCGACGCTTCTTGCGCGCATCGACCACCAGGACGATCGCATCGGCGGCCTCGGCGCCGCCCCAGGCGGCATGGACCATCGCGCGATCGAGCCTGCGGCGCGGCTCGAACAGGCCGGGCGTGTCGACCAGCATGATCTGTGCCGGGCCTTCGAGCGCAATGCCCATCAGTCGGGCGCGCGTGGTCTGCGCCTTGTTCGAGACAATCGCGACCTTTTGGCCGACGAGCGCGTTGACCAGCGTCGATTTGCCCGCGTTGGGCGCGCCGATGATCGCGACAAGACCGCAATGCGGCGCAGGGGTCGGTTCGAAAGAGGGGGGCGTGTTGGTGATGTCGGTTCCGGTCATGCAAAAGTCTTCATGAAATCGCGGGCGGCGGCTGTTTCCGCCTCCTGCTTGCTCGATCCGCGCGCGGTGCATTCGCCCACGCCCGCCACTTTGACCGATACGATGAAAGTGGCGGCGTGGTCGGGGCCTTCGCGCGCGGCCAGGGTGTAGACGGGCGGCTTGCGGCGATTGCCGGCGGCCCATTCCTGCAAGGCCGCCTTGGGATGTTTGCGCTGTCCGGCGCCGGAGGCCATCGGCGCGGCCCAGGCGCGCCGCACGAAGTCGCGCGCATCGTCAAAGCCGCGTTCGATGAACAGAGCGCCGATCAGCGCTTCCATGACATCGCCGAGGATATTGTCGCTTTGCGCGCCGCCATCGTCGCGCGCCTGTTTGCCCAGTCGGATATGCGGCGCGATGCCCAGCGCGCGCGCAACATCGGCGCAGGTTTCGCGGCTGACCAGCGCATTGAGGCGCTGCGACAGCTTTCCTTCGCTGGCGTCGGTATCGGTATAGAGCCAATCGGCAATCGCCAGACCCAGAACCCGATCGCCGAGAAACTCAAGCCTTTGATAATCGCGCGCTTCGCCCAGCGAGCCGTGCGTCAGCGCTTCGCGCCAAAGATCCTCGCGACCGGAATCATCACGACCGGGCGCGTCGCCGAACAGCCCCGACAGGAACTGCCGGGTGCCGGGCTCGATCGCCGCGCTCAGAACAGGCCTCCGATGCGGTTCCACCGCGCCGCCGTGAACCAGGTCCAGGGCAGAAACCAGTTGGCGCCACCATCGGTCGACCACATCACGATCGTGGCGCGCCCGACCAGGTTTTCCTGCGGCACGAGACCGATGCCGCCGCCTTCCATGGCGGGGAAACGGCTGTCCATCGAATTGTCGCGATTGTCGCCCATCAGAAACAGGCGGTCGGCCGGGATGGTCACCGGCACAGTGTCATCCTGCGGGCGATAGCCGAGGTCGAGCACGTTGTAGCTCTTGCCCTCCGGCAGGGTTTCCTTGAACTGCGGATAATGACAGGTCGGCGTACCGTCTTTTTCGAGCACTTCGAATTCGGGCGAAACGCAATTGGTGTTGGGCGAAATGCGGATGACGAAATCCGCTTGCCGCACTTTGGGCACCGCCATGCCGTTGATGAACAGCACGCCGCCCTTCATCTGGATGGTATCGCCCGGCACCCCGATCACGCGCTTGATATAATCGACATCGTTGCCCGGGGGCGCCTTGAAGATCACCACGTCGCCACGGGCCGGCTGATGCGGCAATATCCGTCCGGGGATCAGCGGCAGGCTGAACGGCATCGAATATTTCGAAAAGCCATAGGGCCATTTTGCCGCGAGCAGATAATCGCCGTTTTCGAGCCGTGGCAGCATCGATTCCGACGGGATGTTGAAGGGTGAAAAGATGAAGCTGCGGAAAATGCCGACGATCAGGATCAGCTTGATCAGGAAGACGAAGAAATTTTCGTCTTCTTTCTTGGGCTTGTCGAGCGTTTCGCCGCGTGCAATCTTTGCCGCGATCGCGGCGACGGGGTCAGCCGAGAAATCGCGAGCGGGCTTGGTCGCAGCGCCTTCCGGGCTCTGTTCGGGCGTATCGTTCATCGTCGCGGTCATGTTGGGCCGGTTGCATTCCGTCAAGCGTGTTCATCAGGGAAAATGCGATAGACGTTCCCTAAAGCGACACCGTCGCCACGCATAGCAATGCGCTAGTGGTCCGATTCTGACATTTTCTACCGCTCTCGGCTAGGTAGTGCGCAAATGTCAGAATCTTTTCGGACCACTAGAAACTTTTGATTCTAGTGGATTTTCCGTTTTTGACATTTGCGACCGCGCTATCCGGATGGCGGGATGCAAATGTCAAAAACAATCCACTAGGCGTTGATCGAGCCATGCCGACGCTTGGCGGAAAAGCCGAGGTCGGGCACAAGACACCGCAATCCACCTGGCGCGAAATTTGGAGTTCATGATGACCGATGCCCCCGCGGCGCTCTGGAATGCGCTTGAGACGCTCGAATTTCCGACGCTTGGCGCGCTGTTTGCCGTGCCAGGGCGGCTTGATCGCTATTGCACGACGCTCGACCTGCCCGGCGGGCCGATTCGGTTTGACTGGTCAAAGACGCATCTGTTCCCCGCAGCCGAAGCGATCCTGGCGCGTCTGGCCGAGGCGCAGGGCCTTGCCGAAAAGCGCCGCCAACTGATCGAAGGCGAAGCCATCAACAACACCGAAGGCCGCGCTGCCGAACATACTGCCCAGCGCGGCGTGGGCGCGCCGGCCAGCGTGGTCGAGGCCGAAGCGCTGCACGAGCGCATGCAAGGGCTGGTCGAAGCGATCCATGAAGGGCTGTTCGGCGAAGTGCGCTCGCTGATCCACATCGGCATCGGCGGGTCGGCGCTCGGACCGGCGCTGGCGATCGACGCCCTGACTCGCGACGGCGCGCGCGTTGCCGTCCATGTCGTGTCGAATATCGACGGCTGCGCGCTCGAAGCGGCATTCCGGGCCTGCGATCCGGCAACGACGATGATCGCGGTAGCCTCCAAGACGTTTACCACCACCGAAACGATGACCAACGCCGCCTCGGCGCTCGACTGGCTGCGCGAAGGCGGGGTTGACGATCCCTATGGCCGCGTCGTCGCGCTGACGGCGTCGCCCGAAAAGGCCGTCGAATGGGGCGTCGACGATACCCGCGTGCTGCCGTTTTCCGAAAGCGTCGGCGGGCGCTATTCGCTGTGGTCGTCGATCGGCTTTCCCATCGCGCTGGCGATCGGCTTTGAAGGGTTTGCCGAATTCCTCGCCGGAGCGGCGGCGATCGATCACCATTTCATCGACGCCCCCATCGACAGCAATGTCGTCGTGCGCGCCGCCTTTGCCGACCTTCTCTATACACAGGCGTTCAAGTGCCAGACCCGCGCGGTCTTTGCCTATGACGAACGTCTCGCGCTCTTTCCCGACTATCTCCAACAGCTCGAAATGGAATCGAACGGCAAACGCGTGACCGCCGATGGGCAGCCGCTGACCCGGCCGAGCGCGCCCGTCACCTGGGGCGGCGTGGGCACCGATGCGCAACATGCGGTGTTTCAGTTGCTGCATCAGGGGACGCATCTGATCCCGGTCGATTTTCTGGCGATCAAGATCCCCGGCCACGATCTCGATCCCGTGCACCATCAGATCCTGTTGTCGAACTGCTTTGCGCAAGGCGCGGCGCTGATGGCGGGCAAGGCTTCCGACGACGGCGCGCGCGCCTATCCCGGCAATCGCCCTTCGGCAACGTTCCTCGCGGAAGATCTCAATCCGGCCACGCTCGGCGCCCTGATCGCGTTTCACGAACATCGCACGTTCGTTTCGGCGGCGCTGCTGGGGATCAACCCGTTCGATCAGTTTGGCGTGGAACTGGGCAAGGCGATCGCCAAGCAGATCGATGCGGGCGACGGCGAAGGCTTTGACCCGTCAACCGAAGCGCTGCTCGCAGCGGCCGGTCTGCGGGGCTAGAAAAGCGCGCAGGACACGTCATATCGTGCGCTTCCATTTTTACAGGATCAACCCATGCCGCAATCCGCGTTCGACTATGACCTGTTCGTGATCGGCGCGGGCTCCGGCGGGGTGCGCGCGAGCCGCATTGCCGCCGGGCATGGCGCGCGGGTTGCGGTGGCGGAGGAATTCCGCATCGGCGGGACATGTGTCATCCGGGGCTGCGTCCCGAAAAAGCTGTTGGTCTATGCCTCGCAGTTCGCCGACGATCTGGGGCACGCGGCAGACTATGGCTGGACTGTCGAAGGCGCGCGATTTGACTGGCCGAAATTGCGCGACGCCGTTGCGCGCGATGTCGATCGGCTCAACGCCGCCTATACCCGCACGCTTGAATCCAACAAAGTCACGCACTTCCTCGATCGCGCCGAGATTGCCGGTCCCAACAGCGTGCGGCTGAAAGCGTCGGGCGAGACGGTGACCGCCGCCAAAATCCTCATCGCGACGGGTGCCTGGCCGGTCATGCCCGAATTTCCCGGCGCCGAGCATTGCATCACCTCGAATGAGGTGTTTCATCTGGAAACGCTGCCGGCCCGAGTGGTGATTGCCGGCGCGGGCTATATCGCGATGGAATTCGCAGGGATTTTCAACGCGCTCGGCTGCGCCGTAACCGTCGTCAACCGCAGCGACACGATCTTGCGCGGCTATGACATCGATTTGCGCGAACGCCTGCTGGCAATCACCCGCGCGCGCGGGATCGCCTATCGCTTCGACGCCCCGTTTGACCGCGTCGAAAAAGGCGAAGGCGGCAGCCTGCTTGTCCATGTCGCCGACGGCGGCCCGCCGATTGCCGCCGATGTCGTGCTCGTCGCCACCGGGCGCCGACCCAATACTTCCGGGCTGGGGCTGGAAAACGCCGGAATCGCGCTTGGTACGCGCGGCGAAATCCCGGTCGATGCCGACGGGCGCACGTCATGCCCCAGTGTGTTTGCCGTGGGCGATGTGACCGACCGGGTGCAATTGACTCCGATCGCGATCCGCGAAGGCCATGCCTTTTCCGACGCCCAATTCGGCGGCAAACCCGGCGCCGTGTCCTACGAAACGATCCCGAGCGCGGTATTTTCGCAGCCGCCGCTGGCATCCGTCGGCCCGACCGAAGCCGAAGCCCGCACAACGCACGGCGACATCAGGATCTTCACCAGCGATTTCCGCCCGATGAAGAATATTTTCAGCGAGCGCATCGAACGCGGCTTCTACAAGCTTGTCGTCGATGCCGCGACCGATCGCGTGCTGGGTATTCACATGATCGGCCCCGACGCCCCCGAAGTGCTTCAGGCGGCGGCGATCGCGGTCAAGGCCGGGCTGACCAAGGCCGATTTCGATGCGACTGCCGCGCTGCACCCCTCGATGGCCGAAGAGCTCGTGCTGATGCGCTGATTCCCCATGCCGTCAATTCCGTTGCATATAGCAACTGAATGGGTATTGTCGGCGCGATAATGACACGAACGGGGGAAATCGATGCAGTTCGCGGGCAAAGTGGCGCTCGTTACCGGGGGGACCGACGGCATCGGGCGGCAAATCGCGCTGCAATTGCAAGCTCTGGGCGCGCAGATGATCGTGACCGGGCGCGACCCCGATCGGCTTTCGCGCGCGCGCAGCGAAGGGATGGAAGCGATCTGTGCCGATCTGACCGGGTCCGCTGGGGTCGACGCTGTCCTGCAGACGCTCTCGGGACGGACGATCGACGTACTGGTCAACAATGCAGGCATGGGGGCGGCGCATGATTTCCGCGCAGGCATGCCCGATCCGGCCGATGACGAGCGCACGCTCTGGCTCAATGTCCATGCGCCGATCCGGTTGATCGTCGGCCTGATGACGGCATTGCAGGCCCGGCCGGAGGCGATGATCGTCAACGTCACCTCGGGGCTTGCCATCGCGCCGAGCGCAGGAGCGCCGGTCTATTGTGCGTCCAAGGCGGCGATGCGCAGCTATACCCAGTCGTTGCGCGCGCAGCTCAAGGCGACGCGCATTCACGTGCTCGAAGCGCTGCCGCCGCTGGTCGATACGGCGATGACCAGTGAGCGCGGCGGACGCAAGCTCTCGCCGCAGGAATGCGCGCGCCAGATCGTGGCGGCGATGCGCGCCAATGCCGATGAAGCCAACGTCGGCATGGTGCGTGCTCTGAAAGCGATCAATCAGGTAGCGCCCTGGCTGGTACGGCGGATCATGATCGGATTCTAAAAAACAACAGAGGGGGAAGGGGGCAACATGACGGGCACGGTCCTGGTCACCGGGGGCAGCGGCTATATCGCCGGGTTCCTGATACAACAGTTGCTGGCCGAAGGCTGGCAAGTGCGCACCACACTGCGCAATCCGGCGCGCGAGGTGCGCTTGCGCGGCCTGTTGGGCGGCACTGCCGACAGCCTGCGTTTTTTCACGGCGGATCTGACCGCCGATGCCGGTTGGGCCGAAGCGATGGCCGGGTGCAGCCATGTCGCGCATGTCGCCTCGCCATTCCGCACCAACGCCCCCGATCACGAGGATGACTTGATCGTACCGGCCCGCGAAGGCGTACTGCGTGCGCTTCGCTTTGCGCGCGAGGCGGGCGTTACGCGGTTTGTTCAGACATCGTCGGTTGCCGCGATCGCTTATGGCCATGGGAAAGGCGTACACCGGTTTACCGAGACCGACTGGACCAATCTGGCGGGCAACGATGTCTATGCCTATGTCAAATCCAAGACGATTGCCGAACGCGCCGCGCGCGACTGGATCGCGGGCGAGGGTGGGGCAATGGAATTCGTCTCGATCAACCCGGCGGCCGTGCTCGGGCCGGTATGGAGCGATGATTTTTCCGCCTCGATCGAGGTCGTGCGGCAATTGCTGGGCGGGCTGCTGCCCGGATGCCCCGATCTCGGCTTTGGCATTGTCGACGTGCGCGATGTTGCCGATCTGCATCTGCGCGCGCTGACTGCGCCGGGAATTGCGGGCGAGCGGTTCATCGCTTCGGGCCCGTTCATGAAGCTGGTCGATGTGGCGCGCGTGCTCAAGACGCGGCTGCCGGACCATGCGCGCAAAGTCCCGACGCGGCGCCTGCCCGATTGGCTGGTGCGGTTTTCGGCGCGGTTTAACCCGATGATCCGCCAGATCACCGGCGAACTGGGCAATGTGCGCGATGTCGACGCCGGCCATGCGCTCAAAGTGCTGGGCTGGAAAACGCGCCCGGCGGAACAATCGATCGTCGATTGCGCGCTCAGCCTGATCGACCGGGGGATCGTTCGGGTCTAGATACCGGCATACCACTGGTAATCGTGGGCATCTTCCCAGAAGCCGCCTTTGCCGCCGTGAAGTCCCGACAGGCTTTCGACCGCTTCGATGCGCATGACGTATTTTGCGTGTTTGTAGCCCAACTGTCGCTCGACGCGCAGGCGCAGTGGCGCGCCGTGGCCGATGGGCAGCGGCGCGCGATTCATGGCGTAGGCGAGGATCGTCTGGGGATGGAATGCGTCGACCAGATCGATGCTTTCGTAATAGGGTTTGCCAGCCAGGCTGTCGGCGCAGTGAAACACGATATAGCGCGCGCGGGTGCTTAGCCCGGCGCGGCGCAGCAGCAGGCCCAGCGGCACCCCGGTCCATTCGGCAATCGCGCTCCACCCTTCGACACAATCATGCCGGGTAATCTGCGTACGCGACGGCGCCGCGCGCAAGGCACCGAGCGACAGCGACAATGGCTGCGCAACGAGTCCGTCAACCACCAGCGTCCAGTCGGCAAATCCGTTTGCCGCATGGCGCATATAATCGGCCGCCGTGACGTGCGCCGAACCATTGACGCGAAACACCGGCGACAGGTCGGCGCGGGTGAATTCGCTCGCCAGCGCCTGCCGATCACCGATCAGCCAGCGTTGTGCGCTGCGCGAGGCCCTTTCACCCAATGACAGCGTCTCGCGCACGGTGGGCGAGGATGACACGCGATCACACCCGGCGAGCAGCAGGCTGCCACCGCCGACAAGCAGATTGCGCCGGGAAACAAGTCCGGTCATGCCCGATCCTCCGGCATGTGTCTTTCCGGCGGCAGGCGATACCATCCGGTGATCATCGAGCGCAGTTCGTTGATCGGCCCGGCCAGCACGACCATGACAAGGTGCACAACAATGAACGCCGCGAGGGCCCCGGCGCCAAGGAAATGCAGCGATCGCGCCGACTGGCGCCCGTCGAACAGCACCAGCAGCCACGGCCAGGCGGCATCCATCGCCGGCGACATGGCCAGCCCGGTCAGCACCATCAACGGCAGAAATCCGAACAACACGAGCAGATAGGCGATTTTCTGCAAGGGATTGTAATGCCGCGCGGCCTCGCCACGGGGCAGGCGCAGGCGGGCATGCGCCTTGATGTCGCGCCACAGCGATGTCCCGCGCATTTCCTCATGCGAAAGCAGAAGAGTATTCCATAAATGCCTGGAAAAGATCATGTAAATGCAGAAAAGTACCCAGCCAATGACCAGCGCCCAGGCAAAGGCGAAATGCCACAGGCGCGCGGTCGCCAGATCATAGTGCGAAGGAATGGTGATCAGCGGTGGAAAGGCTTCGGCCGTGCCCATCGCATAGCCCAGTACCCCCGTAGTCGGGATCTCCACCCCAAACAACGTCACATAACCGGTGGTGCCACGGCTACCGATCTCCAGCCAGGCATGATCGAAATTGGCGCCGTAGGCCCCCCAATAGAGCCGGGGATGCGCGTTGAAGATCATCAGCCCGCTCATCAGCATGACAAAGACCGCCAGCGCATTGGTCCAGTGCCACAGCCGCACCGGCAGGCGCGTGCGATAGATCAAGGCGGGGGGCGGCACGGGATCGGGCATGGTCATCATTCCCTTCTTCGCTGCGCTCCGCAATCCGGTTACACTATGCCCTCATTGGGGTGATTGGGAAAGCTCGTGCAGGGTAAAGCGCCGGGCCTGTGCTTCTCGCCGCGTTCGTGACGTCACGGGCAAGGCGCTCTGCATCAACGCACGCGCAATCCACCCGATCTTGCGGGCGTTACTGACGACGGTACGGCTGTCCCACGCTTTGCTGCCGCGCCGTTCGACTTGTCGGGCAATGTCGCCGTAAATCCCCGCTGCGGCAAGGATCGCCCAGCGCTGGCGCCAGCCGAGCCGACGTGCCCCGATCCGTGCCGAGCTTTCGTGCGCCGCCGCAAGTCGGCAGAGGCGCCGGGCCAGCCCCGCGAGCGCGTTACGATACGGCGGTTTCAATTCTTCGCCCGGAGGAATATCCGCCTCCGCCAGCCATTCGGCAGGCAGGTAACAGCGTTGCGCGGCGTTATCTTCGGCCAGGTCGCGGGCGATATTGGCCAGTTGGAACGCCAGACCCAGGTCGCATGCGCGTTCGAGCGTCTCGTTATCGTCCGGATCGACCCCCATGACCACCGCCATCATCACCCCGACCGCGCCCGCGACATGCCAGCAATAGCGCATCAGGTCAGCCTCGGAGCGCGGGTGCCATTCCATGGCATCGAGCGCAAAGCCCGCTATCACCGCGTCGGCCATCGCCTGCGTCAGCCCGGTTTCGGCGGCGACTACGCCAAGGCAGGCAAACGCGGCATCGTCGGTATCCTCGCCGCGCAGCGCCCGGCTCGTGAGCGCACGAACTTGCTCCAGTCGTGCCGTAACGTCACTGCTGTCACCCAGTTTGCCGCCAAGATCCTGCCCGTCGATCAGGTCGTCGCAGCGCCGGCACCAGGCATAGAGCAGCCACACGCGTTCGCGCGTGATACGATCGAACAGGCGGCTGGCGGCGGCGAAACTTTTCGAACCTTCGGCGATCATCGCCGCCGCCAGCGTTACAAGATGGGCTCGCCGAGCGTTGGCGCCGGGCGTCACGTTACAGGTCCGATGCTTTCATCCCAAAGATCGGGACATGGGGCTCGTGGCCGGCCATGCGTGCCAACAGAAGGTCGAGATCGGGCTCTGCCATGATGATCCCGGCGTGCGATTGCCGCACGAATCCGGTGGCGACCATGTGATGATTAAACGCCAGCAAATGATCGAAAAAGCCAAAGGCGTTGAGCAGGCCCACCGGCTTGGCATGATAGCCGAGCTGCGACCAACTGACCGCTTCCCACAATTCATCCATCGTGCCGACCCCGCCGGGCAGAGTCAGAAATCCATCGGACAAGTCGACAAAGGCGCGCTTGCGCTCGTGCATGCCCGTTACCACACGCAGATCGGTGCAGCCCGGATTGGCGATTTCCGCAATGGCCAGCGCCTCGGGAATCACGCCGATGACTTCGCCCCCGGCATCGAGCGCGCCTTGTGCGACGGCCCCCATCAATCCCCGCATTCCGCCGCCATAGACGACGCCGATGTTACGCGTTGCGAGCGTTTGGCCGACCTCGCGCGCCAGCGTAACGTAACGCTCGTCGGCGGGTGTGGCCGATCCGCAATAGACCGCAATCCGTTTCAAGCAAGATCCTCCACCATCAGCCGTGCGGTCGCCTTGGCGCTGCCGACGACGCCGGGAATGCCCGCCCCGGGATGGGTGCCGGCACCGACCAGATACAGGTTCGAGATGGCATCGTCACGGTTATGCGCGCGGAAAAATGCGCTTTGCGTCAGGAGCGGTTCGAGGCTGAAGGCACTGCCCAGATGCGCGGCAAGATCGTGACTGAAATCGGCCGGCGTATAGTGGAATTTCGTTACGATACGGCTGTGAATGTCGGGAATGAGGCGACGGCCGACTTCGTCGAGCACGCGTTTTTCAAGGATCGGCCCGATCTCGTCCCAATCCAGCGGCAGCTTGCCCATATTGGCCACCGGAACGAGCGCGTAGAACGTGCTCATCCCCTCGGGCGCCATGCCTGGATCGGTCACCGTCGGGTGATGCAGATAGATCGAGAAATCCTGCGGCAGCACGCCATATTTGTAGATGTCGTCAAGCAGGCCTTTGTAGCGCGGCCCAAACAGGATCATGTGGTGCGCGATCCCCGGCCAGGTGCCGGTGATGCCGAAGTGGACGACAAACAGGCTCGGCGAGAAACGCTTTTTCACGAGCGATTTGGCATGGCGCTTCGCATAGGCGTTGTCGCCCAGCAGGTCGCGATAGGAATGGACGAGATCCGCATTCGAGGCGACCGCGTCGAAATTGGCCTGCCAACCGCTCTGCGTGATTACCCCGGTCACGCGATTGCCCAGCGTCTCGATCCGCGAAACCGGATCGCCCAGGCGCACTTCGCCGCCGATCCGTTCGAAATGACGCACCATGCCCGCGATCAGGCGATTGGTGCCTCCTTTGGCCCACCACACGCCGCCGTCCTTTTCGAGCTTGTGGATCAGCGCATAGATCGCACTGGTGGTCATCGGATTGCCGCCGACCAGCAGCGAGTGAAAACTGAACGCTTCGCGCAGCTTTTCGCTTTCGATGAATTTCGACACCATCGCGTAGACCGAGCGCCATGCCTGATAGCGCGCGAGCGCGGGCGCCGCCTTGATCATGCTGGCGAAATCGAGAAACGGCACTGCGCCGAGCTTGACATAGCCCTCGCGGTACACACCTGCGGAATATTCGAGGAATTCCTCATAACCCGCTACATCTCTTGGGCTTATTCTTGAAATTTCGGCGCGCAACGCGGTATCGTCGTTGGAATAGTCGAAATTGGTTCCGTCGGGCCAGTTGAGCCGATAGAACGGCATCACCGGCATCAATTCGACATCTTCGGACAGGCGATGTCCGGTCAGCGCCCACAGTTCTTCGAGGCAGGGCGGATCGGTGATCACGGTCGGCCCGGCGTCGAAGGTAAATCCGTCGCGTTCCCAAAAATAAGCGCGCCCACCCGGCTTGTCGCGCGCCTCGACCAAGGTTGTGGCGATTCCGGCCGATTGCAGGCGGATGGCGAGCGCCAATCCGCCGATCCCGGCTCCGATGACACATGCCCGTTTCATCGTCGCGATTTCCTTACTATGGCCCGGCTTGCGCTCAGGGCCGATGTTTTGCCCGATGTCATGAAATTCCGCCAGACACCTGATCGAGGTGGCCCTGATCGAGCTGGTTTGCCCGCGCACCAAGGCCGGTCAACACGCCCAGCGCGGCGCCGATCGGCACCGGAGGACGCCCGGCCAGAATGCGCGCCTTGTCGGCCAGCGAGGATTGTCCGGCATAGAACCGCTCGATCAGGCGTCGGTCCAGTCGGTAAAACCGCTGCAACACGCGATAGCGATCTCCCGGCTGTGCCGCAGCAAACAGCATGGCGCTCAGCATGCGATAATACCAGCCTTTATTCCAATGGCTTCGGCCATACTGTTCACAAAATGTCGAGATGTTATCGGTGCCCAGGCCGGGCCATCGCGCCAGCGCCACGGCAAAGCGCAGGGCATCGGGCAGCGAATAGCTGGTCAGCGGATGAAACAGCCCGGCGCGCGTACCCGCCAGCGCGGCGCGATGGCCCGCCGCGCCGCGCAAGCGGTCGAAATCCCCACCGGCCACGACCGGCAGGACGCCCTGTTCTTCGGCCACGACGCCCAGCACCTCCCAACCCATGGTGCGCGCATAGGCGGCAATCCGCTGGGCCAGAAGATCGCGGTCGAGCGCCGGATCGTCGGCATAATAGGTGTCTTCGACAAAGACTTCGTCGCTGGCAAACGGCAGGCAATAGACAAAGCGATAACCGTCATGTTGCGCAACGGTTGCATCCATCACGATCGGCCGGGCCAATCGATGCGGTCGCGCCAATTTCAGACGCTGTCCAAGAAACTTCTGCCAACCACCTGTAAGAGATGGTAAATCATGAATACCTCGCGCGTCGATCACGGCGCCTGCGGCAAATTCCCGACCGTCGGAAAGCGTCACACCGGTCGGCGTGCAGGCAACCACGTGCGCGCCTGTCACCAAGGCCTGTGCGGGCAGGGCCTGGCGCAGCGCCCGATCGAGCCGATGCGAAGTCGTCGCGCGATAGGGTGTGACCAACGTCCGGACATAGTCGGGAAAGCGGACATCATAGCCTGCCCATGCCGCATCGACCAACGGCGCAACGAGTTCTTCGCCATCGGCGGACAGATCGGTCGCAAAAAACGACCAGACATGGTTGCCGCCGAGTGCCGCGTCACGTTCGAACACCACAACGGACAAGTCAGGTCGCCAGCGGGCAAGCGCCAGCGCGACGAGACCGCCTGCCAGTCCGCCGCCGAGGATCGCGATGTCAGCCTGTGTTGCGCCCATGGCAACGGGGTTAGGGGCAAGCCCGCGCGCGTGCAACAAACCCTTTCGGGACAGGCGGAGAAAAGCGGGCCTTTGCCGGGTCAGCCCGATCCCTGCAATGCGCCCGTGCAATGCACTGCGAATTTCGGTTGCAATTTGAGATGTATCAAGGTTTTCTGGCCCCATTGAAGCAACCCTGAAGGCATGGAGAACCGGGCGGCAAAGAATCACGCCCGGTCCCGAGAGGATGAGGACAAGGCATGACTGCAGAGCATTTCGACGTGCTGATTGTGGGCGCGGGCATCTCCGGGATCGGATCGGCCTATCATCTTCAGCACCAGTGCCCCGACAAGAGCTATGCGATCCTTGAGGTCAAGGACACGTTCGGCGGAACCTGGGTTACGCACAAGTATCCCGGCGTGCGGTCGGATTCCGACCTCTATACGTTTGGCTATCGCTTCAAGCCCTGGGTCGGCGCGCCGATCGCCAGCGGCGCGGAAATCCTCAAATACATGGGCGAGGTGATCGAGGAAAACCACATCGATCGGCACATCCGTTACGGCACGCGCATCACGTCCTGCGACTGGTCGAGCAAAGACAACCTGTGGACCGTTACTACACGGCGCGAAGCCGACGGCACGGAACAGGTGTTCACCGCCAATTTCCTGTGGATGTGCCAGGGCTATTACGATCACGAACGGCCCTATGTCCCTGACTGGAAGGGCCTTTCGGATTACAAGGGGCACTTCGTCCACGCCCAGCTGTGGGATCCGGCGACAAACGTTACGGGCAAGCGCGTGCTCGTCATCGGATCGGGCGCGACGGCGGCAACCGTGGTGCCCGCGTTCTGCGACGCCGGTGCGAAAGTGACCATGCTGCAGCGTTCGCCGACCTATTTTTATTGCCACCCCAACCAGAACGAACTGGCGGACCGGCTGCGCCAGATCGGCATTGACGAGCCGACCGTTCACCGTGTCGTGCGCGCGCAGATCATGTACGATCAGGATATGCTCACCCGCCGCGCTATCG
>Ga0302157_10003175_pt1 | contig 18699 bp, 16 predicted proteins | sample I_Bog_N3_3_FD_193502 | JGI IMG/M metagenome (GOLD analysis project Ga0302157, IMG submission 193502) | Peat permafrost microbial communities from Stordalen Mire near Abisko, Sweden - I_Bog_N3_3 | ecosystem: Environmental > Terrestrial > Soil > Wetlands > Peat | place: Sweden: Abisko, Stordalen...
AGCGCGTGATTAAGACGAGGTTTTCGCGGGCTTAAGAATCGCACGCGACGCGACCGCTCGGCGCGCGAAGCGGCGCCGGTAGACGATCGAGAAGCCGGCGATCACGCCGCTGCCGAGCAAGCTCGGCACGAGCCAGCGCAGCCCCATCGGCACGGCGTGCGCGTTGATCACGACGAAGGCCGTGACCGCCGAGATGTACGCGCCGATCATGGCGGAGAGATGCATCAGCAGCGAACCGAGTTTGGATTGGCGCCGGTCGAGCACGGCCTTGAGATCGAGCAGCGCGAAGATCGTGGCGATCGCGGCGAGCGCGAAGAGTACGATCGCCAAGCTCTGCATCAGCGGCGTGCGCGCGGTCGCGCCGAGGAACACGAGCGCCGCCGCGCAGACGGTCACGATCGCGGCCCCCGCGATGTCGAAGCGGTCCGCGGCGTCGTCGCGCGCACGGCGTCGGCGGCGCGCGATCGTGCGGTAGCCGATCACCACGAGATACGCGCTCACGGCGTCGAGAAACACGAGGAAGAGATGTCCGTGCGACTGCCACATGAAGAGCGCCGTCGCGAGCACGAACGCCATCGCGCCGGCGAACGCCAAGCCCCAGCGGCGATGCCAGGCTCCGCCTTTGCGCACGAGCATCGCCGCGGGCGCGACGAGTAGTACGAACGTCCCCGCCGCGACGTGGATGAGCGTCACCATGCGGAGCGCGTTCACGTCACGCGTTCAACGTGTAACGATAGGTCGTGCCGTCGCCTTCGCGCGACGCGCGGCCGGTGCCGCGCAGGTGTTCGAGGTGCGCGAGCGTCTCCGCCACCGCAAACTGCTGGTGGAACTCGCCGAGCTCCGCGAAGCTCTTGTTGCGCCGCGTCCAGGGGAGGCGGCTCGCGATCTCGCCGCCCGTCGCGGTCGCGCCGCCGAAGGCGTCGATGATCTGGGACTCGCGCGTGGCCTCGTGCCGCAGCAACTCGTCGACGCGCCGCTGCAGGTCGGGAAACGGCTCGCCGTGGGCGGGCAGCACGCCCGCGGCGCCGATGGCCGCGACCTTGTTCAGCGAAGCGACGTAGTCGCCGAGCGGATCGCCGCGATGCTCGCTCCAGAAGCCGACGTGCGGCGTGATCGGATCGAGCACGTGGTCGCCCGTGAACATCTTCTTGCTGACCGTATCGACGAAGCAGATGTGGCCCGGCGTGTGCCCGGGAGTCCACACGACGAGCAACCGGCCGATACGCTCCGCGTCGCCGAGTTTGCGCGTGGGCTCCGTGAGCTCGTTCATGCGATGGTGCTCCGACTCTTCATCGGTCGGTTCCACCACGTAGCCGTTGCGTTCGAGCCACGCGTCGGAGACCTTGTCGGCCTCCTTCGGATTCGTGAGAATGCGCGAGGCGAATTCCCAATCGAGTTCGTGCAGCAAGAGCTCGGGCACGCCGGCCCGGCGCAGGGTCCCGGCGAGACCGTAGTGGTCGAAGTGCATGTGGGTTACCACGATGCGCTTCACGTCCGAGAGCGCCGCCCCGTGTTCGGCCAGGCCCGCGTGGAGCGCCGCGAGTACGTCGTCGGCTTTCCAGCCGCAATCGATCAGCGTGAAACCGTCGTCTTCGGGGACCAAGTAACCGTTGATGTGGCGCAGGGGACTCCCGGTCATCGGGAGGCGGATCTGCACGATCCCGTCTCCGAGAGCGGTCGTGAGGGCATCGGTAATCACGTGCCGCCCTTGGACCACAACGCCGCCGGTTCCCGCGCCGCAGCCGGGCCCGCGAGCGCACCGAGGGCGGCGCTCGTGTTTGTGAGAAGGGGAGGCCCCATGGACTTATCTTTCAGCCCGGAAGACCTCGCGTTCCGCGAGGAGATTCGCGCGTTCGTGGCCGCCGAGTTGCCCGCGCCGATCCGCCACAAGATGCAGGTGGGCGAGGAACTCACGCGCGACGATTACGTGACCTGGCAGAAGATCCTGAGCGCCCGCGGCTGGCTCGCGCCCAACTGGCCGGTCGAATACGGCGGCACGAACTGGAGCGTCGTCCAGAAGCACATCTTCGATGAAGAGCTCGCGCTCGGCTTCGCGCCGCGCTCGCTGCCCTTCGGCGTCTCGATGGTGGCTCCGGTGATCATCAACTTCGGAAGCGAGGAGCAGAAGCGTTACTATCTGCCGCGCATCCTCTCGAGCGAGGACTGGTGGTGCCAGGGTTACTCGGAACCGGGCTCCGGTTCCGACCTCGCCTCGCTCTCCACGCGCGCCGAACGCGACGGCGACCACTACGTGATCAACGGGCAGAAAACGTGGATCACGCTCGCCCAGTACGCGAACATGATCTTCGTGCTCGCGCGCACCGATCCGGCGGCGAAGAAACAGAAGGGCATCTCGTTCATCCTCGTCGACATGACGACGCCCGGCGTCACGGTGCGTCCGATCGAAACGATCGACGGCGGCCACGAGATCAACGAAGTGATCTTCGAGAACGTCCGCGTGCCGGTCGCGAACCTCGTCGGTGAGGAAGGCGGCGGTTGGACCTACGCCAAGTTTTTGCTCGAGCACGAGCGCAACGGCACCGCCGGCGTCGCGGGCTCGTTCCAGATGCTCGATCATCTCAAGGAACTCGCCGCGAAGGAGCGCTACAATGGCTCCACGCTGCTCGAGGACGTCACGTTCGCGAAGCGCATCGCCGAAGTCGAAGTGCGGCTCACGGCGCTCTCGTACGCGCAGTTGCGCGCGCTCGCCGCTGAGAGCGCCTCGAAGAGCCCGGGGCTCGAATCGTCGTACATCAAGATCGTCGGCACGGAGATCCAACAGGCGATCTCGGAGCTGATGATGGAGGCCGGCGCGTACGCGTCGTTCGACGGGCGCACGAAGGCCGCGCCGCAGTACTTCAACTTCCGCAAGACCTCGATCTACGCCGGGTCCAACGAGATCCAGCGCAACATTCTCGCCAAGCGCATGCTCGGACTGTAGGAGCCGCACCGTGGATTTCAATCTCTCGTCCGACCAGACGCTGATCAAAGAGAGCGTCGACCGCTTCATCGCGGACGCCTACGGATTCGATGCGCGCACGAAGCTGAGCGCGAGCGCGGACGGCTTCAGCCGCGACCACTGGAGCACGTACGCCGAACTCGGCTGGCTCGGCATCGGGCTGCCCGAAGAACACGGCGGTTTCGGCGGAACGCCCGTCGAGACGATGATCTTGATGGAGGCCTTCGGTAAGGGCCTCGTGCTCGAGCCGTTCGTGCCGACCGTCGTCCTCGGCGGAACCGCGCTTGCGTTCGGCGGCACGAATCCGGCCCACGCCGATCTGCTGAATTCGATGATTGCGGGCGAACTGCTGCTCTCGCTTGCGTATGCGGAAGGGAACTCGCGTTACGACTATCGGATCGTCGGCACGACGGCCAAGCGCGACGGGTCCGATCTGATCGTGGACGGCGCGAAGCGCGCGGTGCCGTACGGCGCCGCGGCCGACAAGCTCGTGGTCAGCGTCCGGACCTCGGGCGGCGATCACGATGAAGACGGCATCACGCTCGTGCTGATCGACCGCGACGCGCCCGGCGTCTCGCGCCGCGACTATCACACGGTCGACGGGCAACGCGCCTCCGACATCACGTTCGCGAACGTGCGCGTCGGGCCGGATGCGGTCCTCGGCGAAACCGGCAAGGGTCTTGGCCTGCTCGAGTTCGTGCTCGATAGCGGCGTCGCCGCGCTGTGCGCGGAGAGCGTGGGCAACATGTCGGTCATGCAGAAGACGACGGTCGACTACATCAAGACGCGCGAACAGTTCGGCGTACCGATCGGCTCGTTCCAAGTGCTGCAGCACCGCGCGGTCGACATGCTGATCGAAGTGGAGCTCTCGCGTTCGATGCTTTACTACGGAACGGTCGCGATCGATCCCAACGGCGACGCCTCGGAGCGCAAGCGCGCCGTGTCGGCAACCAAGGCTCAGATCGCGCGATCGGGCCGCACCGTCGGCCAATCGGCGATTCAGCTTCACGGCGGCATCGGCATGAGCGAAGAGTATCTGATCGGCCACTACTTCAAACGCATGACTATGCTCGAGCTCGCACTCGGCGATGCCGATTTTCACCTGCGCCGCTTTGCCGCCGAACGCTCCCGCAGTGCGGGCCACGCCGCGGCGCCGGTCGCCGAGAAACAGCTCGCCGGCGTAAACTAAACGAGGCTCGGCGAGGCCTTCGGGCGTAGGCTAGCGGTCATGTCGACCGCTCGCCTCGTTCGAGGCCTCGTGATCCTCGGTATCGTACTCGGCGCGGGCGCGCTCGTGTGGATGCTTTCGGGCGTATTCGAGCACCTGTCGAGCGTGCTCGAGATCGTCATCTTCTCGATCCTGTTCGCGTATCTGATCTATCCGGCCGTCAAGGTGCTCTCGCGGAAGATGCCGCGGGCGCTGGCCGTCGCGGTCGTCTATGCGGGAATTTTCGTTGCCGTGCTGATCGCGCTTGCATTCCTCGCGCCCACGGTCGTCGCGCAGGCCGAAGAGTTCGCGCGCAACTATCCGGCGACGGTCCGCGACGTACAACATTCGATCGCCGACCCGCAGCAGAACCCGATCCTCCAGCGCTTTCCCGCGCAAGTGCGCGATCTCGTGGCGAAGAACGCGGGCAAGGTGGGGGCGTACGCCGCGATCGCGGCCGAAGCCGTCGGCTCGAACTTACTCTCGCTATTCGCCGGCGGGGCATCGCTCGCGACCGAACTCGCGATCATGTTCGGCGTCACGTTCATGTTTATCGTCGATCTCGAGAAGATCCAAACCACGCTGTTGCGGATGTTCCCGCTCGAGTGGCGACCGTCGGTCGTCGCTCTCGTGATGGACGTCGACACCGTGATCGGTGGCTTCGTGCGCTCGCAGGCGATCTTGGCCGTGATCATCGCGGTGTCCACGATCCTCGTGCTCGCGATCACGGGCGTTCCGTACGCAGTGCTGCTCGGGCTCCTGATCGGCATTCTGAGCATCGTGCCGATCATCGGTGCGATCGTCGGCGCGATCCCGGCCGTCATCGTCGCGCTCCTGACGGTCGGCTTGGTGAAGGCGATCGTCGTGGCCGTGCTGTGTACGGTGATCTTCCAGGTGGTCGGCAACGTGATCTCGCCGCTCCTCTCCGCGAAATCCGTCGGCGTTACGCCGCTGATCGTGACCATCGCGATCCTGATCGGTGGCGAAGCGTACGGCATTCTCGGCATTCTCCTGGCCGTGCCGGTCGCGGGCATCGTGCGTGTCGTCTACGACCGCCTCTTCCCGGCCGATCCGGAAAGCGATCGAATCGTCGTCGCCGCGCGCGCCGACTCGGGCGACGTCACGCAACCCGGCGAGCGTGCGAAAACCGGCTAGCCCGGCTTACGCGTCAGTGGTGCGAGCTGGAGCTCGACGAGGAGCGGCTGCTGCTCTGCGGCGCGCGCGTGGACGGCTGCGCGTACGAGTGCGACGAGCCGCCGCTCGGGTAGCTTCCGCCAGGATACGAGCCGCTCGAAAGCGGTGCGCGGCGCCCGGGCGGTAGGCCGCCGCCCGTGTATCCGGGCGTACCCGGATAGTAGTGGTTGCCGCCGTATCCGTAACCCCAACCGTAGCCGCGGCCGTAGAAGAACGGGTGTCCGTAGTAGCCGTAATAGCCGAAGCCGCCGCCGATCACGACGCCGACCGCCGGGTATGCGTACCCGTACGGATAGCCGTACCCGTACCCGTAGTCGTAATCCGGCGGCGGGGGCGCGTAGCCATCGTCGGCGTAGGGATCGTCGTAGCCCGCGGCCGGCGCGGATTGCTGCTGGGCGGCATACGGCGGCGCGCCGCCGTCGTTCGGAGGCGCCTCGACGGCGTCTCTCGGTCCGTCGATCTCGTCGGCGTCGAACGTGTGGCCGTCCACGTGGCCGATGATCGTGACCGCAACGCCGGAATTCAGGGCGAGCCCATCGGGGTTGAGGACGGTATCGTCGCGCAGGGTCACGTTATCGACGAAGCCGCGGACGTCGTGCAGCAGCAACGTGTAGTGACTCGGCAGCGACTGGATGGTGCCGCGGATCGTCTCGTCGCCGGCCGGGGGCCGCGGCGCTTGCGCGCTCGCCGCCGCCGGAAGTGCGACCAGCGCGGCGCCCGCCGCTACGGCAAGCAATCTCGTCACGTGCATCACCATCGATGGCCCTCCGGAATGTGCTCTCCAGCGCTACGCGACTGGAGCTTCTCTTCTAGAACGTCTCTTTGGCCTGGCTGGTTCCAAAGACCGCCCCGCCAACCCAATTCTAATGAGTTTTGCGCCCCAGGAATCGGGTGCGGGGTGCCGACGGGAGCCCGCAGTTCACGTGGCGTTCACGGCATCTTCTTCCCGGCGCCGTACGATGTCCCGCATGCCGGAACATCCCGCTCCCGACGATAAAGACCCGAACATGGAATTCGGCGGTCGATGATTGCGCTCCAGCCCCGCACGACGAGCGGATTCAAACTGTCGACCGCCGTCGCGCTCGGCGCGATCCACGTCGGCGCGCTCGCCGTCTTGATTCCCGCGTTCTTCTCGTGGTCCGCGCTCGTCGTCGCCTTCGTGTTGTATTTCCTCACGGGCGGGGTCGGCGTTTGCCTCGGCTACCATCGCATGCTCACGCACCGAAGCATGCGGCTCGCGCGGCCGTTGGAATGGGTGGTCGCGACGCTCGGCGTGCTCGCGCTGCAGGGCGGCCCGATCACCTGGGTCGCGACCCATCGCGCGCATCACGCGCACTCCGATACCGAACGCGACCCGCACGATTCGCGCCGGGGCTTTTTGTGGAGCCACATGGAGTGGCTGTATCGCAGCAACCCGGCGCGGCTTTCGCTCGCCGACGAACATCGCTACGCGGCGGATCTCGTCGCCGACCCGTATCTCCGCTTCCTCGAGCGTTCGATGCTGTGGTGGCAGATCGGGCTCGGCGTCGTGCTCTTCGCTCTCGGCGGCTGGTCGTGGCTCGTGTGGGGGATCTTCGGGCGCCTCGTGTTCACGTATCACGCCACCTGGCTCGTGAACAGCGCGGCCCATTTGAGCGGCTATCGTACGTTCCGCACGCCGGGCCGCGACCGTTCGACCAACAACTGGTGGGTCGCGTTGCTCGCGTGGGGTGAGGGCTGGCACAACAACCACCACGCTTTCCCGTTCTCGGCCCGCCACGGCTTGCGCTGGTTCGAATTCGATGCGACCTGGTGGATGATCGCCGCACTCGGCGCCGTGCGTCTCGCACGCGACGTCAAGCTGCCCGATCCCGCGACCATGCGCCGGCGCCTCGTCGCGCGGCCCCCGCTCGCGCGCTAGCGCGGATACACGAAGCGCCGCACGGCGAGTGCGACTGCGGCGAGGATAACGCCGAATAGCGCGAGCGCGGCGCCGGTCGAGAGTCCGGCGCCGCCGCCGCATACCGCCGCCGCACCCGTCACGAGCCAGACGCGTAAGCGCTCGCCGAATCCCGCGCGTTCGCCGCGGGCGGCGCGCGCTTCGGTCGCGACATCTTGCGGCGACCAGCGGTTGCCCTCGATGACGTTCGCGACGCGGCCCGCCGGATCGACGATCACGACCGCTTCGGTGTGCACGATGCCGAGCGGCGTGACGCGCAATGCGATGCCGGCCCGCGCGGCGAGTTCCGCCACCGCCTCCGGGTTGCCGCCCGCGAGCGTCCAGCGCGCCGGATCGGCGCCGAACTCCGCGCCGTACCGCCCCAGCATCGCCGGTGTGTCGTAGGCGGGATCGAGCGTGACTTCGAGCAGGTGAATCGGCTCGTGGGCGACGATGCGCTGCAGAGCCGCGAACTTCGCGGAGACGAGCGGGCACATCTTTGCATCGCCGCAACGCGTATACGCGAACGTCAGCGCGAGCGCGCTTCCCCGAAACTGCGCGATCGTGACGTGCCGGCCGCGTTGGTCGACGAGCGCGAGATTGGGAACTCCGTCGCCGACGGCCATCGAGGGAACGTAGCGTGACGGCGACGCCGCCGTCGCGGGATACGCGAGCGCGACTTGGTTTAACGTGACGAGGGCGAGCACGTGGAGCGGGTTCACGTTCCCACCGTAAGCCGTCGCTGCGAAGATAGGGTGAAGGCGAGGCGGTGTGTGGCGCCCTCAGCCGGCGGAGAGCACGGTCAACGCGCCCCGTTCGTTTTCGTCGGGAAGGCGCACGGTGAACGTCGTGCGTTCGTTCGGAATGCTCTCAACGGAGATCGTGCCGCCGTGCGCTTCCACCATCTGGCGCGCCACGGTCAAGCCCATGCCGCTGCCGGGAACGAACTCGCCGGCCGCCACGCGGTAACCCGCTTCGAACACGTGCGGGAGGTCCGCTGGGGCGATGCCGGGGCCGTCGTTCGCGACGGAGAACACGAAGTGTCCCCCGTCGCGACGACACTCCACGGCGACTTCTCCGCCGGCCGGCGTGTAGCGCACGGCGTTGAGCAACAAATTTTTTAGCACTTGCCCGATGCGGACCGGGTCGACGGCGAAGGAGCGGCACGCCGCATGCGTGGCGGGGCACTGATCGACGCTGAACGTCAGTCGCTTTTCCGCCGTCGCCGCTTCGATCGCGAGGATCTCGTTCGTGATGATCGCGCAGATGTCGACCACGCGTGGATCGTTGTCCATCCGCACGGCGGCGGGGCCGCCCACATCGTCGATGAGCGCGTCGAGTTCGTGGAGCGCTTGGAGCACGGCGCCGAGCCGGCGCGGCGTCGGTTCGAGCTTGCCGTCGATGAACGCTTCGATGTTCGCGACGGCCACCGCGAGCTGGTTGCGCATCTCGTGCACGACGCGCTTCATGCGGGCTCCACCATCTTGTAGCCCACCGCGTGGACCGTCAGCACGAACGTGGGGTGCGACGGGTTCTCCTCGATCTTGTGGCGCAGGTTCGCGACGTGCCGGTCGAGCGTGCGATCGAAGATGTCCCCGTCGCGCGAGGTTTTCTCGATCAGTTGCTCTCGCGTCAGCACCTGGCCGAGGTGGCGTGCGAGCGTCTCGAGGATCCGGAACTCCGTCGGCGTGAGCGCGACGCCCGTGCCGTTGCGGCGTACCACGTGCGCGGCCCGATCGATCTCGAGCGCACCGACGTGCTGGCTGCGCGTTCGCGGCGCCTGCGTTTCATCGCTTCGCTGGCGCGAGCGGCGGAGGACGGTCTTCACGCGCGCGACCACTTCGCGCGGGCTAAACGGTTTCCCGATGTAATCGTCGGCGCCGAGTTCGAGGCCGACGACCCGGTCGATCTCGTTGGAGCGTGCCGTCAACATGATGACGGGCACGTCGTACACCTCGCGCAGCCGCCGGAAGAGTTCGCTTCCATGCAACTTCGGAAGGTTGATATCCAGGATCACGAGCGCGGGCCGCTCGCGCAGCGCGAGTTCGAGACCGGCCGAGCCGTCGAACGCTTCGCTGACCGCGAAGCCCTCTTCGCGCAGGTACGTCCCGAGCACGTCGACGATCGCCTGCTCGTCGTCAATGAGAAGAATTCGATCGGGGGATGCGTTACCTGCCATCGTGCCCGGATGAATCCCCGCACGACGACGCAAGCTCCTACCCAGCGAGCGTGCCGATTGATGAGAAGTTTTCGTGAAGACCGCGGGGCCTCGTCGTAGGTACGGATTTGCGTATACCGTACGGCGGTGGCATTACGGCGTTCGCGCTCTTCCGTTCGTCTTCGCCGCCTCTGCACTTCGTTCTATTATTATTCGGGGAATGCAGACACCGCCGGTGCACCCATCCCCGGAGCAGACGGACGAGCCTCTGCCGCTGACGCTGCGTTTCGTGTTCGTTCTCGGAAGCGCGATTGCGATCGGTTGGTTCGCCATGTTCCTCTTGCTTTGGGAGCGTTGGTAGCGTGCTCCACATCCACCGTTACGAACGAACCTGGCTCAGCTTCGGCATGGGGATCCTCGTCGTGCTGCTCGCCACGATCACGACGGCGGCGCTCGTCGAAGGCTTCGTGCCGCCGAGCCGCGTGCAGACGATCGATCCAACGAAGGTCTCGCAGACGCCGCCTTTCGATCATCCGGGGTTGCACAAAATCTCGGACGGCGTGTACGAGGCGTACTACGTCGGTCACGTGTTCGCGTTCGATCCGCAGAAGATCGAAGTTCCCGTGGGGGCGCGCGTGACGTTCTACGTGACGAGCACCGATGTGGAGCACGGGTTCGCGGTGCCGGAGACCGGCATCAACGTGATGGTGACGCCGGGCTGGGTCAGCTCCGTTTCGTACACGTTCAAGAAAGCGGGTTCGTTCTTGTTGCTCTGCCACGAATACTGCGGCACGGGGCACCAGTACATGTTCGGCACGATCGTGGTGAAATAGTGGCGCGCGCGGAGCTCGAGCGCCCGGCGTTACCACGCGAGCCGAGCGACACGATTCCGATCGCGGTCGAGGCGGCGACGCCGGCCGAGAACCGGCTCGTGCTCTGGCACGTCTACACAGCGACGGCCGCGCTCACGCTCGGCGCGCTGTTCGGACTACTGCAGGGTTTCTCGCGCGCGGGCTATCTCGCGATGCCCGCCTACTTCGATTACTATCGCATGCTCACGGCGCACGGCGTGCTGATGGCGCTCGTGTTCACCACGTTCTTCATCACCGGCATCTGCACGTACGCGACGTACCGCAGCATCGACCGCCCGGGGCGCTCCCTCGTGCTCGCCTGGGGAAGCTTCTGGCTGATGCTCGCGGGCACCGTGATGGCCGCAGTCACGATCTTGGCCGGAAACGCGAGCGTGCTCTACACGTTCTACGCGCCGCTCAAAGCCTCACCGTACTTCTATTTCGGCGCGACGCTGCTCATCCTCGGGACGTGGGGCGTCGCGATCGACATCGTGGCGAACGTCGTGTGGTTCAAGCGCCGCCATCCGGCCGAACGCATCCCGCTCCCGGCCTACATGTGCGCCACCACGTTCATCATGTGGGTGATCGCGACGCTCGGCGTCGTGGCGGAGATGGGCATCCTGATTCCGTGGTCGCTCGGGTTCACGAGCGGCGTGGATGTCGAGCTGACGCGCATGCTTTTTTGGTACTTCGGCCATCCGCTCGTGTATTTTTGGATCATGGGCGCGTACATCATCTGGTACACGGTCGTGCCGGCGACGTTCGGCGGCCGGATCTTCAGCGACGCGCTCACGCGCCTCTCGTTCCTGATGCTGCTGCTCTTCTCCACGCCGGTCGGCATCCACCATCAGTTCGTCGATCCGGGAATTTCGGCGGGCTGGAAGTGGCTGCACATGCTGCTCACGTACGGCGTCGTGATCCCGTCGTTCATGACGGCGTTCGCGATTTTCGCCACGTTCGAACTCGCGGCGCGTCGCGCCGGCGTGCGGGGCTTCTGGAACACGATCCGCTTCCTTCCGTGGCGCGACCCCGTCTTTGCCGGGGCGGCGTGCGCGATGCTGCTCTTCATTCCCGGCGGTTTCGGCGGGCTCGTCAACGCGTCGTACAGCATGGACGTCCTCGTGCACAACACGATGTGGGTGGTCGGGCACTTCCACATCACGGTCGGCGGCCCGGTCGCCCTCACGTTCGTCGCGGCCGCATACGCGCTCGTGCCGGCGCTGACCGGCCGCAAACTCTTCGCGCCGAACGTCGCACTCGCGCAAGTGTGGCTGTGGTTCGGCGGCATGACGCTGATGTCGCTTTCGATGCACTGGGCGGGCCTGCTGGGCGCGCCGCGCCGAACGGCCGAGGTGTCCTATCTCGGCTCGACCGTCGCACAAGAATGGCACCCGCAGATGGTGGCGGCCGCGCTCGGCGGCACGCTCCTCTTCATCAGCATCCTGATGTTCGTGTACGTCGCGGTCGGGACGCGGCTGCAGAACCAGGTCGCCGTCGTGCCGCCGCAATTCCGCTTCGCGCCCGTCGACGAACGCGCGATGCCGCCGCCAGTTGTCTTCGACCGCCTCGGCGTGTGGGCGATGATCGCGATCGCACTCGCGTTGCTCGCGTACGCGGGCCCGCTCGTCGAGCAATTCTCACAACCCCATTTCCTCGCGCCCGGCATGCGGACGTGGTAAGGAGCCCGGCATGAGCCACATGAAGCAGCGCATCACCGTCACGTGCCCGCTCGCGCAAGGCGCCAAGCGCCTGCGCAGCATCCTCGCCGAACGCGGCAGCGCCGACGGCGATTCCGCGAAGCTCGACCTGCGCATCGCGGTCAGCGTTCCGGGGCTGCAGACGCCGCTCACGATCGAGCGGTCGGTCATCGCCACGATCCAACACGATCGCACGCCGGGCGACATGACGCCGCGTTTCAAGGTGCAGTGGGCGCCGGAGATTCCGGGACCCTTTCCACTCTTCACGGGCGAACTCGCGATCGAAGCGGCCGACGATTACGATACGTTCACGCTTAGCCTCACGGGCGACTACACGCCGCCGCTCGGCTTCGTCGGCAAAGGCTTCGACATCGCGGTCGGCAACCACATCGCGCAGGCGACGGCGAGCGATCTGCTGCACCGCCTGCGCGATCAGATCGAACGTCAATTTCGGGCGGACGAAGCCCGCAAACCACAACCGGCCTAGCTTCGCTTGAAGATCACCGTCGCGAGCGGTGGTAGCGTGAGGCGAATCGCGTGCGGTTTGTCGTGCGCGCTCCGCGGCTCGGAGTCGACCGGGCCGTTGTGCACGCCCGAACCGCCGTAGCGCGTCGCGTCGGTGTTGATCGCTTCGACGTAGGTTCCCGGTGCCGGCACGCCCAGCACGTAGTCGTCGCGCACGACCGGCGTGAAGTTCGTAACGGCCACGACGAATTCGTCCGGATCGAGCGCGCGCCGCACGAATGCGACCACGACGTTCGTACGGTCGGAGACGATCCATTCGAGGCCGGCGCGTTCCGCGTCGAGTTCGTACAGCGCCGGGAGCCCGCGATACGTCCGGTTCAGGTCCCCGAGCAGCGCGGCGATGCCGGCGTGCCGCGGATCGTCGTAGTGCGACCAATCGAGGCTGCGATCGTGGTTCCACTCCCGTTGTTGCGCGAATTCGTTGCCCATGAAGAGCAGCTTCTTGCCCGGGTGCGCGAACATGTAGCCGTAATATGCGCGCAGGTTCGCGAAGCGTTGCCAATCGTCGCCGGGCATCTTGCCGATCAGCGAACCCTTGCCGTGAACGACCTCGTCGTGCGAGAGCGGCAGCACGAAGTTTTCCGAGAACGCGTACATGAAGCTGAAAGTCATGCCGTCGAGCCGGTAGCCGCGGTACAGCGGATCCGTGCGCATGAAGTCGAGCGTGTCGTGCATCCAGCCCATGTTCCACTTGAAGCCGAAGCCGAGCCCGCCGAGATAGACGGGCCGCGAAACGCCCGGCCAATCCGTCGACTCTTCGGCCACCGTGAACGCGCCCGGGTGTTCGCCGTACACGGCCGCGTTCGTGCGGCGCAAGAAATCGACGGCGCCGAGGTTCTCGCGGCCCCCGTAACGATTCGGCACCCAGTCGCCGCCTTCGCGGCTGTAGTCGAGGTAGAGCATCGAAGCGACCGCGTCCACGCGCAAGCCGTCGATGTGGTAACGGTCGAGCCAGAAGAGCGCGTTTGCGATCAAGTAGTTCCGCACTTCGTTGCGCTCGAAGTTGAAGATCAGCGTGTTCCAGTCGGGCTGAAAGCCTTGGCGTGGGTCGGCGTGCTCGTAGAGATGCGTGCCGTCGAACGATCCGAGCCCGTGCGCGTCCGTCGGGAAGTGTCCGGGCACCCAGTCGAGCAGAACGCCGATGCCGGCATCGTGCGCGCGCTCCACGAAGTGCGCGAAATCGGCCGGCGATCCGAAGCGGCTCGTCGGTGCGAAGAGGCCGATGGGCTGGTAGCCCCACGATCCGTCGAAGGGATGCTCCGAGACCGGCAACAGCTCGATGTGCGTGAAGCCGAGCCACGTCACGTAGGGGATCAATTCGTCGGCGAGTTCGCGATACGTGAGATAACGATTCCCGTCGGCGCGCTTCCACGAGCCGAGGTGCACTTCGTAGATCGAGATCGGCGCGCTGCGATCGTTCGCGGCGGCGCGGCGCGCGAGCCAGTCGTCGTCGTCCCACGCGGCGAGACCCGGCTCGGCGACGATCGACGCCGTTGCCGGCGACCGTTCCGCGGCGAACGCGAACGGGTCGGCGTGAAGCGGGAGCAAGTTGCCGTGCGGTCCGAGCAACTCGAACTTGTACGGCGCGCCGAGGTGTGACCCGGGGAGAAAGAGTTCCCAGACGCCCGCGGCGCCGCGCCGGCGCATCGGATTGCGCCGGCCGTCCCAATCGTTGAACGTCCCCACGACGGACACGCGGCGCGCGTTCGGCGCCCACACCACGAACGAGGTGCCGGCGACGCCGTCGACTGCGAGCGAATGCGCGCCGAACCGCTCGTAGAGCCGCAGATGCGTGCCTTCGCCGAGCAAGTACACGTCGATGTCGCCGAGGATCGGCCCGAAGCGATAGGGATCTTCGATCTCGGTGACGCTTTCGCCGATCGTCAGCCGCAGGCGGTAGTGGAACGGGCGGGTGCGCTCGCCGGCCGGCCCCGCGAAGAATCCCGCTTCGTCGATGCGCGGCAGATCCGCAACCACCGAACCGTCGGCCGCGTCGATCGCGACCACGCGCGAGGCCTGCGGAACGAACGCGCGGATCGAGATGACGTCGCCTTCCGCTTCCGCGTGCGGGCCGAGGATCGCGAACGGATCGCCGTGCTCGCCGCGGACGATGGCCGCGATGGCGGCGCTAGCGAGCACCGGCGGGCTCGCGCGGTTCCGTGCCGATGATGCTGCGGATGCCCTCGAGCGGAATGCGCACCCACGCCGGGCGGTTCGCGAGTTCGTACGACATCTCGTAGAACGCCTTCTCCAGAACGAAGAGATCGAGCAGGCGCTGCGCGATGGCCGCGTCGCTCGGGTAGGAGCGCGTACCCACGATCGTCTCGCGGTACCCCGCTAGGTACGCCTCCGCGCTGCGCCGTTCCCATTCGTGCGCGAGCGGTTCGAGCGCGCTCGTGTCGCCGGCCCGTTCGGTCGCCACGCCGCGCAGTGCCGCGACGGCGGCGTAGCTGATCGATCGCAACATGCCCGCGACGTCGCGCAGCGGCGACGATTTGCGGCGCCGTTCGGCAAGCGGCCGCCCTGGCTCACCCTCGAAATCGACGAGCATGAAGTCGTCGGCCAGCACCAAGACTTGGCCGAGGTGGAAGTCGCCGTGGAAGCGGGTCTTCGCAACGTCGATCCGTTCGACGGGGGGCAACGTCAAGCGCGCGTTCACCGCGTCGCGCGTCGCGAGGAGTCCTTCGGCGAACGGTCGCAGATCGGCCGGCGCGCGGTCGAGATCGCGTTCGAGCGCCGCGAGCGCGGCCGCGGCGCTCGCACGGGCGTCGGCGACCCACGTGTCGAGGTCCGCTTGGGTCACGGGCTCCGGTTCGAACGCCGGATCGCCGGAAGGCGTCGCGAACGCGCGATGCATCTCCGCGGTGCGGATGCCGAGAGTCCGCGCGCGCTGCACGAAGATGTCGTGATAGTCACCGGAGGGCGCGCCCTCAGTCATGTTTGCGGCACGGTCGAAGTAACGTTCGAGATATGCAAGCGTCGTCGCCCACGCGTCGCCCTGGCTCTCGACGAACTGCTGCGCGATCGCGAGCGCCGTCGACTCGCCCGCGGGCGACACGTATTCGAGCGAGCCGTAAAGCGCCGGCGAGTTGCGATAGCCGATGCGTTCGAAGAAGCGTGCCACCTCGAGTTCGGGCTGCGGGCCCGCGTGAAGCTTCCGGTAGCCTTTGAGGACGATGCGCTCGTCGATCACGACCGAGGTGTTGCTCTGCTCGACCTCCATCCGTCGAACCTTCGGTTCCATTTCTCGAACTTGCGGTTCGCGAGCGGACTCGATCGCGAAGAGCCCCTCGGCGGGCGTCGCCACGAACGTGCCGCCGCGCACCGAAGGCCGCGTTCGCTTCGCGCGCACGTCGTCGAGCAACGCGAGCGCGAACGCGTCGGAGCCGAAGGCGTCGACCAAGAAGCCGCTGTTCGCGCCGAGGCGCGTCCGCGCGAGCGTCGCGCGCGCGATCGCCGTCGGGCGTTCGTCCTCGCGCGTTTCCGGCACGATGGCGACCGGCACGAAGTAGCGGTTCGCCGCTTCGACGATGCTGAGAAAACAGGCGATGCCGTCGCGTTCCACGCGGGCGGTGTCGACCAGCTTGACGGCGTCCGGATTCGCGCCTTTGTCGGCGTACCAACGCTGCGCCGGCAAGTACGCGGGTAGCACGTCGTTCTCGAAGAGCGCGAGCGCCTTGCCGCCGAGTTGCGCCGCCATGCCGTCGCGCGGTAGGACGAGCGTCTCCAGTTCCGGCAGTTGCCCGGCGAGGTCGGCGTCCCAGGACGGCGCGGTCGCGCTTTCGGAGAGCAGAAACCAGTAGAAGGCGTGGCCGGGCAAGGTGAGCGCGTAGCGCTCGGCGCCGATCGTCGCGAACGCGCTCCAGCCCGACATCTCGACCGGGACGCGGCCTTTGAAGGCGGAGAGATCGAGGGCGACCTGCTGGGCCGAGCGCGAGAGGTTGGCCACGCAGAGCACCACATCGCCTTCGAACGCGCGCGTGTACGCGATCACCTTGCGGTTGGCGGGCCGCAAGAACGCGAGCGTGCCTCGCCCGAACACGCGGTATCCCTGGCGAATCGCGATCAGCTTGCGCATCCAGTTGATCAGCGAACCGGGGCTGCGGCTCTGCGACTCGACGTTCACGCTCTGGTAGCCGTAGACCGGATCGAGGATGGGCGGAAGGTAGAGACGGGCCGGATCGCCGCGCGAGAAGCCGCCGTTGCGGTCGATCGACCACTGCATGGGCGTGCGCACGCCGTTACGATCGCTCAGGTAGATGTTGTCGCCCATACCGATCTCGTCGCCGTAATAGACGATCGGCGTTCCCGGCATCGAGAGCAGCAGGCCGATCAACAGTTCGATCCGGCGCCGATCGTTCTCCATGAGCGGCGCGAGCCGCCGCCGGATGCCCACGTTGATGCGCGCGCGCGGCTCGGTCGCGTAGATGCGATACATGTCCTCGCGTTCGCGCTCCGTCACCATCTCGAGCGTCATCTCGTCGTGGTTGCGCAGGAAGATCGCCCACTGGCAGTTCTCCGGAATCTCCGGCGTCTGGCGCATGATGTCGACGATCGGGTAGCGATCCTCTTCGGCGATGGCCATGAACATGCGCGGCATGAGCGGAAAGTGGAACGCCATGTGGCATTCGTCGCCGTCGCCGAAGTATTGGCGCACGTCTTCGGGCCATTGGTTGGCCTCGGCGAGAAACACCTTATCCCGATACTCGTTGTCGAGCACGGCGCGCAGCGTCTTGAGCACGCCGTGCGTCTCCGGCAAGTTCTCGCAGCTCGTGCCCTCGCGTTCGCACAGGTACGGCACGGCATCGAGCCGCATCCCGTCGACCCCGAGGTCGAGCCAGAAGCGCATCACGTTCAAAATCGCTTCGACCACGCGCGGGTTCTCGAAGTTGAGATCCGGCTGGTGCGAGAAGAAGCGATGCCAGTAGTAGCTTCCGGCCACCGCGTCCCACGTCCAGTTCGACGTTTCGGTATCGGTGAAGATGATACGCGTGCCGGCGTACTTTTTGTCGGTATCGCTCCACACGTAGAAGTCGCGCCAGACGGAGCCGGGGCGCGCGCGGCGCGCGCGTTGGAACCAGGCATGCTGGTCCGACGTGTGGTTCACCACCAGTTCGATCAGCACGCGGATCCCACGCTCGTGCGCGGCCTTCACGAAGGCGCGGAAATCGTGCATCGTGCCGAACGCGGGATTGATCGCGCGATAGTCGGCGATGTCGTAGCCGTCGTCGCGCATCGGTGAGACGAAGAAGGGCAGCAGCCAAATGCACGTGGCGCCGAGATTCTTGATGTAATCGAGCTTCTGCGTCAACCCGGCGAAATCGCCGATGCCGTCGTCGTCGGCGTCGAAGAACGCCTTGACGTGCACTTGGTAGATCACCGCGTCTTTGAACCACAGCGGGTCGGAGGCGTTCCCGTTCACGAAGCGGCGGACCGCGCCGGCGCGCGAAGGCGGAAGATCGCCGCGGGATTCGTCTGCGGAGCGAGCAGCCAGCGTTGCGCGGAGCCGCGCCACACGTGCCGCGTCCCGCCGAGGAGTTCTTCAACCTCGTACGGCTCGTCGTCGGCGATCCCGAGGTCGCCGGTCGGCACCCAGAGCAGCACGTCGCGCGCCGCGAACGGGTCGAGATTCACCGCCACGAGCAGCACCTCGTCGCCCCGCATGCGTCCGTAGAAGATCACGTCGTCGTCGTCGGCGCGATAGAAGCGCAAGTTGGCGCGTTCGGCGAACGCGGGGTTCTCACGCCGGATCCGGTTGAGCGCGGCGACCTCTGCGCGAATGTTGCCCGGCGCGTTCCAATCGCGGACCTTGATTTCGTACTTCTCGGAGTCGGCGTACTCTTCACGGCCGGGGAGCCCCGCGTTCTCGCAGAGTTCGTAGCCGGAGTAGATGCCGTACGACGCGGCGAGCGTGCCTGCGAGCACGAGCCGGATCACGAACGCGGGCCTTCCGCCCGTTTGCAGGTAGGGCGGCAAGATGTCGGGCGTGTTCGGCCAGAAGTTCGGCCGAAAGTACTCGGCGGTTTCGCCGAGCGCGAGCTCGGTCGCGTACGCGGTCAACTCGGCCTTCGTGTTGCGCCACGTGAAGTAGGTGTACGACTGCGAGAAGCCGATCTTCGCGAGACGTTCCATCACGCGCGGTCGCGTGAACGCTTCCGCCAAGAAGATCGTGCCGGGGTAGCGCGCGCGC
>Ga0302157_10003179_pt1 | contig 18694 bp, 15 predicted proteins | sample I_Bog_N3_3_FD_193502 | JGI IMG/M metagenome (GOLD analysis project Ga0302157, IMG submission 193502) | Peat permafrost microbial communities from Stordalen Mire near Abisko, Sweden - I_Bog_N3_3 | ecosystem: Environmental > Terrestrial > Soil > Wetlands > Peat | place: Sweden: Abisko, Stordalen...
GGCCTGGATCAGACCGGAATTGACGACCTGCGGTGCCACCAGTGCGGCGAGGCCGGTCTGCTTGACGGTGAGCGTGCCCTGGTTGACGACGGCGGCGCCGGGTTTGGCCGGCTTGGTGAAGGCGAGCTTGCCGGCCTTGAGGTTGGCCTGGGTGGTGCCGATCGCCGAGACCACCAGGGATTGGGTGTCGACCTCGGCGCCCTTGGTGAACAGCACGCCGGACTGGTTGATCAGCACGAGTTGGTCGTTGGCGGTGATCTTGCCGGCGATCACCGACGGATCGGGACCTGTGACGTTGTTGATGGTGACCGATTGCGCCGAGGGGGCGGTGAACGACACCGTGCCCTGGGTGCCGACATCGAAGCTGCGCCAGTTCAGCGAGGCGGAGTTGGTGGACTGGGTGACGTTCAGCGTATTGCCGGATTGGGCGACGCTGGCGGAGCCGGCGACGACGCTGCCACCGGTTGGCAGGGCAGTGCTCGGCAGGCTGGCGGCGCGGGCGGCCAACGCGGTCGGCACGGATTGGGCGTGCGCCTGCGGTGTGACGGCAACGCCGAACGCCACCACCGCCTGCAAGGCGGTGCCGCGCAGCAGCACGCTGCGCATGACGCATGACCGAACGAGCGTGACGTCAGCCGACCGGGCGGCCGCCTTACGGCGCGCTTTCAGGGCACGATCGGGTGACGTCTGGCCCATCCCACTCTCTCCTTGGTCACGGGCGGAACACCGCCCGGACAACTGCCTCGCTCGCGTCACACCGCCTGGCGATGCGGGGCTTGCTTATGCGGCCGAATAAAAACGCCGGGCCGCGACGACGGGTCAGAAATGGCTGATCAATCGCCAGTAGGCTCCGGTCCCCGGCAATTCCGAGGTCTGCCCGGTGGTGCCGAGCGGCCTGCGTGTCAGCCGGTCCACACCTTCAACATCGACTTCAATGGCCTTTGGGAAATACAGCCGAACACCGAGGCCACTGGAAGCCAGGCGGCCGTTCGGATCCGATTTCTGCGCCTGCCACGCCTCGCCCCAATCATAGAAGCTGTAGAACTGCGCGTTAATGTCGAATTTGTCGTCGAAGGCATCAATTGGGAATCCGGTGTTCAGCTGTAGCTCAAGTGCCGCAGTGAGCGCGCGGTCGCCGGTGATCTCGCCGGAATAGAAGCCGCGATCGAAGCGCAGGCCGCCCAGGAAGAACTTTTCAGCCGATGGCAGAACGTCCTGGGTGTATTGGCCGGCGAGCGTTGGCTGGATGGCGATGCTGGCGTCCTGCCAGGGGCTGAACAGGGTTTGCGTACGGCTGGCCTCGAAGCTGATCTTGGTGAAGTCGAGGCGTTCGCCGACCCGGCCGGCGAGCGCGCTGCCCTGCGGCGAGGCGCCGAGCCCGTTCAGGCCTTGCGAGAGCTGGACGTTGGCGGTGGTGATCGCACTGCGGTCGCCGCCGAGCACGACGTCGCGCAGGGCATAGTCGACACCGGCGCGCAGCACCCGCAGGTCGTCGCGGCTGGCGAGGACCTGTACGGTGTTGGCGCCGGTGTAGACGCTGCCGTCCAGCAGGTCGAAGTTGGCGGTGACGTTCAGCGATTGCTGGCGGACCCGGTAGACCGGGTAGGTGAATTGGGTGCCGGCGATGAAGGTGTCGCCGTGGTAGCCGATCTGGCCGAGTGCCCCTGTGGGATCGGTGGTGCCACGGCCGCCATAGACCTTTAGCTTCAGGCCGGAGGCGCCCAGGAAGAATTCGGTGGCGACCTGGCCGAACACCTCGGTGCTGCGGGCGGTGTAGAAGATGGTGGCGTCGGTGTGCTCGCCGTATTCGGTGAAGCTGTTGGCGCTGATCGAGACCAACGCCTCCTCCGGACCGGTGCCGGAGTAGCCGCGGTTGTCGGCGGTGGCGATGCCGGAGAACTTGCGGCGGGTGACCTGGGCGACCAGCGAGAGCGCGCCGGGGTCGTCGGTGGAGGGCCGCAGCACGGTGCGCAGGGTGACGCCCGGCACGTCCTGCGCCAGCAGCAGCCAGCGTTCCAGGGTGGAGACGTTGATTGGGCCGGCCTCGACGAGGTGGTTGAGGAAGCGCAGCACCTGCACGCCGGCCGGGCCGATGTTGCCGTCGAGCTTGACCTCGACGATGTGGCCCTCGGTTGCGCGGAACATCAGCCGGCCGCCGTCTTCCAGTGTGGCCGATACCGCGGTGAAGACGTAGCCGTCGGCGCGGTACTCGGCGAGGATGGCGTTGCGGACCTCCTCGATCCTGGTTTCCAGGACGGATCCCTTGAGGTCGGCGATGAGCTTGTCGAAATGGCCGGGCGGATAGACGGTGACACCGAGCAGGGCTGCCGAGTTGACCTGGACGGCAACGCCGGGCAGCGGTGTTTGCAGGGGATGCGGCACCGGAGCAATGAGGCCTGGCTGAACGTTCGGCACCACCGGTGGCAGGATGCGCGGCAGCGGCGACCCGGTTGGGACGGCGGACAGGTTTGGCGCCGCCTGGGCCCAGGCGGCATGCATGCCAGTGGCGAAGGGCCACAGCACAGCAATGCCGGCGCCCAGCCATCTAATGATCCGGCGGTTGTGAGACATGCGAAGAACAGCCGTCAAACCGACGCGCCTCCATCAACACGTTGCGGTTTCGGAGACACCGCCCAGAGCCCGGCCGCCCAATGTACCTCGATTGACATAGTGGTGACGCAGTCCAGCTTTTTTAGATTCGGCACATACCACAACTTTAGCATCAATCAGGCAAGTCGCTTGTTACGGTATCAATGTAGGCGAAACAAAATGTTGATGGCCGCAGTTAAGTCCGGGGCTTGGATTTCATTTCCGAGTAAGGCAGGCTCATGCGATGAGACGAACGCCGAGCGGATACCGAGCGGGCCGGGCGGTCTGCTCGCGGGGCGGATGTCAGGCAGATTGAAGGAAACGTGACGGTTCCAGCGATTTTGACGCAGTGCTGTCGAACAGCCGATGGCGTTTTTTGGACGCGGGCGGACCGTGGTGTTGTGTCTTGACACTAACGATCTCGATGCTGCGCTGCCCGCCAGACCAGTCGCCGCAGCGGCGGATCGTAGCCGACGGCGAACTCAGCATCGGCCGGGCGCCCGACAATGATTGGGTGTTGGCGGATCCGGATCGCGTGCTGTCCAAGAGGCATTGCGTGTTGGCGTTTCGCCGGGGCGCCTGGCATGTCGCGGATATGTCGAGCAACGGCACATACTTCAACGGCGATGCCGAGCCAATCGGCATGGGCCGGGTGCGCACCCTGCAGGACGGCGACCGGATTCGGCTGGGGCCATATGAGCTTGGGTTGCGCGTGGCGGCGGCGCCGGCAGAGCGGGTGCAGATGGCGGCTGGTTCGGCCAATCCGTTCGATGAACCGGGCGGCCGGCCGGCGGTGGCGACGCCGGTGCGGCCGGCAGCATCTGTGGCGCCGGTGAGCGAACCGTCGGAAGCGACGTTCATCGTGCAGGGCAGTGAGCCGTTGCCGCCCCCTGCCCTGCCACATGCCTCGCCTGCGCCGCTGCCGGCGGCGACGGCGGATCTGTTCGCGGCGTTCCTGCGCGGGGCGGGTCTGCCGCCGACACCGCCGGCGGATGCGGAGGCTGCGATGGAGCAGCTGGGCGCGGCATTTCGGGCGGCGGTGATCGGGATCCGCCACACGCTGATGGCGCGGGCGGCAGTGAAGGACGAGTTTCGCATCGAGCAGACCTTGATCCGCGCGCGGGGCAACAATCCGCTGAAGTTTGCCGCGAGCGATCTGGAGGCGCTGGCGACGCTGGCAGGTCTTGGGCGACGGACCGAGATGCCGGCGGCTGCGGCGATGGCCGATGCGCTGCGCGATATCCACCTGCATGAGCTGGCAACGATGTCCGCCATGCAGACGGCGGTGCGCGGCCTGCTGAAGCAGCTTGATCCGCAGCCATTGCGCGAGGAGGGCGAGAGATCCGGCGGGATGCTGCCAGCGCAGCGGCGGGCCCGGGCGTTCGAGCTTTACGAGAAGTTGTACGCCGATATCGGGCACGCGCTGTCGGACGATTTCGATCGGGTTTTCGGCAGCAGCTTTGCCCGCGCCTACGCCCAGGCCCTGGAAGCGGCGGCGGAACGGGAACCTCGATGATGCGCCGACGGTCAGATCGAGGGGTGTCTTATGGCCACCTTTGCCCTATCGGATGCGTGATTTCCCTGGTGACAGCGAAGCGGTGTGCCTGCAAGTCTGCGTCGAGCCGGATGCGCCGAATCCGCAACGACCGAACAGTGGCAGAAGGGGGAGTGTGACCATGCGCGATGCGACCCTTGCCGCCGGTTGGCCGAATGCCTCGGCGCAGATCGGCTTTTTCGGAAAGATCCCGTCGCGTGGCGATTTTGTGCGCGCCGGGTTGCCGCGCAGTTTCATTTCGCCATGGGACGAATGGCTGCAGGCAATGCTGCCGGCGAGCCGCGAGGCGTTGGGCGAGACCTGGCAGGATGCCTGGATGGTAGCCCCGATCTGGCGCTTTCTGATCCAGCCGGGGATTTGCGGCCCCGATGCGGTGCTGGGGGTGTTCATGCCGAGTGTTGACCGGGCCGGGCGGTATTTTCCGCTGACGCTGGCGTGCGTGGCGAACCGGCTCGATGCTGCCGAGGCTGCGCAATCCTGGCTCGATGGTGCCGAAGCCGCTGGCATCGCCGCGTTGGAACACGACATCGAGCCTGACGGCTTGGCCGAAATGTTGCAACCCGGGGCGCAGCCGGCAAACGACACGCAAATGGAGCATGCGCCGGTGCCGGTGGGCGATTGCGCGTGGTGGACCGAGGGCGCGCCGCGTGTGCCGGCCACCGCTTTTGTGACGCGAGGCCTGCCGGGTGCCGCGGTGTTCGCCCACATGCTCGATGCACAGGGCACTGGCGCGCCGGTTAACAGTGCTGCCGCCGTGCCGAGGAGCTGAACGACATGCGATTCCGGTCATGGTCGACAACGCATATGGGCGCTGTGCGGACACACAACGAGGACCGGCTGGTCGATCGGCCTGAGCTTGGCCTATGGGCGGTCGCCGACGGCGCCGGCGGGCACGAGGCCGGCGAGGTGGCGTCCGGCATGCTCGCCGATATGCTCGATGCGATTCCGGTTGGCCTCGATGCCGCCGAGTTGCTGGCGCAGGTGCGCGGGCGAATTTCGCAGACCCATCAGGCGTTGTGCGAGGAGGCGGCACGGCGCGGGCCGCACACCATGATCGCCTCGACCATCGTGGTGCTGATTGCGCGCGATGAGCATTTTGCCTGCCTGTGGGCGGGTGACAGCCGGGGCTACCTGCTGCGCGATGGCATCATGCAACAGATCACCCGCGACCACAGCCTGGTGCAGGAGCTCGTCGATGCCGGGGCGATCCGCCAGGAGGATGCCGAGCATCACCCGCATGCCAACGTGATCACCCGCGCGGTTGGCGCCGAGGCGGAGGAGTTTGAGCTGGATAAGGTGTCGGGACGGCTGCTGCCGGGCGATCGGTTCCTGCTGTGCAGCGACGGGCTGTGCAAGACACTGCCGGATCAGGAGATCGCCGAACTGCTGGCGAGCCCGAGCGATGCGCCGGTGACCGATTTGATGATCGATGCGGCGCTGGCACGGCGGGTGAACGACAACGTGACTGCGGTGGCGGTCGAAACGACGTTGTAGGTCCGGAGCGGCGGCCGCTGGGCCGAGCGGTTTCAGACCGCCCGGCCGTGTCCTTTTTTACTTATGGCGCGGAGCCGGAGCCGCCGCATGCGGTGCTGGCGCCGAAGGGTGCGGTGCCGCTGCGGCCGGGTGGAAGCCGTTGGCGGCCGGAGCCGGACGGACGAACCCACCTTGCGCGGGATGCGCTCCCGCATTGTTCATCGCCATCTGGTGACCAGGCGCCATACCCGGGCGGGCGCCGGCCGGGCCGCCGCCGGGGCGGCCGGGTTCGACACGGCCTGGCATGGGGCGACCGGCTTCGGCATGACCCGGCATCGGACGGCCCGCTTCGGCACGACCCGGCATCGGACGGCCGGCTTCCATGCGGCCAGGACCGGCACGGCCGGGCTCGCCGCGACCAGCCATCGGACGGACGGGCTGGCCGCGGTAGAAACCACCGTGGCCGGGATCGCTGTGGGCGATCACGCCATCGCGGTAGCCGCGGAGGCCATGCGCATCGGGATGGAAGTGGTTGAGGTGATCGCTGTAGGCGGCAGGAGCATCATGCCATTGGTGACCGCCGTCGTAATAGCCCCAGCCGGCGTCGCCGGCGTAGGTCAGGAAGACGGTTGAGCCATCAATGATCGCTGTCGGCTCGCCGCCGACGTAGGTGATGCCATCAAAGCCGTCGTCGCCAGCCACCAGCACGCAGCAATCGGCAGGGTCGGTAACGACCAGGGTTGCCATCATGTCCGGCGGCGGCGGGGTGACCCACATGCCGCGATGGTTGTTGATCGCGTCGAGCTGTTGGATGCGGTAGCTGTCCGGGGCATCCGGGGTAACCCGTGCGGCGCCATTGACCAGGGCGACCTTGGCTATGTCGGTGCCATCCGGCAGCACGCAGATGAAGTGGCCGGGATTGGCCTCGGCCTCGCAGCTCAGACTGTCGCCGGCATTGGCGATGTAGCTTTGCATGACCGGCGCGTAGGGCGCGCCGACGCCATCGATGCCGTCGAGAAGATAGGTCTGGCCGCCCATGACGAGGGTTGCGGTGTCGACGATCTGCGGGTGCTGCAGCACCACCGGCGGTGGCGGCAGGCTGCTCCAGATGCCGCGGCGTGCCGCCTGGGCGCTGGCTTCCTGTTCATGATAGGCGAGCGGTGCGTCTTCCTTGGCGCGGGCGGCGCCGTTGAGCAGCGACACTTCGGCGACGTCGGTTCCGTCCGGCGTCAGGCAAACGAACTCCGGACCGGTCTGCGATTGGCAGGTCAGGTGCGAGTCGGCCGGTGCTGAGAGATAGCTCTGCAGGCCCTGCGAGGCTTCGCCCTTGATGCCGACGATGCCGTAGAGACCGATGACCTTGTCTGCAGTTTTGAGGGTAGCGGTGTCGACGACGGTCGGGCTGTCGAGGCCGACGGTGACAGGGGCAGGCTGCGGCGGGGCTGAGGGCGCCGTCACGTTGATGGGCGGAAGGCTTGTGGAGGGGATGCTTTGCGTCGGAGCTGCAGGCGTGACGCTGGCGACGCCTGCCGGCGGCTGTGCCGGGGGCGCGGCGGGCGATGCTTCGGCGGGGGGGCTCGGCCGATCCGCGGTCTCGGTCGGCGTGGCGTCAGCCGGGGTGATATCGAGCAGGCTGGCGGCTGGTGCTGGGGGAGCGCCCGGTGCAACCGTGGTGATGCCGTCCTTCACGTTGGACAACGAGAGGTTGGACAGGGGTGCCGCCGGTGCTGCAGGACCGGGTGCTGCAGGGGCCGGTGCCGCAGGGGTTGGGGCCGTTTGGTACTGGACGAACGGGCTTTGCGCCTGGGCGTGCGATGCTGCGAGCAGCCCGAGCACCAGGATCGAGCCTCCCCAGCGGAGACTGCTGTGCCGCCGATCCGTCTTGCAGAGGCCGTTGTTGGTCAGACCCGTTTTCATCGCGACAATCCCGGACAAAGCTCCCAGGGGAAATGCCCTGGACCTAAAATCTCAGCCATGCCGCACCCTTTGCGGAGTTACGGCTTGGTCGGCTGCACCCATCCACCAGCCGCCGGCGCCGAAGCGGTGGCTGCCGCTGGCGTTGCCGAGCCGTTGGTCGGCTGCACCCAGCCGGTTGGCGCTGGCGTGCTGGCCACGGCCGGCGTGGCGGCGCCGTTGGTCGGTTGCACCCACGACGCGGAGGCCGAGGCTGCCGCCACGTTCGGCGCCGCACCGGTCGGCGTTCCCTGCAGGCGTGCGAGCAGCGAAGGCGACGGCGAGGCATCGGTCGGCAGGCCGTTCGAAGCCTGGTAGTTGGCAATCGCGCTGCGGGTCTTGGGACCGATCACGCCGTCGGCGACGTCGTGCAGGTAGCCCAGGCGGATCAGCTCAGACTGCGTCGACTGCACCAGCGGGTCCACCGGCGCAGGCACATAGGCCACAGCCGCCGCGCCGCCCAACGGGTCGCCCCTGGATGCCATGCATGAGACGTACGCATTATCATATTGTTGCTGGATGCTGATCTGCGCGCCCACGGTGCCGTTGGCGCCATAGGCAGTGCCCAGGCCGGCCCCGGTTGCGGCGCCGACTGCGGCACCACCGGCGGCATTGCCGAAGGCGCTGCCGACGGCGGCACCGAGGCCAGCGGACACCACCGTGCCAAGGACCGCACCACCGACCGCCGCCTGGTTGGCGGCGTCTGCCTGACCCTGCACCTGGCCGGCCGCATAGGTTCTGCAGGACAACTGATCGGACTGGAACGCGCTGAACGATTTACCGGGACCCGGCATCACCTGTACCGTCGGTCCCAGAGGGGTTGTGGCGCATCCCGCCAACATGGCGGCGAGCCCAGCGGAGAGCATCAACCTCGCTGTCATCGTTGACTTCTCGATCATTGTTTTTCTCCCGCCATCACGCCTTTATTGCGCCTTAATGTTAGTTGTTTGGGGAATGCAACGCAAGCGAACTAGCCGGATGACGCATACACAATATTCGCTACGCCTTACGGGTGAATTGCCGGAAACGTTCGAACCCGCAGCATAAAGCCCGACGAAGCGCATCTGGCGCTCGCGGCACACGTCGACCGTTACTTGGTAGGGGCCAATTCAGCGACTGTGCTGCGTCTCAGGGTGAATGCTGTACAGTCAGTGGTTTGCAGCAATTGCCCACTGAATGTCCTGCCGCCGTCGTCGGACCGGCCGGTCAAACCGAGCCATTGATAGCCCGGCGGCTGGGATACCCATTTCACCGGCGACAACTGCAACGAACCACCGTTCAGGTCGATGCTGCCCTGGACGATAAAGGCGCCGTTGGCGATATCGCTGGCGTTGGCCTGCGGGCCGAAGCTGAACAACGCCTCGCGCGGGCCGCCGGCAGTGGGGGCGTAGACGCTCAGCGTGAGCTTGACGACGCGGCGGCCGCAGAAATAGGCGCCGCGGAATTCGGCTTCCACCGGTTGGGTTGGCGTTACGCGCTGGCTGATGCCATCCCAGCCTGCCGCATAGTCGGCGCTGGCGCGCTTGCGGGCGTCCACCGCGGTGGCGCGGCGCTGGTATTCGAGGCAGCCCTGCTGAAAATCGGCCTGCGCCATGCCTTTCGGTTGCACGCATGACACCGGCCGCGACTGCTGGATCTGGGCACGGGCATACAGCGCACCGTCGCGCACGCCGCCGCGCAGCGAGCCGAGCCAGGCATCCCAGGCTCGGCGGTCGTTGCTGCCGGCCATCACGGCGCTGGGTGGCGGGGGAGCGGCGAGTTGTGGTGGTGCGGGCGCCGGCTCCGGCACGACGGGGCGGATGCTGGCCGTGGTCGTGGCGCCCGCCGAACGTGAGGCGGATGCGGCGTCCGTGTTGAAAACCGTCACGTCCATCGACAGCAGGTCGTCATGCGTCAGCCATTCGACGCGGCCCGGCGTGGTTTGCACCATCTTGCCGATGATCGCCGGCGGCACGCCGAGATCGGCGGCGCTGCGCGCCATCAGGGTGGTGACCGCCAGGGAGTTGCCGGTCTCCTGGCCGCCTTCGTTGGCGCTGTGCACGCCGATCAGGGCGTCCGACGAGGCGAGGCGATGGGTGGAGGCGGCGAACAGCAGGAAGCACGCCGAGACGCATTTGCTGTTGGCGGGGATCACCACCGCGAGGCCGCGGCCGCGGATGGTACGCGACATCAGCTCGCCCTCGAGCACGCTGCCGCCGGGGCTGTCGATGGCGAGCGACAGCAGGGTCTGGCCGGGGGAGACCGAGGCCAGCGCGCGGTCGAGGCGAGTTGAGTCGCCTTCGACGATTTCGCCGCGACCGCCGATGATGATTTCAGTGGGCGACACCGGGACCAGCTCGAACTGCATCGCGCGCGCGGCGGGGATGCCGCTGCCAAGCAGCAGCACAGCCAGAACCAGACTTATGCGGATTCGCGTCGCCAACGGGATCGCCCACCCCAGATTGTTACTTGTCCAAGCTAGCGCGATCGCGAGGGGGTTGCCACAGCGCCGCGTTTGGATCAGCTGGATGATGGACCGGATGGCGAATAGGCGAGCAGGTCGATCTCGACCAAGGCCTGCCGGGCGAGGCCGGTCACGCCGATGCAGGTGCGGGCCGGAAGCCGGCCTTCGGCGAAGCAACCGCGCCAGACGGTGTTCATGTCGGCGTAGTCGCGCTCAAATTCGGTCAAATAGATGCGGGCCTGAACGACGTCCGTCAGGGTCATGGCGCAGGACGCCAGCACGATCTCGAGGTTCTGCACGACGCGCAGGGTCTGGGCGGCCACACCTTCAGGCAAGGCACGGGCGTCATCGTCGGGCCAGGTTGGCATCTGGCCGGTGACGAACAGCCAGGGGCCGACGCGCACGGCGTGGCTGAAAGGCGCCACCGGGGTGGGGGCACCTTGGGCCATCAGGAATTCGGGCGTCATCGCGGGCTCCTTTGCTGGGTGACGCGATCGTCTGTGGACCGCATCCTGCCGAGTGTGACCGCAAGGATCGTGCCAGTTGTTCTCGCGTTGGAATGGTGCGGCCAATGGTGGTGGCGGTTGGTTAGGCTTAGTCTGGTGATGCGTGTTTGGAAGGTCGAGACCATGGGTTTTGGTGGTGTGCGTGCGATGCTGGGCGTGGCGGTTGGCGTGGCGATGGGTGTGGCGCAGGCATCGTCGGTCGGGGCGACGCCGCCGCCGGTGGAGGCACCTGTGGGGCCCGCCTATGGCGCCAAGCTTGAGGGATTCGAGTATCCCTGGCCGGTCGCGCATTATCGGTTCACCTCGCAGGGCGAGGCGCTCGACATGGCGTATATGGACGTGAAGCCCGAGCAGCCGAACGGCGATGTGGCGGTGCTGCTGCATGGCAAGAACTTCTGTGCGGCGACGTGGCAGGCGACGATCACGGCGCTGACCGAGAAGGGTTATCGGGTGATTGCCCCCGACCAGATCGGTTTCTGCAAGTCGACCAAGCCGGCGCACTACCAATACACATTCCAGCAACTCGCCGGGAACACGCGCGACCTGCTGCAATCGCTTGGCATCCAGCATGCGACGCTGGTCGGGCATTCGACCGGCGGCATGCTGGCCATTCGCTATGCGCTAACGTTTCCCGAGGCGGTGGAGCGGCTCGTGCTGGTCGATCCGGTCGGGTTGGAGGATTGGAAGACCAAGGGAGTGCCGTGGCAGAGCGTCGATGCCTGGTATCGCCAGGAGCTGCGCACCACCGCCGGCAGCATTCGCGCCTATGAGCAGGCGACGTATTACGCGGGCACCTGGGACCCGGCGTATGAGCAGTGGGTGACGATGCTGGCGGGGATGTATCGCGGCCCTGGGCGGGCGCTGGTGGCGTGGAATTCCGCCCTGCTCTACGACATGATTTACACCCAGCCGGTGTTCTACGAGTTCGAGCGGCTGGCGATGCCGGTGCTTCTGGTAATCGGCGACAAGGACACCACGGCAATCGGCAAGGCGCTGGCGCCGCCGGAGATCCGGCCGACGCTGGGGCGATATCCCCAGCTTGCCCAGGCGGCGGTGGTGCGGATGCAGCGTGCGACCCTGGTGGAATTTCCCGATCTCGGCCATTCGCCGCAGGTGCAGGCGCCGGAGCGCTTCCATGTGGCGCTGCTGGATTGGCTGGCGCAGACGCCGGTGCCGTGATGGCGTGGCTGGATGCGGCGCCACGCGCCCGGCTGTCGGCGGGGCGGATGGTGGAGGCGGAGGCCGGCGGGCGGGCTTTGCTGATCTACGACATCGACGGGCAGGTGTTCGCCACCGACGCGATCTGTCCGCATCACTTTGCCTGGTTGAGCCAGGGCCAGATCAGCGGGACGGCGATCGATTGCCCGCGCCACCAGGGCCAGTTCGACATTGCCACCGGCCGAAAGCTGCGCGGACCGGATTGTCCGGACCTGCGCACCTATCCGGCGCGGGTGGTGGGCGAGCGGATCGAGGTCCTGATCGAAAGCTAGAAGGCTAGCCAGGAGAACAGGTAGACCGTGTTGTTGTCCGAGGCGTTGCGGCCGAAGCCGTCGTAGTTGGTGGCGGCACCGTTGAACTCGGTGTAGGCGGTGTATTGCACGCCGAGCTTGAGGTTTGCCCACGGCCCCGCCCAGGACCCGTCCTTGCCGAAGGGGACCCAGTCAGCCTCGAAGATGAAGGCGTTGCTGTTCGGCTTGGCGTTGGCGCTGCCGTAGACAGGGGCGGCGCCGTAGAGCACCGGGTTGGCCGGACCCCAGGTTTTCTGCCAGGCGATGGTGGCGCCGTAGGTGTTTTGGTACCAGTAGCTGGTCGACATGCGGATCTGGTTGAGATCGTAGCTCGATCCATAGGCGGTGCCGTTGGCCTGGTTCTGGCTGGCGGCGGAGCCCTTCAGCGCCTGGTGCTCGCGGACATAGATGCCGTAGACGTCAAAGGTTTGGGTGCCGTCGCCGAAGAACTGGTAGCCGGCGTCGACGGCGGCGTCGGTGTATTGGTTCGAGCCGTTCGACGGATCGGCCAGCCGCTCGCTGGCCAACGGGTAGACGCCGGCCTGCATGAACAATGCGCCGACGTGGGCTGACTGGTTGTTCCAGTTCCACTCATAGGCGGCACGGAGGTAGGGCGCGACGCCTTGCGACTGGCCGGCGCCGTAGGTGGTGCCGAGGCGGGCCAAAGCGTACGGGCTGAGTGTCTGGTAGCCGCCGGCTTCGACGTAGAGGCTGCGGTTGTACCAGCCATAGCCGGTCAGGCCGATGGAGTTGCCGACGAAGCCGTTGACCAGGATAGGCTGCGCTGTCGGCGATGGCGCCAGCGATGACAGCACATAGGGATAGCCCCAGGCGAACGTCGAGTTGAACGGGTCAGTGACGGTCGGGACGTTGTTGATGGTGGCGCCGACCCGCAGTTCGTTGCCGGCGACATCGAAGGTGGTGGTGTACGGCCGCAGGTCGACCTGGTCGAGGTGGAAGGCGTTGTTGATGTCGGAGTAGGTGAACTGCATGAAGCCGCCGACGTGGTCGTTGACCCGGCCGGCGAGGAAGATGCTGATCTGGTCGAGGGCGGGATTGTTGTTGACGTCGTAGTGCTGCGGCTGGGTGCCGGCGGGCAGGTTCTTGGAGGTGTTGTTGAACGAGCCGAGCGCGAAGGCGGAGAGCGGAATGCTGGCCTGCAAACCGTCACCGCCACCGAGGGTGTAGCCACCGATCTTGAAGGCGCGGCCGAAGGGGGTGAGTTGCGGGCCAAAGGCGCCGACGTGGCAGGAGGCGCAGGGTTGGCCGGTCTGCGAGGCGAAACTCGGGACCGCGAGGGCTTCGCGGGGCAACTGGCCGAGGCCAAGCAGCAGGAGAATTGTGAGAGCGCGCCATCTGGCTTTGAGGATCTTCATAGCACGTTTGATCCATTCATGCGTGGGACGATAGCCAGCTTGAGCCTCGCGCCTGCTGCGCCGACGCCGCATTGATTCAGATCAGGGCGGCATCGAAACGTCAGTGCAGGGTTTCGAGATAGGCGATCAGGTCCGCCCGCTTGGTGTCGTCCTTCAGGCCGGTGTAGGTCATGATGGTGCCGGGGATGACCGTGCGTGGGGCCTTCAGATAGGTGTCCAGCGTGGCCGCATCCCAAGTCATGTTGGCGGCCTTGTTGGCGGCGGAATAGTGGAAGCCGTCATCTGATCCGGTTTTGCGGCCGACGACCCCGAACAGGCTGGGACCAGTCATGTTCTTGCCGGCGACGGCGGAATGACAGATCGAGCATTGCGACTTGAAGACCGCCTGGCCGGCCGCGGCGTCGCCGGCGCGGGCTGGGCCGGCGAGCACCAGCAGGGCCACGGCCATCAGGAACGCAGCTCGATATTTGAACATAAAACCATCCTCGACGCAGATTGCGTCTGCATGACGTCTTGATACCCAGCGATGTGAGGATTTCATCGTTCCGCTCGACCATCATTGATATAGGTCAAACAGTGCTCGGGAAACTTGGTTCCGCCGTTTATTGAATTTTAGTTAGCTGATACGAGGTTTGAATTTGGTGATTGGGAATTCGTTTTTGCACTGGACGGATTTATGCAATCGAACCTGGATTTTAGCTTAGTCGCATCGGCGCGCGACCGTAGCTGTTGCCGGCGTCGACCAGGGTTGCCAAAGCGCGGAGAAACAATGCGCGATCGGCTTCGGGCAGCGCCTCGATGGTGCGGGCGTGGGCGCGGCGGGCGGGATCGGCCATCTGTTCGAGCATGTCAAAGCCGGCTTCGGTGAGTGCGACGTGCTTCAGGCGGCGGTCGGCCGAGCCTTGGGTGCGGGTGAGCAGGCCGCGGGCTTCGAGGCGGGCGACGACGTTGGCGAGCGTGGTGCGGTCGACGCCGACTTCGTGACCGAGGCGGGCCTGCTCGAGGCCGGGCTGGGCGGCGGCGACCGAGAGGATGCTGTACTGCACAGGGGTGATGCCGAGGGCGCCGCACTCCTCGGCGAACATCGCAAGATGGATCTGGTGCAGCCTTCGGATCAGGAAGCCGGGGCGGCTTGCGAGGTCCCAGGCGGTGGGGGCGAGAATTTGGTTACGGTCGGGCATGGTCGATGTTTAGCAGGCGGCGCAGCGCGCGCCAGAGCACACGCAGGATGAGCCTACCGCCACTGAGACGCGCCTCCGGTTCGGGCAGGGCGTTGCCCTTCAGCCGCGCCTCGAGGTTGGCTGCGACGGTTGCCGCGATTTCGGCGGCGAAAACCTGGACGATGGCGCCGCGGCTGAACTGCGCGAGGGCGCCGCGCAGGGCGTAGACGATGTCGAGGCGGATGAGGGTGGCGTTCGCCCCGTCGGGCTGCACGGTGAAGGTGACGTCGGCGGACAAGCGAGTGCCGGTGCGGGCGTCGCGGCCGTCGCCGAGCAGGTGGCCGCTGCGGGCGGCCTGGTTGAAGCGCAGGATCGCGGTGCCGGTGAAGCGGGCCTGGATGGGGCCGAGGCTGGCGAGCATCTCGCCTTCTATGCGCTCGCCGTCGATGCTGGAGAGGCGGGCGCCGGGGACACAGCCGGCGACCATGGCGGGATCCTGGATGGCGGACCAGACGGTATCGGTCGGCAGGCCAATGCGCAGGGATTGGGTGAGGACGGCGGCTTTTGGTGGGGTGGCTGGGGTTTCTGGGGTGGCGGTGGCGATGGTCGGGGCGGCTGGGATTGGGGCCAGTCGCAGTGGTGCTGTGACGACCAGGCTGCCATCGGCCTGGGCATTCAGCACGCGGCGGATGGCTTTGACGATGCCGTTGTAGCCGGTGCAGCGGCAGAGGTTGCCGGAGAGTTCGAGGCGGATGTCGTCGTCGGTGGCTTGGCGCAGGCGCAGGACGATGTCGCGGGCGGTGACCAGCATGCCGGGGGTGCAGTAGCCGCATTGCAGGGCGTGTTCGGCGGTGAAGGCGTCTCGGAGGGCTGCCATCGCTGGGTCTTCGGCGAGGCCTTCGAGGGTTTGGATGGCTCGGCCGGAGCAGAGGGCGGCAAGGGTGAGGCAGGAGCGGACGGGCTCGCCGTCGAGCAGCAGGGTGCACGCGCCGCAGACGCCGTGTTCGCAGCCGAGGTGGGTGGCGGTGAGGAGGAGGTCTTCGCGCAGGAAATCGGCGAGGTGGGTGCGTTCGTCGATGGTGGCGGTGATGGGGTCGCCGTTGACGGTGCAGTCGAGCGAGGTGGTCATGCGGTGGCTCTTTCGAAGGCGCGGCGGACAATGACGCACTGCATGTGGCTGGTGATGGCGTCGAGGCCGGAATCGGCGAGGGCGGCGTGGGCGGCTTCGGGGGCGGCGTTGGCGCCGGTGAGCAGGACGGGTTTGCCGCCGGTGGCGCCGATGACGAGGCGGCGCGTTTCGCCGTCGATCAGCACCGCGGCCATGGCGTGAGCGAATTCGCCGGGTTTGCGGCAGGCTTTGATGTAGCCCCAGTGTGCGGTCGGCGATGGGCGGGGGATGCGGATGGAATGCAGGATGTCGCCGGGGCCGAGGGCTGTGCGGAAGGCGCCGGTGATGAAGTCCTGCACGGCAAGGGCGCGCGGGGCATTGTTGCTGGAGATGACGACCGAGGCGCCGAGGGCAATGAGGACGGTGAGCCAGTCGGCGGCGGGGTCGGCGTGGCAGACGCTGCCGCCGATGGTGCCGCGGTTGCGGACAGCGCGGTAGGCGATGTTCCCAGCGACTTCGGCGAGGATGGCGCCTTCGAGATCGGGGGTGCGGCCGTCGGCGATGGCGGCGTGGGTGACGGTGGCGCCGATTGTGACGGCGGTGGCGTCGGCGGCGGCGCCGGACAGTTCAGGAAGGTTCGCGATCGGCACGAGGCGGGCGGGCTGGGTGAGGCGGAGATTGAGCATGGCGCCGAGCGATTGGCCGCCGGCGATGATGCGGGCGTCGGGGTCGCGCAGGGCGTCCTGGGCCTCGGGCAGGGTTTTCGGCAGTGCCAGGGTGAACGGGGCGGGCTTCATCGGCGAGCCTGGGCTGCGAAGATGGCTTCGAGGACGCGATGCGGGGTGATCGGCAGTTGGTCGACGCGGGCGCCGAGGCCGCGCAGGGCGTCGTTCACCGCATTGGCGATGGCGGCGGGGGGGCCGATGGCGCCGCCCTCGCCGATGCCCTTTTGGCCGAAGGAGGTGTAGGGCGACGGGGTCTCCATATGGTCGATGCGCAGGACCGGCACTTCGGTGGCGCCGGGGAGCATGTAGTCGGCCAGCGTGGTGGCGAGCGGCTGGCCTTCGGCGTCGAACGGCATTTCCTCGAACAACGCGGTGCCGATGCCTTGGGCGACGCCGCCGATGACCTGGCCGTCGACGATCATCGGGTTGATGAGGACGCCGCCGTCTTCGCAGATGGCGTAGTCGAGCAGGGTGATGTCGCCCATTTCGGTGTCGACCTCGAGGACGACGGCGTGGGCGGCGTAGCTGAAGGTGCCGGTGTCGCGCACGGTACGGTAGCCGGTGGTGACTTCGAGGCCGCCGGCGGAGACGTCCGGCGGGAGTTCCTGCGGGCGGAGATACCAGGTTCGGGCGACGTCGCGGATGGGGACGCTGGCAAGGCCTGCGGTGACGAGGCCGCCGCCGACGCTGGCCTGGTCGCCTGGGACCTGCAGGAGGTGGGCGCCGATGCGTTGGATGCGGGTGGCGAGTTCGCGGCAGGCGGTGGCGACGGCGCCGCCGGCCATGACCATGCAGCGCGAGCCCCAGGTGCCGGTGGAATAGGGGGTCATGCCGGTGTCGCCGTGGACGACGCGGATGCGGGCGATGTCGATGCCGAGGATTTCGTGGGCGACCTGGGCGAGCGTGGTCTCCAGGCCCTGGCCGTGGGATTGGATGCCGACGCGGATTTCGAGGCCGCCGTCGGGGGTGAGGCGGGCGATCGCCTGCTCGTAGCCGGGGACCATCGGGATGCCCCAGCCGTGGTAGACGGAGGTGCCGTGCGCCGCCTGTTCGCAGAAGATCGAGAGGCCGACGCCGATGCGTTTTGAGCCGGTGGCTTCGGCCTGGCGCTTGCGGATGGCGGGGATGTCGATGGCGTCGACGACGCGTTGCAGGCAGTGCGGGTAGTCGCCGCTGTCGAAGTGTTTGTTGGTGATGTTGTCGTAGGGCATCGCCTCGGGGGGCACGAGGTTGCGCAGGCGAACGTCGTGGGGTTCCAGGCCGGCGGCTGCGGCGATGTCGTCGATGATGGATTCTATGGCGTAGCAGACCCCTGCCCTCGCCACGCCGCGATACGGGACGATGCCGGGCTTGTTGGTGGCGGAGGACCAGGTGATGCAGCGGTAGGCGTCCATCCTATAGGGACCAGGCAGGATCGAGGCGATCTGCGCTGCTTCCAGGCAGGATGAGAACGGGTAGATCGAGTAGGCGCCGGCATCGACGGTGGCGGCGCATTCGACTGCCAGGAGCTTGCCGGAGGCGTCGGCGTAGGCGGTGAGGTCGTAGTGGTGTTCGCGGCAGTTGGCGTTGCCGGCGAGTTGTTCACGCCTGTCTTCGATCCAGCGGACGGGGTGGCCGAGCTGGCGGGCGAGGAAGCAGGCGACGACTTCCTCCGGCAAGAGAATGCCTTTGTAGCCGAAGCCACCGCCGACGTCCGGCGCGATAACACGGATCTGATCCTCGGCGAGGTCGAGGCAGGCGGCCAGTCCGGTGCGGATGATGTGCGGCATCTGGGTGGAGCTGTGCACGATGAGCTGTTCGAGCCGGCTGTCCCATTGCGCCACGACACCGCGGCCTTCCATGGGGGACATGCATTGGCGGGCGGTGCGGAGTTCGCGGTGGACGGTGATGGCGGCGCCGGCGCGGATGTTGGTGAGGTCAGCTTCCACTTTGGATTCAAGGACGATGTTGTCGGTCCAGGTGTCGTGCACCAAAGGCGCGCCGGGAATGCGGGCGGCGAGCATGTCGACGACGGCGGGCAGTTCGGCGAAGTCGACGTCGACGAGGGCGGCGAGGTCTTCGGCGGCGGCGCGGGTGGCGGCGACGCAGACGGCGATGGCTTCGCCGACGTGGCGGACCTTGCCTTCGGCGAGGGCGGGTTGCGATGAGGGCTTGAAGCCGGGCAGGCTGGAATTGGCGACGATCGGACGGACGCCGTGCAGGTCGGCGGCGGTGAACACGGAGCCTTCGGCGCCGGGGGGTTTGGTGATGCCGAGGATGCGGGCGTGGGCGAGCGGGCTACGGACAAAGGCGAGGTCG
>Ga0302157_10003185_pt1 | contig 18673 bp, 14 predicted proteins | sample I_Bog_N3_3_FD_193502 | JGI IMG/M metagenome (GOLD analysis project Ga0302157, IMG submission 193502) | Peat permafrost microbial communities from Stordalen Mire near Abisko, Sweden - I_Bog_N3_3 | ecosystem: Environmental > Terrestrial > Soil > Wetlands > Peat | place: Sweden: Abisko, Stordalen...
GTCCAACTTCGACGCAAAGCCCGCTATCACTCAACGCAGCGGCATGTCCGCGCAGGAGCCGAGTGCCACCGAAATGGCGCAGCTCATCGCCGCCGCCAAGAGTGGCCAGGCGGCTGAATTGGAGCGGACCGCCCGCAACTTGAGTGCCGCTTATCCGCAAAGCGGCGCGGCCTGGAAGGCATTGGGGGTCGCGCTGCAGATGCAAGGCAAAGACCCGCTGGCAGCCCTGGAAGTCGCGGCGAGACTGTCGCCCTGGGATGCCGAGGCGCTGCGCAATCTCGGCATCGCGCAGTTGACTGCCGGGCGAATCGACGCTTGCATTGTGAGCTTCCAGCGTGCGCTGCAGGTCAAACCGGACTATTTTGAGGCGCATGTCAATCTTGGCAATGCGTTGGTGAGTCGCGGCCTGTACGAGCAAGGCGCGCAGCATCTTCGTCGCGCAGTGGCGCTCGAGCCCGATTATGCGGAAGCGCACAACAATCTCGGCAACGCCTTGATGCAGGTGGGCAAGATCGAAGATGCAGTCGCCAGCTACCGCCGAGCCATCGAACTGCGTCCCGATATCGCCGAGGTCCACAGTAACCTTGGCAAGGCGCTGCTGGACCTGCGCCAGCTCGATGCTGCGATCGAGAGCTGCAGCCGCGCTGTCGGTCTTAATCCCGAGCTCCCCGAGGCACACGGCAATCTCGGCAATGCCTTGTTGGATTCGGACCGTACCGAGCAGGCCATGGCGAGCTACACCCGTGCACTGGCATTGAACTCCGATTATCCCGAAGTCCACAATTCGCTGGCCAACGCCCTGCGCAGTCTGGGCCGCTTCGATGAGGCGCTGGTGCATTACCGGCGGGCACTTGAACTGCGGCCTGACTACGCTGAAGCCCACAATAATCTCGGCGTGGCGCTGCGCCTGCTGGGGCGTACCTCGGAGGCCGAAGCCAGCTGCCGCCGCGCGCTCGAACTGGAGCCCAACTCGGCGTTGGCGCTGGCGGCGTTGGGCGAAGCGCAGGCCGATCAGGGGCAATTCGCCGATGCCGAGGCGCTGCTCCGACGCGCGGTAGCGATCGATCCCAATCTGGCCGAGGCGTGGGTCAGCATTGCCCGGCTGCGGCGCATGACAGCCGACGATGCGGATTGGCTGACGCAGGTGCAACGGCTGCTGCGTCAGCCGCTACGTCCGCGCGAGGTCATCTCCGTGAACTACGCGCTTGGCAAGTATTTCGACGATCAACGCGATTTCGAGCGCGCCTTCAGCCATTACCAGCGCGCCAACGAACTCACGCGGCTGCGCATGCCCAGGTATGATCGTCAACGGATTCGGCGCGAGGTCGATCAGCTGATCGCATTTTTCGATTCCGGGCGCATGCGCGGGCTGCGCGCATACGCTAGTACATCCGCGCGGTCTATTTTCGTGGTCGGCATGCCGCGTTCCGGCACCTCCCTGGCCGAACAGATCATCGCCTCGCACCCTGCAGTCTTCGGTGCAGGCGAACTCACCTATTGGCACCGAGCGGAGGAGTCGCTGCTGGCTGACATGCACGCCGGGGACATCGACTCCGATGCGTTGCAACGGTTGGCGGCGGATTACTCACGGTTGCTGCAGCGAGCGTCCACCGAGGCGCTGTACGTGGTCGACAAGATGCCCACGAATTTCATGGCGTTGGGATTGATACACGCGGCCCTGCCCCATGCCCGCATCATCCATATGCAACGCCAGCCGATCGATACCTGTCTGTCGATCTATTTCCAGGATTTCGGTGCCAATATGGCCTACGCCAACGATCTGCACGACCTGGCAGATTTTTACCGCGAATATCTGCGCCTGATGCGGCACTGGCGTACGGTCCTGCCAGCGCAGGCACTGCTCGATGTACCCTACGAAGCGCTGGTCGCGGATCAGGAAGGCTGGAGCCGCAAGATGCTCGAGTTCATCGGTCTGCCGTGGGACGCGCGCTGCCTGGACTTTCACAGCACCCGCCGCAGCGTCGTGACTGCGAGCAAGTGGCAGGTGCGCCAGAAGATTAACTCGACGTCGGTCGGTCGCTGGCGCCACTACGAACAGCACCTCGCGGCGCTGCTGCCACTGCTATCGACTCAATGATTCACGGCTATCTGTGCTTGCGAAGCTTTCCCACCCTAATGCGCCGGCCCCGTCGCGACGCTCGGCGCCGCCGTGCACAAAGGCGTTGTCGCCTGATCGGCGCGCTCAATGCGAGCGGGGGTCGGGCCCGTCGGGCGCGCAGATGGCGGCACCTGCAGATAACGTTCCAGCGCCTCGGTGTCGAGCGGTCCGACCTCCTTGGGTTCCAGTGCGTTGAAGTCGGTGAACCCGTCACCGCCATTGGCCAGGAAGTCGTTCACCGTCACACGATAGTTGCGCGCTGGATCCAGCGGCGCGTGGCTGCCGTCGCAGGCCTCGATCACCCTGGCTCCGCGTGGTCGCGCTGGATCCCAGCGATAGTACAGCCCCGAAGTCTTCAAGATGTGCGGTTGCGCATCGGCTTCGACTGGCCATTGATTCTCAAGCAGTGCCCGCAGCTGGCTACCGGTCATCGTCAGCGTGACCAGATGATTGGCAAACGGCTGCACGGTCAGTATGTCCCCCCAGGTCACCGGCCCGGCCCGCAGATCGGCCCTCAAGCCTCCGGGATTCATCAGCGCGATATCGGCGTGCGTAGCCGCGCGCTGCGCATCAGCGACCAGATCCCCGAGGTCCGACTCGCCCGCCGGACTTGGCGCGCGCGTCATGGGCTGCGTCAGCTGGCCGACGATGCGGCTCACCCGGGGGCCTATCTGCTTCTGGGCGGCATCCGTGAGTTGGCGCGCAGCGGCGTCGCCAGGATAACCGGGTGGCTCATCGGCCCAGACCGGCAGAATGCGGGCCGACTTGGCGACGACTTCGGAAGTCGTCGCATCGATGCGCAGGTCGACTTGTGCCAGCGCGACACCGTAGGAATACGCCTGGGTCACCAGCACCGGAACTGCGCCGCGACTCGGCAGCAGCGCGTTACTGTAATTGTGCGTGTGTCCGGACATGACGACGTCGATATCCGCGTCCAGCTGGGAGACTATCAAACGCAGCGGTCCATGCCATTCGTAGCCGTTTCCGGCCGGTGTCGGCTCCAGACCCTGGTGGATCACGACGATCTGCGTGTGGATGCCTTGGCGCGAGAGTTCCTCGGAGGCACGGTTGATCGATGACGCCTCGTCGAGAAACTCCAGATCCGAGGACGCCCAGGCCGGTATCAGGCTCGGCGTGCCCCGCAGCACCGCGCCAATGACCCCCACCGGGATACCGGCGACCACCACCACCGCGTACGGCGGCAGCAGAGGCGTGCCGCTGCGGCGATCAATGACGTTGGCGCAGACATACGGTACGCGGCTGCCACGGTAGGGGTTGTGCAGGAACGGGCCGTCGCTGGCGTTTCCGCCGCCGAGCAGGCGGCGAATCTCCTGCGGCCCGGCGTCAAATTCGTGGTTACCGAGCGTCCCGACCACATCGCAGCGATTAGGCGCCGCGCGCCAATGCGACGCATCGAAGAATTGCAGCGCGTCACCGTACCGGCACTGTCGGTTTGCAAGCAGATTCAGGAACTCGATCGCCGGTTCGTTGTGCAACAGGCTGGTGATTGGTGGGCTGGCGCCCAGCAGATCGCCGGCGTGAACAATCAGCGTATGCCCTGGCGCAGCCCGCTTCAGTGCCATGATTTCTCCAGCAAGCGCCGCGGCTCCACCGACCGGGCGCGCCGAGCCCGTCTGGGGGCTGGCGAGGTTGCCATGAAAGTCGTTGAAACCGAGCAGCTGCAAATGCACGGTGCGCTTGCTGAGCGGGTTCGCTGCCGTCCAGCCAACACTCGTGGCGGGCGGTGGCCACGGGTTGGCTGCGTACGCGACCCGGTTGATGCTCCCGCCCAACAGAATCGTCAGCACCAGCGTGCCAGCCAGTAAGCTGCTGTGAGCCACGCTTGAGCCTCCTGCGTCAGGTCACGCCCGGCGAGCCGCTGTCGTACGATTACAGCGGCGCGGCATCGTTCGTAGGCTCGACGTCGGCAATGCGACCGTGGGCAAGGCGACGACAGCCCCTACTTCATTGCCCCGAGCCGCCGGAAGGCTTCTTGATCCCGTTGATGGAGCGCTTCACGCCCTTGTCCGGCGCCTTCCTGGCGAGGATCACCTCGATCTCCACCAGCATGCCCGGCGCGGCGAGGCCCGCCACCTGCACCGCCGAGCGCGCCGGCAGATTGGGCTGCTCGGGCGTGCCGAAGTACTGCGTATAGGCCTTCATGAACCCGGCGAAATCCATGTGCCCGTCCTTGTCCGCCGGGTCGGCCACCAGGAACACCAACATTTTGACCACGTCCCCGAACCCCAGGCCCATGTCGTCGAGCGAGGACTTGATGTTGGCGAACGCGCTCAGCGCCTGAGTCGTGGTATCGCCCCAATACTCCGGCGTGCCCTTGGGCGCAGTCGGGTCTTTTGGCGAGGGCGTCATCCCGCTGTGGAAAATCAGCGCCATGCTGGCCGGCACCTCCACCGCACGCGCAATCGGAAACTTGTTGCCGTTCGGCAACGGATAGCGCACCACATCATCCGCATGCACCGACGACAGCGGCAGCGCCGCCAGCAGCATGGTGACTGCAACACTTGTTTTCATATCGCAACTCCCCTAACGCAATGTATTGATATACGCCACGACATCGTTCACCGCCGCATCGTCCGCCAGCGTCGCCGCCATGATGCGCATCTGCTGACCGTTGGTATCCGCCGGATCGGCGCCGCGCAGGCCGGCCCGATAGTTGTGCAATTGCGTGACCAGGTACCAGTCGGTGCTACCCGAAAGCGCCGGCGCGTGCAGCGACTGATTGCCCTGCCCCGCGGCGCCGTGACAGGCGCCACAGGCGGTATACAACGCCTGGCCGTGCGCGACATCGCCGTTCACCGTGATGGCCGGCGGCCTGGGCGTGAAGCTCGCGACGTACGCGAGCGCCCGATCGACCTCGGCGTCGCTGAGCGCCATCGCCACCGGCCGCATCTCGTTACCGGCCGCGTCATCCGGATGCGCACCGCGCCAGCCGGCCTTGAAAGCCGCGAACTGGCTCTTCAGGTACCATGGCTCGATCCCGGAGATCTTCGGCGCCCGGATCGCGATGTTGCCATTGCCGTTAGCGCCGTGACACACGGTGCAGTACTCGAAGCTCGTCTGGGCTGCAGCGGCCGGAAGCGCCGCGATCGACAGCAGTGCGCAGGCGGTCCATCGTATTGGCGTCGTTCGTGACATCGCAGGCTCCTGGAGGCGTCAGGCCGCGGCCGAGCGCGGATTCTGGCGCTCGCGCTGGTCGATATCGGCCATGGCGTGGAACGCCGAATACATGGCGCCCTCCTGCCAGCCCGGTAGGTAGCTCATCTGGTCTCCTATGATGTAGTGATTGCCGGTCGGCGCCTGCAGCAGCGCATACCACTGGCTGCGAAGCTCAGCGCTCCAGGCGGCCGCACAGCCGAGCATGTTGTTCATGCGTGCCCAGGGAATGCTGACGCCGGTTTCAACATACTTGCCGAAGTCCGGATGCAGCTTCTCGGCCTGCTCGATCGCCAGCTGCAGCCGCTCCGGGTGGCTCAGGCGCTCGAATTTCTTCCCGGCCGCCTCGGTGAAGGTATAGGCGCCCAGCACCACGCCCTTCTGTCGGTGAATGCCATGCGGCGGATACCACAGCTGCTGGATATCCTGCGATGTCCAGGAGATGCCGCCGTAGATGTTCTCCTTCTCCCAGAATCGCTCCTTCATCTGGAAGCCGATCTTGAACAGGTGGCCCCGCGGTATCGCCGCAAGGCCTGCGGCGTAGTCGGCCGGAAAATTGTTCTCGATGCCGCTCATCAGGTGCATCGGAATGCAGTTCAGGCAGTAGTCGGCGTCGATCACGCTGCGCGTGCCGCCGGTATGATAGACGACGCGCACGCCGCGCTCCTTGAGCTGCACCGCCTCGACCTGCGCGTGCAGCCGCACGTTGTGGCCAACCTGGCGCATGAAGCCCGCCGGCACCTGGTCCATGCCGCCGACCGGCTCCATCATCATTGCCGACTGGTCGTCCAGCTCGCCAAAGCTCATCAGGTACATGAAATTGGACTGCAGCAGCTCGTGGATATCTAACGGCTGCTTCAACACTACCGGTGCGGACAGATCATGCACCGCCGCCCCGGCACGCAGGGAACCGCGGTACTTGAACTTCTCATCCAGGTCGCCCAGTTGCCGCAGGTAGGCGAGTACGCGCTGGTAGTCGCCGGCGGTCAGCGGTGCCTCGAGATCCTCCGGTTTGATCGACTTTGCCGCCAGCTCGGCAATGAAGCCGCGGGTATCGGTGATGTACTCGCGATTGCGAACACGCCGGCCGCCAAAAAGCTTCTCATCGTGTATCCAGGCCTCGCGATTATCGTTGATGAACGGCTCGAGCGGCACGCCGAGCTCGCGGCAATAGCCCAGCAGCGCGGTGTGGTTGCCGGGTATCCGGGCCGGCCCGGCGTTGAAGTACAGGTCCGGATCCGGATCGAACTCGCAGCGGCGCGGAGTGCCGATCTCGTCGATCAGATCGCCGTGCCGCAGCGTCATGTTGCGGCCGCCGGCGCGGTGCGAGGCTTCCAGCACGATTACCTGGTAGCCCTTGCGGCCCAGTTCGTAGGCCGATGTGAGTCCCGAAATACCCGCACCCAGGATCACCACCGTGCGCTTCTGCCTGGCGCCGAGCGGCGCCAGGTCCGGCCGCTCCGCGCGCGCCACCACCGGCACCAGTCCCAGGCCGATCGCCATCTGATAGACGGCGGCCGAGCCGCCCGCGGCGCCGACCAGATTCAGGAATCGACGACGCGTCAACGCTGGCAGCATGTAGGGGAAACTCCTCGGTATTGAGACGGCCTGGGTGTTACACGACAAGCGTACTGCATCGCGCCGTTGCATTTTGGCCGCTGTTGAAAATATTCGCTATAGTTCGAAGCGCCATGCCGTACGCGCTGCGCCCCGCAACCCACGCCGATCGCGACGCGCTGCAGCTGCTGATTGCACGCTCCGCGCGCGAATTGAGTGCAGCGGACTACCGGCCTGAACAAATAGAGGGCGCGTTGCGTGGCGCCTTCGGCGTCGATACCCAACTGATCGACGACGGCACTTATTTTGTCGCCGAGAGCGGCGGCCACCTGGTCGGCTGCGGCGGCTGGAGTCTGCGCCGTACGCTGTTCGGCGGCGACAGCCATAGCGAGCGTAATGCGGGCGAGCTCGATCCGCGTACCGACGCCGCCAAAATTCGCGCCTTCTTCGTCGATCCCGACCATGCGCGCCAGGGCATCGGGCGTGCGCTGCTCGAGCGCTGCGAGGCCGAGGCCCGCGCACGCGGCTTCACGCGCTTCGAGTTGATGGGAACGCTGCCCGGGGTACGCCTGTACAGGGCGTTAGGGTATGTGGCCGGCGAACCGCTGCGCTACGCGGTGGCCCCGGACGTGACGATCGAATTCGTACCGATGCAAAAGGGCTGATGCACCGGTCGGCTGCGACCCCGCCGCCTGCTATCCGGTCGGCAGGAACGCGCGCTGCACCAGCCACACCAGGGCCACCGCGGCGATCACGGCGGACCCCCAGGGCATGAGCGTTCGACGATAGACTGCATCGCCGCGCACCATGTAGATGATCGGCATCACGGCCAGCACCACCGCGAGCTGGCCGGCCTCGATGCCCAGGTTGAACCCCAGCAGGCTGATCAGCCGCGCGCCGTGCGGCAACCCCATGTCGGCCAGCACCGATGCGAAGCCGAAACCATGCAGCAGTCCGAATGCGAATGCGATGCGCGCCCGGCTCTCGGTCACCAGCGGGAAGATATTATTGAGCGCGGCAACCACGATCGATGCCGCGATCACCGACTCGGTCAGCCGGCTCGGCAGCCGCACCACGTCCAGCGCGGCCAGCGACAGCGTGATCGAATGCGCCAGCGTGAAGGCGGTGACCACCTTGAGGATGCTGATGAACGCCGGTCGCACCCGGGTTACCGGCTCCCAGTGCCCGTGCCGCCGCAGCAGCACCGCAGGCAGCAGCAGCGAAAACAGGAACAGCAGATGATCGATGCCGCTCCAGATGTGCCAGATGCCGGCCTGCAGGTACTCGACGAACGCCCGCCCTGGCGAGGGGGCATCGACCCTGAACAGCGCTGGCGCATCGCTGCCACCCAGCACGCCGGTCTGGGCGATGGCGCCATCGGTCAGTGTCAGCAGGCCGCGGTGCGAGGGGTCGATGGCGTCCATCAGGCTGTAGCGAATGGCCAGCTGGCGCACGCTCTGCCGGCACTGAGCGCTGAAAGGCAACCAGGCATAGTTGCCGTCGACCCGATGGTTGACCTGCAACCCCTGGAAGTCGAGCGGACAGCGGCTGCCCTGCGCACCGATCGACAGATGCTGGGCGACATACTGGATCAGCTGCGGTTCGCTGGCCCGCAGCTCGCCCCAGGTCACGCGGCCATCGCGATTGGCATCCACGCCGATGGCCAGTTCCACGTCGCGCACCGCCAGCTCGATCGAGCCGCGAAGCTGCGCTCCCTGCACCTGCACCACCAGGAAGCCGTTGCTGGCAACGTGGGCGCGTGCCGCCGGGCTCGCCAGCAACATCAGCGCCAGCACTGTGGCGAGCAGCATCCGCGTACTCATCGCAGCTCCCGCTGGTAGGGCGCGATACGGACATCCTCGAGCTGCTGCTGCTGCAGGAACTGCAGCGCCGGCGCCGCCGCATCGGGTCGATGCGCTGCCTGAGCCGAACGCAGCAGGATGAGCACGTCGTCCGGCTCACGCTGCACACGCCAGTTTTCCTGCGCCGCTGCCAGCGCCGCGGCCGGCTGCTGCTCGACGTCCAGCAGGAAACGCGCCTGCTCGCGCCGGTGCACCGCCTCGCCGCGCTGCTGCTCGACGTCAAACGCGCCGGACAGCACTGCGCGGTTGGCCGCGTCGCGGCGGTCGCCAAGCAGCTGCTGCGCGATGACGATGCGCAGCAGCATCGGTTCCATCGATTCATAGCCGGTCAGCAGTTGCAGCGCCTCGGCGGCGCGCGCCTGGCGCAACAGCAGGTCGGCATAGGCTGCGCGCATATAAAGATCATCGGCATCCAGTTGCAGGCCTTCGGTAAACCAGTGCTCCGCCGCGGCATCATCGCCGAGGCGCTCCGCCATCTCGCCCAATTCGGAATAACGCCAGGCGCGCGCCTCGGCGGACAACTGCTGGAGCGGTAGCGCCACCAGCGCCGTGTACGCCGGGCGCAGCCTCCCGGTCAGCCCGGCGATGCTCTGCTGGCACAGTGCGGTGACCGCCGCATCGGCTCTGTCGGCCAGGCGCCCGCACGAAGCCATCGCATCGGCGTAGCGTCCCTGCACCCGCAGTACCGTGGCGCGTGTCAGCCACGCCTGCGCGTCGTCGGGCTGCGCCCGCAGCGCCAGCTCCAGCTGTTGCAGCGCCGCGTCGAAGGCGTGCCGGCTCTGCAATATGGTCGCCTCGAGCACCCGCACCGCGGGGGCCACCGGATTGCGCCGCGCCCATGGCTCCAGCACCGCTTCGGCATAGCCCAGGTAGCGCAGGTCGCCACTGGCGCGCGAACGCGCGATGTAGAACTGAGCCAGCGGTAGCGCGACGTCGAATCGCGCACCTGCCAGCTCGCGTGCCGGCGCGCTCTCATGCCGTGCTCCGGGCGGCAGCTCCGCCAGCACCAGCGCGTCGTCGTCCGGTACCTGTGGGGTCGACCAGGCTATCCCAGTCGACCCCAGCACCAGAAACAACCCACCCAGCAGTTTGCGACCCAGCAGCTTGCGGCCCAGCAGCTTGCGGCCCAGCAGCCTGCGGCCCAGCAGGGTGGTCGTCAGTCGCGCCACGCATCAACCCCCGTTGACGCTGATCGGCTGTGTGGTATCGCTGGTATCCGTCAGTATCACCGCGTTGTTATCCAGCGCGATCGGCTCGCTTGTCTCCGAGGTCTTCTGCGCCATCGACAGCACCGCGGCGCTGTCCAGCTCCTGCGTCGTCGGTGCAGTCGTGGTCGACGTGGAACTGCTGCCGTGATCGCCGCAGGCCGACAGGCTGGCCGCCGCTATCGCGGCGGCGCCCATCTTGAGTATTTTGTTTTGCATGGTATGTATCCTTCCAATCGTTCAATCGTTGGCTCTGGTCTTTGGCTCTAGTCGTTGGCGCTGGTCGGAGAGCCAGCGAGCGGCGTGTTCAGGTACGGAAACGCCGCCAGGTAGTTAGCCGGAATCGGTTCCGCACCGTCGGTATAGAGCAGCTGGCGCGACGCGTCCGAGGTCGGATCAGGATCCTTGGCACTGCCATCGTACGGCTTGAGCAGCACGCCCATCGCTACGCGTAGCGTGATGTCCACCACATCGTCGATCGGACGCCGGCCATTGGGGAAGCCGGAAAGGTCACCACCCAGCACACCCAGGTCATTCTGCGATGCCAGCGGCGTCACTGCGGTACTGGTGTTCAGGCGCAGCATTTCAGAAGCAGTCACCTTCAGCGGCTGATTCAGGCCGGGTACACCGGTCAGGAACGCTTCCTCAAGGTCCGCTCGCGGGTAGACGTTGGGAGCCTTGACACCCTGGGCGCCGAACAGCACCTGCAGCAGCACCGGCAGCGACGGATTGGTCACGTAGTCGGCGAATTGCGCATCAAGCGTGGGCGGCGACGCATTGAACAGGTCCTTGTCCGGCAGCCCGATCACCAGTTCGTTGACCAGCGGCATGCCCAGCCTCGACACCTGCGCCCAGGCACCGCCCTGCACCGCTGCGCCCGTCGGGCTGGCGGTGACGGCGCCGACACTGGCAACACTCTTGGCGCTCTGGGGTTGCGGATTGATCAGGCTCGCCTGGCGCACGCTCGCGGTGGTCCAGCCGCCGATGACCGGATCGGCACCGGCGGTCAGGCAGGAGGCCGGTACTTCCAGCGCCAGCGAGGTGACGTTATAGCCGGCAAGCGAATTAGGCGCGAGCTGCCGGGCATTGACGCCCGCCGGCGCCAGCTCCTCCACCGGGTACTTGATATTTACCAGGTCGAAGGTCTCGCCCAGATTGACCACGAAGCCATCCTGGCGCTGCCCGACGAACACCCGACCTGGCTTGTTGCAGCCAGGAATGGTGATGGTGTGAATAAAGCTGGCGGCATAGGCCGCGTAATCCGGGATCGACTTGGCGCCGATGTTATCGAGCGGCTTGGCAAATACCGCGCCGCCGGTCACTGCATCGGTAACCGACTGCACCGTTCCGGTTCGCCGATCGCCGGTGACCAGTGTCAGCGTGTAGGTTTCAGCCACATTTTGCGAGGCAGCGTTGGTGGCACTCACAGGCCCGATATTGACCAGCGGTACCGGTATCGACTTGGTGCCCGCCGTGACCGCCGCACCGCTGTCCACCGTCGTAAAGCGGAACTGGAAGGTGAGATTCTCGACGCCATCGCCGTTGTTGTCGATCATGATCTCGTACAGCGCGGACGGATCCATCGTGTAGTAATTCGGTCCGCCCTGCGGAAACTCAAACGGCTGATAGCTTGCAATCAGCGTGACATAGCCGGCGCGGCCGGCCTCGTAGCTGTTGAACATGTAGAAGTCGGTGCCGTCCACCTTGGGACGGGTGGTGATGAACGGAGCTTCGCGGTGGCTGGAAGCCAGAGCGGCCCCTGCGATGGCGCAGGCGATCGCCCCCGCCGTCAACTGACGCCAGACATTCGGATACATAAGCGTGTTCCTCCCGATGACGGAAAATCCAGGCAACAGCAATGCCCATGACAGCTGTGCCCCTGTTGGTTCGCTTGTGTATACGAATGGTAGGGCGCGTCGGATGCATGGCGCGCCATCGGAGTTGCCCGGGTCGTCGTCGGCCGGGGACTAAGTCGGTCGGGGACTACGGCGAGCGATGTTCCGTCGCTGCGCCGCCGGGACCCGCATCCGGCAGGACCGCATCCGGCAGCCCCGCATCGCCGGCCGACAGGCGCGCAATCGCCGACCAGTCCTGGGCCGCGCCGCCGCGCGCCAGCAGCGTCAGGAAGCGGTCGCGCAGCAGGCTGGCCACTGGCATCGCCACCTGTAGTTGCTCGGCCGCTGCCAGCGTCAGGCGTATATCCTTAAGTCCCAGCGGCGCTGCGAAGCCAGCCGGTTCGAACTTCCGGTCCACGATCAGGCCGCCGTAAATTTTATACAGCGGGACATTGAACAGTGTCGATGTCAGCACGTCGAGATACGCCCGCGGATCGATGCCGGCCTTGCCGATCAGCGCGATCGCCTCCCCGAGCGACTCGATCACCGATGCGATCAGGAAATTGCCGCTGAGCTTGACCAGGTTAGCGGCTGGCGGATCGGCGCCCAGGTAGAACAGTTTCTGGCCGATCGCGTCGAACAGTCTCGCGCAGTCATCGACCGCGGATTTCGCCCCGGCGGCCACGATGAACAACTGCGCCTCAGCCGCGGCCTGCGGCCGCCCGAATACCGGCGCGGCGATGAAGCGCTGCCTGGCTTTGGCGTGGGCGCTTGCGAGCTTCGACGACAGTGCCACACTGATGGTGCTCATGCTGATGTGCACTGCGCCATCAGCGGCGCTGGCGAGTACGCCGTCGTCGTCGAACACCACGCTGTGAACGGCCTCATCGTTGGCGAGCATCGTGATGATGGCCTCGCCGCGGCAGGCATCGGACACGCGCGTCGCCACCTGTGCACCGAGCTCCGCCAGCCCGCGTGCCTTGTCAGGCGAGCGGTTGTAGACCGTGATGGCATGGCCGGCCTTCAGCAGATTGGCCGCCATGGCCGTCCCCATCCGACCCAGCCCGATGAACCCGACTTTCATTGCACGGACTCCTGGACGATGGCAGCTGCGATGATGTCAGCAGCTAAATGATGTCGGCGCCCGGGCGGCGCGGCGCTCAGCCGAGCAGCGCTGCGATCTCAGGCTCGATCGCTTCGGGCTTGTCCACCGACCCGAAGCGCTTGCGGACCTGGCCATGCTGGTCGACCAGGAACTTGGTGAAGTTCCACTTGATGCCCTGGCTGCCGAGCAGCCCCGGCTGTTGCAGCTTGAGATACTGGTACAAGGGATGAGTGCCCGGCCCATTGACGTCGATCTTGGCGAACAACGGGAAAGTCACGTCATAGGTCAGGGAGCAGAAGCTCTTGATCTCCTCCTCGTTGCCGGGTTCCTGCTGACCGAACTGGTTGCACGGAAAACCCAGCACTCTGAAGCCGCGACCATGCAGTTTGCGATGCAGCGCTTCAAGGCCCGTGTACTGCGGCGTGAAGCCACACTTGCTGGCCACGTTGACGATCAGCAACACCTGGTCGTGATAGGCCGCGAGCGACTGCTCGCTGCCATCGATGGTCTTGACACTGAAGTCGTAGACGCTCACGGCGGCTGCCGCGTCAGTGCGCTGCGGCGACATGGCTCGACAGGAAATCATAGATGCCGGTGTCGCCCATCCTGCGCGCATTGGCCAGCTCGCCGCCCTTGCTCGAATAGACGATGCGGTTATCGGCGGTCAGCACCACTACCGCTGGAATGCCCATCTTGATCGGATTGCCGTATTGGTTTGCCAGCTCGAGATTCTTGTCGAAGCGGCCGACATCGACCTTGACCACCTCGAAGTGGCCGGCAATCAGCGCATGGCTGCTGCCGTTCAGGGCCTTGTCGAGCTCGCGGCAGTCCGGACACCAGTTGGCGCCAAACACCACCAGCACGTCATTGCGATCCGCGCGCGCCGCGGCCAGTGCGCGCTGCACCTCGGCACTCGCATCGGCGTTCTCGTCATACGGCAGCCCGGCTGCCGCTGCATTCAATACCAGCGTGCCAGCTGCCAGGGTGGCGGCCAGCAGAAAACCGACAACGCGTCGCATCTATCGTTCCTCCGCCAACTATGATTCCTACGCAGGGGGGCATTACTGTGCTCACTCCGCGCCCGTACGTCAACGACATAGCCGACCGCCAGCCCAGCTCTACAGGCCCTCGGCCTTCAGGGCAGCCAGCACCGAAGGTCGGGTGGCGAGCTCGGCATGGAAGCGCTTGAGGTTCGGCCATTTTTCCAGATCGACCGCGACCCGCCCGGACCAGCCCAGGATGGTGAACAGGTACGCGTCGGCAACGGTAAAAGTATCACCGGTCAGCAGCGTCGAGCCGAGCTTGTCGTTCAGCCAGTCCAGCCGCCTGGCAAGATTGGCATGCACGAAGGACTTGGTCTCCTGGCTGGCGGCGGGACTGAACAGCGGCGAGTAGTTCTTGTGGATTTCCGAATTGATGAATGCCAGCCATTCGATCAGCCGATAGCGCTCGAGCGTGCCTGCGGCCGGGGCCAGCCTGGCCGCGGGATTCAGATCCGCAATGTACAGCAGCACCGCGACGTTTTCCGTGAGCACTTGCCCGTCATCCAGCCGCAGGGCGGGCACGTAGCCCTTGGAATTGACCTGCTGCCGGAAGTCCAGCCCGTCCGACGTCCGGCGTGTGTTGCGGTCGAGAGCGGCGGTTTCGAACTCAACGCCCGACTCCTTGAGCGCGATCAGCGACGCCAGCGAGCAGGCCCCAACCATGTAATAAAGTTTCATCGATCGCTCCTTGACGGCCCGTTCAGTCCTTGCCTAGCCGTGAGGCGCCTTGAGGTACTGATCCGCCGCGGCCACCAGTGCCTGCTTCTCGGCCAGCTTCACGCGGACGCTCTCCATGCCACGGTCGACATTCACGGACATCTCAGCTGGCACATGCGCACGCACCCAGCTTTCCAGCTGATCCGGCGGCAGGCTGTCCCAGAAGCCGACCGGCACATACTGCGCAATGATGATCGGCGCGAAGCTGGGAAACGGCGCCATCAGCGTGTCCACGTGCTCGGTGAACGTGGACCAGGCCAGCTGCGGGTGGTTCCTGGCAAGTCCGATCACCAGCCTCACGCGCTGCTGCGCTGCCTGCGGCGGCAGCTCGGACGACAGCGCGATCTGCATCACTTGCTCGGCGAGCTGCGGATCGCGCACATAGTCCAGTGCGCCGTAATAACGTTGCAGCTCGGTTTCGTCGCCGGCCTGTTTCGCCAGTGCGTGCACCTGCTCGAAGGTGGCCGCGTCGGCGCCACGCATCACGATCGAAAGCACCATCGCCTGGTCATCCGGGCCGAGGCTGGCGTGATCCTTGATGAACCGGTCAAAGCGCCGCCGCGCCTCGTCTATCACCTGCTGATCGCCCCAGGCTCCCAGGTCGGACAGCAGCGTGCGGCGCAGCGTCTGCACGTTCGGAGTCTCATCGGGCTTCGCATCCCAACCCAGTCGATCCGATAACGGCTTGATGATCGAGCGGGCAAAGGCGACGTAGGCGCTATAGCCGCTGGTGCCGCGCTCGTCATACTCGATCGCACCCAGCGCCTCCACGATCTGTTCCCACTCGCGCGCATCCACGCTGCTGCCCATCGCCGATGCCAGCGTCAGGTAATTTGCCAGCGTGTCATTGCCGGACTCGGCCAGTGCCCATTGATCGTCCAGCAGCGCGATCCGATCGCCATCGGGCAGGGTGCCGAAATGGCTGGCAATGGCGGCGAAGCTCACCGTGTCATAGCGGCTGCGATAGAAGCCGATCGCGTCGGCGTTCACGCTCAACGGCTCATCGCAGCGACCGGCGGATACCTTCTGGCCCTGCTGGCTGAACAGCACCGACTGCGGGGCGGCCGCGGCCCCGGATCGTATCTGCAGCGGTATGCGCCATTTCGCGCCCTGGGCACCGGCGCCGCCAAGCAGGAAGCGCCGTTGCGACAGCGCGATAGTGCGCGCGCCCGCGGCATCGCAGGTCGCCGACACGCTGACCAGCGGAAAGCCGGCCTGTGCGGTCCAGTCGGCGGCAATCGCGCCGATGTCGCTGTGGCTGGCGGCGCCCAGCGCATTCCACAGATCGACGGTGGTCGCATTGGAAAACGCGTGCGCCTTCATGTACGCGCGTATGCCATCGCGAAAGGTATCCGGTCCCATGTAGGCCTCGAACATGCGCAGCACGGCCTGGCCCTTGTTATACGTGATCTCCGGATCAAACGAGTTGTCCACCTGCAGCTCGTCGGTGACGTGCTGCTGGATCGAATGCGACGCGAGGCGCGCATCGGCGCGCATCGCGCTCTCCTTGCTTGAATCCTCGCTCTCCCACCACTTCCAGCTCGGATTGCGCAGGTCGGTCTCCTTCGCCGCCCGCCAGGATGCGAAGCTCTCGTTCAGCCAGATGTCATCCCACCAGCCCATGGTCACCAGGTCGCCGAACCACTGGTGTGCCATCTCGTGCGCCTGAATGCTGTACACCTGCTGGCGGTCGCCGATGGTGCTCGCGGGCGATACCAGCAGCGCCTGCTGGGTGTAGGTGATCGCGCCCCAGTTCTCCATCGCGCCGCTGAAACCGCCGGGAATTGCGATCGAGTCGAGCTTGGGCAACGGATAGTGGTAGCCGAAATACTCGTTATAGTCCGCCAGGATCTGCTGCGCGTTGGCGAGCGCGTAGCGGCCGTTCTGCTCCTGGCCGCGCACCGCCCAGACGCCAAACTCGGTGCTGCCGCTGTGCGCCTTGATCGACGCCAGGTCGCCGGCGGTGAATTCCACCAGGTAGGACGGCATCTTCGGCGAGGCCTGGAATGCAACGGTCGCCGTGTCGCCGTGCACGACGCGGCTGGCGACCGGCATGTTGGACAGCGCGGTCCATTTGGCCGGAATCGACACCGTCAACTCGAAGCGCGCGCGAAACGCCGGCTCGTCCCAGCACGGAAACATGCGCCGGGCATCGGTGGCCTCCATCTGCGTCGACAACATCAGCCCCTGGCCACCGCCGGGCAAGGCATACGCCTGTGCGAACAGGCCATGCGGCTGCTGCTCGATCTTTCCCTGGTATGAAAAGCTCAGCGTATGCTCGCCCATCGGCGCCGGCGCAGCCAGCGAGACGGTGGTCAGCTGCCGGGCATCGTCGGTGTCTACCGACGCCACCGGTGTGCCGTCCAGGCGCACGTCGGCCAGAGTCTCATTGATCGAGTTGAATACAACGGTTGCGCTCGGGGAGTGGAACTGGAGCCGCACCGATTCGGTGCCCTGGATAGTCATCGCGGCGGCGTCGGGCGCAATGCTCACCCGGTAATCCATCGGGACGACATTCTTCGGCAACCTGCCCGGGGCGGAATCGAAGGAAAATGGGGCCGGCGCAGGCGCTGCCTCCACCACCGCGGGCGCCGGGGCGGGGGCGGGCGAAGACTCGTCGGCCTGTGCGGCGAGCACAGCTGCCAGGGCTATGGCGAGACCCGCGCTGCCAAGAGCGCGCATATCCAGTGTAGTCATGTCCGGTCCTCCCATGCGACGGGCCGCAGTGCGCGACCGGGCGCTACTTTGCCACCGTCGTGTCGGGTTGGCTAATGGTCGGCGAATAGCATGCCATTTGCGGGTCGGCAGGCTCGGGGACTAGGATTCAAACGGAAAAAAGCATGGTTGGCCGACCGCGGCCGGGCCGATAACAGTAGCGATTCGACCAGGGAGATTCTTAAAAGTGGACATCAACAAGATCATCGCTCGCGCCAGGTCGGTGCTGTTGTCGCCGCGCGCGCAGTGGCCGCTGCTGGCGGCTGAACCCGACAGCGTCAGCGGCCTGTACACAGGATACATCGCCATACTGGCTGCGATCCCGCCGATCGTGCACTTCGTGTCATACACGCTGATTGGCGTATCGATGCCCTTCCTCGGCGCGTTTCGCGTCCCGTTGGCCAGCGGATTGAGCAGCGCGCTGCTCAGCTACGTGCTGTCTCTGGTCGGCGTCTTCGTCGTGGCGCTGATCGTGGAAGCGCTCGCGCCTTCATTTGGCGGCGAAAAGAGCCGCGTACAGGCGCTCAAGACGGTCGGCTACGCCTATACGCCGTACTGGATCGCCTCGATCCTCGGCATCATTCCCGGGCTCGGGTTGCTCGCGGCGCTGGCGGGCGGCATCTACAGCATCTACCTGATCAACATGGGCCTGCCGTACACGATGAAATGTCCGCCAGAAAAGACAGTCGGCTACACCGCCGTCACCATCATCGTGGCCATTATGATCAGCTGGCTGCTTGGGCTGCTGGTCTACTCGGTGACCGGCCTGGGTACCGGCTTAGGTCGCGGCATCGCTGGCTATCCGGCCCCCGGCTATACGCAACGCAGCGGCGAGTTCGCCGCCGGCAGCACCGGCGCGGCACTGCAGGCCTGGTCCAACAAGATGGACGCCGCCGGCAAGCAGGTCGATGCGGCGCAGGCATCCGCCGATCCCAACGCCCGGGCGAATGCGCTCGGACAGCTGATCGGCGTCGCGGTGGGCAGCGGCGGCAAGGTCGAATCGCTGCCGCCCGACCAGATCAAGCCTTTCGTACCCGACTCGCTGCAGGGATTGAAGCGCACGCAACTGTCGGTCGATCGCAGCGGCGCGCTGGGTGTACAGATTTCCAAGGCCACCGCCACCTACGCCGATGATGGCCAGCGCCGCCTGACCCTGGAGATCACCGATACCGGATCGCTCAAGGGCCTGGTGGGGTTCGCCTCCGGCTGGGCAGGGGTGGCACAGGACCAGGAAACCGATAGCGGCTATGACAAGACCTATAAGAGCGGCGGTCAGCTGGTGCACGAGAAATGGGACCGTCGCGTCAACGCCGGTGAGTACGGCGTCATCGTCGGCGATCG
>Ga0302157_10003201_pt1 | contig 18643 bp, 10 predicted proteins | sample I_Bog_N3_3_FD_193502 | JGI IMG/M metagenome (GOLD analysis project Ga0302157, IMG submission 193502) | Peat permafrost microbial communities from Stordalen Mire near Abisko, Sweden - I_Bog_N3_3 | ecosystem: Environmental > Terrestrial > Soil > Wetlands > Peat | place: Sweden: Abisko, Stordalen...
GTAACCGGTTACTGAAGCGAGGAGCGACGCCGAAATGGGGAAAACTGGCCCCGTCCCTTCGGGTTGCGGCGCAAATCGGGCCATACTTCGTTCTCGCCCTCAGCGGAGGGGTCGCCACAGCTCTCGGGCTCGGCCTTGCGTGCCCAGAATTGCTTGGCCCGATTCACGCTCGCAACGCCATCCACTCAGGTAGTGTGAACAGGCCCTAGAATCTCTATATTCACCGTATTCGTTGCAATTCCCGCTTGTCAGGCCAAAAAACCTTATAAAATCGACCCCACCTTACAACGGGTTTTCCACCACGGAAATGGGCATTTTAAGGCGAAACTGCTGAGCCTGCGATTGCCGCCGCATTGCTGTTGATTTGCATAGATCGCGACAAGGACATTTTTCAGGACTGATCGATGCGACCTGTGCAGAAATATGCGCTCAATGAGCGCGTTGGGCGACAGATGACTTCTCAACATCTTCATCGACATAAGTCCTGGACTCCCGGATTTTCAAAATCAAGACATCGGACCTATGTTGCTCGATACCTCTGTCGTCCCTTGTCACGTGTTTCCTCTGAGCGGACGGGGGCTGAGTTTTCAGATTGCGAAGATCCTGATCGACCGTATCGAGTTCGCCAGCGATTTGCTTGAGTACGCCTTCAATCTCCCCAGTGTTCTGGCTATCGGGACTTCGAAACGAGGTTAGGTGCGGATTCTGGTTTGGTTGCGAGAGCTTTCTCCTGAAGACTGCTGGGACACGGAGCCGTGCCGCAGAGAACTGCCGTGATTCCCTTCCCTTCCTCCACCGTGAAGATCGCATCTGCGGCGGGCAATTGGATACGCTCTTTCGCACCCGAGGGCCAGTGAATCTCGGCGGACCCAGGATCTGCACTCTCCCCAAGACCAAAGTGAGGGCGCTGGTCGTTGGACGAGATGTAACTGCCTCCGCTCAGAACGTCCTGTCGCTGGCGCATCCCATTTGCGTCAAGATATACGGTTGCGCCAACAGCATCGCGAGGACTTTTCGGGCCGCCTATCAGCTTGAGTTCGACCCAATGGTTATGGTCCGGATTGACATTTCGAAGCAGGGCCGGCGGGCCGTCGATCGGGTTGATGATCACGTCGATTTTTCCGTCGTTGAAGATGTCGCCGAAGGCCGCGCCACGGCCAGGGATAACATCTGCCAGGCCGGTGCCCTTGACGGGCGGCACGTATTCGAACTTCCGCCCTTTCATGTTATGGAAGAGCAGAGGCCGCTCTGCGTAGCTGGTACCCCACTCGAAGTTGTCAACCTGCGGATAGACATGCCCATTGACTTCAAAAATGTCTTTCCAGCCATCGTTGTCATAGTCGATGAAGCCAGTGCCCCAACCTACAAATGGAATTCCGGTTTCGGCGGTGCCGACGCGGTAGCTTTCATCGGTGAATCCGGCGTTGCCGTCATTCTGAAATAGAACCTTGTAGTCGTCGGAGAAATCGGTCGCGTAGAAGTTGATCTCTCCGTTGTTGAGGAAGTCGCCAACAGCGAGGCCCATGGCAGCAATCTCCCGGCCATCCTTGTTCAGCGCGAAGCCTGAAGCATAGCTGTCATCCTCAAATGTGCCATCGCCCTTGTTGATATAGAGATAATTCGGCACCGAATCATTTGCAACCGCCAGGTCCACCTTGCCATCATGGTTCACATCCACAAAGACCGCGGTAAATCCATAGTAATTTTCGGTGTCGGATACGCCGGCCTTCGCGCTCACATCGGTGAACGTCCCATCACCATTGTTGTGAAAGAGATGATCTGGCTCACCCATGAGGCCGCGCGGACCGCACATCACGGGCGCTCCACGAAACTGACAGTATGCGTAGCCAACGGCCTTCGTGCCACCAATCGGAAGGTTATTCCTGTCGAAATGCACGTAGCCAGCGACGAACAGGTCAAGCTTCCCGTCGCCGTCGTAGTCGCCAAAGGTCGCCCCGGAAGACCAGTTCGCGAGCTGTACACCGGCCTTCTCGGCAACGTCTGTGAACGTACCGTCATGGTTGTTGCGATAGAGGCGATTCTTGCCGTAGTTGGCGACGAAGAGATCGGGCCAGCCATCGTTGTCAAAATCGCCGACTGCTACGCCGAACCCCCAACGATCGTTGGTTACACCCGCCTTCTCCGCGACGTCGGTAAACGTGCCGTCGTGATTGTTGTGAAACAGCGCCGCATGGGGCGGTGGTTGCTTGCCGTCCAGCGCTTCGAAGGTAGAACCATTGACCAGATAAATATCCAGCCAACCGTCGTTGTCAAAGTCGATAAGTGCTACTCCCGAACCATCCGCATCCAAGATGAATTTCTTGTCCAGTGAACCCATCACGTGCTGCCAGCCGGAGAGGCCAGCCTCCTTTGTGACGTCCTGGAACACCACGGCGCCGGTGTCGACAAAACCACCCTTGGTGATGGGACGGCGCTCAGAATCGTAGATTGCTTTGAAGGTGCCGCCAGTAGCGTTTCCACCACCCATTCCTCCACCGGGAGATAGCGTCTTGGGAACCTGCTGCGCGTGGGAGAGCAGCGACGCAAGCGCCACAAACAATCCACAGGCGAGCGATGCGGCGCGGCGGCGCGTGGCCATGAGCCTGCGTTGTGCAATGACCGGGGTTGGCGATGGATACATCAAAGCAACTTCAATTCTCCCCTTCAAGATTATCGTGACTGTCGTCAACGATGCACTTAATATCCAGCACGGTCTGGCGATGCTGGAAGTATTCTTTGCTCGGGCCAGACTCACGATTGGCCGCTCATGCCCTTACCAGTTGTCTCTGGAGCTGTTCCAGTGTCTTGCCTTTGGTTTCCGGATAGAAGACTGCAACCACAATCAATTGCAGCAGAGTGGCTGCGGCGAAAAAAACGAAAGGAGTGCCTGAGCCGTACCTGCTGGCAAGCACCGGGAAGGCGAAGGCAATGATGGTGTTGGTGATCCAGTGGCTGGCGTTGCCGGCTCCCTGCCCCTTGGATCGAACGGACGTAGGAAAGACCTCGCCGATATAGACCCAGATGACTGCTCCTTGCGACAAGGCGAAGAAAGCAATATAGACCACAAGCAGGGCGAGAAGAGCCGACTGATGACTGTGCGAAAGAAATACCCATGCGACCCCGGCGAGGCATGAGGCGGTTCCCGCGGCACCGATCATCAGCAGACTCTTGCGTCCGAAGCGGTCAATGAATGTCATGCCGACCAAGGTGAAGACCAGGTTCGTGGCGCCGATGGCGATGGCTTGCAGGTCTCCTGAGAGCTGGCTGAAACCTGCCGCGGCGAAGATGCTCGGCATGTAGTAGAGGATTGCATTGATGCCGGCCAACTGGTTGAAGGCGCCTATTGTGATGGCCAGGAAAAGCGGGAAGCGATACTTCCACTGGAAGACGGGTTGGTGAGAAAATGAGTGTTCGGAGTTGAGCGCGGATTGAATGTCGGCGAGTTCGGCTTGCGGATCGGGCGCGCCCATCTGACGCAGAACGCTGAGGGCCTCGTCAATCTGCTGCTGCGATGCCGACCAACGCGGGGAGTGCGGAATGCGGAACAGCGCCACAAGAAAGAAGGTTGCAGGAGCTGCCGCAACGCCCACCATCACGCGCCACTCCAGCGAACCAAGATGGGCAAGGCGGACAAGGTAGTTTGAGGTGTAACCGACGAGAATGCCCAGGACGACATTGACCTGGAATGTGCCGACCAGGCGGCCGCGCCACAGCGCTGGCGAAAGCTCTGTGATGTAGACCGGACCGAGTACCGAAGCGGATCCGATGCCGACTCCACCAAGGAATCGCGTAGCCAGCAACATGGGCCATCCGAAAGAAAATGCACTGCCCAGAGCAGAGAGGATGTAGAGGCCGGCGGCGAAGCGGAGCGCCGTTCGTGAGCCCAGCCGCTGCCCTACAACTCCAGCGACGAAGCATCCGAGAACGGTGCCGATGGGAGCAACGGCCACGGTCAATCCCTTGGCGGCGTCACTCAGTGCGTACAGCCGCACCACCGATTCGATGACGCCGGAGATGACTACGGTATCGAATCCGAAGAGCAGTCCGCCAAGCGCGCTCGTCAACGTGGAGCGGATCAGTTTGGAATTTGGTCGCATTCTCTCATCTCTCTGCGTTCTGTCTGTGCCGCTCCGCGATTGGCGGAGTGCGCAGCCGCCATAGTTGCCCGCACCATCAGGCTCCGCACCTGGGCAAGCAGAACATCGGTGAGTTCCGGAGTCGCTGTAACATGCCGCACTACGTAACTCGAAAGCAGGTTGGCAAGTTCCAGGCTTTCCTGTGGCCGCCAATTCTGGATGACACCAAACAGCAATCCGGCCGCGAACGAGTCGCCAGCACCAACGGGATGAACAAGGACCTGGTCGAGTGTGGAGTCCGGCAGTTGAAAAAACTGCCCGCGAGACAGAAACACCGCTCCTTTGGCTCCGCGGGTAATGGCAACCATCTGCAGCGAGAATCTCTCCGCCAGCCGACTCATCAGCGCACGCATGCGTTCTTCACCCGCGCTCAGATCCACGGTGATCCCAAGTAGCGAAGTTACCTCTTCCAGCTCCGAGTCATTCATCTTCACCAGTGTCGCCAGCCGCAGACTGTCCGCGATGATTTCCGCGCTATAGCCGGCCACGCCATCGGTCGTGTTGCGGCGGAGGTTCACGTCGTACAGGCGGTGCCCTTCGACAGCTGCGACAAACTTTTGAATGCTTGCGCGAGACACGTCGCTGCGTTGGGCAAGGCTGCCGAATACCACCGCGTCGCAGCGCCTGGCAAGCGCCAGGGCGCCTTCGTTCAAGTGGATTTGGTCCCAGGCAACATCTTGCTGGATCTCGAATCCAGCGCCGCCCTCGTGCTCGAAGACCAGCGCCGATCCGGTTGGTTTGTTCACGATCGCAATGTAGTCCCCTGTCATCTTCGCAGAGGCGACCGCGGCGCGAATCGACTGGCCCCAAGGATCGGAGCCAATCGCGCTAAGAAAGACAGCCTCTCCAAGGGAAAGCGCCGTAAGCAACTGATGAACATGGAAGCTCACGTTGAACGGAGCGCCACCAAGTGTCACCTGCGCATTCTCGAAGACATCCATGAGGATTTCGCCAATCCCCGCGACACATTGCTTTGCTTCCATTGCACTTCTCCGTTACTTTCCCTGCTTGCGCATTACGCCAGGTGCGAAAGGGACTGATTGCGAGGTGTCTAAACTCAGGTTGTGAGCCTGTCTGAGGAGATCGGTTTCATCTCCCACACGGACAGGCTCTTGAGGCTTTCCACCTTTCCCGTCCACGTCAACCGCACACCTTGGGGTTTTGCGCCGGCCGGGTAGAAGCGCTTCGTCCACACTCCTACGCCACCTGCAAAAATCTCCATGACCGAGCCGTCTATCAACACGCGGATCTCCAGGTCTTCGCCATGCACGAGCGGAACGGGAAGCGGGCGCGCATCGACAGTCAACTGGCCGGGATAGAGCGGGTCGTAAAGCAACTGGAGAAAGCGCGTATCTGCTGCGGTGGAATGCAGCGCCAGCATAAACGGCTCCTGCCCCCTGCCTACCGATGCCAGAAATTCGCCGCAGCACGACTCAAGCTGCATGGAGCCGACTTGAGCGAGCCTCTTCGCGCCCTCCTGCGAGTTGTCCAGTTTCTGCTCACGGCCACGCAGACTCGTGACCTCTTCGGCGACAGTTGTGCGCAGCCTGCCATCGGCCCCAATGGAGAGCACGCGGGGAAGCGACATCAAGCCGGCCCAGCCTGCTGCTTTGAACTCGGCCTGCGGACGAGCCTCCGTAACCCAGCCCCAGAGGATGCGATTTCCATGCTTGTCCAACTGCGTCTTGGGGGCATACATAGAGCCGTAGTCGAGCAACCCGGAGTGTTCCGCCCGGAACGTCATCGCCTCGGGATTCAACTCTCCGCTTTGCCAGTATGCCCTGCCGCCCGTGGAGTAAATGAGTACATGCTTCTCGCCAAGGGAAAAGAACTCAGGACACTCCCACACCTCCCACGGATCGAATGCTTCCGGGGAATGCGCCCCAAATCCATCCCTGTCCGCGAGTACGTGCAGAAACTCCCATGAACGCAAATCGCGTGACCGATAGAGCAGAACTGCGCCGCCACGGTTTGCGATGCCGGAGCCAATGACCATGTACCACCAGTCGCCCTGCCGCCAGGGCGAGGGATCGCGGAATCCATTCACTTGCATCCCGGATGGCGGAGAGGAAAGAACCGGCGTGGGAAGTTTGTTCCAGCTCTTGAGTTCAGGATCTGTTGTCGTCGCCAGACACTGTGTTTCGCGCAGGCTTTGCGGGCCATCCTTGCTGGTTGCCTGCTCTTCCGGAGCGGAGTGAACAGCGGTATACAGGACCAGAACAATCCCGTCCTGGAGGACGGCGGTTCCGGTAAAGCAGCCCGCTTCATCCGGTCCGCCCGGTGTCGGAGCAAGCGCGACAGGCAAGTGTTTCCAGTGCACCATGTCTTCGCTGACGGCATGTCCCCAGTGCATATCGCCCCACACGGCTTGGTTTGGGTTGAACTGGTAGAACATGTGATATCGGCCCTGAAAATAGACAGGCGCGTTGGGATCGTTCATCCAATTGGCAGCGGGGAGCAGGTGAAACTGGGGGCGTCGGGGGTCTGCTGCCAGTTCACTGCCAGGTACGGCGGTTAGCGCAGGTTCAGCTGCGTGGCCACGCCTCAGCAGGGAAAGAGCCGTTGCGCCAACGATGCCGGAGAGGAAGTTGCGCCGGTTACTGCTAATCATGGAATGCCTTCGGAAACTGGAATCGTTCGGAAAGTTCTTCAGAAACCAGGATGCAGCGCCAGCCATTGACGACCAGCGCTGCAACCCAACCATTGGCAAGAAAAAAGGGGAGGAGACCGCATGAAGGCACCGCCCCGTGAAGAAGTGAGGGCCGGGGACTCGCGTACCCGGCCCGAGCGCTTAGAAAGTGAACTTTGCGCTCAACTGCAGAGTTCGGGCCTGGGCAACGCCAGTGGCTTTGCCAAAGTTGCCGAATGACTGTCCGCTCGAGTTCACCCCGCCATCAGCCAGGTTCGTGTCCCAGCCCTGCATGTTGACGCGATTGAAGAGGTTGTAGGCATCAATGCGGAATTGCAGATCGCCGCCTTCATGGAAGAAGAAAGGCAAGTGCGTGTCCTTGGCGACGGCTGCGTCGGTTTGCGCGAAGCCGGGTCCGCGGAAGGTATTGCGTCCCAGGCTGCCTTCCTGTCCCGTCGGAACACCGTTCGCATCCACTGGCAATGGGAAGTCAGTGGTCTTGAAGGTTCCGCTCAGGAACTTGGAGCGGCTGAGCCCCTTGATGGTTGCTCCAAAGGACGGGACATTGGGCAAGTCGTAATTCTGACCATCCAGGTTGAAGTCATCCTGCGGCTTGCTGGTGTAGACGGTCGCCGGGAAGCCGGACATCAGCGTTCCCAAAGCACTGACCTGCCACCCGCCAACCACATTCTTCAGCAATCCATTGCTCAAGCCCGGTGTCGGAATCTTCCACAGCCCGTTGTAGGAGAGTTGTTTCGGCGTGTCCTGGCTGGAGAGCCCGCGTTGTCGAGAGACGTTGTAGGCGTCAATGACAATTGAGTTCTCGGCGCCCTTCTGCTGACCGGGAACAGTGCTCATAAGGTCGATCGTCTTCTGCACGGTGTAAGCAACCTGGAACTCGTACCCGGACTTGAAGGACTTTCGCACATAGGAGGTGAAGCCGTTGTAGTTGGAACCGGCTCTGTTGGAGGCATAGTTGATGCCGGCGAAGTACGGGTTCGGCAGAGCTCCAAGCGTCTCGGTGTAGCCGCTTCCCGTGTACTGGATGTTATTGATCCCATCCACGCGGTTCATGTTGGTGATGGAGTACTCATGAATTCCGTTGGAGTGGATGTAATCGGCCTCGGCAATCCAGTTCGACTTGAAGCTGCGCTGGATGCCAAAGAAGTAGTTCTCGGCATATGCCATCTTCAGGTGCGGATCCGGGCCGCCGATGCCGTTGTAGTTGCCGTAGCCACCCCGCGGATTGAGCGGAGGAAGCGTTGTCGTAAGCCCAGCAGGCAGCGGGCAGTTATACGGGAAGGTGGCAGACTGGCACAGGCCAAACGCAGGCGGCTGCGGCGAGCCCGGCGTGTGCACGCTGGCCGTAAAGTTGGCATCGATCGGCGGGTTGCCAGTTTCCGTGTCGCTCCAGTTGGTGTTGCCGCCTCGGTCAAAGAAGACGCCCGCTCCACCGCGTACCGACCAGTTGCGAAGGCCGAAAGGCTGCCAGGCAAATCCGAATCGCGGGGCAAAGTACGTCTGCTTGTGGTCGATGAACGGATGACGCTTGCTTGGATCGGGGTTCAACCCAACGGAAATGCCTTCGATCTGTTGCAGCAGCGTGGAACCTGTGCCCATCGTCAGCGTTGAAAGGGTGCCATGCGCTTCAGAGGGATTGGAGGTGGCATCCCAGCGAATGCCGAGGTTGACGGTGAGGTCTCTGCTGACCTTCCAATCGTCCTGGACATAGGCGCCGTAGGTGCTGTCGCGGAAGTAGCGGTTGTTGTTCGCGGTTCCGCCTGTGGTTGGGTCAAACGACACCGTTCCATAGGTGTCTACGTTCTGCGAAGCGAAATCGAAGATGGTGTCGAACCCAAATCCCTGCTGGCGATTGTCCGGAATGGTAAATGGCGCGTAGTCCTGGTTATGGAACCACTCGGCTCCGGTCTTGATGGCGTGCTTGCCATGGACGATCGAGACCATGTCGCGCCAGTGGAAGTCGTTCTGGGCAAAACCGACCGGAGCGAAACCGTCGCCGAAGCCGACAATGCCATTGACACCGACAGGAAGCAGGTTGCAATCGTTGCAGGGGATGACCACCGAAGTGCGGGTATAGCCGAACGCATCTTCATTGACGATCGACGGCGAGAACACGTGGGTGTAGTTGATAGCGCCGAACCAGGCATCCTGCGGAAAATTGATATCAAACGCCTTGCGGACGCTGGTATCCCAGGGGCCGAGCAGATGCGTGTTGTACATGTTGGCGTAGACGCGATCACGCGAGTCCTTGAACGCCTGGTCAACGCGCACATTGTACTGGTAGCCATTGTGAATGTTGACAGTTGTGCCATTCGCTGTGTCGATCATGTTCATCGAACAGGGCAAGCCAAGGGGGCCGATGCCATTGGGGTCGTTTTCGGTATCGGCGCAGTTGTGCGCCGCATCTGGCGCACCACCCTGGCTGCTCTCCACGTCCGCCACTGTGGCAACTGAGGTTGCGGTACCAACCACCGGCTTATACTGCGTCAACAGCTTTGTGGACAGGTTGTTGGGCAGGTTGGTGGACATCCAAGAGACAAAATCCGGGTCTTCCACGGTCGTGGAACCGGTAGAGGACGTGGAAGAAATGACCTGGTCCCAGCTGCCGAACACAAAGGTCTTGTCTTTGCGGATTGCTCCGCCAAAAGAACCACCGAATTCGTTGCGATGGTAAGGCGTAATGTAGCCGTTGATCGGATCCTTGTAGTTCTGGAACTCGTTGCGGGCAGTCAGACCGCTGCTCTGGTGCTGCTCGAACCCCGTGCCATGGAACTTGTTGGTGCCGGACTTGCTTGTAATCTGCGTGACCAGGCTGCTGGCCTTGCCGAACTGCGCCGAGTAGTTGCTGGTAGAAACGACTACTTCCTGCACGGAATCGGGATTGGGGACCAGCTTGGCATCGCCACCGGAAGGTGAGTCGTCCAGAGAGACGCCGTCGAGCAGGTAGGTGTTGCCATGGTTGGGGGCGCCATTTGCGACAACGGCGGGGGTGGTGGTGGCATAGAAGATGTCTGTATTGGCTGCGCTGGAGCCCATGAGGCCGGTTCCGGTGACGCCCGGCGTCTGATTGGCAACCGTGTAGATGTTGCGCCCCTGGATGGGAAGTTCGGCAACGGACTGGGCGTCGGTGACGGCGCTAATCTGAGCTTCATCGGTTTCAACGGCAGTGGGCGCCGCATCCACCTCGATGCTGGTGCTTACAGACGATGGCTGCAGCTTGACGGAAGCATCGCGGACGCTCATCGCGTTCAGGTCGATATTGGCCTCGGTGACGGTGCCGAATCCGTCCATGCTGACCGTGATCTTGTAGCTGCCCGCGCCGAGTGAGGGAAAGCGGAAGAATCCCGCCGAATTTGATTGAGTCTCGCTGGTAACGCCGTTCTCAGTGCCCGTCAGTACGACCTTGGCACCCGGAATGATGGCGCCGGTTGAGTCGGTGACGCTGCCTTCGATCGAGCTGCTGAATTGCGCAAATGCCGCCGATGCGCTCATCAGGAGCATGACCAAAAGCCATAAGTGTCTCTTAAATCTCTGGTTCATTGTTTCTCCTCGCTTGGCCTCAATGGATCAAGTTCTCGTGGTGCTTCTCTAAAACGCTGGAGTGTTTTTCGGGTTCTCCTGCCCGCGAAACTCCTGACCGGAGTTCACGTTGTCGCGGTTGACAGTGCGGCCCCAGGACGGGAACCGCGCGGAAATAAAGGGGTTTCGTGGAAGGAATAGTCCAGCGGGAAACTCGGCGAGACCGCCCGGCGCGCGCGAAGATGCGGCGCTGCCTGGTGGACCCCGCCCTGCCCGTGGGCGCGGATGAAGCCGGGATAAGAAAGAGGAAGTAAGGCGAGAAGATCGGAATGTATGAGGATTTGCGGGACGAATTGGAAGGAATGATTGGATGACAGCCAGAAGCTGAACGATGACTGGGCGAAGGAAGCAAAGGCTCCCCGGGCGCAGCGTACGGTCCAAAAGTCTGTCTGGGTTGGGTTCATTACAGCTAAGAAGACGGAGGAGCGCTCCAGAATTCAGGCTGGATTCCCTTAATTTTCAGAAAGATACGGAAACAAAAGAAAAATATATAAAACTTGCGTTCGCAACCTGAATCCGGCCTGAGATATACGTCTCTATACTTAGGCGGAAGTGTAGGTGGCCTCCTTGACGAGCTTTCGAGCCATGGCGCAAGCATTCTCGGGATCAGGACACCACGACACGGCTGTTCGCCTCGTGGGAGCATCGCCGCACATGAACGAAGAGCTGACCCGGTACGTGAGTGAACTGTACCAGGAGCATTCCCGCAGCCTCTTCCGGCACATGATGCTCTCAGGCTCTTCGGCTGCCGAGGCAGATGACCTGATCCAGGAGGCATTCCTGCGTCTCTGTCGTCATCTGGGCAGTGGGCAGCAAGTGGACAATCCCAAATCGTGGCTACTGCGCGTGCTCCACAACTTTCGAATCGACCAGGTTCGTAAATACAAAAGGGAATTGACACTGGAACAGCCGGAATTTGATTTCCTGGTTTCGCAACTGCACGCCACCGGCCCCGATGCCGAACAACAATTGATCGCCGATGAGAAGCTGGAGCACCTGCAGGAAGCAATTGCCAAGCTGACGCCGCGACAATATCAATATCTCTTGTTGCGGGCAGATGGCCTCAAACTCCGTGAAATTGCGGAGTTGTTCCGGGTAACGGTACAGACAGTTTCGGAATCGTGCGCGAGGGCGATGCTTGAGCTGGGGAGACTAAGTGATGAAACGTAAGCGATGGCAAGACCAGCAAGGACATCCCCCGGCTGATCTACTTCTGCTTCATATTGAAGGGGAACTCGAAAGAAGCGACGCCACCCAGTTGAGTCTTCACCTGGCACAGTGCCCGTCATGCCGGCAACTGTGTGCGCAACTCGAGTTGGGCGGTTCACAGTTCGCGGCATTTCAGCAAAGCGTCGTTCTGCCTGAGGCTGCTCTGCGCCTTGGTGCGCTGCAGGAGAGCCTCCGCGCGGCGCAGAATGCCCGCTCCTCTGGATCACTCGCCACACGGCTTCGTGCTCTGTTCACCTTCCACAGCGGTCCGCGCTTCGCTCTAGGTACTGCGAGTGCGTTGATCGCTTTGATCGCCGGGCTCTCCTGGTACCTTGGCACGCCGCGGCAATCCGTCTATGCCTCCCAGATTCTCGCGGATGCTGTTCATGCTTCCGACGCCATGACAGCCAAATCCAAAGTGCTGCACCAGAAGGTTCGCCTGCAGCGTGGAAACCTTATCATTGAACGCAATGTCCACCACGGGCGGTCCACAGCCCAGCAGGCGAAAGAGCCGAGCATCGACGCACAGTTCCAGCATGCCCTCGATCTGGCCCACATCAATTTGGACGATCCGCTCAATGCAAACGACTTCGCCGCATGGAGAGCAGCAGAGCCCCGGCGCAACGACAAGGTGAATGGAACCGCACAGAGTGTGACCATCTCCACGCGCGTCAAAGGGGAGGAAATTGCCGAAAGCTCGCTCACGCTTTCCCGCTCTGACTGGCGGCCCATCGCCCGAAGCGTTGAATTCCGCGGCGAAACACCCATCGAGATCAGCGAAGAGAGTTATGACATCAGCGATGTCGCGGGCTCATCGCCCGATCTGGCTGCGCATGGTCTGGCCGCCTCGCCAGTCCCATCGCCCAACTCCTCCTCAGCAACGGGAGTCTCAATCGACGAACTGGAAACCTCAGAGATTGACCTGCGGGAAGCGCTGAATGGCCTTGGCGCCGAGGCCTCTGCCAATGCCCGGATTTGGCGTGCAGACGACGAGGTCTACTACCAGTCTGATGCAACTGACCCCGGACTGCTGCAAAAGTTGAAGCTCGCCGCACGCAGCATTCCCCATGTAACTCCGGGTACCGAGAAATCTGCGCCCCTCCCCGGCGAGGATCACGCCGTTTCGGGGTCCAGCCCATACCCGCCGAATCCGGCCAGCGAGTTGGAAGCCCGATTAGGCGGTCCCCAGCAGGCGGGAGAGTTCCTGGAGACCCTGCGTGGCCGCTATACGCGCGCGATCGCCGAGGCAGCCGCCCTCGACAAGCTGGGCAAGCGGTACCCCCTGGAAACGATGAAGCGCTTGCCTCCAGACCTGCAAACCCGGGTCAATAACCTGGCAGCCACCATGCTCTCCGCGCTGCAGCATGATTCCGCGGAGTATATCAAGACCCTGTCCCCAGTAATGGACGACTTTGCCCAGGAACACAGGGTTGCGGCTGCCGGCGACGATGCCGCCAATGTGCCCGGATGCCTGCACTGGCAGGAAAATGCGGCGCTGGCCGAGCCCCGGTTGCTCTCACTCGGCGAGACCACATCTCGGCTCCTGGCCCGAGGGCAAACCCTAGTTCCGGAACCCGCGGAGACCGAGCAGTTAATCGGCGAGAGCCTCGCTGCCAGGTCCTTTCTCCAGCGGCATCTGATGTCGACCTGTCAGGTCTTTGGCAGCAACTGAGCCGGAATTCAAAACGTATAGCGGAGCGCGAATTGCACTGTCCGGGGAAGGTTCACTTGATTGGTGACCTCCCCAAAGCCCGGTGACGACAGGTTGAAATTGGGCAGGGCAAACTGCGGGTGATTGAACAGGTTGAAGATCTCCGCGGTGAACTTCAGCCGGCCCGCATCTCCCGTTTCGAAGGACTTGCTGAAAGATACGTCAAAGTTGTCCGCCCCTTCCGCCTTCAAGCTCGGGTCTACCCGTGGCTCGTTGCCAAACGAGAAATTCCCCGGTTGCGTAAAGCACGATGTATTGAACCAGGCATTTGCCCTGGCCGCCCTGTGCGGCGACCCAGGAGCCGCCTTTTGGCAGCCTGACGCAAAATTGGGCCGGATGTTCCCGGCTCCAAACTGGCTGAGCGCGTTGCCCGCGGCAACCAGGGCGATGGGCAGCCCGCTATGCATCTTGATAATTCCATTGATGCGCCAGCCTCCCGCGACCGCGTTGGATATCGCTCCCAGGTTCGCGAGCCATCGTTCGCCGCGTCCAAATGGAAGGTCCAGGCCGTAGTTGATCACCAGGTTGTTGGCCAGGTCCTCTTCGCTCACAGCCTTTTCCGCGCGCAGATTGTAGTTGTCCTGCACCACTGCGACCCCGCCTTGTCCATCCTGAAAAGCGCTCGTGTTCTCCGTATTACTCAGCAGCTTGGCCCACGTATATGCGCCCTGCAATGTCCCGCCGTGACGAAAGCGCCGGATGAAGGTGGCTTGCAGCGCGTGATACGAGGAGTCGCCATCGCGCGGTACCGCCTGGGAGAGCCCGCCAGGATACTGCGGGTGGGGCAACAGCAGGTAGCCCTTCGCCACCGTCCGCGCTCCCATCAAGGTTCCTGCGGGCAGCACTCCGTAAAACGGGTTGGCTACCTGGCTCAACAACTGTGCCCCTTGAGAATCGTATCCGTCGGGAAGCTGGTTCAGGTTCAGAGCGGTTCCCGTATACGTTCCCGACAGAATCAGGTGTGTTCCCTTGGAACCGGCATAAGCGACCGTAACCGTCATATTATGGTCAAGCGCCCGTTCCAGGGCCAGATTCCATTGCTGGGAATATCCATACGCCTGCTGCGGAATGCGTCCCACGATTCCCTGCCCCAGCGCCGCATCCAGGCCGGCCTGGGTTCGGCCAGTGGGGAGATTGACCCCATTCGGAAGCGGATTCGCCACCGTTGTCAAAAGCGGTTGGCCAACGGTATTGCTGAGAAACGTGCTGGCCGCGTTGATCGGACTGATTCCAGGCGCGTCCGCGGTCATCTCCGCTGGAAAATAGGAGATCCCATACCCTGACCGGAGAACTGTCCTCGGATCAAAACGGAATGCGAAGCCCAGACGGGGAGAAAACAGATTCCAGTGCAGGCTCTCTTCCCGGCGCGGCCTGTACTCCGGACTGTGCACAAAGACAAGCCGCCCGGTCAGCGGCACGGCGGCTCCAGTCACTGGGTTTGCGATCGAGCTCAAACCACCGACGGTCACAGCCGCATCCGGCTGAAGCACAGTATCCAGATTGTTCTCTTCGGAATAAGATCCCGGCTCCTCCCAGTGCAACCCGGCGGTCAGCGTCAGCCGCGGTGTCGCCTGGAAGGTATCGGAGAGAAATGCGCCGTAGTTGTGCAGAAAGGCATGCCAGGTTCCGTTCGATTGGATGCCGGCGCTTGAAGGAATCCCCAGCAGAAAAGAGGCAAGGGCGTTGCCGTGCTGAACGTCTGTGGCGCTGGCGGCAGTAAAGAAAGGGCTTGCGTTGATGCCGAGTCCCTGGCTATTCCCGTAACTCTCCCAAAGCACCTGACGCCAGTTTCCGCCTGCCTTCACGGAGTGCTTGCCCAGTATCTTGGTGACACTCCCCGTCACAGCCCAGGCATTGTTGTTCCAGTACAGCCGCGACAGCTCGGCGCCAATCCCATACCCCTGGATGCCGAGCCCCGGCAGCAGACCCTCCTGTCCCTCGCTCTGTGCCTGGATACGGCCATAGTTGGGATTGATGCGAGACATATCGTAGCCGTCGCTCAGGGGATTCTGGAAGTTGTAGTTCTCCAGGTAAGACAACCGCAGATCCGCAAATGTCTTGGCATTCAACAGATGAGTCTCCCCCAGAACCGCCTCCTGGCTGAAATTGCCGGTGGGTCCTGCCCCTGTCTTGTTGCCGAACGGGTCACTGGGGGCGTTATGCGGGTTCCAGTAGGTGTAACGAGTGAACAACGTGTCCGACGCACTTGGGTTGGCATCCAGCCGAACGTTGTACTGGTCCTGGTATCCGCGAATCAGGGACGATGCAAAAAAATTCGTCGTATACGGAACCTGAAGGACACGCGACTCTTCCGGCGTCTCCAGCGCCAGGATTCTGAGTGCCGTGGGATCCAATCTGTCGGGCGGAATGTGGTTTCCGGAAAATGGCTGTCCGGTCTGGGGGTCGTAGATGATCTGCGGGTCCGACGAGAAATCTCCGCTCAACTCCGCCGCTGTCGGCACAGTGGCCGAGATGGGGCTTGCCGAGTACAGCGACTCATGCTCCCAGGAGAAAAAGAAGAAGAGCTTGTTTTTCAAGGCAGGGCCGCCAAGGTTCGCGCCAAACTGGTTTTGGTGCAGCGGTGACCTGCCAAGATTGTCGTGGTTGCTGAACCAGTCGTTGGCATCCAAAACGGTATTGCGGAAGTACTCATAGGCATTTCCGTGGAAGCTGTTGGTCCCGCTCTTGGACAGGATTTGAATCACACCCCCGCCATAGCCGCCAAACTCGGCGCTGACATTGTTGGTCGAGACCCGGAACTCCAGAACGGCATCCTGCGTGAGCACGAGAGTATTGACATTGTTTTCGGCAATATTGGAGCCTGCCCCATCAATGAAAAACAGGCTTTGCCCGCTGAAGGCGCCTCCAATCTGGTAGTTTCCATAGGCGATGGCCTGCGTTTGGCCCCCGGCCTTGAAGTTGCCGCTGCCGCCGTTGGCCATTGTGCTGCCCTGGGTGCCCCCGCCAGGCACGACTCCCGGCACGAAGTCCAGCAGGTTGTTCACATTGCGCCCGTTCAACGGCGCCTCCTGCACCTGCTGGCCCTCAATGACCCCATCCAGCGTGGCGCTGTCCGTGTGCAGATCGCCCTCAGTTCCAGTGACCGTGACGGTCTGATTCACGTCGCCTACCTGCAACATGACATCGACCCGGGTAAATCCGCCAATCTTCACATCGACGCGACTGAGCTGGAAAGACTCAAACCCATGCTCGGAAACGGTGAGCGTATAGAAGCCGGGGTTCAGGTTGACGAAGCTGTACGCGCCCACATTCCCCGTCGCCGCCACAATCGTGGAGTTGGTCCCCTCATTGCGCAGCGTAACCTGTGCCCCTGCGATTTCTGCCCCGGTCGCCTCACGCACCGTTCCAACCACGGTGCCGTAGACTGACTGCGCATGAAGGTCGCAGACGCCAGTTGCAGCCAGCAGCAAGGCGGCACAACCGAGGAGCGGCCACGCAGCAGGCAGACGCAGCAGGAGCCGTGACCGCCAGGTGCCGGCACCGAAAATCCATCTGTGCGCAAAATGTGGCCAGGTGGGCATCCTCAACTCCAGACGACTGCGATTGCTTGCCATGATCGTCGCCTGGGTCGTGAGGCCGGAGTCATACCGGAACGTGAATTGCCCGGCAATGGGTTGCCTACGCAATGCCTGCCACCGCAGCGCCTATATGGCGCTTGGCAGCAAGACCATGGCATGGGGCGACCGGGCGCATCTCCGTTGGAAATCCACTGCGACATGGTAAGAACCTGCTCTTGAACTTGCTGGGCACTGAGGATCAATTGCCTTGCAGCTTTGTAACTAAGCCTGTACACCGCAGACCAGCAATACCGTGGTGATTTCAGACACATGGCCGTCACCGTAAGACAGCCTACCATAGCAGAAGAGCAATGCGCCCGTTGTCCTTGGCCAGAGCACGGAAGCCTGGCTCCGGAGATTCGCCATGCTACGATTCTGATTGGAAAGACGGTGGGTAAACACGGATGCACAAGGCAAAATTCCAGTTGGGCGGCGTGCGAGGCAAGCTACGGACAGGAGCCTCGCGGAACTTCCGCCTGATTCCCGCACTCATGTTCTTTTGCTGCGCCTCACTCCTATCTCCCGCGCGCAGTCCGGCTCAGACACGCGACTACGCCCAGGCGGAGACCCTGATCCGAAACCACCAATGGGATGAAGGCCTGGCCCTTGTTTTGCCACTTGTAAAGCGGGAGCCCGGCAATGCCAAAGCACTGAATCTGGCTGGCCTGGCCCTGACTGGAAAAGGCGATATCCAGCAGGCGAATGCTTACTTTGAAAGGGCGCTTCTTGCCGACCCGGCGTTTGTTCCGGCGCTGAAAAATCTCGCCTTCAACGAGTACAACCAGAAGCAGCTGGATGCCTCAGAAAAACACCTGCTCGCTGCGGAAAAGGCCCTGCCCGAAGACCCCGTGATTCACCTGTATTTGGGGGAGATCGCCTACCGCGAACACATGTACCCGCGGGCCGTGGAGCACCTGACCAAAATTCGCGACTTTCTCGCCAGGAACCCCGAGGTCGCCGCCCACCTTGCAGTGAGTTATCTGCAGACTGCGCAGGAGCAGAAGGGCTTCGAGATTCTCGATACGCTTCCCCTGGCGCAGGTACAGCCCCAGTCCCAGTTTGAACTTGGTGTCGCGCTGGAGCAGCAGGGTCTTCCCGATCGTGCCATTCCCTGGCTCGCAGCCGTCCGGCAGCAGTTTCCCGATTCCTACGACATCGGCTTCGACCTTTCGCTGGCCTACATCGCCGCCAAGGATTATCAGCAGGCCATCCACACGGCACAGGATTTGATTGCCCGCAATCACGAAACCTCCGAGCTGCAAAACGTCCTCGCAGAGGCCTACGAAGGCAACAATGAGATCCAGAAGGCCGTAGATGCGCTTCGCCTCGCAATCGCCCTCGACCCAGCCGACGAGGACAACTTCCTCGACTTTGCATCCCTTTGCATGGACCAGCGCTCCTACGACGCCGGAATGACCGTCATCGAAGTCGGTCTTAAATCCCACCCAAACTCCGATCGGCTGATTTTCATGCGCGGTGTCCTGCACGCAATGAAGGACGAATACGAACTGGCCGAATCGGACTTCAGGCTCTCCGCGGAGATTGCGCCGCAAACCAACCTGGGTTTCATCGGGCTGGGCGTCACCTATCTGGAAACAGGCCACGATGCCGAGGCCATCAAGGTTCTCCGCCAGCGCCTGCACGACAAACCCAATGACCCCAGTCTGCTCTACCTGCTTGGAGAAGGGCTCCTCCGCACCGGCGTTCGCCCCGGCGACCCCACCTACGCAGAGGCACAGACGGATCTGGAAAGATCAGTGAAACTCAATCCGAACTTATG
>Ga0302157_10003206_pt1 | contig 18625 bp, 17 predicted proteins | sample I_Bog_N3_3_FD_193502 | JGI IMG/M metagenome (GOLD analysis project Ga0302157, IMG submission 193502) | Peat permafrost microbial communities from Stordalen Mire near Abisko, Sweden - I_Bog_N3_3 | ecosystem: Environmental > Terrestrial > Soil > Wetlands > Peat | place: Sweden: Abisko, Stordalen...
CAACCTGCTGTACAGCCCGCGCAACAAGATCCTGGCCACCTCGCTGCTGATCGAGGCCTTCCTCTACGAGGAGCAGACGCGCCGCGGCGTGTCGCTGCGCCACTGGGAGGAGTTCGAGGACGTGGCGGACCACTGCACCGTGTGCCACAAGTGCCTGTCGCCGTGCCCGGTGGACATCGACTTCGGCGAGGTGTCGATGAACATGCGCAACCTGCTGCGCAAGATGGGCCAGAAGACCTTCCGTCCCGGCAACGCCGCGGCGATGTTCATGCTCAACGCCACCAACCCGCAGACGATCAAGTTCGCCCGCGCGGCGATGGTGGGCGTGGGCATGAAGGTGCAGCGCGCCGCCAACGACGTGTTGAAGCTCGCCGCGCGCAAGCAGACCGCGGCGCCACCGGCCAGCGTCGGGGCCGCGACGGTGAAGGAGCAGGTGATCCACTTCATCAACAAGAAGCTCCCGGGCGGCTTGCCGAAGAAGACGGCACGCGCGCTGCTGGACATCGAGGACAAGAACTACGTCCCGATCATCCGCGACCCCAAGACGACCACGGCCGAGACCGAGGCCGTCTTCTACTTCCCGGGTTGCGGCTCCGAGCGCCTGTTCTCCCAGGTGGGCCTGGCCACGCAGGCGATGCTGTGGCACGCCGGCGTGCAGACGGTGCTGCCGCCGGGCTACCTGTGCTGCGGCTACCCGCAGCGCGGCTCGGGACAGTTCGACAAGGCCGAGGAGATGATCACCGACAACCGGGTGCTGTTCCACCGCGTGGCCAACACGCTGAACTACCTGGACATCAAGACGGTGGTGGTCAGCTGCGGCACCTGCTACGACCAGTTGCAGGGCTACAAGTTCGAGGACATCTTCCCGGGCTGCCGCATCATCGACATCCACGAGTACCTGCTCGAGAAGAACATCAGGCTCGAGTCCGGCAACGGCTACCTGTTCCACGATCCGTGCCACAGCCCGATGAAGCTGCAGGATCCGATGAAGACGGTCAAGGCGCTGGTGGGCGACGCCGTCGTCAAGAGCGCTCGCTGCTGCGGCGAATCCGGCACGCTGGGCGTGACGCGCCCCGACATCTCCACGCAGGTGCGCTTCCGCAAGGAAGAGGAGATCCGCAAGGACGAGACCGCGCTGCGCGCGATCCAGGCAGAGAAGGGCCTGGCCGCGCCGGACGCCGACCTGAAGATCCTCACCTCGTGCCCGAGCTGCCTGCAAGGCCTCTCGCGCTACGGCGAAGACCTGCAGAACGGCCTGCTCGAGGCCGACTACATCGTCGTCGAGATGGCGCGCAAGATCCTGGGCGAGAACTGGATGCCGGAGTACGTCAAGCGCGCGAACGCGGGCGGGATCGAGCGCGTGCTGGTCTGACGGCGGCGCGGCGTCAGGCCGAACTGCGCTCGATCTCCGCGAGGAAGGCGTCGCACAAGGCCTCGAAGTCGTCGGCGTTCAACGCGATGCGCTCGCCGATGTCGATCTTGAGCACGCTGTTCTCGGGTTGGTACGCGACGGCCTCGTCGCGCGAGAGCACGCCGCCGTTGTCCGTCAACGAAGCGGCGAGCAGGCGCACTTCATCGAGCGGGTTGCCTACGCTGCCTTCGACGCCGCGTGGCCGGTGCACGAAGCGCGCGTCCAGCGCGATGAGCAGGTTGTTGAAGAATGCCGGCTCGAAGGCGGCGAGCGCCGCGTCGATGCGCGCCAGGCTCATGCCCGAGGCCTTGGAGGCCGCGCCGACAAGATCGCGGTAGGCCCGGATCTGGCCGGCGATCTCGTCGCGGCAGGCTTGCATCTTGGCGTGGGGAAACATGGTGACGGCGAGCATCGAGAGTCTTTGCCGATCTGTCAGGCCAGACTCAGTCGAGCGACAGGTGCCGCTCCTTGATCAGCTGATGCCAGAACACCGTCTCCTTCTGGATGAACGCCGCCAATTGCGGGCCGTCGCTGGGCGCCACCTCGAGGCCGAAGGCCTCGAGGCGGGCCTTGACGTCCGGGGTCAGGATGGCCTTGCGCATCTCGGCGGTCAGCCGCGCGGCGATCCCGGGCGGCGTGCCCTTGGGCGCGAACAGGCCCTGCCATGCCACGGCCTCGAAATCCTTCAGCGACCCGCCGGGGCCCACCTCTGCGAGCGTGGGCACGTCGGGCAGGGCGGCGATGCGGTGCTGCGACAGCACGGCCAGCGCCTTCAGCTTGCCGCTGCGGATCTGCGCGAGGCCGGCGGCGGTGTCCACCACCATCACCGGAACCTGCCCGCTCATCACGTCCTGCATCGCCGGCGCGGTTCCGCGATAGGGCACGTGCACGATGAAACTGCCGGTGCGCTGCTTCAGCAGCTCCATCGCCAGGTGATGCGGGCTGCCGGCACCCGGCGACGCGTAGCTGTACTTGCCGGGATTGCGCTTGACCATGTCCAGGAACTGCGCCGCGCTGGTGAAGCCCGCGTTCGGGTTCACGACCAGGATCAGCGGGAAGCTGGCCATGAAGCCGATCGGCACGAAGTCGGTCGGGTTGTACGGCAGCGTCTTGTAGAGCGCGGTATGGAACACCATCGCGCCGTTGTCGCCGGTGAGCAGCGTGTAGCCGTCGCCCGGCTGCTTGGACGCCGCCTCGGTGCCGATGATGCCGGCCGCGCCGGGGCGGTTGTCGACGACGATCGTCTGGCCCATCTGCTTGCCCATCTGCGGCGCGAGCTGGCGGGCGAGGAAATCGGAGCCTCCGGCGGCCGGGTAGGCCACGATCCAGCGCAGCGCCCGATCGGGGTACGCGTCGGCACGGGCGCCCGTGCTCAGGAGGGCGGCCGAAGGGCCGAGTGCGCCCGCGGCGAGCGCGAGCAGGGAACGGCGTTGCAACGTCATCTTGGGGTGATCCGGCGGTGGGACGAAGGGGAGTCGAAGGGGCGACCGGGATGCGGCGTGCGCGTCGGCTGACACACAATACCGCATCGCGTGGCGGCTTCGCACCCGGGGCCGCCCGCACATCAAACCCGTTTTTCGCGTCGTCACCATGTCAGTCTTCCAGCCTCTCGAATCGCCGTCGTTGCGGCCGGCCTGCGAACTTTGCCGCGAGGCCGGCGGCGTGCTGGTGTTCCAGTCGGCCCGGTGGCGCGTGATCCGCGCGGAGGACGCGGCGTTTCCCGCCCTCTACCGCGTCGTCTGGCGCGCCCACGTGGCCGAGTGGAGCGATCTGTCGCTCGCCGACCAGGCCGCGATGATGGGGGCGGTGGGCGCCGTCGAACGTGTGTTGCGCGACGCGCTCGCGCCCACCAAGATCAACCTCGCCAGCCTCGGCAACGTGGTGCCGCACCTGCACTGGCACGTGATCGCCCGCTTCGACTGGGACAGCCACTTCCCCGCGCCCGTGTGGGGCGTGCCGGCGCGCGAGGTCGCGCCAGCGGCCGTCACGCGGCTGCGCGTGGGCCTGGGCGAGCTCGACGCGCGCGTGGCGCGTGCCGTTGCGGCGCTGGCGCCCGGCACCTGAAACGCGTGCGGGATTGCGCACCCTGGCAGCGAGCGTGGCGTGAGGCCGATCTCGCCTCAGCGAACTTTCTTGTGCCCACCTGCGGCGGTCGGTGCCGTCGGCAGCTTGCCCTCGCACAGCGTGAGCACCTTGACCGTGGGTGAGGCCGGATAGCCGTTGGCGATCTGGCTGGCGGGACGCGCATCGAACGCGATGCGACAGCCGTCCGGCGAGATCGCAAGCGCCTGCGACATCGCGCACGCGTCGGCTCCGACGGCCTGGCCGGGTGCTGGCCGGGCCGTGCACCAGACGCGATGGCTTTGTTCGCCCTGCACCAGGTAGAGGCCGCCGCCGTTCGCGGCTTCGCCTGGCTGGATCACCAGGTCGCCGGCGCGGGTGGCGATCATTTCGGCCGGAGCGGGCGCGCCCAGCGCGTCGAGCTGGCGCGTCAGGCCGGTGGGGATGGCGTGGCGCGTCAGGCGGCCATCGAGCGCCATCGTGACCAGCGGCACGTCGCGCGGCGGATCGAGCGCCCGGTCGTGGACGCCGGGAGAGAGCTGGTAGGCCTTGCGGAACGGCAGGTAGCGCACGTCGTGCGAGACCTCGGCGATGGCCGCCCCGAGCGTCACCGTCTTCTTCGCCGTGACCAGCGTCGGGCCGATGGGGTGGCCCGCATCGTCCAGCGTTCCCCAGACCAGCGTGCCGTGCTCCGGCTGCAGGTAGCGCACCGGCTTCTTGCTGCCGAGAAGGTCATGGATGGCCAGGTCTTCAGGCGCGGGCTTCATGCAGGCCGTCGGGTGCCATTCGGTCTTGTACTCCGCTGGCGCCGGCGTCAGCGTGCGCGAGGCCGGATTCCAGATCTCGAACTGCTGCGCGGCAGGCGCGGCGCGCGAGGCGATCGCGAAGCGCGATTCGAGGTCGCCGATCTCGAGCCCGACCAGGTTGTGGCCGGCGTTGATGCAATCGATGAAACCGCGTTGCACCAGCACGCTGCCGGTGTGCGACGGGACGTCGTAGGCCATGATCTTGCGCACCATCCACGGCGCCTTGGCGTTGGGGTCGGCGAAGGTCGTGATCGCGAGCGTGTCGTCGTCGAGCCAGGCGAAGCGGCCGGGCATCTGCACGATCACCGGCACGCCGGTCTCGAGGATCTCGATCGGGGCGTCCACGGGCGCGACGTTGGCCGCGGCGTGCGTCGCGGGCACGGAGAGTGTCAATGCCAGCAGCGGCAGGAGTCGGAACATGGGCAGGGGGTCGCAGACGGGAGTTCGAGCTGGCTGCGATTCTCACAGCTTGTTACGACCGCGCAGTCCCCCCGTATGGGGGAGCCGTGGCTCGCTACCCACCGAACGGATGTCCTTTGGCCTTCCGGCCGGGGCGGAAGGCGCGCGGACGATAAACTCGCACCATGTCGTCCCCCACGTCTCCCGACCACCGCTTTCCCGTCGCGCTCACGGTGCACCAGCAGTCGCGCGCGCTCGAGATCGAGTTCGACGACGGCCGCAGCTTCCGCATTCCGTTCGAGCTCATGCGCGTCTATTCGCCGTCGGCCGAGGTGCAGGGCCACGGGCCGGGCCAGGAGACGCTGCAGACGGGCAAGCGCGACGTGGTGATCGACGACATCGATGCGGTGGGGCACTACGCCGTCAAGCCGACGTTCTCCGACGGCCACGACACCGGCCTGTTCACCTGGGACTACCTGTACCGCCTGGGTTCGCAGCAGGACGAGTTGTTCGCCCAATACCTCGAGCGCCTGGCAGCGGCCGGCCTCGATCGCGATGCAGACATGGGCAAGCCCGCGGCGAAGTCCGATGGCGGCTCCTGCCATTCGCACTGATCCTTTTCCCAGATTTTCTCGAGACCTGCCATGACCCAGACCCACTTCGGCTACGAAACCGTCGACGAGACCGAGAAGGCCACGCGTGTGCGCGGCGTGTTCGACTCCGTCGCGAAGAAGTACGACGTGATGAACGACCTGATGTCGGTCGGCATGCACCGCGCCTGGAAGAAATACACGGTGGCGGTGGCCAACCTGAAGGCGGGCGACAAGGCGCTGGACATCGCCGGCGGCACGGGCGACCTCGCGCGGGCGTTCGCCAAGCGCGTCGGCCCCACCGGCTGCGTGGTGCACACCGACATCAACGAGGCGATGCTGCGCGTCGGCCGCGACCGCCTGATCGACGAAGGCCTGGTGCTGCCGACGACGATCTGCGACGCCGAGAAGCTGCCGTTTCCCGGCGGCCAGTTCGACCTTGTCAGCGTGGCCTTCGGCTTGCGCAACATGACGCACAAGGACCTGGCGCTGGCCGAGATGAACCGCGTGCTGCGCCCGGGCGGCCGGCTGCTGGTGCTCGAGTTCTCGAAGATCGCCGCGCCGCTGCAAAAGGCCTACGACTGGTATTCGTTCAACGTGCTGCCCAAGGTGGGCCAGCTGGTGGCCGGCGACGCCGAGAGCTACCGCTACCTGGCCGAGTCGATCCGCATGCACCCCGACCAGGCGACGCTGAAGGCGATGATGAAGACGGCCGGCTTCGGCCACGTCGACGTGCACAACATGGCCGGCGGGGCGGTTGCGCTGCACGTCGGCATCAAGTGCTGATCCGATGGCCACGATTCTCCTGACCGGTGCGACCGGCTACATCGCCTCCCACACCTGGCTCGAGCTGCTGGCCGCCGGCTACGACGTCGTCGGCCTGGACGACTTCTCCAACAGCTCGCCCGAGGTGCTCAATCGCCTGGAACAGCTGTCGGGCCGCGCGCCCGTGTTCGAGCGCGCCAGCGTCTGCGACGCCGACGCGATGCACGCCGTGTTCGAACGCCATCGCATAGATGCCGTCGTCCATTTCGCCGCGTTCAAGGCGGTGGGCGAGTCGACGCAGCAGCCCTTGCGCTACTACGCCAACAACATCGGCGGCCTGTTGACCCTGTGCACCGCGATGCGCGCCCACGACCTCAACCGCATCGTGTTCAGCTCCAGCGCCACCGTGTACGGCAAGCCCGACGTGCTGCCGATCCGCGAGGATTCGGCCACCGGTGCCACGAACCCGTACGGCGAGACCAAGCTGATCGGCGAGAAGATCCTGCTCGACATGGCCGCCGCCGAGGCCGGCTGGCAGTCGGGCATCCTGCGCTACTTCAACCCGGTGGGCGCGCACGAGAGCGGGCGCATCGGCGAGGATCCGCGCGGCGTGCCCAACAACCTGATGCCTTATGTCGCCCAAGTGGCCGTCGGCCGGCGCGCGCGCCTGAGCGTGTTCGGCAACGACTACGACACGCCCGACGGCACCGGCGTGCGCGACTACATCCACGTGGTGGACCTGGCCCAGGGCCACGTCGCCGCGTTGAACCGGCTGCTGTCCACGCCGGGCTCGCTGCTGGTCAACCTCGGCACCGGTCGTGGCTACAGCGTGCTGGAGCTGATCGCCGCCTACGAGAACGCGAGCGGCAAGCCCGTGCCCTACGACATCGTCGGCCGCCGCCCGGGCGACATCGACAGTTGCTACGCCGACCCGGCCCTGGCGCTCGCCGAGCTCGGCTGGAAGGCCTCGCGCGACATCGATGCGATGTGCGCCGACAGCTGGCGCTGGCAGGCCATGAATCCGAACGGGTTCGACGCGGCGGCCTGATGGTCGTACGGGCCGAAGTGGCCGCGGCGTCGCCTGTGCGCCGCGTCGTCGCCGCATTCGACTTCGACGGCACCGTCACCGATCGCGACACGCTCGTCCCCTTCCTCGTGCTGGCCTTCGGCCGCAAGCGCGTCGCAGCGACCTTCGCCGCGCTCGCGTTCACGGGCCTCGGCTATCTGCTGCGCCTGGTCAGGATCGACGCGTTCAAGCAGCGCGTGCTGCGGCGCCTCGTCGCGGGCGTGCCCGCGGAGCGCCTGCGCGCGCTGGGTCCCGCGCACGCGCGCGCCACCGCGCGGTGGATGCGACCCGCAGCGCTGCGGCGCATCGCCTGGCACCGCGCGCAAGGGCATGAACTCGTGCTCGTGAGTTCGACGCTGGACCTGTACCTTGCCCATGTCGGTGCGGCGCTCGGCTTCGACCAGGTGCTGTGCACGCGGCTGGAAGTGGAGCAGGACGCCGCGGGCATCGAACGCTTCACCGGCCGGCTGGAGGGCAGCGACTGCACGGGCGACGAGAAGTTGCGCCGGCTGAGGGCGTGGCTGGGAGGCACGGCCGCCGTCGAACTGCACGCCTACGGCGACAGCTCGGGCGACCGCGAATTGCTGGCCGCCGCCGATCACGCCCATTGCCGGCCCTTTCGTCGACCGGAAACGCGTCCCTTGTCACGCTGAAACGCGCGCTCGCCACCTACAATCGCCCCATGGACTTGCCTTTCCAGGATCTCTGGCTTCCCGCCGTGCGCAACCGCATGGTGCTGTTCGCCAACCACGTGCTGACGGGTTGCCCGCCGGCGGTCGAGCGCCTGCGCGCGCATGCGGGCAAGGCCGTCCGCGTCGACGTGAGCGGCTGGCCGGGCCTGATCCCCGTGCCGCCGCCGCTGACGCTGCGCATCACGCCGGCCGGCCTGTTCGAGGGCGTCGAGACGGCGGAAGAGGCCGGCGTCACGCCCGACCTGAACGTTCGCATCGACGCTTCGGCGCCCACCAAGGTGGCCGAGAGCGTGTTCAAGGGCGGCCTGCCGCCGATGTCCATCGATGGCGACGGCGCGCTGGCGGCCGACGTCAACTGGATCGCGCAGAACGTGCGCTGGGATCCGGCGGCGGATGCCGAGCGCTTCTTCGGGCCGACCGTGGCCGAGGGCGTCAGCCGCGCCAACGCCCAGTTCGCCCAGGCCGCGGAAGTGGCCAAGAAGGCGATGGGGCAGATGTTCGACATGCTGCAAGCGCGCAAGAAGAACTGACCCTGCAGTGCAACGACGCATGCCGGCCTTCGGCGAATGCCGCGTGAGCGGCCTCCTCCGATGAAACACTTCAGCCGCCTCCTCTTCATCACGTTCACGCTGCTGCGCTTCGGCGTCGACGAGATCGCGCTCGGGCGCGTGCGCCAGCCGTGGCTGCGTGCGGTCGCGCGCGTGATGGCCATCGGCCGCAGCTACGACGAGCCGCGCGGCGCGCGGCTGCGCCAGGCGCTGGAGCGGCTGGGGCCGATCTTCATCAAGTTCGGCCAGGTGCTGTCCACCCGCCGCGACCTGCTGCCGGCCGACATCGCCGACGAGCTCGCCCACCTGCAGGACCGCGTGCCGCCGTTCGACGGCCTGGCCGCGCGCTCGCTGGTCGAGGTGGGGCTGCTCGGGGAGCTCGGCAAGAAATTCGACGACGTGTTCGAGACCTTCGACAACACGCCGATCGCCAGCGCCTCGATCGCCCAGGTGCACTTCGCCACCGTCAAGGGCGGCCGCGAGGTGGCCGTGAAGGTGTTGCGACCGAACGTGCTCAAGGCCATCGAGAGCGACCTGGCCATCCTGCACACCGTGGCGCGCTGGGTCGAGCGCATCAGCGTCGACGGCAAGCGGCTGCGTCCGCGCGACGTCGTCGCCGAGTTCGACGTCTACCTGCACGACGAGCTGGACCTGATCCGCGAGGCCGCCAACGCCGCGCAACTGCGCCGCAACATGGCCAGCCTGGACCTGATCCTGGTGCCCGAGATGCTGTGGGACTACTGCACCTCGCGCGTGATGGTGATGGAGCGCATGAACGGCGTGCCCATCAGCCAGGTGGATCGGCTGCGCCAGGCCGGCGTCGACATCCCGAAGCTGGCGCGCGACGGCGTCACCATCTTCTTCACGCAGGTGTTTCGCGACGGCTTCTTCCACGCGGACATGCACCCGGGCAACATCCAGGTGAGCATCGCGCCGGAGAGCTTCGGCCGCTACATCGCGCTCGATTTCGGCATCATCGGCACGCTTACCGAGTCCGACAAGGACTACCTGGCGCAGAACTTCATCGCCTTCTTCCGCCGCGACTACAAGCGCGTGGCCGAGCTGCACATCGAGAGCGGCTGGGTACCGCCCGACACGCGCCTGGAGGCGCTGGAGAGCGCGGTGCGCGCCGTCTGCGAGCCGCATTTCGACCGGCCGCTGAAGGACATCTCGCTGGGCCAGGTGCTGCTGCGGCTGTTCCAGACCTCGCGCCGCTTCAACGTGGAGATCCAGCCCCAGCTCGTGCTGCTGCAGAAGACGCTGCTCAACGTCGAGGGCCTCGGTCGCCAGCTCGACCCGGAGCTGGACCTGTGGAGCACGGCGCAGCCCTTCCTCGAACGCTGGATGAACCAGCAGATCGGCTGGCGCGGGTTCGTCGATCGCCTGAAGGACGAGGCGCCGCGCTACGCGCACTACCTGCCGGCGTTGCCGCGGCTCGTGCACCAGGCGCTGTCGCTCGCCGCGCGCAAGGTGGACGGCGACGACGCGCCGGCCTCGTCCGCACTGGTGGCCGAGCTCTTGAAGGAGCAGCGGCGCACCAACCGATTGCTGCAGGCGCTGCTATGGGTGGCGGTCGGCTTCGTCGTCGGGCTGGGCGCCGTCAGGTTGTTCGTCCAGTTCTACTGACGAGCACCAGGGCGCCATCCGGGTTGATTCGTCACGAAAAGTCCTCATATTCATGGCTCGCAGCCCTGGCATGCGGGGTTTCCGACCCTCGCCGGCCCGGGCATCTATAATTTCCTGTTTCGAATCAAGGCCTAGCCATGCCGATCTACGCGTATCGCTGCGCAGCGTGCGGCCATTCGCGCGACGTGCTGCAGAAGATGTCCGACCCGGTGCTGTCCGTCTGCCCCGTCTGCGGCGCCGACCAGTTCCAGAAGCAGGTGACTGCCGCCGGGTTCCAGCTCAAGGGCTCCGGCTGGTACGCCACCGACTTCAAGGGGGGCGCAGCGCCGGCGCCTGCCGTGGCCCCGGCCACCGGCGATGCCGGCGGCTCCGCCACGCCAGCCGCGGCTCCCGCGCCTGCACCCGCACCCGCGCCGTCCTCCGACAGCGGTGGCGCCAGCGCATCGACGGCGTCCGCCGGCTCGCACGGCGGCGGCAGTTGCGCCTGCCACTGACCTTTTTCGCCCATATGCACGCCATCACGGCCGCGGCCCTCCGCGGTGGGAGCCCTTCTTGAGAAAGTACCTGTTCGCCGGCCTGCTGGTGTGGCTGCCGCTCGCGATCACGGTGGGCGTGCTGATGTGGGCCGTCGGCCTGATGGACGGCCTGTTCCACGGCATTCTCGGCGGCATGCAGCACGTGCTGCCCACCAGTGCCGAGAATTTCATCGCGCTGCTGGTCGGCGTGCCGGGCCTGGGCGTGGTGCTGCTGGTGCTGCTGCTCATCATCACCGGCATGCTGGTCACCAACATGGTGGGCGCATGGTGGCTGGTGCAGTGGAACAGGCTGCTGTCGCACATCCCCATCGTCAAGTCGATCTACGTCTCGGTCAAGCAGGTCTCCGACACGCTGTTCTCCACCAACGGCAACGCGTTCCGCGAAGCGGTGCTGGTGCAGTACCCGCGCGAAGGCAGCTGGACGATCGCCTTCGTCACCGGCAGGCCGTCGGGCGAGGTGGCCGCGGCGCTGCCCGGCGAGCACGTGAGCCTGTACGTGCCGACCACCCCGAATCCGACGTCCGGCTTCTTCCTGATGGTGCCGCGCGCGGCCTGCCTGCCGCTGCGCATGAGCGTGGACGAGGCGCTGAAATACATCATCTCCATGGGCGTCGTCTCGCCCCCGGCAGGGATCCGCGTCCCGCCGGTGGGGGCCGACCCCAATCGGGTGGGCTGAACGCCCCGAGGTCATCGGCGTTCAGTCCTGAGGGTGATCCCCCGCCTCCGGCCTGCCACCAGTCTCTTTCCTGAATTGCCAAGCCGCGCTGCCCCGAGGGGCGCGCCGTGCTTGCCGAACAAACCGTCCAAAACGGAGTACTGCCATGAGAACCACCTACTGCGGCCTGGTCAGCGAGAAGCTGACCGGCCAGACCGTGACCCTGATGGGCTGGGCGCACCGCCGCCGCGATCACGGCAAGCTGATCTTCATCGACCTGCGCGATCGCGAAGGCATCGTCCAGATCGTCTGCGACCAGGATCTCGCCGAGAGCTTCAAGGTTGCCGAGAGCGTTCGCAACGAGTTCTGCCTGAAGGTCGTCGGTGTCGTGCGCGCGCGCACGCCCGATGCCGTCAACCCCAACATGGCGAGCGGCACCATCGAGGTGTTCTGCAGCGAGCTCGAAGTCCTGAACCCGAGCGTCACGCCCCCGTTCCAGCTCGACGACGAGAACCTGTCGGAAACCACGCGCCTCACGCACCGCGTGCTGGACCTGCGCCGCCCGCAGATGCAGAAGAACCTGATGCTGCGCTACCGCGTCGCGATGGAAGTGCGCCAGTTCCTCGACAAGAACGGCTTCGTCGACATCGAGACGCCGATGCTCACCAAGAGCACGCCGGAAGGCGCGCGCGACTACCTCGTGCCCAGCCGCGTGCACGACGGCCACTTCTTCGCGCTGCCGCAGTCGCCGCAACTGTTCAAGCAGTTGCTGATGGTGGCCGGCTTCGACCGCTACTACCAGATCACCAAGTGCTTCCGCGACGAAGACCTGCGCGCCGACCGCCAGCCCGAGTTCACGCAGATCGACATCGAGACCTCGTTCATGAACGAGGAAGAGATCCGCGACATGTTCGAAGGCATGATCCGCGCCGTGTTCCAGAGCGCGATCAACGTCGACCTGGGCAAGTACCCGGTGATGACCTACGGCGACGCGATGCGCCTGTACGGCTCGGACAAGCCCGACCTGCGCATCGCGATGGAGTTCACCGAGCTCACCGACGTGATGGGCGACGTCGACTTCAAGGTGTTCTCGTCGGCCGCCACGATGCCGGGCGGCCGCGTGGTCGCACTGCGCGTGCCCGGCGGCGCCGAGATCAGCCGCGGCGAGATCGATGCGTACACCGACGTCGTCAAGATCTACGGCGCCAAGGGCCTGGCGTGGATCAAGGTCAACGACGTGACCAAGGGCCGCGAAGGCCTGCAGTCGCCCATCGTCAAGAACCTGCACGACGCCGCCCTCGCCGAGGTGCTCAAGCGCACCGGCGCGGTCAACGGGGACCTGCTGTTCTTCGGCGCCGACAAGGCCAAGATCGTCAACGACTCGATGGGCGCGCTGCGCCTGAAGGTGGGCCACTCCGACTTCGGCAAGGCCAAGGGCCTGTTCGAGGACAAGTGGGCGCCGCTGTGGGTGGTCGACTTCCCGATGTTCGAGCGCGACGACGACGAAGGCCGCTGGAACGCCGTGCACCATCCGTTCACGGCGCCGAAGGACGGCCACGAGGACCTGATGGACACCGATCCGGGCGCCTGCATCGCCAAGGCCTACGACATGGTGCTCAACGGCTGGGAACTGGGCGGCGGCTCGGTGCGTATTCACCGCGCCGAGGTGCAGAGCAAGGTGTTCTCCGCGCTCAACATCGGTCCCGACGAAGCCAGGATCAAGTTCGGCTTCCTGCTCGACGCGCTGCAGTACGGCGCCCCGCCGCACGGCGGCCTCGCCTTCGGCCTCGACCGCATCGTCACGATGATGACCGGCGCCGAATCGATCCGCGACGTGATCGCCTTCCCGAAGACCCAACGTGCGCAGGATCTGCTCACGGGCGCGCCCAGCGCGGTCGACGAGAAGCAGCTGCGCGAATTGCACATCCGCCTGCGCAGCCCGGCGGTGACGACGCCGGCGGCTTGAGCCTGCACCGGCGCTGATCGGCCCCGCGCCGGTTCAAGGCCCGCACGGATCGCTTTGGCGAGACGTGCGGGCTTTTTCGTTTTGCTGCCACGCACGCGATCGGGTGGCCCTGCGCGTGCCTGGCCGGCGTCCTGCAGACGCGCTCAGCGCACCACCTGATCGATCACGAACCGCACATTGTTCGCCCACGGCGCCACCACCGCCGACGTTCCGGCCAGGTCGCCCGGCTTCGCCCGCCCGCTGCCGCTCTTGGAGATCCGCGCCGTCACCACGACCTTCTCGGCATGCATGAAGCGCTCCGGCGAGCCGATCATCTCCTTCGTGCCGATGTCGAAATCGAACGGCAGGTTGCTCACTTCCACGCGGATCTGCGCCAGCGGCAGCCCGGTGGGATCGTCGGGCAGGCGCACGGTGACGAAGAGGGCGTCGTCGGATGCGACCCGGCCTTCGAACTTCGGGTCGAGCTCGATGTGGCCGGACAGCAGCGGGGCAATCGCTTCGGCCGCGGCGCTGGTGCTGGTCGTGCCTGAAGACGCGGCGGTGGCGGCCGAACCGGAGACTGAAGCCGACATCGACCCGGAGGCGACCGACGACGCGGGTGCGAAGCGTCCGAACTGGTCCGGCGCCAACGACTCGCCGTTGCGGATCCGCTCCATCCGCTCGCGCCGCAACTGCGCGTCCTGCGCCGCCGCGATCTTTCCCTGCGCCAGCATTTCCTCGCTGCGCGCGCGCAGGCCCGCGTGGCCGGAGATCAGGTAGGCCGTGAAGCCGCCCACCAGCACGAGCATCGCCGCCGCACCCCACAGGCGCACGCGCCAGGGCAGCGGCGGGGCGGGGATGTCGGGCACCAGCAGTTCCATCAGGCGCTTCATCAGCGCGGCGCGCTGGGTGTCGGCCTCCTCGGCGCGCAGCAGGCCCTTGCTCTGGTAGTCGTCGATCTGGCGCAGTTGGGCCTGGATGGTTTCGGCTTGAGGATTCATGAGATGGCGAACAGGGGAATCGCGCATTTTCGCAGGTCGCCGACGCACGAGCCGGATGTCGGCGTTCGCGAGGCAATTGTGACAACGCGGCGGCGGGTTGTTGCGGCGCTGAGTAGAATGGAATGAGAATGAATCTCATCCGCAGTAACATTTAGTTCGGGATTTCCATGCATCACGCCACATTCCGCCGCAGCGCATTGTCCGCCGCCGCCGTCCTGCTGGCCGCCGGCCAGGCCCATGCCCAGGGCGCTGCCGCGCCGGCCACCGCCGCCAGCGACATCCCGGTTCAGGAGGTCGTCATCCATGCCAGCGCCGACGCATCGGCTGGCGGGTTGAAGGCGCCTTACGCGGGGGGGGCAGGTGGCGCGCGGCGGGCGCGTCGGCCTGCTGGGCAGCCAGGACGTGATGGACACGCCGTTCAACATCACCAACTACACGTCCAAGCTGATCCAGGACCAGCAGTCCGCCAGCCTGGCCGACGTGCTGCAGAACGACCCGGCCGTGCGCGTGACGCGCGGCTTCGGCAACTTCCAGCAGGCCTACATGGTGCGCGGCCTGGTGGTCTACTCCGACGACATCTCCTACAACGGCCTGTACGGCCTGCTGCCGCGCCAGTACCTGGCGGCCGAACTGGTCGAGCGGGTGGAGGTGCTGCGCGGCGCCAGCGCGTTCCTCAACGGCGCGGCGCCGGGCGGCAGCGGCCTGGGCGGTGCGATCAACGTCAGTCCGAAGCGCGCGGCCAACGCGCCGCAGACGGAGATCACCGTCGGCGTCGAGGACGGCACGACCACCCAGGCCATCGACGTAGGCCGGCGCTTCGGCGAGCAAAAGAGCCTGGGCCTGCGCGCGAACGTCGTCCACAGCGAAGGCAGCACGGCCGTCGATGGGGAGAAGGGCAAGCTCGACGCGTCGCTGCTGGGCGCCGACTACCGCCTCGGCCATCTGCGCCTGTCGGCCGACATCGGCACGCAGGACAACCTGATGAAGGCCGCCACGCCCAACATCAACATCTCCGGCCCGATCCCGAACGCACCGGACGCCTCGAAGCAGATCGCCCAGCCCTGGACGTACTCGCATGAGCGCGACACCTTCGGCACGCTGCGCGCCGAATACGACCTGCTGCCCGACCTGACGGCCTGGGCCGCGGGTGGCTTCCGCGAAGGCCACGAAGACAACCAGCTCAGCACCGTGACGATCAACGGCGACACCGGCGCGCAGAGCCTGTACGGCTCGGCCAACACCCGCAAGGACTCGATCAAGACCGGCGAACTCGGCCTGCGCGGCACCTTCGCTACAGGCCCCGTCGAGCACACGATCGTGGGCTCGTACGGCGCCTACCAGTCGGTCTCGAAGAACGCCTTCGCGTTCTCCAACTTCGGCGGCGTGCCGGCGGACACGCTGAACGACACGACGTTCATCGCGATCCCGGACGAGAGCTACTACACCGGCGGCAGCCGGCTCGACGCGCCGCTGACCACGCTGCGCGTGGTCACCTCCAGCGAAGCATTGGCCGACACGATGAAGCTGTTGGGCGACAGCGTGCTGCTGACCGTGGGCGCGCGCCGCCAGCAGATCGAGAGCACGTCGTTCGACTACGGCACCGGCGCCGTGACCACGCCCGCCAGCAAGGACGCCCGCGTGACGCCGGTGGCCGGTATCGTGTTCAAGGCCGACAAGCAGGTGTCGCTGTACGCCACGTACATCGAAGGGCTGGTCGCCGGCGACGTCGCGCCGCTGACCTACTTCGACAGCGCCTTCGTCTCTCACCCGGTGAGCAACGCGGGCGAGGCGTTCAAGCCCTACCAGACCAGGCAGGGCGAGATCGGCGTCAAGGTGGACACCGGCCGCTATGGCGGCACCGTGAGCGTGTTCCAGTCGCGCAAGCCCACCTACGCGCTCGTGGGCGACACGTTCGAGCAAGCCAGCACGCAGCGCAATCGCGGCGCCGAGCTGTCGGTGTACGGCGAGGCGATGCCGGGCCTGCGCGTGCTGGGCGGCGCGAGCTTCCTGGACACCGACCTGGCCGGCAAGGACGCCATCGGCTCGCCGAAGTCGCAGTTCAACCTGGGCTTCGACTTCGACGTGCCCGGCGTGTCGGGCCTGGCGCTCGACGTGCGCGGTGTGCACACGGCCCGGCAGTTCGCCGATGCGGCCAACACGCAGGTCGTGCCGTCGTGGTCGCGCCTGGACATCGGCGGGCGCTACGCCTTCGACGTGTCCGCGCACGAGGTCACGCTGCGCGCCGGCGTCAACAACGTCGCCAATCGCAACTACTGGGCCTCGTCCGGCGGCTACCCGGGCCAGGGCTACCTGACGGTGGGCGCGCCGCGCACGTTCACGTTCTCGGGCACCTTCGCGTACTGATGTTCCCGACAAAGGGCAAGGTATGACTCCGCGCACGCTGCGTGCCTGGTCCTGGCTGCACAAGTGGAGCAGCCTGGTCAGCACCGTGTTCCTGCTCGTGCTGTGCCTGACTGGCCTGCCGCTGATCTTCCATCACCAGATCGGGCAGTGGCTGGGCACCGAAGTGGTATCGCCGAAGATGCGCGCCGACGCGCCGCGCGTCACGCTCGACCAGGTGATGGCGGTGGCCCACGATCGCTTCCCGTCCAAGGTGGGCATGTACGTGTCGCAGGAGCCCGACGACGACACCGTCTGGTTCGTGACGATGGGCGATTCGCCCACCGCCGCCACCGGCCTGAAGCAGGTGGCCGTGGACGCGCGCACGGGCCAGCCGCTGGGCGAGCCCAAGCTCGACCGCGGGCTGATGGTCGTGATCCACGCGATCCACGTCGAGCTGTTCGCGGGCCAGGCCGGCAAGCTGTTCCTGGGTTTGATGGGGTTGCTGATGCTGGCGGCCATCGTCTCGGGCGTCGTGCTGTACGCGCCGTTCATGCGCAAGCTGCGCTTCGGCGAGGTGCGGCGCGACCGCTCCACGCGGGTGAAGTGGCTGGACCTGCACAACCTGCTGGGCATCGTCACGCTCACGTGGGCGATCGTCGTGGGCGCCACGGGCATCATCAACACCTGGGCCGACCTCGTGATCACGCACTGGCGCAACGACCAGATGGCGCAGATGCTGGCGAGCTACCGCGGGCTGCCGCCGGTGACGCATCCGGGTTCGCTGGAGAAGGCGGTCGCGTCGGCGCGGGCGCGCGAGCCCGCGATGAAGATCGGCTTCATCGCGTTCCCGGGCACGGCGTTCAGCAGCCAGCACCACTACGGCGTGTTCATGCGCGGGCGCGCGGCCCTGACCGAACGCCTGGTCAAGCCGGTGCTGGTGGACGCGATCACCGGCCAGGTGACGGCCAGCCGCGCGCCGCCCTGGTACGTCGACGCGCTGCTGCTGTCGCAGCCGCTGCACTTCGGCGACTATGGCGGCGTGCCGATGCAGTGGCTGTGGGCAATGCTGGACGTCTTGACCCTCATCGTCCTGGGCAGCGGGCTGTACCTCTGGATCGGCAAGCGTTCGACAAACCGCAAGAGCCGGCAGAAAACCGCCTCCGGGTCGCTGGCGCGATCCTGCGAGCAAGAGGTATTGCCATGAGGCCCGCGTTGTCCTGGGCCTCTGCATTCGGCCGGCTGGCGCCCTTCCTGGCGCTCTGGGCTTGGCCGGCCGTCTTTGCCGTGGCCACGGTCGTCGGCCTGGTCGGCGCGCTGGTCGGCAACGGCCGCTGGGATTGGCTCGGCTGGATCGGTCTCGGCATGCCGACCGGCGCGGCGCTCTGGTTCGGGCTGCGAGGCCGCTGACGAGGGGCGAGAGGCGAGGGCCGACGCCGCCGGGCCGCCGAACCGCAGCATCAGCCACGGAAGGCATCGCCTGGGCAGCCCGACAGCAATCGCGCCTCCATACCTCACGACGTACCCTGATCCGGGTATGCAGCGCTGACGCTTCCCCCATTGACGTGCATGGCATGCGAGCCGAACACTTCCGTTTCCCCACCCTCCATGGAGATTCGTGATGAGCTTCGATTACAGCAAACAGTGCGTCGTCCGCGCGGCATTCGTCGTGGGCGCCTTCGGCGTCGTGACGATGTCGCCTGCTTTCGCGCAGACCGCCGCCCCCGAGGTCGCCACCGTCGGCGCCGAAGCCCTGATGCAGGAGAACTGGCGCGAGACGATCGCCCGCACGGGCGTGCCGCACGAAGGCTGCTTCGAGGCCGAATATCCGAACGCCGTCTGGGTCGAGGCGACTTGCACCGTCGCGCCGGACAAGGTCTACGTGCCGCGCGGCAAGAGCGGCCCACAGACCGTGGGCAACGGCGTGGACTTTGCGGCCACCGTCACCAACCTGATGTCCGCGACGGTGGGCAGCTTCCCGACAGTGACCGGCGTCACCAGCGAGAAGGACGGCAGCGCCAACGTCTATTCGATCCAGCTCAACTCCAACTTCATGTCGACGGCCGCGTGCAACGGCCATTCGGGCTGCCTGTCGTGGGAGCAGTTCGTGTACTCGTCGGGGGAGCAATCGGCCTTCATGCAGTACTGGCTGATCGACTACGGCAACACCTGCCCCAGCGGCTG
>Ga0302157_10003207_pt1 | contig 18622 bp, 14 predicted proteins | sample I_Bog_N3_3_FD_193502 | JGI IMG/M metagenome (GOLD analysis project Ga0302157, IMG submission 193502) | Peat permafrost microbial communities from Stordalen Mire near Abisko, Sweden - I_Bog_N3_3 | ecosystem: Environmental > Terrestrial > Soil > Wetlands > Peat | place: Sweden: Abisko, Stordalen...
CCACGCGGTGTTGCGCGATGGCGGGCATTACGTGCTGATCGATGAAACCGGCCACGAACTCGAAGCCGTGCCTCCCTCGCGCGCCAAGGGCATGCTGGTGCTGGCGGGCAAAGGGGTCGAAGGCGAAGTCGGTGCGCTGGAAAAGCTGCTCGATGCCGCGCCCGCGCTCAAGACCCAGGTGTCAGAGGCGGAATGGGTGGGCAACCGCCGCTGGAACCTGACCTTCCGCACCGGGCAAGTGCTGGCCCTGCCCGAAGGCGATGACGAGGGCGCCGCCGCCTTGCTCAGCTTTGCCCGCATGGACGGGGTCGACCGGCTGCTTGGCGGCAAAGTTGCCGCGTTCGACATGCGCGTGCCCGATCGCATCTATCTGCGCGTGCCCGGCCATGCCGAAGCGGTCGCCTCCGAAGCCAAGGCCGCCGCCGTGGCCAAGGCCGCCAAGGCGGCGGGTGCCGACGGTCCGGCCAAATCGACCGGCCATGCCGAGGCTGGCGCAAAGACGGCGCACAACTGACCCGATGGCCATTCCGCGTATCACCAAAGTCTTTGCGGCCGTGAACATCGGTTCGTTCCGCACCTCGGCGATGATCGCCGGGTTGGCGGAAACCGGCGATCTGGTCGTGCTCGGGTCGGGCTATCGCGCTTCGGCGGGGATCAAGCGCGGCTATGTCATCGACATGGTTGCCGCCACCCATTGCGTGCGCGATGCGATCGAGCGCGCCGAAAAGGCCGCCAGTGCCAGCGTGCAATCGGTGTGGATCGGTTGCGCGGGCGCGGGCCTGGCCAGCACCACCGCGCGGGTCGAAATCGAGATCGGCGGGCGGCGGATCGAACAGGACGATATCGAACACCTGCTGATCGCCGGGCGCGAAGTGATCCAGCCCGACGGGCGCCAGGTGCTCCATGCCCAGCCCGCGCACTATACGCTCGACGGCGCGCATGGCGTGCCCAATCCCAAGGGGCTGCATGCCGAACGGCTGGCGGTCGATATCCATGTCATGCTGGCCGATGGCGCACCGATCCGCAATCTGAAGGAAACGGTCGAAAACGCGCATCTGAAAGTCGACGCGGTGGTCGGATCGCCGGTCGCGGCGGGGCTCGCCTGCCTGACCCCTGAAGAACGCGAGATCGGCGTCGCACTGGTCGAATTCGGCGCGGAAGTGACCACTGTGTCGGTCTATGTTTCGGGCATGCTGCTGGGCATGCAGGTGATCCCATTTGGATCGGGCGACATCACCGATGCCATCGCTTCGGCCTTCGGCATTCGCCGCTATCACGCCGAACGGCTGAAATGCATGTCGGGCTCGGCGATTGCCAGCCCGGCCGACCATCGCGAGATGATCCCGGTCAACGCGCCGGGCGATCCCGAAGGGGCGGGGCCGGTGGCGCGCCATGCCGATGACAAGAACCGCATTCCGCGCGCAGAGCTGATTTCGGTGATCACCCAGCAACTGGGCTATTTCACCGAAGAAGTGGCCAAGGCGCTCAAGGCGATGGGGTTTACCGGGCAACGCGGACAACAAGTCGTGCTGACCGGCGGCGGGGCGCAAATGCCGGGGCTGGCCGATTTTGCGCAAGGCGCGCTGGGCCGCCCGGTGCGCATCGGTTCACCGCCAACGATGCTGGGCCTGCCGCCTGGCAATGCCACGCCCAGTTCGTCGACGCTGGTCGGCCTGCTGCTCTATGCGGCGGCCGAGCCGGTCGATATCCGTGCGATCGGCCCCAAGTGGAAACCCGAGGGCGAATATCGCGGTTTTGCGCTGGTGGCGCGAATCTGGCGTGCCTTGCGAGAATATTTTTGACTGAAAATGCGCTATCATCCGCCGACAGGCGCGCCGATGGCGGGGGCAGGGCCCGAAATCGACACGGTTTGGCCACAAACAGGCACTGCAACTGTGGAAAAGCCGTGTTTGACCCTGATTCGACGAATCGATCCGTGCCAAAGCTGTCATACGTGACTAGTGGAATTTTGCAGGGCGTTACCCTGAACCGTACCGGGAGACCGACATGAGCATCAACATCGGACCGCCGTCGATCGATGAGCTGCGGCCCCGCATCACGGTGATCGGGGTTGGCGGCGCGGGTGGCAACGCCATTGCCAACATGATCGGCGCGGGGATCGAAGGCGTCGATTTCGTGGTGGTCAACACCGACGCCCAGGCGCTTAACAATTCGATTGCCGATACGCGCATCCAGCTCGGGCCCGCCATCACCCAGGGGCTGGGCGCAGGCGCGCGCCCCGAAGTGGGGCGTGCCGCCGCCGAGGAAACCCTGGCCGAACTCGAACGCGCGCTCGAAGGCGTGCATATGGTGTTCATCGCCGCCGGGATGGGCGGCGGCACCGGCACTGGCGCGGCCCCGGTGATTGCCGAAGCGGCGCGCCGCAAGGGCGTGCTGACGGTGGGCGTGGTGACCAAGCCGTTTCTGTTCGAGGGTGCGCGTCGCATGCGCGCCGCCGAATCCGGCATTACCGAGCTGCAAAAGCATGTCGACACGCTGATCGTCATTCCCAACCAGAACCTGTTTCTGGTGGCCAAGGCCGAAACCACCTTCAAGGAAGCGTTCGGGCTGGCCGACGAAGTGCTGCAACAGGGCGTGCGGTCGATCACCGATCTGATGGTGATGCCAGGCCTGATCAATCTCGACTTTGCCGACGTGCGTTCGGTGATGGGCGAAATGGGCAAGGCGATGATGGGCACCGGCGAAGGCGAAGGCCCCAACCGCGCGCTCGAAGCCGCCGAACGCGCGATTGCCAACCCCTTGCTCGATGGCGTGTCGATGCAGGGCGCCAAGGGCGTGATCATCTCGATCATCGGCGGCGACGACATGAAGCTGCTCGAAGTCGACGAAGCGGCCAACCACATTCGCGAACTGGTCGATCCCAACGCCAACATCATCTGGGGTTCGGCGTTCAACCCCGATCTCGATGGCAAGATCCGCGTTTCGGTGGTCGCCACCGGCATCGAACAGACCAACGAACAGGCGGAAATCGCCTCTCGCCCGGCCACGATCGGCGGCTCGCGCGGCCCGGCTTTCCCCGGTGGCGGGCAGACCGCGCCGGTCGGGATCGCCCCGCGCGCGCCGCAGGCCCCGGCCGCTACGCCCGAACCACCAGCAGCCCAGCCCGCGCCGCCGCGCTTTGAAACCGCGCCGGTGGCCGAGCCCGAGCCCGAACCGGTGGTCAGCTACGCCCCGCCAGTGCCCGAGGAAGAGCCGCTCGACCTGACGCTCGATCTCAGCGAAGTTCCGCAGCAGCAGCATGCGGGCCTGCCCCGGTTTGGCCGTGCGATCGATCCGACACCCGAAGCGCCCGCACCGGCCCGCCCGGCGGCCGGCAATTCGACGCTGTTCGAACGCATGGCGAACTTGTCGCGCGGCGCGCGTCCGGCCGAGGATGAAGCCGCCGACGAAGACGGCAAGGCGCTCAATATTCCGCGTTTTCTCGGGCGACAGAACAATCAGTAAGGTCCAGGCGGGGGGCTTTGATGCCCTTCGCTGCGGTTCATCCGGCTGGCGCCATCATCCATCGCATGATGGCGCCACTATGGTTCTTTCTCGTTAGGGAAGCGGACAATGATTCGGTTCGCTTCCAAGTTCTCCGCCCTGATGTCTCCGGCCGTGCTGGCGGGCATGATGATCCTGTGTGTGCCTGCCCGGGCCGCACCGCCACCACCGGTGTCCGACGATGACGATGCGCCGCCCAGCGTGTCGCGTCCGGTGGTCGAACCGACCGCTCCGAGCGCCGGCAAGGCGCTCAATGCCGCGCTGGTGCGGCTGGCCAAGGACCCGCGCAACATCGATGCGCTGGTCGATGCCGGCAATGCGGCGATCGCGCTGGGCGATAACGAGGCGGCGCTGGGCTTTTTCACCCGCGCCGACCAGATCGCGCCTGCCAATGCGACGGTGAAGGCGGCAATTGCCGGGGCGCGGCTGCATCTTGACGATCCGGTCGAAGCGCTGCGCTGGTATGCCGCCGCCGAACAGGTAGGCGGCGATGCGGCCACGTTTGCGCTCGACCGTGGATTGGCCTTCGATCTGGTGGGCGACAACGCCAATGCGGTGGCGCAATACCGTATCGTGCTGGCGCGCAGCAACGATGCCGGCGCGCGCGACGAGGCGACCCGGCGCCAGGCGATCAGCCTGGCCATCGGCGGCGACCGGCGCGGGGCGGAACTCGCGCTGTTGCCGCTGCTTCAGCGGCAGGATCGTCCGGCGTGGCGGGCGCATGTGTTCGTGCTGGCGATTGCCGGACGCGTGGACGATGCGGTGTCGGTCACCCGCGCGACAATGCCGGCCGATCTGGCCTCTGCAATCGATCCCTATCTGCGTTTCATGGCGCAATTGACCCCGGCACAACAGGCCGCGGTGGCCAGCCTCGGGCGTTTTCCGCGCGCGGCAGACATTGGTCGCGACGATCCGCGCGTGGTCGCCTATGCCGCCGCGCATCCACGCGTGCCGCTGACGCCCGCCGCGCCGCCGCAGGCCTTGGCACAGGCCGCGCCAGTATCGGACAGCGCGCGCGCGCGCCGTCGCAAGGGGCACGATGTTCCCGCCGCGCCGGTCACAACGCCCGTGCAGGCGCCTGCCCAGCCCGATATCGTGCTGCCGCCACCCCCGCCACCGCCGACTGCGCTGGCCTATGCCGGGCCGCCGAACGTGCCCGTGGCCAGTCGCACCACCACGCCCGATACGGCGCCGCCGCTGTCGCCGCTGGTGCCGCAGCCGACCGTGCTGTCGCGGCTCGATATGCCGTCGGGCCATCATGGTGGTGCCGGGCGCGTTGCCCCCAACACGGTCGGTACGCCGCCACCGTCCATCCCGCTGGCCATGGCCGCACCGCCGCCAGCGGCGCCCGTACCCGACGGTTCGGGGATCGCCACGGTTGCACTGCCCGCCTCGACCGTGGCCACCGTGCCCCAACCCGTGCCGACCAGCCATCCGGTGGTCGAGCCAATTCCCGACCGACCGGTGCCCGCAAGGCCCGAGCCTGTCGCGGCGCCACACACCAGAGCCCATGCCGAAAAGGCCGCGCATGGCGATGCTGCGTCCGACCATCCGGCAGTCGTGAAGGACAAGGATTCCAAAGAGAAGGAATCCAAGGAAAAGGACGTCAAGGGCAAGGCTGCGCACGCCAAGGCGGGCAAGGGCAAGGCCCCCGATGACGAGGACGACGACACCCAGGCCAGCAAAACCAGGGGCGGCAAGGACACGAAGGGCAAGTCCGCTCACGGCAAGGCCGCCAAAGACACCAAGGCCGCCAAGGACGACGATGCCGAAGCCGCGCTCGAACCGTGCAAACCGGTAACCACCGGCAAGGGGCGCAAGGCGAAAGCCGCCGCAGCCAAGGCGGAACGCAGCCGTGCGGCCAAGGCCAAGGCGGGCCATCACGGCAAAGGCCACAAGGACAGCGCCGACAGCGAAACCTGCGCACCCGTCACCCATGGCGAACGACCCGACGGCCCGGGCGGCGTTTCGCGCGACAGCGACAGCGACGACGATGCCAAGACCGCCAAGGCCAAGGCCAAGGGCAAAGGTCATGACAAGGCCACCGAAAGCGAAAAAGGCAGCGAAAAGGCCGGGGTCAAGGGCGGCAAGCATGCGCGCTATGCCAGCCGCATCTGGGTCGAAGTGCTGACCGGGTCCGATCGCGACAAGATGCCCGCCGAATGGCGCTCGCTGGTGCACAAGGCGCGCAAGCTCAAGGGCCACAAACCTTATCTGACGCCGTGGCACAGCAATTTCCGCCTGTTGACCGGACCGTTCGACAGCGATGCCGATGCGCAGGATTTCATTGCCGAATTGCGCAAGGACGGAGTGTCGGGCTTTGAATGGACCAGCCCGGCCGGGCAGGCCGTCGACAGCCTGCCGTTGCCGTAACGCGAATTGTCAAAAAGACGTGCGACACAGCGGATAGGGAATGGACCGTATTGCGCGGTCATGCGATCTTGACCCCCATGTCCACAGGTTTTGCACAGGCTTATGGAGTTATGCGCAAAGGGGTGGGACGCTTGTCATTGCCGAGCGTCGATCCCTTCGCGAAAGGTCGGTGGCAAGCGACGGCGGGGTTGGTTGCGGTGATGGGCGGGGCCGGGGGTCTTGCCTGCCGGGGCCTGACCTGTGTACTGGAGAGCCGATGATGCGGACTGCCCAAGACAATGCTGAACGCGACGATGCCGCGCCGGTCGACATGCTCGCGTCGCTGTTCGAGGCGCGCGGCTGGCCGTTCGAATTCGTTTCCGACGATGAAATTCATGGCGAAATCCAGGGCTCCTGGGCCAATTACCAGATCCGCTGCATCTGGCGCGAAGAAGACCACGTGCTGCAGATGCTGTGTCTGCCCGATATCCGCGTACCCGACGACAAGCGTCCGCAAGTCTGGGAAGTGATGGCGCTGATCAACGAACAAGTATGGGTCGGGCACTTCGACATGTGGTCGAACGGCGGCGTGCTGCTCTATCGCCACGGGCTCATGCTTGGCGATGAAGGCCTGCTCAGCCTGGGCCAGGCCCAATCGGCGATCGAGGCGGCTGTGGACGAATGTGACCGGTTCTATCCGGCGTTCCAGTTCATACTGTGGGGCGACAAAAGCCCGGCCGATGCCCTGGCCAGCGCGCTGGTCGATGCCGTGGGCGAAGCATAAGGCAGGGCCGGGCATTGCGCATTTTTCAGTTCGGTTGCGGCAATATGGGCGGCGCAATGCTGACCGGATGGCTGGCGGGCGGGATCGATCCGGCCGATTTCACTGTGATCGACCCCTATCTGGCCTCCGCTCCCGTAGGCGTGCGCCTGCTGGGCGCGGCGCCGGTCGGCGAAGCGCCCGCCGATGTTGTCGTGCTGGGGTTCAAGCCGCAGCAACTGGCCCAGGCGGCACCGGCGGTGGTGCCGCACATTGGTGCCGACACGCTGGTGCTGTCGATCCTGGCCGGGGTCGATCTGGCCACCTTGCGCGCCACATTCGCGGGTGCGGGCGCCATCGTGCGGGTGATGCCCAACCTGGCTGCGGCGATCGGCAAATCGCCGATTGCGCTGTTTGGCGATGCCACCGGCTCGGGACGTGCCACCACCGATGCGCTGATGGCGCCGCTGGGGCAGGGCGAATGGCTGGCCGACGAGGCCGCGATGGATCTGGTCACTGCGCTGGCGGGATCGGGCCCGGCGTTTGTCTATCGGTTCATCGATGCGCTGGCGACCGGCGCGGCGGCGCTGGGCCTGCCGCGTGACCAGGCCGACCGGCTGGCGCTGGCAATGGTCGAAGGCGCCGCGCAACTGGCCGCGGTATCGCCCCATGATCCCGGCGAACTGGCCCATCGCGTCGCCAGCCCGGGCGGCGTCACCCGCGCGGGCCTCAACGTGCTCGATGCCGACGATCGTCTGGTTCAACTGATGATCGACACCTTGCACGCCGCACGCGATCGCAACGCGGAAATGACCGCCGAAGCAATCCGCCAGATGGGCGCTAAGTAAAAATAGCGTTCAGGCATCCGCAATGCGGGGCGGGGCATGACAATATTCGCCGGTTTCGCTTGAAAGCGGGCGCAACCGGGACGATATTGCAGACGTGGGCCCGATTTGCGGCCCTTGACACGAAAGGCTGTTGCACATGGCAAACTGGAACGACCCTCAGCCCTCGCAGGCGGGCTTCGGCGCGTCGTCGAGTGTGTCGGGCACCTGGGGCCGTAGCAATGTCTACGACGCGGGTCTGCGCCGTCACATGCTGTCGATTTACAACTACATGGCCTCTGGCGTGCTGCTGTCGGGCATTGTTGCGCTGGGGTTTGCCGCATCGGGCATGGCCGAGGCGGTGCTGATGACACCGCTGCGCTGGATCATCGCGCTGGCGCCGCTGGCGTTCGTGATGGTGATGAGCTTTGGCATCAACCGCTTGTCGACTTCTGCGATGCAGGGGCTGTTCTGGGCGTTCAGCGTGATGATGGGCCTGTCGCTCTCGTCGATTTTCCTGGTCTATACCGGGGCCTCGATCGCGGTGACGTTCTTTGCCACGGCGGGCGCCTTCGCCGGGCTCAGCCTGTTCGGCTATACCACGCAGAAAAGCCTGTCGGGCATGGGCACGTTCCTGATCATGGGCCTGTTCGGCATCCTGATCGCCTCGCTGATCAATATGTTCCTGCATTCGCCGGGCCTGTCGTGGGGCATCAGCTTCCTGGGCGTGCTGATTTTTGCCGGGCTGACCGCGTATGACACGCAGAAGCTGAAGGAACAGTACGGCTATGTCGCCGGGACCGCGATGGCGGGCAAAGCGGTAATCATGGGTGCGCTGAACCTCTACCTTGATTTCATCAACATGTTCCTGATGCTGTTGCGCTTCATGGGCGATCGTCGCTGATCGGTCCGTTGCGCGGAATTCGGCGATCGGGTTATCGCAAACGACACACACCCGGCGGGATCACCATCCTGCCGGGTGTTTTGCATTGTGCAAGACGCGGGCATATGGTGAACAGGCGCGCAACGAACCCGTATGACAAACGCGTTCAGCCGTCTGATAATGAGGGCAATTTCAAGGAGTGCGACAGCCCGTGAACAATCTTGAGGTGATGCACCCGCAAATCGCCGGGTCGGCACGCTGCGCGCTGCGCCGCCGCCGGGGCCTGCTGGCGGGCGCCATGCTGGCGATGTTGCTGGCATCTTGTGCACACAAAGTACCGCCGCCACCGCCGCCGCCACCCCCACCGCCGCCGCCTGTGGTGGTGATCCCGCCGCGCCCGACGCCCCCCGACGGCGCCGCGCCCAACATGATCACGCCCGAAGTGCAGGCCGACGGTCAGCGCGAATCCGTCAATCGCAAGGTTTCGGTCAACCAGTTGGTGTGGAACTTGCGATCGGCCTATACGGTTGCCGCGCTCGATTGCCTGAACCCTGCCAATGCCGCGATCCTGCCGCATTATCGCGCGTTTCTGGTGCGCAATGCCAAAGTTCTGAAAACGGTCTATGGCGGCATGGATCACGCCTTTCGCGAAAAGTATGGCCGTGGCGGTGAAACGCTGCGCGACGATTATCTGACCGTGCTCTACAACCATTACGCCCTGCCGCCGACCAAGCAGGCGTTTTGCGATGTCGTCGATCAGATCCTGACCGAAGGCGACAATGTGGCACCCGAAGATCTGGGCGCCTTTGCCGAGGCCAAAGTGCCGGTGATCGAGAAAGTCTTTGACGATTTCTACGATCGTTATGACCAGTATCGCAACGCACTGGCGGCGTGGGAAGAAAAGTATGGCCGCGTCGGCCGGGTGAGTGTCGAGCCGCTGGCGCAGCAGCCGCCGCCACCCCCAGTGCCGCCGGCGGTCCCGTCGGGCACGCCCTGACGCAGCCAACGGTGCAAAATATTGATCGGGGGGGCTTGGCAAGCGGGCCGGGGGTGCGCTAAGGGCGCGCCTCCCGGATGGTGCGGGTGACCCTTGACGGGGCCATCGGCAACGACCGGCGAAACACTGGAACGGGGCCGTAGCTCAGATGGGAGAGCGCGTCGTTCGCAATGACGAGGTCAGGGGTTCGATCCCCCTCGGCTCCACCAGCGTTTCGATGTAGACGGTTGCATGGGCGGGATATCCCGTATGCCATGCTGATCATGAACCAGCCTGCATCTTGTGTCTGGATCCGGTCGCGGTGTTCCGCGAGCGAGTCCATGCTCAGGAGGCGGGCTCTTGCCATTTGCGCAGGGAACCTCGGGTTTTTTGGGCCGGATTGGCGGACAACGGCAATGCATTTTCTCGATCAGGCCAAGATTTTCATCAGCTCGGGCACCGGGGGCGGCGGCGCGGTCAGCTTTCGGCGCGAAAAATACGAAGAATACGGTGGTCCCGACGGCGGCAACGGCGGCAAGGGCGGCGATATCGTGTTCGAGGCAGTGGCCGGGCTGAACACGCTGATCGATTTCCGCTATACCCAGCATTTCAAGGCGCAACGCGGCGGTGGCGGCGCGGGCAAGAACCGTTTTGGCGCGGGCGGCGAAGATCTGGTGATCAAAGTGCCGGTGGGTACCCAGGTGCTCGACGATGATCGCGAGACGGTGCTGCTCGATCTGGTCGAAGTGGGCCAGCGCGTGGTGCTGTTGCGCGGGGGCGATGGCGGGCGCGGCAACGCCAGCTTCAAATCGTCGACCAACCGTGCGCCGCGTCAGTCGGGTCCGGGCTGGCCGGGGCAGGAACTGTGGGTGTGGCTGCGGTTGAAACTGCTGGCCGATGCGGGGCTGGTCGGATTGCCCAATGCCGGCAAATCGACGTTCATCAACCAGATCACCAATGCGCGCGCCAAAGTGGGCGCATATGCCTTTACCACCACCCGGCCTCAGCTTGGCGTGGTGCGGCACAAGCATCGCGAATTCGTGCTGGCCGACATTCCCGGCCTGATCGCGGGCGCAGCCGAAGGCGCCGGCATCGGCGACCGGTTCCTGGGTCATATCGAACGCTGCCGCGTGCTGATTCATCTGGTCGACATCAACGGCACCGACCCTGCCGAGGCGATGCAGGTGGTGGCCGAGGAACTGGCCAACTACGGCGCCGGGCTCGATGAAAAACCGCGCCTGATCGCGCTCAACAAGATCGATCTGGTCGATGGCGAACTGGTGCGCGCGTTTGCCGCCGAACTCATCGCCGCCGGGGCAGACCAGGTCTTCCCGATTTCTGGGGCAACCGGCAAAGGCATGGACGCGCTGCTCGATGCGGTGCTCGAACATCTGCCCGCAGCGACCGCGACCGAACGCCCGGCGGGCGAAGTGGAAGATGATGCTGATCACACCCCCTGGTCGCCGTATTGAACCGCAAAGGTTTCGGTTCGTGGCAAGACGCTTCACCTGACCGGGCATTTGGCTTAAGCGCAGCCCGATCATGACTATCGCGCAGCTTGCCCATCTCGCCGATCCGGCGCTCACCCCCCGGCTTGTCGTCAAAGTTGGCTCGGCCTTGCTGGTCGGCGCGGATGGCGAACCGCGCCGCGGCTGGCTGAGCGCGCTGGTCGGGGAACTGGCGGCGGCGCGTGCGCGCGGGCAGGATGTGATCGTGGTTTCGTCGGGCGCGATTGCGCTGGGCGCGCGGCGGCTGGGCCTGGCCAAGGGCGGGCGCGGATCGCTGGCTGATGCGCAGGCGGCGGCGGCGGTCGGCCAGATCGCGCTGGCCGGGCTGTGGGCCGAACTGCTGGCCGGCTATGGCGCCACCGCCGCCCAGGTGCTGCTGACGCTCGATGATCTGGAAGACCGGCGGCGCTGGCTCAATGTTACCGCGACGTTGGGCACGCTGCTGGCGCGCGGGGCAGTGCCGGTGATCAATGAAAACGACACCGTTGCGACCGAAGAAATCCGCTTTGGCGACAACGACCGGTTGGCCGCGCGCGTGGCGCAGGCGGCCGAGGCGAGCGCGGTGCTGTTGCTGTCGGACATCGACGGCCTGTACGACCGCGATCCGCGCCAGCCGGGTGCGACCCGCATCCCGGTGGTGCGCCGGGTAACCCCCGACATTCACGCCATGGCCACCGCCGGTTCTTCGTCCGGACTGGGATCGGGCGGCATGACATCCAAATTGCAGGCGGCAGAGATTGCCGGGATGGCGGGCATGGCGCTGGCGATCATCGATGGGCGCCCCGATCGTCCGATCGGCAGTGCGCTGGCCAGTGGCAACGGCACGGTGTTCCTGGCCCGCCCGCGCAAGGCCGCGCGCAAGGCCTGGCTGGGCGGGCGCATGCGGATGCGCGGCACGGTCCATGTCGATGCCGGTGCCGCCCGGGCGCTGGCCCAGGGGGCCAGCCTGCTGGCCGCCGGGGTGGTGCGGGTGGAGGGCGCTTTCATGCGCGGCGATGCGATTGCCGTGCTGGGGCCTGCGGGTGAAGTGCTGGCGCGCGGACTGACAGAATACGATGCGGGCGAATGCGCCGCACTGGCCGGGCACAACAGCCGCGACCATGCCGATATTCTGGGCTATGCGCCACGTTCGGCGCTGATCCACCGCGACCATCTGGTGCTCGTCTGATGGCCGCACGGCGCCCGTCGGACTTGCTGGCGATTACCGGGGCGACAGGATTTGTCGGGCAGGCGGTGCTCGATGCGGCGGTGGCGCTCGGCCTCGATGTGCGCGCGCTGACGCGGCGGCGGCAGGAACCGCGCGCCGGGGTCGAATGGGTGCAGGGCGATCTCGATGACGAACGCGCGCTGCGGCGGCTGGTCACGCGGTCGAGCGTGGTGATCCACATCGCAGGGGTGGTCAACAGCCCCGATCCGGCAGGGTTCGAAGCGGGCAACGTGCGTGGCACGCTGAACGTGGTGAACGCTGCGCTGACCGCCGGGGTCAACCGGTTTGTCCATGTTTCCTCGCTGACCGCGCGCGCGCCCGACTTGTCGGTCTATGGCGCGTCAAAGCGGCGGGGCGAACGGATCGTCGCGGCGTCGAGCCTCGACTGGACGATCGTGCGCCCGCCGGGTGTCTATGGCCCGCGCGATACCGAAATGTTCGAACTGTTTCGCCTGGCGCGCAAGGGCGTGGTGCCATTGCCCCCGGCCGGGCGCGCCTCGCTGATCCATGTCGGCGATCTGGCGCGGCTGTTGCTGGCGCTGATCCCCGGTGGCGAAGCGGTGACCAGCCAGACGTTCGAGCCCGACGACGGGCGGCCCGGCGGGTGGACGCATGTCGAGATGGCGCGCGCGATCGGCATGGCGGTGGGCAAGCGCCCGCTGGCACTGTCACTGCCCCGCCGGGTGCTTGAATGGGTGGCGCGGGCCGATCGCAGTTGGCGTAAGGACCGCGCCAAGCTGACACTCGACCGGGTCAACTACATGTGCCACCCGGACTGGACCGTCAGCCAGGGCATGCAGCCTCCCGCTGATCTGTGGCAGCCCGAGATCGCCACCGACATCGGGCTGCACGCCACGGCGGCGTGGTACAAGGATATGGGCTGGCTGAAATAATTCAGCCGACTTTGCCCGCCAGATAGACCTGGAATTCGGTAACGGTCAGGATGTCCTTGAAACGGTCATCCTCGACCACCTTGCGATGGTCGAATTTGCCGTGCAGGCGCGCCCATTCATCAAGTGCGGTGATGCACCGCGCCACATCCTTGCGATGGGCGTGGATCGTCGCCTTGACGAAATGGGCCTGCGCCAGGTGCGCACGCACGTCGAGCGAGGTGGTTGCGGCATGCTGCGCGATCACCGTTTCGCATTCGGCCAGCGCGGTGACGTAATGGCCCGCCTCGGCCAGCGCCTCGGCCTTGTTGACGCGCGCATAGCAGACCGCTTCGGCATCGTCGGGATAGCGGGCCAGCATAAGGTCGCTGTAATGGATGATATCGTGACGGGCCTGGGCGCGGTCATGCCGGGTGGTGCGCGCCTGGTCGATCACCACGCGATAGTGGCGGATCGACCAGTCGGTCTCATCGATTGCGGGATGCGTCGTGTGGGTGCGCGGGTGATGTGCGGGCTGCGCCGGAACCACTGTCTCGACCACCGTGGTCGCTGCAACCACGCCCAGGTCTTCGACGACCGGCGCGGTTTCGACAGAGGCATGATCATGGCGCGCCCGTTGGACCGGCGTGCTTGCCACGCGCTGGCGTTCCAGTTCGAGGCGCAGGCGCGTCATTTCCTCGCGCACGTGGTCCAGATCGCGATCGCGTGTAAACCGGTCGCGCGCCGCTTCACGCGGGTGGTCGCCGCGCGCCAGCGTCGCCCCGGCGGCTGCGGCGGCCACCGCCACGCCTGCGTCTTCGATCACGTGCCCCGCTGCGGTGTGATCGTGCTCTGTCGTGGTGCGCACCAGCGTTTCGCGCTCGTTCGCCCCGCCGCGCCGCAACAGCGCCACTTCTTCCGCCAGACGTTCGAAATCGCCGTCCCTTTGCCGCAGTCGGGCTGCAAGATCGGCGGTCACGTCGTCGGAATGGGTCGTCGAGCTATGGGTTTCCCGGCGCGATCCGCGCAGGGCCCACAGCGCCAGCAGCAGGATGCCGATCGCGATCAACAGCGCCAGCAGCGCGGCCAGCCAGCCCAGATTGGCCAGCCACACGGTCAACCCGTCGACGCGCTGGTTCAGCACGACGATATCGTTGGTGCCCGGAACCACCGGCGATGCGGTGGGCTGGGGGTTCGGTCCGGGGGGAGTGGGTGACGGATTTGCAGGCGTGGGTGGCGCTGGAGTGGGCGGCGCGGGCGTGGGGGCCGCGGTCGGGGTGTTGTAGATGTTGACGACCGCGCCGCCCGCCGTGCTGATCTGGCGGTTGGTGTTGTCGTCGATCACTTTGCCGGGATTGTGGGCCGGTGCCACCGGGCGGTGCCAGATCGGGTGCCAGGGATGCGGGTGCCAGGGATGCGGGTGCCACGGATGGTGGCCCCCGTCATGGATCCGGCAAGACGGTTCCGAATCGCAGTCATCGATCACCACAGTCCTGGTGATAACTTTTTCGGTGACCGTGTTGTCGCCGGATCTGTTGCAAAAACAGGCGTTATCTTGTGCCAGCGCCGGACCTGCCAACAGGCTGATGACGACAACGGGAAGGAGGAGGCGCGTTTCCATGGTTGAACCATGCGCCAGCGTGATTTGTTGTCAAATTATAAACCATGTTTTTGCATCTGTTCTGGCGACATGTGCCAGATTGCGACACTGATGCTTTGATCCACTCTCAGGGCGCGGCCATCACCGCGTTGCGGCCTTGTGCCTTGGCCAGATAGAGCGCCTCGTCGGCCGCGCGCAGCGCTTCGCGCGGGTTGGTATAGGCAAACACGTCGGCGACACCGCCCGAGAATGTCACCTGGCCGATCGGATCGTCGGTCTGGCGATTGACAAACCGCCGCGCGGCAAAGGTTTCGCGCACGCAGTCAAGCTTTTCGCGCACTTGTGTCTTGGTCAGCCCGCGAAACAGCAGCACGAATTCCTCGCCGCCATGACGGGCGACATGGCAGTGCTGGTTGCTCAGCCGGTCGAGTGCTTCGGCGACCGCCTTGATCACCCGGTCGCCGGTTTCGTGGCCGTGGTTGTCGTTGACGCGCTTGAAATTGTCGATGTCGCAGAACGCCACGCACAGGCTGTCAACTTCGGCCTGGGCCTCGCGATAGTGGCGGTCGAGCACGGATTCGAACGCGCGCCGGTTGGGCAGGCCGGTCAGATAATCGACCTCCGCATCGCGCTGCGCACGCGCCAGCCGTTCGCGCAGGCCGCGCATTTCCTGCTCGCTGGCGCGAATGTCGCTTTCAAGTTTGCGCGTGTGGTCGAGAATGGTGTGCGCCAGGCCCAGCACATCGGCCAGAGTGACGCTGTCGGACAGGGCCGCTGCGCGATCGACCTGGCTGGCCAGCGCGGCGTTGCACGTGGCGGCACTGGCCCGGGCATCGTGGGCCGTGGTGGCAAAGCGGTCGAGCGAATCCTCAAGCTGGGTGATCAGCGTGCGGATCGCGCTTTCCTGATCTTCGAGGGTGGTCTGCTGGTCGAGCCAGTCTTGCGTGATGGTCTGGCCCGACAGCCGCCGTTGCCCGATCGCGCGCGCCAGTTGCGGGTCTTCGCCGCTGAACGCCGAATGCGCGATCAGCAGGTTGTGGGTGGTCACGGCCAGGCGACACGAAGTCAGGAATTCGGCGATTTCGGCGATCAGTCGCTGGTGTGCACGCTCGATCGCGGTCAGCGGCGGCACAACTTGATCCGTCGCGACCGGCTTGGACGTGTTGTCATCGCTGGTCGCGGCGAAAAAGCGGAGAAAACGATGCGCCGAACTCGCCATCTGGTGCTGGTCTTTGCGATCTTGATGCGCCCGGCATCGGTTGCTGGCAGGTGCCCTATGGGCAATGCTGCCTAAACCGGACTGGTAAGGATCGACCTTGCGCCGCGTTACGCATGACACCGGAGGATCGATCGATACGGGCGGTGCTAAACCAAAGTGATCATGTGGTGAGCGTATCACCCGCACCGCGCGGCAGGCGCAGCGCATCAATCTGGCCCAGCAGCGCCACCACCGCAACCAGCAGGAACGCCACCCGGTAATCGCCGCCGGGCCCCGCCAGCGGCAGGTGGGGAACCAACCGGATCAGTGCGCCACCGGCATGGACCGCGGTTGCCGCCAGCGTGATCCCGGCGGCCCCCGACAGCAGCATGGCGGTGTTGTAAAGCCCGCTGGCATCGCCCATCGCGTCGCGGTCGATATCGGCAAATGCCAGCGTCGTCAGGCTGGTGAATTCCAGGCTGCGCACCAGTCCGTGCGCGATCAGGATCACCACTACCAGCGGCAGCGGCAGGGCCGGGGTGATCAGCGCCATCGCGGCCAGGCTGAGCGCACAGGCAAACCCGTTGACCACCAGCACCGGGCGATGGCCAAACCGGCGCAGGATGCGGGTAACAAACCCCTTCATGGTGAAATCGCCGACAAACAGCGTCAGCACGAACAGCCCGGCGTGAAAGGCGCTGAAGCCATAGCCCGCCTGCAACATCAGCGGCAGCAGGAACGGCCCGGCATTGACCGCGATCCGCGTCAGCGACCCGCCGCGCGACGCCACGCGAAACGTGGTGACCCGCCACGCGCCCAGATCGATCAGCGGATGGCGAACTCGCAGCAAATGGCGCACCAGCGCCACCACCAGGATCGTGCCGCCCAGCGTCAGCCCCAGTGCCACCAGATCGGCATGCCGCGGCGCGCGTTCGAGCCCCAGTTGCAGCGCGAACAGGCCGGTGCTGCAATAGGCAAACCCCGCCCAGTCGAACCGGCGGGCGGTTTCGCGCACATCGGGGATCAGCCACAGGCACGCGCCCAGCGCGATCACCCCCAACGGCAGGTTGAAATAGAATATCCAGCGCCAGCCAAACAGTTGCGTGATCAGTCCGCCCAGGGGCGGGCCGATCACCGGGGCGATCAGCGCGGGCCAGATCAGCGCGGCCAGCGTTTCGACCAGTTTGTCGCGCGCGGTCAGCCGCATCACCACCAGCCGCCCGACCGGCACCATCAGCGCGCCCGCCATGCCCTGCACGATGCGCAGCAGCACGAACATGGTCGGCCCGGTGGCCATGCCGCACAGCGCCGAGGCCAGCGTGAACAGCGCGATCGCGGCGGCAAACACGTGCCGGGCGCCAAACCGGTCGGCCACCCAACTGCTGGCCGGGACAAACACCCCGACCGTCAGCAGATAGGCCGACACGCCGATATCGAGCGCGACCGGCGTGGTGCCGAACGTGTGCGCCATGGCCGGCAGCGCGGTGGTGATGATCGTGCCGTCGAGGATTTCCATGAACAGCGCCGCACTGACCAGCGCCATGACCAGCCGGTGGTGCAACGCGCTGCCCGGCACGACGGCGGCAATCCGGGACAGGGTGGCGGGCTGGGACATCGCCGCCGATCCATACGCAAACGCCCCGGCGGCACAAGCCGTCAGGGCGCTGCGACCTATAAGAAATTGGGCGCACTCATACGCTTGCGCGCATTATTGGTCCGGCGCGGGCGGTCCCGGCGGCGGTGGCGGCGGCGGTGCGCCGGGCGGGGCATCGTCGGGTACCGCTGGCACCGTCTGCCAGCCGATCGGGCAGGCCGGTACATAGGGGTAATAGCCGACCGGATTGGCGCAATAGTACCAATAGGGTGTCTGTGGTGGCGGTTCGGGGGTTTCCTGCACGCTCAACAGCGGGGCGATATAGGTGGGATAGGGGTAGATCGCGTCGGGATAGAAATACCAGTCGTCGTCGAGAAACCACCACCAGCCATAGACCCCGCCATGCATCACATGGCGCCATTCGCCGCCCGCCCAATGCGCGCGCTCGTCGGCAGACAGCGAACCGAACGCGCGGCCGTGAAATTCGGGGCCATGCGCCATGCCACGCGCCGCATCGGGGCCGGACGGGCGGGCCGGGTCGCGAAAACCGCCCGGTGCGCCACGTTCCGCACCAGCGCCAGGGGCGCCGCGCGGGGCCCCACCGCGTTCCGCGCCGCCACCGGGTACGCCGCGTGGCGCGCCGCCCCCCGGTGCGCCGCGGGGCGCGCCACCACCGGGCGCGTGCGACCCGCCGCCGCGATTGCCCTCATGCATTTGCGCCTGGGCCGGTACGCCCGCGACCAGCGCGGCGGCGCCGAGCAGGCCGATCAGCAACTTTGTCATGCCCTTATCCCCTTCCGGTGGAATGGTGACGGTATGGACCGTGCGTCGGCCTTATCACATTGGCAGAGATCAAATGGCGCGAATTTGACGTTGGCACCCGCCCGACCGATTTTTTGCAACGTCGTCTGCAATTCATTGCGTTTGCGCGCATGGGGCAGGGTGGGAGACAGTGCATGCATCGCCTCCTGCCAGAGAAACCGCCGCATGAACGCCCCTGTTACCCCTCTCCACACCGGCGCCCCGCTGGTGGTGTCGCACGAAGCAACGTTCGATCCCGACGATCGCGCAATTCTGGCGCAACACTGGTATCCGGTCGCGCTGGCCAGCGATCTGGACAAGGGACCGCTGGCGGTACGGCTGCTCGATCAGCGGCTGGTGGTCTATCGCGTGGGCGCGGCGGTGGTGGTGGCCAGCGAATTCTGCCCGCATCGCGGCGTGCCGCTGGGGCAGGGGACAATGGCCGAAGATGGCGTGGTGTGCCCGTACCACGGGCTGCGGTTCGGCGCGAGCGGGCGCTGCGTGCATATCCCGGCGCATCCGGACCGGGCGATCCCGGCGCAATTC
>Ga0302157_10003208_pt1 | contig 18614 bp, 9 predicted proteins | sample I_Bog_N3_3_FD_193502 | JGI IMG/M metagenome (GOLD analysis project Ga0302157, IMG submission 193502) | Peat permafrost microbial communities from Stordalen Mire near Abisko, Sweden - I_Bog_N3_3 | ecosystem: Environmental > Terrestrial > Soil > Wetlands > Peat | place: Sweden: Abisko, Stordalen...
GCCCGAGATAGCCGCGCCAGCCGGTCTCGCGCCGCGCCGCCGCCGCGGCCAGCGCATCGCGGTCGCCGCGCAGCGCCTGCGCGGCCGCCGCCGCGGCGTCGAGACCGCTTTGCATCGCGACCAGGATTCCTTCCGACGACAGCGGATCCTGGCTGGCCGCGGCATCGCCGATCGCCAGCCAGTCGGTATCGCCGAACCGCTCCAGCCGGCTACTCGCCGCCGCGACGATCCTCGGCGGCCCGGCCAGGCCCGCGCCGTAACGCAACGCGCGCGCCGCGGTATGTTGCGCCGCCGCCAGCCGGTCGAGCCAGCTTTGGGTAGCGGCGCCGGCGACACGGGCGATGTCGCTGTCGGTCATGAAGACGGTGACGAGACGGTGTTGCGGCAGCGGCGCCGAGTACCACCACCCCTCCTCGGTCGCCTCGACCAGGGTCGCGGCCGGTTCGGTGTCGGCGTCGGCGCGGCGCACCACATGGCCGACCAGCGCGACCATGCGGTCGAGCGCGCGGCGCCTAACGCCGCGCTGGCGCGCGAAAGCCGCGCTGCGCCCGCTGGCATCGAGCACGATCGGCGCGGTGATTTCTTCGCCATCGGCCAGGCCGATGCGATAGCCGCCCCCGGCAAGCTCGGCCGACGCGGTCACCGCAGCGCCGACCAAAAGCCGCGCACCGGCTGCGCGCGCGGCCTGGCGCAGCAGCGCGTCGAAGCGGCGGCGGTCGAGATGCCAGCCATGGCCGAAACGGTTGAACAGGAAGTCGCGGCCCCAGGGCTCCGCGCTCCCCCAGGCCGACCAGCTGCCGGTCGACCTCAGATGACCTTCCGCTTCCAGCGCGGCCCGCAGCCCCAACCGGTCGAGCACGGCCCGGCTTGCCGGCGGCAAGGTTTCCCCGACAGCCGGATAGCGGTTTCCGGCGTCGAGCAGCGCAACGGCGACACCCGATCGCGCCAGCGTCAGCGCCGCGACGGCGCCAGCCGGCCCGCCGCCGATGACCACGACCTCCGCGTCAGCGCGCCGACCTGGAAACGGTTGCATGTTGCGTGCCTCACTCAATGCGGCGTGCCCATGCCCCAGATCTTGCCGTCCTTGCGCCGATAGATCCGGTGCCGCACGGCGGCCGCCGCCTGCGGCGGGCGCGCCAGCATCAGTGCCGGTTTCTTCGCCTCCTCCTCGAGCTGGCAGCCGCCGTCGATCCATTGCGCCAGCACGTTGCCGCAGGTCAGGCCGCCGGTATCGGGCACGATCGAGCGGAAGTCGCTCGCCATGTCGCCATTGCCGGCGAGCAGGCTCGACGTGATCGGGCTCGCGATCGAATCGAACGGCACGATCCAGCCGTTTTCCGGATTGGCCAAAGCGGCCATCAGCGCCCGATTGCCCTTGTCGAACCACCAGTGCACCGACGCGGTGCGCTTGGCGCCCTTCTTGTCGGGGTCCGGCCCGGTGATGCGGACGTTGTGTCCGGTCTGGCCGACCTGGCGCTGGCGCAACGTGTCGATGACGTAGTCCATGGCTTCGAGCACGGTCTTCTTCGGCGGGTCGGCGTAGGCCAGCGAGAAGCACCAGTCGCGCAGCAGCTGTTCCTCGTCCGGCATGAACACGTGATACATCGGTCCGGTGAAGCTGAGCAGCTGGAAGAACGGGCTGATCTCCGGCCGTCCCGGAACGATGAGGCCCGACTTCTGCAGTTCGTTCATGAAGCCGGGCGGATCCAGGAACCAGTCGTTGATCGCGGCATTGCCCAGCGTTTTCTCGCCATGGGTCTGGCTGGCGAAGGGCGCCTTGCGGGTGATCAGCGCCTGCACCCGGCTGGCGAGGCTCTGGCCGCTCAGTTGCTGCTGGATGGCGTTGCCGAGATCGCCCAGGGTTCCGAAGGTGACGTAGCCGGTCCAGATCCGCTGCCAGATTTTCTGCATCACCTCGGGGCCTTCGCTCGCCCTGATCTGGTCGAGGTAGATCCCGATGGCGCGCTTGGCCAGCGCGCCATGGCCGGCGGCGGCATTGTCGATGCCGACATGCAGCGAATAATACAAAGGGTTGATGTCGAACGCCTCGAGGGTGTTCACGGTCGAAACGAGGCCGATCGACGACCACTCCAGATAAAGCGTCATGCCGAGTATCTCCGGCAGGAATTCGTCGTCGAACTGCGAGATCGCCAGCAGGAAGCACGGCTGGGTGAAGGCCTCGTCGAGCAGGCGCGGGTCGTCGGCGTAGGCGCGGGTGTGCAGATCCGGCAGGTAGAAGTTCAGGCTCTTGAGCAGATCGGTGTAGACGTTGGCGTGGTTTTGCGCCGTCACGCCGTCACCGAGTTCGTCCTGGCGAATATGCGCGAGCAGTTCGCCGACATCGTCGACCGGCCCGTCGGGAACGATCCGGCGCAGCCAGGCGCCGTCGAGCTGGTTGAACGGTCCCATCTGCAGCAGCTGATAGGCCTGCCGGGCGCGGTTAGAGGTGCTGAGATAGTTTGGCGCGGAGAAATCGCGGCTGGCCAGCAGCGCCGGATTGGCCGTGGTGGCGTTGTCGCGGACGTAATTGGCGTAGATCAGCTCCATCCGGGCGTCGAATGCGGTCTGGCTGAAAGGGAAGTAGCTCCAGACTTCGTCCGGATCGGCCTCCTGCATGTTGCGGCGCCCTTGCGCCAGATAATGATGCACCAATTGGTGCGCCCGCTCCACGAAGTCCGGATAGGCATCGATGTTCATCAGATAGTAGAAGAAGTCGCGCTCGCTGCTGCCGAAATAGGGCGAGCGCTCGGTCTCGACATAGACGCTCTGGCCCTTGCCGACCTCCCGCTTCACCACGAAGCCGAAATGCGACCAGGCCTTGACCATCGCGTTGTCGAGCGCCGGCGACACCGAGGGGATGCCGCGCGCCCACGGCAGCCGCACCGACAGCGCGCGGGCCAGATGGCCTTCGTCGGTCTCGTTGTAGGTGCCGAGCACCTTGTCGAGCTCGTCTTCGGAGACGACATCGTCCGGACGCGCCGTCGGCCACCAGTTGGTGTTGCACTCGCTGAAGTCGGCCTGCCACGGCAGCGCCATGTGGCGGGTGATCCCGCCGGGCGGCATTGCATTGGCGTCGATCCGGCAAGGTCCGGACCACAACGCCGGATCGGTCGCGATATAGGTGATCTCGATTCCCGGATAGAACGGCGCGCCGATGCAGGGCTCGAGCGCCGCGCGGTCGAGCGCTTCCGGCTGCGCCGCGGCCGGCAGGCTTTCGAGCGGCACCGGCTGCGGCGGACCGCTCCAATCGTCGTCGAACTCGCCGGCGGCCCACAGCGCCATGTTGGCGTATTGGCGGTCCGACAGCGTCAGCCAGGTGACGTAGCAGCCGCCGGGAATCGGCAGCGCCGGCGCGGTCACCGGCCATTCCTCGCCGGTGGCGCAATCGAACACCTTGTCGTCGATGGTGCCGGGCGGATCTTCCGGCGTGTTCGGCTCGCCGCCATCGCCGGACATCTGCGGCATGAAACGGTAATTGGCAAACCCCTTGCTCTCCGGCGTGTCCGCCGCCTCGGGGGTCGCCGCCACCAGGCCGGGCTTGCGCAGCCGCTCGAACAGATGCTGGCGCGCCGCGGTCGCCTCGACCTGCTGCGGCTTCTGCTGGCTGTGCAGAAGCTCGAACAGCGGGCCGTAGATATCGCCGAAGTCGTTATTGGTATTGCCGCCATGATGCTGATAGGCGGTGTGATTGAGCCAGGTGATGCCGTCGAGGCGCGACAGGATCGGGTAGATGTCGCGCGTAAACGACACCCGCCGCTCCGGCAGCTTGCCGCCGTTCTGCTTCTTCTCCCAGGTTTCCATCGCGGTGTCGTAGAGCGTGGTGATCATGTGCGCGTCGGGTGCGAATTTGGGCGGCGTGACCAGCACCCAGGCGCGATCCCTGACCTCGACCGGCTTGCCGCCGATCCGCAGTTCCGCCGAAACCGGTCCGTCGGACGTATCGTCGAACCAGTAGTCGTTGTTGGCGTAGTAGTTGTTGTCCATCAGCCGGCCGATCGGATTGTCCGGAATGAGGCTGTCGCTGTGTCCATAGCCGCCGAGCACCAGCAGCCGGCCGCTCTCGTCGACCTGCAGCGTGCCGAGCGGCACGGTCTGCTTGGCGGACATCTTGATCGGCCCGGGCAGGCGATCCTTGGTCGGGCAATTCCACCAGCCGTCGCGCGAACCCGCCAGCGGATCGGAGCCGGCCGCCGGCACCGGAATGTCGGAATAGGGCAGCGGTCCGATGCTGCCGGTGTCGAACTCCACCGGCTCCTCGCCGGGCTTGATCGAGCGTGGACCGGGATCGATCACCAGAAGCTTGCTGCGCTGCTCCGGATCCATGATCTCCTGGTTGCGCAGCGGCGTTTCATCGGGATTGTACTTGTAGAAATTCGGATACTGGCTTTGCCAGAAACGGCCGAGGAAGGTGTTGAAGCTCGGCTTGGCGTTGGCCAGATGTACCGTCCAGGTGATGTCGATCTGCTCGCCGGCGGTGACCTCGCCGAGGCAGGCATTGTCCTTGTCGAAGGCGTACAGACGAAAGCGCGCGGCCTGCCGCTTGATCCGCCCGCCCTTGTCCTTGAAGCCGCCGACCGGCGCGGCCGACTGGCCCGGCGTCTCCGGACCGATGAAGAACTCGGTCGGGCTGTTGCCGATGCGGGCGATGCCAACTCCGGGGTAGATCCTGCAATAGGCGATGCTGGCGCTGTCGATCTCAGGCATGACGTCCCCTCTTCCGCTGTGCAAATTTCCGCGTCACGGCGCCACCGCGACGATCCGGCCTGCCGCCGGCGCCAGCGCGACCGACGGCGCCTCGACGAAAACATAATAATTGCCCGCTTCCGGCACGGTCATCTCGGCGCGATAGCCACCGTCACCGAGCGACAGCGCCTGGCTGCGCGCGGCGCTGCGGCCGGGAATCGCATAGCTGAGCACGCGCGCGTCGCGCACGCCGCTGATCGGCGCGCCGGTCAGCGGATCGACCAGCCGGAATTGCAGGGCCAGCGGCGAGCCGGCGCGCGGGCTGCCGCTCAACACCAGGTCGGTCACCAGCGGTGTCGCGGCGGCAGCCTCGCCGCCGGCGGAATCGCGGTCGATGCGGAGCTCGAAGCACTGCTCGATCCTCGGCGCATCGAGATAGAGCACGACGTCGTAGCTTCCCGCCCGCGGCAATGCGGCCGTGGCGCGATAGACGCCGGGTTCGACTTCGCGCAGGCGGCGGTCGAGAATCCTGACCGCACGCGGCTCCCGGCCATAGGTGGAGAAGCTGCCCGAGGGCACCGCCATGCCCTCGTGATAATAGTAGATGGCGCGCTCGCCGGGGCTCGCGATCACCATGCCGTCGCCGTCCGGCACCGGCGCCATGACGTCGGCGCGTGCAGCCGAACTGACGGCGCCCAGCGCCAATTGTCCCACCCCGACGCTGATCGCGCTCGGCGTGCGGCCCTCGCTGCCGATCTGGTCGAGCGGAAAGATCTCGACGAACTCGCTGGCGCGATGGCGGATATAGACGACGTGATCGGAGAAGCCGATGGCATCGGGCTCGCCGGTCAGCGCGATATGCTGCACGATGCGATCGGTCGCGGTATCCAGCACGACGAGCTGGCCGGCCTGCGGACTTGCCGCGAGCAGGAAGCGGCCGCCCGGCGCCAACCGCAATGCGGTCGTCCCGCGCGGTCCGGCGATGGTGGCAAGTGGCGCCGAAGAATCGGCGCCGACCACCGTGATGCTGCCGTCTTCCGCCGCCACGTAGGCGCGCCGGGCCAGCGCCGAATAGGCCAGCGCCACCGGCCGATGCCCGGTCGGCACGGTGCGCACGATGCGGGCGGCCGCCAGATCGATCACGCTGACGGTGTCGGCTCCCGCATTGGTCGCGAAGCCGAGCCGGCCTTCGGCATCGACGACGATGTCGTGCGGGCCGGCGCCGGTGGCGATCAGCAACGGCGCCTGGGCCGCAGCGGTAAGATCGACAAGGGCAATCCCGCTCTCCGCGTCGCGGTCGGCCGAAGCGGCGCGGTAGGAGGCGAGCAACAGCCCGTCGCGCGCGAGGCTCAATCGCTCGACTCCCGCCACCGCGATCCTGCGCTTGATGCTCCAGTCCCCGGTATCGATCAGCGCGACCTGGCCGATCGACGGTTCTGCCACCGCGAGCACGGCCTGGTCCGGCGTCAGCGCCCAGTCGGTGGCGTTGGCCTCGAGGGTAGCCAGTCCGATCAGACGCGATCCGCCAAAGCCGATCCGCGGATCGATGACCGAAACGCTGGCGTCGCCGCCGAGCGTCAGGATGTAAAAGGTGTTGAGGTCGACCGCCGGCGCGGCCAGGCTGGTGCCGCGCACCAGCGCCGCCGCGACGCGCCGGCATTGCCGCTGGTCGAGACCGGCGCCGGGCGGGTGCGGCACCAGCCAGGCTGCGGGCTTGGCGCCGCGCAGCGGCGCATCGTTCGCGGTGGTGAGCGTGAAGGCGAAGCCGGCATCCCGGCCTGCGGCCGGCGCCGCCTGCGACGGCACCCCCGACAGCGCAAAGCCGATCCGAATGCCGGAAGCCTCGGCCTGCTCGGCCCGCGCTGCGACGACGTCGATGGCCGCGGCAAGCTGCAGCAGCGCAAACGCCGCAACCAGCGACGCGCCATTCCGCCGCTCCGCCCGATGACTCACCGCACCGGTCCGACGTGACGCCGGTTTTGCAGTTTGGGGCGGGACGGCAGCAGCAGCGCCGCCGCCGGTGCGGCCTTCGTTACCGCCAATTCGGCCTTCAGCAGCGGGGCCTCGCGCTGCCATTGCGCCACGCCGCCCCTGGGCGAGGTCACCTCGATGCGCGCCGGCTGCTTGTCCAGAACCACCGTCCATCGCCCGTCGGCCCCGACCTGGGCCGTCATCGCGGTGCCGTCGACCCGAAGCTGAAGTTGCGAGACATGGACCCGCTCCGGCGCCGACCGCGCGGCGGCCACGGTGACGTAGCCCGACGCCGTGAACGTGCCGTCGGCCGCGGGACCGGTAACGCCGGTGACGGCGACGGTGTCGGGGAAACCGCCGGCAGTGGGTCCCGTGGTGGGCGCGACCCGGAACAAGCCCCAGAATCCGACCTGGAACTGGTCCGCGGTCCATGAGCGATAGACGTAATCGCCCGCCACCCCGGCGGCGCCGCCGGCCGATGGAATCACCACATCGAAATGCGAGCTCACGCCATATCCGCTGGTCACGCCGATCACCGGCGAGGCCTTGTTGTCGCCGATCGCCGTGGAATCATTGACATAGGGCTCGGCCTGCCAGGAATGACCGCTCAGTTCGAACACCTGCTGATTGTCACCGTTGCCGCCGGCATGCAGCAGGCGGAAGCGGGCCGGCATGCCGGCAGGCGCGCGGAAGATCGGCGTTTCCGGATCGCCCCCGACCAGGGAATTGGCGATGTAATTGCCGGTACCGACGTTGGCCCAATTGACGCCCGCCAAGGTCACGAGATCGCCGCTCGGAGGGCCTGAGGAAGGAAGATTGAGCGTCAGGTTTTTCCAGTCCGGGATCGCGGCGCTCAACGCATTGGGGAAATCCGCAAGCAATTGGCCGAAGCGATAGATCGCCGGTTCGCTCCGGTAGTTCACCGCCGACAGCGCGTTGCCGGCGGCATAGTTCGACTTGCCGTTGAGCAGGATGTCGGCATCGTCCTGGCCGATCATCACGAAGTCGCGGAACGACGAGGTGTCGGCGAGAAACACCGTCGCCGACAGATGGCTGTCGGGATCCTCGACCCAGCTCGCGCCGGCCGGCTCGACCACGAGACCGCCGAACAGGCCGCGATAGGGGTGATTGAGCGGATCCGCCGGCATCAGGTTGAGCGCGCCGAACTCGACCGGCACGGCCCTCGCGGCGCCGCCCGGACCGGCTTCGATTCGGCCGGCGTACCACCTGTAGGTACGGGTTTCGCCCGGCGCCACGGTGCTGGCCTGGTTGTCGCCGAGATTGATGCCGTTGTCGGTATTGACGTCGAATGCCAGCAATTGCGGATGCAGCCCGATATTGGTCGACGGCAAAAGATTGATCGCGGCATAGGGGTTGGTGTACGGCATGCCGTTTCGCGCGCCCGAGATCGCGGTCGTGAAGGTCGGCGCATTGACGTCGACGGCGTTGTGCAGGGTGACCTCGACGACGTCACCGGCCGCGACGCGCAGCAGCAGCGGTTCGACCTTGACGCCGCGCTTCAGCACGCCGCCCGGCACGCACGCCGCCGACAGCGGCGCGCACAGATCCTCGTTGCGCACATAAATGATGGCGTTGGGATCGTTGAGCACTTCGTTGGCCGCGAAGCCTTGGACAAGTTTCAGGCCGCGGCCGTTATAGGTGAGTGCGCCGCCCTGCCCGAGCAATTGACCGACGGTCAGCGCGGTCACGGCGAACTGGCGCCGGCACGGCGTGCCGCCGCCGCATTGCGCGGACAGCGCGGGCGGCGTGAACGGCAGGCTGGCCGGCGCCGGATTCGACGGCAGCGGCTTGAGGTCCGATTGCGCCGTGCCGTGGGTGCGCAGCAGGCCCCACAGACCGTTGCTCATACCCTCATAGGAGGCGCCGGTGCTGTAGAGATAGTCGCCGGCGCGCGGCACCGTGAAGTGCAGCTCGAAATGTTCGCTCAACAGCGTGAGCTGGCTCTCGCGCCAGCCGGAATTCGCAACATAGGGCTCGAACTTCCATGGCAGCCCGTGGGTGATGACGTCATGCATGGTGGTGAAGCCGCCTGCCAGCAGCCTGATCTGCACCGGGTCCTGCGGATAGGCGCGCAGCAACGGGGTGTAGGGATCCTCGTTCTTCATCCCGCCGCCGATCGGCAATTGAGGGAAGATGAAGCAGGACGTGTCGGCGCAGGCCGGATTGATCTTGCCGCCCGGCTCCGGCTGCCTGGCGAAGGCGGGGTTGCGGCCGGCGATCGACGCATAGGACCACGCCGCGTCACCGGCGCGCGGATCGGCCGGACTGTTCAGGCGCAGCGGCAGCGGCTCGTTGCGATAGTTCATCGAGAAGGTGCCCGAGCCGAAATCGGCGATCACCAGCGGCTGGGCCGCACCGGTCAGGTTCGACGTGGCCGGATTGACGGCGTTGGCGGTATCGGCCCAGCCGGTATATTGCTGGGCCGGCGCGAGCGGAACGCAGCCGGGCGCCGTCGCGCCGGTCGGATAACAATCGGGCCGGCTCTTGCTCACATTATTATAGACGAGCTGGGTATCGGCCCAGGCCAGCGCGAATTCGCGGTAGCCGCGCTCCGCGCTGCCGGCCGGCGGCAGGATGTTGGCGGCATAGCCGGTGGGCCCGCCGTCATCGCGCCCCTGCCCGAGCGGTGCGCCGCCCGGCGTGGCCCAGGTCGAACCGGTGGGCTCGATCAGCACGCCGCCGTAGAGACCCGCCTCCTGGTGCGTCGACGGCGAGAAATGATCATGCGTGAACACGGTCATGTAACTGCGCTCGCGCGCCAGATCCTTCAGCGGATCGACATACCAGAGCCGCACGGTAGCCTGGGCGCCCTTCCAGTCCTGACTGTCCTTGGTCGGCCCGTCGCCCAGCGCCGGGATCGACTTGGCGGTCTTGATCACCCGCGGCGCGCCGGCCGGACAGGCCGGCGGCGTATCGATCAGGCCGGGCGGCGGTTCGCACAGCCCGCCGAAATCGTCGATCGCCTTGATGCGGTCGCGCACCTCCTGCGGACTGAAGGTGCCGTCCTCGTAATTGAAACCGTTGGCGGCGCCGTCGGCCGCCAGCACGTCGAACTTCACCAGATGGATGTGCTGGCCGATGATGTCGGTCGGCGTGCGGACCTGGTAGTCGTCGAGTTCGTAATAGGACGGCACCAGATTGCTCTGCCAGTATTCGACGATTTCGCCGTTGTTGGCGCGGACGAACAGCGGCTCCGGCGGCTTGACGCCGTTGACCAGCGGCTTGACGTCGTCCCACAGCGCCATCATGCGCTGCTGCGGATAGTGCCAGCCGGCCTTGTTGAACACCGCATCGATCTGCACGTCGGCGCCCTTGTAGAGCCGCCTCGGCACGTCCTTGATGTCCTGCGGCGTCGGGTTGGCGAACGGCGCGCCGGAGGCACGCGGCGCCCCGGTTTCGCGGAAGCTCGCCAGCACCCCCTCCGGGGTGATGCCGGGATGAAGCCGCTGCTCATGGGCCTTCATGGCAAGCTGCTCGACCACCGTGCCCTGCTCCGGCAGCCGCAGCGCATCGATCAGGCTGAGGTCCTTGGTGTAGTCGGTCTGGCTGTGCACGTCGGTCGACACGTGGCCGGCGAGCACCAGATGGCGCGGCAGTCCGCCGTCGAGCGTGTCGCCCTTGTCCTGCGCGAAGGCCAGCGGCGGATGCGGCGGACGATGTCCGGCAAGCCCCGGCACGAAGAACGGATAGCCCGGATTGGTATCCGGGTTTTTCGCGAAGTGCACCTGGCCGTTGACGATCTCGACCGCCGCCGGCACCGGCGCCATCGCAATGGTCGGCAGCGGCACCACCGCCGGCGTGGGCGTGCCGGTCGCGATCTCGGGATCGGGCAGCGCGCGGCTGCCCGGCTTGGGCCGGCCGCCGGCGTCGAGTTCGGTGCCCAGTTCGAGGGTATCGTGCACGCGGAACAGCGCCCACATCCCGGAGGCGAAATGCGGATAGAAGTGGCAGTGGAAAATCGAATCGCCGGCGGTCAGGTTCTGGTTGCCGGCGCCGTAATAGACCAGCTCCATCGAGAACGCCGAGCCCGGGCCGATCGCCTGGCTGTCGAGATAGTTGCTGCCCGGCTGGTCCGGCGAGAACAGCCACTGATGGGCGTGATGGTGGTGCACGTGGTGCACCGACGCGCCGGCGTGCAGCACGCGGAAGGTGACGTGGTCGCCGAGATAGCTGTGATAGACGTTCGACGGATCGTCCGGATAGAACGCCTTGGTCGGCTTCAGGCGCGGCAGTTCGGCATTCCTGCAGCTTGTGGTGCCCCAGGCCGGCGCCGTCGTGGTCGGCGGGCTGGCCCCTGGGGTCGCCGCCGACACGCCGATATTGGAGAGCCAGTTGTCGGCGCAGTTCAGGTTTGCCGGCACGTCAACCACGATGCCGGGATCGCCGCCCGGCCATGAGCTCAGGAAGAATTCCTCGAACTTGCATTCCGGACAGTCGGCGGCCGGCCCGATCTTGAGCCGGTTGGCGAGGATCTCGTTGACGATGCCCGACGCGCCGTAGTTGATGGCAAAACCGTCGCCGCCGCCGCTGACCGCGAGATTGGTGCCGGGCGTGGTGTAATAGTCGGGAAATGCCTGAACGAGATCGAGCGATTCCGAATAGATCGCGGTGATCTCGCGGAACGGCGTCTCGCGATCGGGCAGCAGGGTCGGATTGGCGGTCGGCCGGCTGCCCTGGGCGAAGCGGCCGTGGTGCGGCCCGGTGATCAGCGCCGTCAGGTCCGAGGCGACGATCTCGTCGCCGTCGGTGATGCGCAGCACCGGCTGTCCCCGGCGCGGGCCATCGCGAAAGCGCGCCTCGTAGTCGACCAGCGGCTGCCCGTTCGGCGAGGTCCGCGTCGCCTGCATCATGTCCGCATTGGAGACCTGGCTGCGGTACCATTCGGCGTCCCTGGGCTCGACATTCACCGCGCCGAACAACCCCGCCATCTGCTGGGTGGTGTTGAAGCCGTTGAAGTCGCCGGCCGGGCTGTACATCAGGAAAGTGCCTTCGGCGGCGGCATACAGCGTGTAGGTGCGCTGGCCGCCCGGGGCCACCTGGCCGTCCGGATTGGCGCCGGCATTGAAGCCGTCGTCGGTGATCGCGGTGGCCGGTTCGAGCCCGGTGACGTGGATCGAGGCCGCGCGGGTGACCGGCTGCTGCGGGCTCGCCGGGATCGCGGTCAGGAAGTTCTGGAAGTCGATCTTCAGGCAGTCGCCGACGTTGACGCGCAGCACCAGCGGGCGCGGCCGCTTGTCGGCCCGCAGCTGCACATTGCCGGACCCGATCGGCCGCGTCGCGTCGATCGCCACCACATCGCCCAGCAGCGCGTACATCATGCCCTGCGGCCGGTTGGTGCCCAGCCGGTTGATCATCATCGGCTGGTCCAGGGCGACGACATTGGCATGCACCGTGCGATGCTGGCCGTCGTTGCACGCGACCGCTGCCGCCGATGCCGAGCTGGACGCCGCGACAGCGCCAAGCACCGCCGCGACACCCAGCTTTCGCACCAGGCTCGGCGTCCGGAAAAGCTTCAGCTTCTGGAAATCACGCTTTGACGAAGATGCAACCATCCCTGACATGGTTCCCCCGTGCTCCCGGGGGATGCCGCCGCATGACAGAACGACCGCGGTTACGCCATTCCCCCGCACAACTATAGGTTAACATGCGCGGTAGAACAAGCTCGACAACACAACCCGTTCCCGGACGGGCAAAAAAGTCGTCAATCCATCGTGCGCTCGTGCAGTATGACGCCTTCGAGCGGATCAAATTCGCCAAGCCAGGGCTTTTGCTCCAGCATCTGGCGGGTGTGCTCGAAGCCGGCCTCCCAGCGATGCCGGATTCCGGCGCGGCTGAAATCGATGTCCTTGGCATGGGTTTCGCGGTCGAACCGCGGCGCCAGCAACTGCACGACATGCATCGTGGTGGTGCAGCCGAACGCGGCGAGCTGCTTGACGGCGTCGCTGTTGCGATCCTCGTCGGAAAGCCTTGCGGCGAGCTGGCTGATCACGTGGCGCAGGCGATGGGTCTGCTGCTGCCGGACCACCTGGCTCGAAATCCTGCTGGAATATTGAATGTCCTTGTGGCGGTGCAGCACCTCGGCGATCGACCCCGGCTCGGGACCGGCCGGATTCCACATATGCGCGGCGAAGATCACCGCGTCGCGGCGCGGGAAATCGTCGAACACGATCTCGGTCGGCGTGTTGGAAAGCACGCCGCCGTCCCAATAGAGCTCGCCATCGATGCGGATCGCCGGAAATGCCGGCGGCAAGGCCCCCGAAGCCAGCACGTGCCGCACCGAAATCTGCGAGGTCCGACTGTCGAAATAGCGCATCTCGCTGGTCCGCACGTTCGCGGCCCCGACCGTCAGCCGCGGGCCTGCCCCGTTGATGTGGCCGAAATCCACCAGCTCGGTCAGCGTCTTTTCGAGCGGTGTGGTCGAATAATAGCCGGCCCGATCGGCGCCGAGCGGCAGATGCATTCCGAGATGCGCCAGCGGATTGGGTTCGAAGAATGATGGAATGCCGCCCAGCATGGTCGACCAGTTCGACAGCGCATCGGAAATTCCCGATGCCAGGCCGCCAAAATCCCACGGGTGCGATTCGACCCGCTTCCAGAATTCCTCGAGCCTGGCCATGCGGTCGCCGCGTCGATTGCCGGCGATCAGGCCGGCATTGATCGCGCCGATCGAAGTGCCGATCACCCAGTCGGGCTCGATCGAAGCCTCGTGCAGCGCCTGGTAGACGCCGGCCTGATAGGAACCCAGCGCGCCGCCGCCCTGGAACACCAGCACCACCTGGCCGGGCAAGTGATGTTGCGGCGCTGTTTCCGCAACGAGGTCGTGGTTCGATCCCACCTGCAATCTCCTGCCGTCTGGCCAAACCGCGTGCTACCTGGGCGGCAGCGGATCGACCGGTGCGGTGCTGCGCTTCTGCAGCTCCGGCACGTTGATCTTGATCCCATTGTCCATGATGATGTCGCCCGGCTTCTGGTCGGGCGCGCAAGGACCGAGCCATCTGGCATCCATCGTCATCACCATCTTGCCGCCCGGAAGATCGTCGCCTTGCGATGTCACGGTCATCTTGTAGGCGCTGTCGAAGCTGCCGGTAACGGCCGCGTGCGCCGTCGCCGGCTTGCCACCGATCGCGCAGCTGGAGTCGATCGTGAACGAATCCGCCGAGCGCTGCACATCGCGCTTGGGACATACCGCCGGGGCAAAGGGACCCGCGCTCGATTGCAGCATCTGGTCGGTCGATGCGTCAATGCATTGCTGGATCACCCGTACCGGGGCGCTGCTGTTCCCGATGCTGGTCTTGACCTCCCACAGGCCCGGCTTGCGCGACGGCAGTTCGGCCGCGCGCGCCGGCATCGCGCAAATCACGACCAGAAGCAGAACCGTCCCGACAAGTCGCATCAAAATCCCCTGCGTTGGCCAGGCCGCGAGGTCGGACGCTGGCCGGACCACCGTGCATCGCGGACCGATAACACAAGAATCCGCCGGCAGGTGCAGATTGCCAGGTTCTTTGCGCCAGTCCTCCCCACCAGCCGGCGAGTTGGTTGAAGCCGGCACCGGAAAATGCAAAGACTGCGTACGCGCTGCCGCTATCGAGGGTGTTCAATAGCCACCGGACGGCTGCATCGCCGGCCAGAAGCCGTGGACCGAGACCGGTTGGCCTTTCCGTGCTCCGAAGGCAACGCGCCCAGGTTCGAAGCGTGTTTGGATACACAATGAAATCAACAGGTTATGACTTTTATCGGTTCGGCATGGATGCGGTCGGCCAACACATCGACATGATCCTGGTGCAGGCAGGTTGGCCGACGCCCGCGAACCGGACCGGCGCCTCGACGCTGGCAGCGTCGTGAACGTCAAGGCGCTAACGGGCAGCAAGCGCCGATCTCCACTCTAGCGACGCAGCCGGGACACTGCATGAACTCGACGACGGGAAAGCAGTCTGCGATCTCGCGGCTCCTCGGCCTGCTGAGCCAGCCGCGGCACGATTACCGGCCCAGCACGCAGATCTTCCTCGACCTGAATGTCGACCGCATTACCGACGAAATGCAGCTGCTGGAACAGGGAACCAGCCGGGGCGCCGAAAACCGTCCGGCCGCCGACGCCCAGACCTTTGACGATATTGAGCATAAGATCATCGAGCGAATCGAGGCTCACAAGCAGGATGCGCATTCGGTGCATCTCGAACATCTCCATACCTATGACGACCGGCTGATCGGGCTCAATTTCGAAGAGCGATTCGCCGTCATCCAGCAGGCAGCGCCGGAGGCGGTCGGCGATTTCAGGGCCGAGGCCGCCCTCGGCCGCGATGAATTGTTCTCGCTGCGGCGGCGGCTCTACGATTCCGAAAGGGAACGCGAGCTGTTTCGCAAGCGCCACAAGATCGCCCGCCCCGCGCGGCTATCGACGCCCGGCAAGACGCTGCTCAAGGTCGGCGTGCTGGCGGTGCTGTTCGTGATCGAGGTGGTGATCAACGGCAGCTTCCTGGCAAAATCCAACGAGCAGGGACTGCTGGGCGGCGCGGTGCAGGCGGTCAGCTTCGCGGCATTGAACATCCTGGCCAGCTTTCTCTGGGGATTGATCCCGATTCGCCTTCTCAACCGACGACTTGGGCTTCTCAAATTGCTCGGGCTGATTGGCCTGGCCGGCTATTTCGCCTTCGCCATCGTGCTCAATCTCACGCTGGCCCATCTGCGCGAGATTCCGCCCACCCTGACCGGCGACGTCGGACACGCCGTGCTCGAGAGGCTGCTGCACGCGCCCCTGATCCTGAACGACGTCAATACCTGGGTGTTTTTCGGGATCGGCTTCATTTTCTCGATCGTGGCCATGGCCGACGGGCTGCTCTTCAGCGATCCGCATATCGGCTATGCGCCGCTGGAGCGCCGGTGGATCGAGGCGCGCACGGATTACACCGACGCCAAGGCCGAGCTGATCGAGAAGCTTCGCGAAATCCGCAATGTCGCGACCGAGGCCATGAATGCCAACTTCAGGGACCTGTCGGTCAGGCGCGGCGAATTCGATGCCATTCTGCAGGCCCGCAGCCGGCTGACGCAGCGCTTCACCGAACACCAGAACCACATCGAGCGGACCTGCAACGCGCTGCTGGCGGTGTATCGCGAAGCCAACTGCAAGGTTCGGACCCTGCCCGCCCCGGAATACTTCTCGCGGCCCTACAAGCTGGAACGCATCGTCTATGTCGGCAGCGACCTCGACGAGCAGGCGCGAAACGAGCTGCGGCAATCGATCCTGCTGACGCAGGACGTGCTGCGCCACCAGACCCAGGGTATCCACGACACTTTCGAACAGGCGGTCCGCTCCTATCTTGAAATCGATGACCTCATCCCGGAGACCAGGATTGGCCCAGCGGCAGGCAAGGCAGCGTAACCGGCCCGGCGGCGGCGGCGCCGCGATGGCGGGTATCGCCCTGATTTGTCTTGCGGTCGCGGGGCTTGGGTCGCTGGCGTTCTTCTATTTTTCGGTTCGGGGAACTCCGAAACTGGATGCGGTTTCGTTGTGCCCGGTATCGGGGCCGCAGGGCATCACGGTGGTCCTGGTGGACACCTCGGACGATCTGCCGGAGATCGCGCAGCGCCAGGTGCTGGGTATTCTGGACGACCAGATCACCGGGCTCCCCCCCTACTATAAGCTCGACATCCGCGTTCTCGACGTCCCCGGCGGCCGCAGCCGCTCCTTGTTCGCCAAGTGCAATCCCGGCGACGGCAACGGCCTGAGCGAGTGGACCAGCAATCCCCGCCTGGCCCGCATGCGCTGGATCGAAAGCTTCAGGACGCCGGCCTTGGAGGCGGTCAAACACAGTGTCGTGACCGCGCAGGCCACCAGTTCGCCGATCATGGGGGCGCTGCAGGATATCGCGGTCGACGAGTTCTCCAGTTCGGCGGCGCAGCAGGTTCCCAAGAACCTGATCATCGTCTCCGACATGCTCGAAAACACCCGGGACTACAACCAGTATCAGACCCCCACCGACCTCTCCTACCAGCGCTTCCGGCAATCGCAGGCCTACCTGAAATACCGCACCGACCTGCACGGCGCGCGGGTCACCATCGAATATGTGCAGCGAATCCTGCCGAAGGCGATAGATACGGTCCGGCACATCGAATTCTGGAAGCAGTGGATCACCGACAACCGGGGCACCTTCGAGATTGCCCGACGCCTGCAGGGGGCCGGCTGATGCCGCCGACCGATAGCTATCGTGACGCCAACCCCGGCCTGTTCAACGGCCTGTTGTACTTCGGCCTGGTGCTGTTCGGCTGCGGGTTCATCGTCTTTTCCAAGCTGCACGGCTTCGGCGCGTTCTATGTCACGTCGATCCCGGTCGTCGTGATGATCGGCTACGCGCTGCTGCTGGCCTTCGCACGCCTGCTGCGGCTGCGCGACGACCAGTCCGGCGACAATCTCTACTACATGGGCTTTCTGTTCACGCTGACCAGCCTTGCGGTTTCGCTCTACCAGTTCTCGGCGACCGGATCGGCCGAACAGATCGTGCAGAATTTTGGCGTCGCCATCGCGTCGACGATTTCCGGTATCGCGCTGCGGATATTCTTCAACCAGATGCGGCAAGACCCGATCGAGGTCGAGCACGCCACCCGGCTGGAGCTCGCCGAAGCGTCGCGGCGGGTGAAACGGGAGCTGGAGAGCACGGTGCTCGAGTTCAGCTATTTCCGCCGGGCCACCCAGCAATCGATATCGGATGCCCTCGACGAGGTGAACGATATGCTGGCGCAGGCCAAGGACCGCTTTGTCGGACAGCTCGACGATTTTGCCGCAACCTCCAGCAAGCCGCTCGAGCAGGCCTCGAAGCGGTCCGGCGAAACCATCGAGGATGTCACCGCGCGCCTGTCGCAGACGCTCGGAGCCGCCGCGGAGCACATCGCCGGGGAGACCGGGGAGCTTTCCAGCAGTCTTGCCGCGATCGTGCAGTCGATCGACGGCGTGGCGGCCAGGCTCGCCGCGTTGCAAATGCCGGACGAAATCATCGAGACCAGGTTGGCTCCCATGATCGAGGGGCTGACGCGCGCGGTCGCGGCCTTCGGCAGCAGCGCCGAAGCGCAGGCCATGGCGGTCGACGCCAACCTTGAGCAGATGCGGCTTCTGTCAAACGCCATCGCGATGCTGCTGACCGAGATCAGGAACACGGAACCCCGGCGCGCCGGGCCATCCTCCGCTGTCGATGCCCGCAATACCAGGTCGCGCAGCGGCAGTCGCGCTCCCGAGCCGGGCATTCAGCCATCGCTGTGGAACGACGCCGACGAGAGCCGCGAAGGCTAGAGGCCGCCGCAGCGCGGCGACAGGACACAAGGTGGGTTGATCATGGACGGCCAGATCCTTCGACAATCGTCCTCCTATCGCCAGGGCCTGGTTCTCGGGCTCACGATGGCGGAAATCATGATCCTGCTGGTGTTCTGCCTGTTGATCGCGATGGCGGTGTTCCTGCGGGTAGAACAGGACAAGCGGGAACTGGCGGAGAAGGAACTCCGCCAGGAGCGGGTCGAGCGCAATTCGGAGCGCGCGCTGGTGACCAGGGTGAAGCAGAATCTCGCGATTCTGGATCGCATCCAGGACGCGGTCGGTTCCGACGATCCGGGCACGGTCGACCAGTATTGGCGCGAGCTGGTGGAGAGCCACGACATCGTCGCCAGGCTCACCACCAGCGGAACGCCGGCTTCCCAGCTCACCGACAGGGTCGCGGAGGCGGCGGCACTCAAAGCCAGGGGCATCGATGCCGGGACCGCGCTTCGCGACGAGGATATCGTCGCCAGCATTGAAAAAGCCCTGCCCAACGTCAGGGATCGCGCGACCGGTTCCAGCGAGATCACGGATATTGTCGCGCGAGGGCTGCAGTCGCGCAGCAGCTCCGGGCATCAATGGCCGCCGATCATCAAGCTGAGCGAAGCGGCCGGCTATCACTTCAACAGCGGCAGCGCCGAGC
>Ga0302157_10003209_pt1 | contig 18611 bp, 20 predicted proteins | sample I_Bog_N3_3_FD_193502 | JGI IMG/M metagenome (GOLD analysis project Ga0302157, IMG submission 193502) | Peat permafrost microbial communities from Stordalen Mire near Abisko, Sweden - I_Bog_N3_3 | ecosystem: Environmental > Terrestrial > Soil > Wetlands > Peat | place: Sweden: Abisko, Stordalen...
CGGAACAGCGGAGACAGATTCAGGGTGTTCATAGGTTCGTCACCTTCTTTGCAAGCAAGGATCAATGCACGCCGCCCGCTCGGGCCAGCGCTGTCAGCCCCCGAGGCCCCGTTGGGCACCCCAGACACTCCAGAAATGGAAAACGCCGCCCTCGGGTTCAAGAGGACGGCGTTTCCATTATGCAAATCTGCTATGCAGCAGAAGCAGATCGATCAGCCCTTCTTGAGGCCGAGACCCGCGAACTTCTTGTTGAACTTGGCGACCTGGCCGCCGGTATCCATCATGCGCTGAACGCCGGTCCACGCCGGATGCGACTTCGGGTCGATGTCCAGGCGAAGCACATCGCCCTCTTTGCCCGCGCAGGTGCGCGTGCGGTATTCGGTGCCATCGGTCATAATGATGGTCACATAGTGATATTCAGGGTGAATGCCCGGCTTCATGATCGCTGCTCCTATGGCACGACCGATCCCGACCGGTCATGCGAAGCGGCGCGTATAGCGGGGGAAACCCGCAGGGTGCAAGCACTACCGCCGTATCAGCCAAGCAACCCAGCCAACGCGCCGCTGAGGCAGGTGGCAATCGTGCCGGACAGCAGCGAACGCATGCCCAGCGCGGTGATCTCATGGCTGCGCGCCGGCACCATCGCCCCCATGCCGCCGACCAAGATCCCAACGCTGGCCAGATTGGCGAATCCGCACAGCGCGTAGGTCATGATCAGCCGCGAATGTGGCGACAACGCTTCCGGCGGCAACGCTGCCAGATGCAGATAGGCCACAAACTCGTTGAGGATGGTCTTGGTGCCCATCAACGTCGACGCCGTGGCGGTCTCGGCCCACGGAATACCGATCAGCCACATCACCGGCCGGAACGGCAACGCCGCCATCCGCTCCAGCGTCACCGGTCCGCCCATCACATCCGGAAGATGGCCCAGCGCCATGTTCACCAGCGCCACGAACGCCACCGAGACGATCAACATCGAGGCGATCCCAACCAGCGGCCCCATGCCGTCGGCGGTGCCACGCACCAGTGCATCCAGCGTGCCGGTCGGCTTGTTGTGCAGCACCAGCTTGGCCTCATCCGGACCAGGATCGGCGAACGGGATCATGATCGCCGCCACCGCAAGCGCCGCCGGCGTGCTGATGATCGCCGCCGACAGGATCGCCCCCAGCGCATCGGGGATCACCGGCCCCAGCATCGCCGCGTAGATCACCATCACCGTGCCGGCGATCCCCGCCATGCCGCACGACATCAACGCAAAAATCTCCCCGCGCGACATCTGCTGCAACCACGGCCGGATCAACAGCGGCGCCTCGACCATCCCCACAAACACATGCACCGCGGCCCCCAGCGACAGCGCGCCGCCAACCCCCAGAGTGCCGCGCAGCAGCCAGGCGAAGCCGCGCATGATCGCCTGCAACACCCCCCAATGCACGAGCAGCGCCGACAACGCCGAAATCGTCAGCACCAACGGCAACACCTTGAACGCCAGGATAAAGCTCGCCCCCGGCTGGGTCTCCAGGAACGGCAACGCACCGCCGCCGAGGTAGCCGAACACAAACCCGGTACCGGCGTCGGTCGCCACCTGCAGCGCCTCCACGGCGTGGTTCAACCCCAGCATCACCCGCCGCGCCGGCGGAAAATCAATCAGCAGCAGACCCAGCCCGAGTTGCAGCACCAGCCCACCGATCACTGTGCGCGGCCGGATCGCCCGCCGGTCTTCGCTCATCACCCAGGCAAGACCGAGCAGCACCGCAATCCCCAGCAACCCGATCATCAAAGGCCCCTTTGTTCACACACCAAGCCTTGCGCAACCGACACGGTGCGGCAAGGTTGCTGTCCATTGGGAGCATGACCATGACCGACGATTCGCCACCGCCCGTGCGCGATGCCGCCAGCATCCTGCTGCTGCGCCCCAAAGGGCCCGGCGACGTCGACGCCACCGAAGTGCTGATGGGCCTGCGCCACGCCAATCACAAATTCATGCCGAACCGGCTGGTGTTCCCCGGCGGCGCCGTCGACCCCGACGATGCCGGTGCCGAAATCGCCAGCCTGCCACCGGCCCACGTCCTCAACCGCCTCGCCGCCGGCCACCCGCACCCGCGCGCCCTCATCCACGCCGCCGCCCGCGAGCTCTCGGAAGAAGCCGGCCTTCATCTCGGCCAGCCCCCCGTCCTCGCCGACATCGACTACCTCTGCCGCGCCATCACCCCACCGGGCCGGCCCATCCGCTTCGACGCCCGCTTCCTGCTGATCGACGCCACCCACGCCCAAGGCACCCTGCAGGGCTCCGGCGAACTCGAGGACCTCCGCTGGTACGGCCTCGCCGAAGCCCTGGCGCTCGATCTAGCCTACCCCACCCGCGCCGTGTTGGAACAGCTCCGCGCCTACCTGGCGCTGACATCGGAGGAGCGCGCCGCCCGCAGCCTCACCCCAACGATGCGGGACCGGAACTGGGCGCTCGAATAGCCCACCCCGTCGGCCCCTCGCTCACTCGCCCTTCGCCGACCAATTTCTGCAGATGCGCCAGCACATTGCGCCGCGCCATCGGCACCAAGGCCTCGGCAAGTCCGACATAAAGCGTCGCGGTCAGCGTCGCGATATCCCGCTCCCCCGCAGCCAACGCCAACAGGATCGCATCCTCGCGGCCCTGCCGGTGATCGAGCAGAAACCGCGCATACATCGACGGCTCCGTCACCGCCGGACCATGCCCCGGCAGATATAGCCGGTCCTGCCGCGCCAGCAGCCGCCGCAACGAGGCAAAATACGCCGCCATGTCGCCCTCAGGCGGACTGACCACGCTGGTCGACCAGCCCATGACATGATCGGCGGTCAACACCACCCCATCCGCCCGGGCCAGGCACAGATGATCAGGCGCATGGCCTGGTGTATGCAGCATGCTCCAGCCGGCAACCTCATCGCCGTCCACCAACACATGATCCGGCGCAAGACCAGCATCATAGGCGAACACCGGCGCTCCGGTGGCCGCCCGCAACGCCGCCAGATTGCCGACGTGGTCGTGATGCCCATGGGTGACCACGATCCGTGCAATCGGCCCCGCCGCCGCCAACACCGCCGCGATATGCCGGGCATCCTCCGGCCCAGGATCCACCACCGTCACGCTATCGGCGCCACCAAGCAAATAGGTGTTGGTGCCGTGGTAGGTCATCCGCCCCGGATTGTCCGCCACGATCCGCCGCACGCCCTGGGCCATCGGCACCGCCACGCCATACGGCGGCACATCCTCGGTCACAAACGCCATGTCGGCTTCCCCACCAGTTGGTTCGGGCTGCTCCGCCCGACAGAAGTGGTGCCACCAAGCCGGATCGTGCGACAAGCCCCCGCATGGATCCAATCGAATACCACCTGATGGACGAAGCCGAGACCACGATGTGGTGGTATCGCGCCTTGCACGCCCGCCTTGCCGAAGCCCTCGCCCCCGTCCACGGCCGCGTGCTCGACGCCGGTTGCGGCACAGGCGGATTCCTCCGGATCCTCCGGACCGCACGCCCCGATCTAGAGCTGCTCGGCCTGGAATGGGCCGACGCCGCCGCCCACCGCGCCCGCGCCAAATCAGCGGCCCTCGTCGCCCGCGGCAGCGTCAACGCCATGCCGTTCGCCGACGCCAGCCTCGACGCCGTCGTCACCGCCGACGTGCTCTGCCACGACGCCGTCCATCCGCCGGCCGCCCTCACCGAATTCTACCGCGTGCTGCGCCCCGGCGGCCGCCTGGTGATCAACATGCCATCCTATGCATGGCTGGCCTCGGCGCATGACCGCCGCGTCCACAACGCCCGCCGCGTCACTGCCGCCAGCATGCAGAACTGGCTCGCCACCGCCGGTTTCACCCAGGTCCGCACACGTTTCTGGAACAGCCTGCTGCTGCCGCTCATGATCGTGCAACGCAAGCTGCTGGCCCGCGGTGATTCGGCCAGCGACGTCGCCACCTTTCCGCCATGGCTCGATGCCACATTGCATGGCATCACCCGCCTGGAACACACAATGCCTTTCACCCTGCCGTTCGGCGGCTCGGTGCTCTCAATCGCCAGCCGACCTGTCTTGGAGCCTTCAGCATGACGCCGACCCCGACCCTGGGCCTCTCAATTGTCGTTCCGGTCTACCGCGGCGCCGCCACCGTCGGACTGCTGGTCGACGCCCTCAGCAAACTGCACCCCGAGGGCGGAATGGAGGTCGTGCTGGTCAATGACGGCAGCCCCGACAACTCCGGCGAGGTCTGCCGCGCTTTGGTCGAAACCGCCGGCATCCCTGTCATCGCCATCGACCACATGCGCAATTTCGGCGAGCACAACGCCGTCATGACCGGCCTGCGCCACGTCTCCGGTCGCTACGTCATCACCATGGACGATGATCTGCAGAACCCACCGGAAGAGGTCATCAAGCTCTACGACCACGCCCGCCTCGGCAACTGGGACGTCGTCTACACCCGCTACGCGGTGAAACAGCACGCCAGCTGGCGCAACATCGGCAGCCGCTTCGCCAACCGCGTCGCCGACTGGCTGCTCGACAAGCCCCGCGGCCTCTACCTTTCATCGTTCCGCTGCATGGCCGCGCCCGTCGTCCAGGCGGTCACCCTCTATCGCGGCCCTTACCCCTACATCGACGGCCTAATCATGCAGGTCACCCAGCGCATCGACAGCATCGAAGTGGCGCACCTGCCGCGCGCCGAGGGCCGTTCCAACTACAATCTGCGCCGCCTGGTGCTGCTGTGGCTGAACCTCGCCACCAGCTTCTCGCTGGCCCCCCTCCGCCTCGCCGTGATCGCCGGCCTCGTCATGGCCCTGCTCGGCGCCGCCGGCGCCGTCGCCACCATCATCGAGGCGCTCTCCACCGACAGCATCCCCTCCGGCTGGGCGTCGACGATGACGGCCCTCCTGCTCGTCGGCGGCGTGCAATCGATGGTGCTCGGCGTGCTCGGCGAATACGTCGGCCGCACCTTCCTGTCCGCCAACGGCAAGCCGCAAGGCACCGTCCGCACCATCACCGAACGCTCGCGCCAGCCCGTCCTGCGCTCCAGCACAGAAAACCCTGCGGCAGGCCTGGATACCGCCGCGTGAACCTGTACTGGGGGCTGCTGCTGGCGGCGATTGCCGTCAGCATGGGGGGGCAAACCCTGCTCAAATCTGGCTCGCAGGCGCCGAGCCTGCTGGCGCAAATGCTCGACTGGCACACCATTATCGGCCTCGGCCTCTACGGCGGCGCCGCCATGCTCTACATCGTCGCCCTGCGCCGGATCCCGCTGTCGGTCGCCCTCCCCGCCACCGCGATCTCCTATATCGCCGCCGCCCTCGTCGGCCACTACGTGTTCCATGAGCCGCTCGGCCCGATGCACATCGCCGCCATCGGCCTGATCGGTGCCGGCGTTGTGCTTCTGGCGTTCGCCTGAATGGCCGACTCCGCCCATACCCCTATGGTCGGGCCAGTCTAAACCCGAGGGGACATCGAATGCGGCGTGCACAATTCGGGCTCGTGCTGCTGGCCACTGGCCTGGCACCAAGTTTCGCCTGGGCGCAGAGCAGCATCACCACCGAACAACTGGCACCCCCAAGCGGAGTCTCAAGCGCGCCCGCCGGCATCGTGCGCGCGCCCACGCCGCTCATGCCACCGACCACGACGCCGGCCATGACCCGCCCGACCGCCCCGACGCTGCCAACCGCTCCGGTGAACCCGCCAACACCCACGCTGACCCCGCCGGTCGCCAACACGCCGCAATCGATCACGCCAAGCGTGCGCGCGCCGCAACCCTCGACAGCCCCGGCCCCGGCCGCACTGGGATCGTCGCTGCTCGGCCATTCCGCCCCAGGTCAGACCGCCGAGCCCGTCCGGCCCGCGCCAGACGCCAACCCGATTGCCGACACCATCGCCACATCCCAGGCCAAGACCCCAGCCGCTGCCAGCAGCAAGGCCCCGACGCCCAAGCCAAAGACCACCAAGCCGGCCGCGAAGAAAACCTCAACCTTGAAAAAGCCCGCCGCCAAGCCAAAAACCATGGCCAAAGCGAAGCCCAAGACCACCGCGAAGCCAAAGCTGAAAACGCCGGCCAAACCGAGGCCCGCCGCCCAACCCGCGGCCGACGGCAGCAAGCCGACGCTGTAGACACTGCCCGGACGCCAGCCCATATCTACGCCCGGCACGTCTGGCAGGCTTTGAACACGGGAGGCCCATATGCAGCGCAGATCGCTGTTGATCGGCACCGCCGCCACACTGGCCAGCCACGTCGGATCAACCTTCGGACAAACTCCACCCGCAGCAGACGAAACGACCGGCCTATCCGGCAAGGCCGCGTTGATCGAGCTCGGCAAAACGCCGCCGAACTACGAAACCCCACTCTCTGCGCTCACCACCCCGCTCACCGCCCGGGCAAGCTTCTTCGTCCACTATCATCTACCGGTGGTCCCTGACCGAAGCGCCCTCGCAGAGTGGGCGTTGACCATCAGTGGTGACGCCGCCGGCAAATCCGTCCAGCTGAGCCTGGACGACCTCAAAACCCTCCCCCAACATGAATTGGCCGCCGTCTGCGAAGCCGCCGGCAACCGCCGGTCTCTCGCCACGCCCCCGGTCGCCGGCCTGCAATGGGGCCTCGGCGGCATGAGCTGCGCACTCTGGCGCGGCCCCTTGCTGCGCGACGTGCTTGCCCTCGCTGGCATTGCCCCCGTGGCCGTCGAAATCGCCGCCAACGGGCCTGACCGCGACCCCGCCGCCGCCTACCCGCGCTACGCCAAATCCCTGCCGATCGACCGGGCCACCAACGACCTCACGCTGATCGCCCTCACCATCAACGACGACGAATTGCCGATCCCAAACGGCTATCCTGCCCGCCTTGTCGTCCCCGGCTGGTCCGGCGCCTACTGGATCAAGCACGTCAACCAGCTCGAAGTCCGCAGCCAACCACTCGACAACCCTTGGATGGCGCACGCCGACCGGCTCCCCGCGGGCCTGTTCCCCGGAAGTGCCTTCCCAAGCCAGCAGCGGCCAGACACCGTCCCAATCACCGACCTGCTGATCAATTCGCTCGCCACCAGCCACGCCGACGGCGCCCGCGTCCGCGCCGACGGGTTCACCCTGTCCGGCATGGCCTGGGACAACGGCTCTGGCATCGCAGAGGTCGAGATCATGACATCCAACGCCGACACCTGGGGCACCGCCATGCTCGGGATCGAAGAGAGCCCCTACGCGTTTCGTCCCTGGAGCATCCAGATCGCCGCCTCCCGCGGCCCGTTCAGCGTGCAAATCCGAGCCCACGCGAAATCCGGCGCAAGCCAGCCGGATCGCGCGGTGCCCAACCCAGGCGGCTATCACCAAAATGCCGTGCAAACGCTCAACCTGATCGCGGTTTAAAGCGGCAACGTCTCGAAAGAACCCGCCCTATGGCCCATCGCCACCACGCCCTCACCGTCATAGATGCCGATGGTTTTGACCTCGCCAAATACGATCCAGCCGACCACGGCGGCATCGACAGGTCAGAAGGCGAGGCCCGAACCGCCGACGCCGTCGCGGAGATCGCCGACCTGCAGGACCGAATGATGGCCAACGAAACCTGGGCGCTGCTTGCGGTGTTCCAGGGCATGGACACCGCCGGCAAGGACGGCACTATCGACCACGTGTTCTCCGGCGTCGATCCCGCCGGCGTCATCGTCACCAGCTTCAAGCAGCCAACCCCCGAGGAACGTACGCAGGACTTCCTCTGGCGCGTGCACCAACACGTGCCGCCGGCCGGCCGCATCGGCGTGTTCAACCGCAGCCACTACGAGGACGTGCTAGTGCCGCGCATCCATCCGGAGGCGCTGCATCTCGAACGCCTCCCGAAGTCTCTGGCCGGTCCGGAAATCTGGAGCCACCGCCTGCAGGACATCGCGCATTTCGAGCACATGCTCACCCGCCGCGGCACGCTGGTGCGCAAATTCTTCCTCAACATCTCCAAGGGCGAACAACGCAAGCGCCTGCTCGAACGTCTCGATCAGCCGGCCAAAATTTGGAAATTCCAGCCCACCGACCTGTCCGAGCGCAACTTCTGGGAGGCCTACCAGACCGCCTACAACCAGGCGATATCAGCCACCGCGGCACCGCATGCACCGTGGTTCATCATCCCGGCCGACCACAAATGGTATGCCCGCATGGTTGTCGCCGAAATCGTCGTCGAAACCCTGCGCGACCTCAACCTCAAGATCCCAGAGCCGAAATCGGATCTTCGCGCAGCCCTCGATGCCGCCCGCGAAGCGCTCAAGGCCGAGGCCCCCTAAGCCGGCGGAGCAACCGTCGACGAGGGAGCACCCAAATTTGCCGCGTCTCAGAGTTCGGCGAGCACCGCTTCGGCGCGGCTGACATCAAAGCCGCCGGGCGCCTCGATCATCAGCGACGTCACCTTGCCGTTCTCAACGATCATTGCAAAGCGCTGGCTGCGAACGCCAAGCCCACGCGCGGTCAGGTCGAGCTCCAGCCCAAGCGCCTTGGTGAACATGCCCGAGCCATCGGCCAGCATGACGATCTTGTCGTCGACATTCTGGTCCTTTGCCCAGGCCTTCATCACGAACGGATCGTTCACCGCCATGCAGACCAGCGTATCGACGCCCTTTTCGGCAAATTCCGCCGTGTGCTGCACGAAGCCCGGCAAATGCTTGGCGCTGCAGGTCGGGGTGAAGGCGCCTGGCACCGCAAACACCACAACCTTCTTGCCCCCAAACAATTCCTCGGTCGTCACCTCTTTCGGGCCGTCAGCGGTCGCCGTCATCAGTTTCATCGATGGGATGTCGGAGCCGACCTGGATCGTCTGAGTCATGGAAAACCGGTTCCTCACAAGCCACGAGCGGCCATCGCCCATGTTTCGCCGCAATTCGTAGCGTTGTCACGCTTGCCTGTCACGCAAGCGGTGCCAAGATGTAAGGAATGAGAACCGAAGACATCCACTCCCCTCGACCCGACACGTCGCTCGCCGGCCAGGTGCTGATCGCGATGCCCGGCCTGCCCGACCCTGAGTTCGCCAACAGCGTGGTCTACCTGTGTGCGCACACCGAGGAAGGTGCCATGGGCATCATCATCAACCGCCCGCTGGCACGCCCCAGCTTCGCCGACCTGCTGGTGCAGCTCGAGGTCGATCCGAAACCACCGGCTCGCGCCATCGCGCTGTGCAAAGGCGGCCCGGTCGATCACGGCCGCGGCTTCGTGCTGCACACTGCCGACTGGACCGGCGATGGCAGCCTGCGGGTCGACGGCGACGTCGCCCTCACCGCCAGCCTCGACGTACTGAAGGCGATCGCCACCGGCGGCGGCCCGCGCGAGGGCATTCTCGCCCTCGGCTACGCCAACTGGGGCCCCGGCCAGCTCGACGACGAGATCAAGCAGAACTCCTGGATCAACGCCTCAGCCGATCCGGACCTGCTGTTCGACGCCAACCATGAGAGCAAGTGGGAACGCGCCTTGGCCAAGCTGCACATCCATCCCGGCCGCCTCTCGTCGCTGTCCGGCCGCGCCTGAACCGGCACGGTTCTACCAAATAAAAGACGGCACACAGGCCACCGGCGAAAGCCCGGCCGCCACTGCAGCCGCTTCAATCCGCACTTCATCATGGCCAAGCTCAGCGCCATGAATGCCGCCGAGCACCCAGCAACTGTCGATCCCCGCCGCCTTGGCGCCGGCGATATCAGTGCGCAAGGCGTCGCCGACCGCCAGCACCCGACTCTGCGGCAAGGCGAGCATATCGAGCACCGGCGCATAGATCGCAGGATCGGGCTTGCCGAGCCAGCACGCGACACCGCCGATCTCCTCATATCGCTGCGTCAATGCGCCCGCGCAGATAACCCGCACACCACCGCGGATCACTTCCAGATCCGGATTGGCGCAGATCATCGGCAACCCAGCCGCCAGGCACGCCTGCAGCATGTCCTCATGATCGGACACCTCGGTGGGCCCACCAAGATCATCGGGCCCGGTGTTGAGCACGAAATCCGCTTCCGCCGGGGTTTCCACCCGGGTCAGCGGCAGGCCCTCGATCACGTTGCGGTCGCGGTCCGGGCCAATATGAAACACCCGGCTGCCGAGCTCGGCGAACCACGGATCGCTTCGCCGGGCCAACGCCAGATGGGCCGCCTCGCCGCTGGTCATGATCCCTGAATACAGCCCGTCCTCTATGCCCATCGCCCGCAGCGCCTTGCTCGCCACGAACCCACGCCGCGGAGCATTGGACAGCAACACCGCCGGCTTGCCGAGCGCCTTGATCTCGCGAAGGCATTCGACAGCACCAGGATATGGCTTCACCCCGTCATGGATCACTCCCCACAAATCGAGGATGAACCCGTCATATCGCGCGGCCAAAGGGCCAAATCCAGGAAGATGCTGCATGGTGCTAGAGCCTCAATCAGGTTCTGGCTTCGGCACCGGTGCTTCGGCACGGGCGCGAAACCGACAAAATCGTCCAGTTACAGATCCGCGCCGATCGCGGCCTCGACGGTGGCAAATCCCGCCGCATCCAATGCCACCAGCAGTTCGGCCAACAGCCGGGGAATCAGCGCCGGTCCCTCGAACGCCAGCGCCGTATAAAGCTGCACCAGCGAAGCGCCGGCCCGCAGCTTGGTCAGGATATCGGCACCCGATGCCACGCCACCGACCCCGATCAAGACCAGACGCCCCGCCGCCAGCCGCGCCGCCAGCTTCAACATGGCGGTGGACGGGCCCATCAGCGGCGCGCCCGACAGCCCGCCCGCCTGCGTCGATTGCCGGGACTGCAGCCGCGGCCGCGCCAGCGTCGTATTCGACACGATCAGCCCCGCGGCGCCACCGGCCACGCAGGCCTCCACCACCGATGCAACACCATCGGCCGCCAGATCCGGCGCGATCTTCACCAGCAGCGGCGGATGATGAGGCACTTCGGTGGTGATGGCGGCCAAAATCGACCGCAACCGCGCCTCACCCTGCAGATCGCGCAGCCCCGGCGTGTTCGGCGATGACACGTTGATCACGATGTAATCAACCTGCCGCGCCAACGCCCGCACCAGCGCCGGATAGTCTCGCTCCGGCACAGCGTTGTCCTTGTTGATGCCGATATTGCCGCCCACCGGAAGCTGGCGCGGCCGATGCGCGAGATTGGCGAGATAGGCATCAATCCCCAGATTGTTGAAACCCATACGGTTGATGACCGCACGATCCTCGGTCAGTCGAAACAACCGTGGCCGCGGATTGCCCACCTGCGGCCGCGGCGTCACGGTGCCCGCCTCGACAAACCCGAAGCCCAGCCTTGCCAGCGGCGCCAACGCTTCGGCGTTCTTATCGAAGCCCGCGGCCAGCCCCAACGGATTGCGGAACGACAACCCCATCGCCTGCACTTCCAGCCGCGGCGACACCACCTCCGCCGAGCCGGCCAAACCGAGCCTGAGAGCCCGGAGCGCCAGTCCATGTGCACTTTCCGGATCGATCAATCGCAGAACGGGCGTCAGCAGGGAGGCGATGGCTGGGTTCATACCTTCCTGATGCCGCAACTTTCCGGCCGTTACCAGCCTTGCTCGCCTGCACTTGCGTCAAGGCAGCCCGCCTCACATCCCCCAGCTACATCATCGCCGCCAACGTCACACGATCCGTCGCGGCCGCCACAAACGCCAATCGCCCACCATCGCTGGCCGACATCATCACCATGTCGCCGGCCGCCAGCATGTCGCAGGCATGGTCAAAGAACCCCGGCACAGTCAGCATTGCCAACGGATCCGCCGGAGCCTTGTAATGCCACAATGTGAAACCCTGGGCGTAGGCCAGAACCGACAAGTTGCGAACCGTGAAATCCATTGGCGTTCTCCTGGGATCTGATTGGAACATAACAGGAACATTTACCCATTCCAGGCACCAAAGCGAAAGTTAATAAGCTATAATTCCTATTTCAAAAGACTCGCGTTCCAATCACAGTGAATTAACGCTCCCGACTCGCGGGCGATATGAGACAGGGTCCCCCATGCTGCCGCCTTTCGGTTTCACCACGCCAACGGTCCCGTCATGAAACACGACGACATCTGGCGCGCGCTGGACACGCTGGCAGCCGAGCACGGCCTGTCCGCCTCAGGCCTTGCCAAGCGAGCCGGCCTGGACCCCACCACCTTCAATCCCTCAAAACGCCGGATGCCGGATGGCCGGGCCCGATGGCCATCCACTGAAAGCCTGGCGAAAGTGCTCGAAGCCACTGGCGCCTCGCTCGAAGTGTTCACCGCCCTCGTCACCGGCGCCCGCGCCATCCCCGCCGGTTCGTCGTCACGCCAGCAATCCCGGCGCATCCCGCTGATCGGCCTCGCCCAGGCCGGCGGCGAAGGCTACTTCGACGACGGCGGCTACCCCGTCGGCGGCGCCTGGGATGAAGTGGCATTGCCGGAGATCGCCGACGGCAACGCCTATGCCCTGGAAATTAGCGGCGAAAGCATGGAACCGGTGTTCCGCGACGGCGATCTCGTCATCGTCTCGCCGAACGCCCCGATCCGGCGCGGCGACCGCGTCGTGGTTCGCACCACCCGCGGCGAGGTTATGGCAAAACAACTCGCCCGCCGCTCCGCCAGGCGGGTGGAGCTCCGCAGCCTCAACCCTGCCCACCCCGATTATAATTTCGACCTGACCGAGGTCACCTGGATCCACCGCATCGTCTGGGCCAGCCAGTAGCAATCGCGCCACGCTGCGTCGACAGCCTGATGAATACGAGACTGGTGGGTCTTGATTGCCCGCGGCTGCGCACTATTCTCGGGGAACCAACCCAGCGCCCGCGCGTTGAACGGGAGCCCGAACCATTGCGTTCAACACGCCGCACCACCCCAAAGACGCCTCGCGCCGTTTCGCCAAGGAGTAAGCCCGACATGCAGCCCGTAAGGCGGATGTCGTGATGGACGACACACGCATCCCGATCGGCGCCGATGCCGCCCCAGTGAGCTCGGCGCCGCCGCCAGCAGCCCCCGCCAAAACCGGACGCAAGATTCTGATCCGCGTGATCATTCTGTTGATCGTCGCCGGCCTCATCGTCGCCGGCTGGAAGTACTGGCAATATTCCAGCCAGTTCGCCACCACCGACGACGCCTTCATCGACGGCCACATCTCCCAGGTTTCAACCCAGGTCGCCGGCCGCGTTACCGCGATCGCCATCTCCGACAACGAAAAGGTCAAAGCCGGGCAATTGCTGTTGCAGCTCGACCCCCGCAACTTCCAGCAACAGGTCGACCAGGCCCGCGCCCAACGCGCCCAGGCAGTTGCCCAGTTGGACCAGGCCCGCGCCCAGGTTGGCGTGCTGCAGGCCAACATTGATCAGGCCGAAGCCAACGTCCGCGTCACCCAGGCCGACTTCATCCAGGCGCAAGCCGACTTCGCCCGCTATCGCGCCGTCGACCCCAAGGCGATCACCCGCCAGCAGATCGACAACGCCAACGCCGCCCTCCGCTCGGCGCAAGCTAAGCTCGACGCCAACCGCGAAGCCGCCGCCGCCGCTCGCGCCCAGTTGACCGCCCAGAACGCCCAGATCGAAGCCGCCGACGCCAACGTCAAAATCGCCGACGTCGCCATCGCAAATGCCGAACTGCAGCTGTCCTACACCAAGGTTACCGCCCCGCAGGACGGCCAGGTCACCAAGCGCACGGTCGAACTCGGCAACTACGTGGTCCCCGGCCAATCGCTGCTGGCCGTCGTGGCGCCGCAGATGTGGGTTACTGCCAACTTCAAGGAAACCCAGCTGGCCGCAATGCACCCCGGCCAGGACGTGACGGTCACCGTCGACGCCTGCCCAGACCTCAAGCTGCACGCCAGGATCGACAGCTTCCAGGCCGGATCCGGCAACGCCTTCAGCGCGCTGCCGGCCGAAAACGCCACCGGCAACTATGTCAAGGTGGTCCAGCGCGTGCCCGTCAAAATCGTCTTCGACGATGCCCAGGTGTCCGACTGCCACATGGCGCCAGGCATGTCCGTCGCCCCCGCCGTGACCCTGCACTAGTGCCGAAGCTTCGCCCCGGCATGACGGCCTAGGCCATGGCGCCGAACCCCGACCTGCCGCGCTCGGCCGCCGGCCCTAACTCGCCCTGGCTGCTGGCGGTGGTGGTGTCGATCGCCACCTTCATGGAAGTGCTCGACACCACCATCGCCAACGTGGCGCTGCGCCACATCGCCGGATCGCTGTCCACCAGCGAGGATGAAAGCACCTACATCCTCACCAGCTACCTGGTCTCCAACGCCATCATCCTGCCGATCAGCGGATGGCTGTCCAATGTCATCGGCCGCAAGCGCTTCTATATGATCTGCGTGGCACTGTTCACAGCGAGCTCGGTGGCCTGCGCCTTCGCCACATCGCTGCCGATGATGCTGGTGTTTCGCGTCATCCAGGGCATGGGCGGCGGCGGCCTCGCCCCCACCGAACAATCGATCTTCGCCGACAGCTTCACCCAGCGCCAACGCGCGCTCGCCTTCTCACTCTACGGCTTCACCGTCGTCACCGCACCAGCCGTCGGCCCCGTGCTCGGCGGCTTCCTCACCGACAACTACTCGTGGCACTGGGTGTTCCTGATCAACCTGCCGGTCGGCTTGCTGTCGCTGTTCCTGACCTGGCGCTACGTCTACGACAGCCCGCTGGTCCAGGCCGATCGCCTGCGCCTGCTCGCCCGCGGCCTGCGCATCGACTACTTCGGTTTCCTGCTCGTCGTCCTCGGCTTCGGCTCGCTGCAGATCGTGCTGGATCGCTTCGAGCGGCTGGACGGCTTCTCCTCCACCTCCATCGACATCCTGGTCGCCATCACCACTGTCTCGCTGATCGCCCTGGTGATCTGGGAGCTCATCGAAAAACAACCGGTGATGAACCTGCGGCTGCTCAAAAGCGCCCCATTCGCCATCAGCAACGTCGTGATGTTCCTGTTCGGCTTCATCATCGTCTCCACCACCCAGCTGTTGCCGCAGCTCACCCAGGAATTGCTCGGCTACGACGCGCTGACCGCCGGCATGACCCTCGGCGTCGGCGCCGCCGTCACCGTCATGGTGATGCCGATCGCCGGCATCGTCACCGGTCGGGTGTTCCAGCCGAAATACCTGATCTTCGCCGCTCTCGTGGGGGTTGCCTGGGCGATGTGGCGCGCCACCGGCCTCGATCTCAATGCCTCGTTCGACACCGTCTCCGGCCTGCGAATGTCGCAGGTGGTCTGCCTGCCGTTCGTCTTCATCCCGCTGTCCGCGGTTCAGTTCATCGGCGTGCCGCCCGACAAGAACCCCGATGCCTCCGCCCTCATCAACCTCATGCGAAATCTCGGCGGCAGCGTTGGCGTCTCTGTCGTCACCACCCAGCTGCAATGGCGCGGCCAGTTCCACCACGCCAGGCTCGCCGAGGGGATCACGCCCTATAACGGCTACGGCTATGGCACCAACCTCGGCAGCATCGCTCGCGCCGTGGTCGCCCAGGCCACAATGCTGAGCTACATCGACGTCTTCACCATCCTCGCGGTCATCGCCGTGATCACCGCTCCGCTGGCACTCTTCCTGCCGCGCGTGTCGAAAGGAGCCCAGTCCGTTGGGCACTAGATCGCCTCTGCCAACCCTGCTCGCCGCCGCCCTGCTAGCGGCCTGCTCCCCGGTCGGGCCCAATTTCACGCCCTCCAAACCGGATGTTGTCGACTTCCGCACCGACACCGCCCCCGGCTCGGAACACGCTCGCCAGGAAAGCAAGCCGGTGCTGACGCCAGTCGATCCGCAATGGTGGCAAACCTTTCACGACCCGGAGTTGAACGCCCTCGTGCAGCGTGCGGCCACCGGCAATTTCGACATTCGCGCCGCCACCGTCCGCCTCGCCGAAAGCCGTGCCCAACGCGGCGTCACCGCAAGCGATGCTCTGCCAAAGCTCAACGCCAACACCTCCGCCACCGGCGAGTTGCTCAGCGCCAAGGGTGCGGTCAGTCTGCTCACCAGCGGTGACCCCGCCACCCAGTCCAACGGTGCCGGCGCCACCAGCGGAGCCTTCCCGTCACACAGCTCGATCCCGCCGTTCAGCCTCTATCAGGCCGGCTTCGATGCCTCCTGGGAGCTCGATATCTGGGGCCGCGTACGCCGCGAGATCGAAAGCGCCGACGCGTCCGTGCAGGCCTCCGCCGAGGACCGCCACGGCGTCGTGCTGTCCACCACGGCCGAGGTCGCCCGCGACTACATCCAACTGCGTGGCGTGCAGACCACGCTGCGTATCACCCGCGACAACCTCGCCACTGCCCGCGAAACCGCTGACCTCATCCGTTCACGCGCCCGCGCTGGCCTGTCGTCGGATCTCGATATTGCCCAGGCCCAGGCCCAGGTCGAGGAAAACGCCGCCGAACTGCCGCAGCTCGAACAGCAGGAAGCCCAGGCGATCAACCAGATCGGCCTGCTGCTCGGTCTCGCACCCCACGCACTGCAAGCTGAACTCTCCACGGCCAAACCAGTCCCGCCGGTGCCGCCACAGGTCCCGCTCGGCCTGCCGTCCGAACTCGCCGAACGCCGGCCGGACGTGCGCGAGGCCGAAGCCCGCCTGCACGCCGCCACCGCCGACATCGGCGTCGCGACCGCGGATTTCTACCCACGCGTCACCTTCTCCGGCAGCGTCGCCCTGCAGGCGGTCCAGTTCCACGACCTCGGCAGCCTCAGCGCCGGCACCTATGGCATCGGCCCCAGCATCACACTGCCGATCTTCGACGGTGGCCGCATCCGTCGCACCGTCGATCTGCGCACCAGCCAGCAGCGGGAGGCCGCCATCGGCTACCAGCACGCCGTGCTGCAGGCCTTCACCGAAGTCGACAACGCCCTCATCGCCTACAGCCGCGAGCAGGACCGCCACGATCATCTGGCAGCCCAGGTCATCCAGAGCGACAACGCTCTTGCCTTGGCCCGCGACCGCTATCGCCAAGGCCTCGCCGACTATCTCGTCGTGCTGACCGCCCAACGCACAGCGCTCGCCGCCGAGCAGGAGCTCGCCACCAGCACCACCACGATCTCAACCAATCTCGTGGCGCTCTACAAAGCCCTCGGCGGCGGCTGGGACGCCGAGCCGAACGGGTGATACCCCGATCGGGCCCCTGGCCCGCGCGCGTTTTAACTGGAATCCGCCGGCGGAACTGCGCCACGATGCAGCATGATACGATGGCTGCTCCCCCTGGCTGTGTGCCTGGTCCCATTGGTTGCGCGCGCAGCTGAGCCGGTTGATGTCGCGTTGGTCCTCGTCACCGACGTCTCGCGATCGATAGACGACAGCGAATACGATCTCGAAAAACAGGGTACCGCCAACGCCCTCGTCAACCCGAAGGTGCTGTCCGCCATTCAAAGCGGCGCCATCGGCACAATTGCCGTGGCCTATGTGGAGTTCGCCGGTCCTACCGAAGTCCGCACGGTGATCGATTTCACCCTGATCCACGACGAAGCCTCGGCGCGGCGTTTCACCGAGCAACTCGTTGAATCCCCGCGCAGCTTTTACGGCAGAACCGCCATCAGCTCGGGCATCGACGCTGCCGTGGCACTGCTCAACAACGGCACCCTCGAAGCCCAGCGCCGGGTGATCGACGTCTGTGGCGACGGAACCAACAATGCTGGCCGCGACATCACCGCCGCCCGCGACGATGCGGTCAAGCAGGGCATCGTGATCAACGGCCTCACCATCATCAACGACCATCCGGTCAGCTACACCTACGCACACGTCGCTCCGCCTGGCGGGCTCACCTCCTGGTATCGCGCCAACGTTACCGGCGGCGTCGGCAGCTTCGTCGATGAGGTCCACGATTTTCAGTCATTCGGCGTCGCGATGTCGCGCAAGCTGCTCAATGAAATCGCGGCGTTGCCGGTGATCCGGCCCGCAGGCTCGCCACGCCGCGGCTGATCCCGCCGACTTCGGATTGCCCTGTGGCGGTTTCAGCGCAACACTGATCGCCCCCCAAAGGAGCTCATCATGGAAATCCGCAATCTCGGCCGCAGCGGCCTGCGCGTGTCCGCCATTGGCCTTGGCTGCAACAACTTCGGCGGCCGGCTGGACCTCGAAGGCACCAAGAAGGTCATCCACGCGGCTTTCGACGCCGGTATCACCCTGTTCGACACCGCCGATGTCTACGGCGACAAGGGCGGCTCCGAGTCCCTGATGGGCGAGGTAATAGGCCCCATCCGCAAGGAAATCGTGCTCGCCAGCAAGTTCTGCATGCCGATGGACGCCGCCGAAACCCTCAAGGGTGGCTCGCGCCGCTACATCATGTCGGCCGTCGAAGCCTCGCTGAAGCGGCTCAAGACCGACTATCTCGACCTTTACCAGATGCACCGCATGGACCCGCTCACCCCCATCGAGGAAAGCCTGCGGGCACTGTCAGACCTGCAGGCCCAGGGCAAGATCCGCTATTTCGGCTGCTCCAACTTCACCGCCTGGCGCATGGTCGAAGCGCAATGGACGGCAAAATCGTTGGATCTGCCGGGTTTCGTCTCGGCGCAGGATGAATATTCGCTGGTCTACCGCACCCACGAAGCCGACCTCATTCCGGCCCTGCGGGAATACGGCCTCGGCCTGCTGCCATATTTCCCGCTCGCCTCCGGCCTGCTTACCGGCAAATACCGCCGCAACGCGCCGATGCCGGAAGGTGCACGCCTGACCAACACCCAGCGCCTCGCCGACCGTT
>Ga0302157_10003212_pt1 | contig 18602 bp, 9 predicted proteins | sample I_Bog_N3_3_FD_193502 | JGI IMG/M metagenome (GOLD analysis project Ga0302157, IMG submission 193502) | Peat permafrost microbial communities from Stordalen Mire near Abisko, Sweden - I_Bog_N3_3 | ecosystem: Environmental > Terrestrial > Soil > Wetlands > Peat | place: Sweden: Abisko, Stordalen...
CGAGCAGATCCTCGATTTCAGGATGAGGAACCGCTGCCCTAGAAGCGGATGGAACGGATGGGTGACAACGGCCCATCCCAAGCACTCACGGGATTCAAGTGCAGTTCGAACGTACGGTCGGGATGCCTAAAAGGCGCTCCCCGCCGTTGGGTTTAGGCATCTTGACCCGCCGTAGTGGCTGCGGCCGATAGCCCCCTTCCCGTAGCTCTGCAACGAGCCTCTCTTTCCTTGGGGCCAGCCAGTCGGGGAAGGCCTCGATAGTAATACCATCGATTCCCGGTGCCCCGTGGTTTGCCCGCACTCTCTTCCATGCCTCGTTCAGGTTGGCCGGATCGGCCACCTCTTCCATCAGCCTGTCCGTTGCTCGTGGGCTTTTCTCATCCGCGCTCTCGCGTGTCAGCTCGACTTCCCCATGCAGGCTAAGGACGGTTTCACCGCCCTCTCCCGGATGAAGCGGCACCCTATCGGGCCCTTTCTGTCTTTTCGCTTTCACGGCCGCGCGGGCAATACTTGCCCGTCTCCTTTCACGCGGCTGCATGCAGCCGCACCGTTTGCGCCTTCGCTCCAGAGTGTTTCCACCCCTTCATCGCTACTACGCGCGCTGCTGACTTCTCGACGGCGTTCGGTCGGCCTCACGGCCCACCCAGCCCCCACTCGTGTGGGGACACCTTCGAGACCTCCCCAGATAAGCCATACCCCTTTCCTCGCACGATCGCCGACTTTACGCTCTCGGGCCTTGATCAGTATGGATTTCGCGGTCTTTTGTCCGCTCTTCCTCCCGTCGCGCCTCAGTAGCCGGTTCTTGTTCATCGACCCGCGGTTTTGCTCCACGCTTCTTTCAGACAGCCGCCTTGCGGCGGTGCCCTTGCGCTTCACTACCCTTCGCCCTGATCAGGCTGGGAGAGAAACTTTCATTCTCAGAGGTGTATAACATGCTGGGCATACAAAAAGGCCCGCCGGAGCGGGCCTTTGATGGTTTCAACTAAGCAGGCGTACTACTGGCACGCCTCGCAGGTGCCCCCATTGCGCATGGCCTCGATCGAGCACGCTGTCTTCTCCTCCGCCGTGTACTGCTTGGGCGAGGAGTCCCCGCCTGCAAACGGAGGGGTCGAGAGCGTCGCAGCGTCCCGTGTCGCCGTCTCGGCCTTGGTTTCACCGGCCGCCCCGCGCATCTCCTTCTTAACCTGCACAGTCGCCTTCTCAATGTTCGATGCGCCCAAGCCCCTCAGGTAATACGTCGTCTTCAGTCCCGTGTGCCACGCGTGGCGGTACATATGGGAGAGCGTCTTAAGATCGGGGGTCTTGATCCAGAGGTTCACGGACTGCGACTGGTCGATCCATTTCTGACGGCGGGCGGCGGCGTCCACCACCCACTTGTGATCGATGTCGAAGGCCGTGAGGTATTTCTGCTTCAGGTCGGCGGGAATCCGCTCAATGTCCGCAAGCTCGCCGTCGAAGTACTTGAGGCTGTCCATCATATCCTGGTCCCAGAGGCCGCGGGCCTTCAGGTCCTTCACGAGGAAGGGGTTGAGGACAATAAACTCGCCTGAGAGGTTCGATTTGACGAACAGGTTCTTGTAGGTCGGCTCGATGCAGGGCGACGTGTTGGTGATATTGGAGATGGTCGCGGTAGGAGCGATCGCCAGGACGTTGCTGTTGCGCATGCCCTGGGCCGCGATTTTGGCACGCAGGGGTTCCCAGTTCATCCGGGATGTCCGCGGCACCTGAATAGGGAGGCCGCGTTCCTTCTCGAGCAGGTCCACGGTGTCCGGCGGCAGGAGGCCGCGATCCCACTTGGATCCCTTGTACGAGGAGTAGGCCCCCCTCTCCGCGGCCAGGTCGGAACTCGCCTCGTAGGCATAGAAGGCGATCGCCTCCATGGCCTCGTCGTTGAACTCGACCGCCTCGATCGAGGCGAAGGCAACACCCTTCATGTAGAGCGTATTGGCGAGGCCCATCATCCCGAGTCCGATTGGACGGTGGCGCTTGTTCGAGCGCTGGGCCGCCTCGGTCGGGTAGAAGTTGATATCGATCACGTTGTCGAGCGCACGGACGGCCATGCGAATCGTCTCCCGGAGCTTCCGGTGGTCGAGCGATCCGTCGGGCAGCAGGTGCGTCTCCAGAATCACGGATCCCAGGTTGCACACCGCGGTCTCGTCCTTCGAGGTGTTCAGAGTGATTTCCGTGTTCTTCGTGATGAGGCCATTGACAGTCCAGCTGTGCTCGTCGGTGAAGACCTGAAGGCAGAAGGCATTCTCATTCGGGAGCTGCTCCAAGGCATCGAAGGTAGCGTGCATCTTCTGCACATACCCCGGCTTTTCGAGATTCGACAGAAACCTCGCGTTGCCGCGAAGGCGCCCGATTCCCGTGAGATTTTCCATGATGCGGCACCCGCGGATCGATGAGACGTGAAGTCTCCACAGCTCATTCTGGTAGTACTCGCGCGTGCCGCCCATGCCGTCTGGCAGCTCGGCCAATCCACCGGAGCGCATGCGAGTGAGGGACGACTTGACTCCGAAGTTCGCCAGCAGGACCTGGACCCCCGCGAGGAAATCGCGGCTCACTGAAGCCAGGGCGCACGTGGTCACCTCGCCACTGGATTCCACCGTGGCATCAGCGGCATATAGGCCGCGCAGGTAAGCCGCTGCAGTCTCCCGGGTTCCCTTCCAAACGAATTCCGGAACCTTCAGTTTTGACTCCGCGTCAAAACCGACGGCACCCAGGACGCGCGCCAGCGGCGCCGAGCACAGGCGCTTCTTGTATTCATCCCCCTTAAATTTGGGTTCCAAGGAGAACGTGGTTACGGCGTGCTCGCCCGCTTGGTCCAGAATGCGCGCAACGGCCGACTCAACTTCATCAATCAACGAGAATTCATTCGCCCAGATATCGATGCATGCGGAAACAGAGTCTCCGCTGTGGTGCATGAAGGTGCCATCGCCTGCGACGAGGCCAGCCACGAGAGCTAGGTCGACAGAATCCTCGGTTCCCCAGAGGCCTTCAGCTTGCTGGATCTCGATCAGGTCGCCGCGCTTGAGGTCCTGGGCCTCGACCCAGCCCTGGTCAACCACCCAAACCTTATGGTCGGGGGTGACCTTGTGGGTGTAGCCCTCCTTGGTCCAGATCCTCACAATCGGAGCATCCGGCCGCGGCAGCAGCATGGGGCCAGCCGAAACAGGACCGGACCTGCCAAGGACCGTGTTAACGGCTTCCTGCGTCAGGGGTGTGTTTCCCGTGCCTCCGACAAGGGCTAGACGGCGGGCCTTTTCAAAGAGATAGCCCACGGTGACCAAACCCTCGGAAGTAACCACACGCTGATCCGCCGTGATGCAGCAGAGATTTGAAGAGTGCACGACGCCGACATGGTCCTGGGGCGAGCGTACGTTGCACGGATCCTTAAACGTGATCCAGGGATGCCCCGTCTCGAAGATCATCGAGAGCATCTTCTTCCATAGATCCAGGGCCTCGACCTTATGACCGTGGATCTTCCCCTCTTCCGCCATCTTCTCGTAGTTAACGTAAAGCTCCTCGAACTTACGACCGAAGGCGTCGTGCAGGTCGGGAACCTCGTTCGCGCGGAACAGGGTCCAGGGGGCGCGCGCTTCCATGCGCTTCATGAACAGGTCCGGGATCCAGTTCGCCGTGTTCATGTCGTGGGTGCGACGGCGGTCGTCCCCGGTGTTCTTCCTCAGCTCTAGGAATTCGAAGATGTCGTTGTGCCAGCTCTCGAGATAGGCGCAGCCGGACCCCTTCCGTTTTCCGCCTTGGTTGACCGCTACAAGTTGGTCATTATGAAGCTTTAAGAACGGAATCACACCCTGGGACTCGCCATTGGTTCCGCCGATATAGGCGCCTGTTCCCCGAACCGCGGTCCATGAACCGCCTAGGCCGCCCGCCCATTTTGAGAGGTAGGCATTCTCGGCGATTCCCCTTTGGAAGATGCCCTCTATCGAGTCATCGACGTAGTAGAGGTAGCAATTGTGCGCACAGACGCCTGCAGCCGAAAACGACGGATCGCCTTCAACCTGGATGTCGTGCACGTCGCCCGAGTATTCCGAAAGCGTGACGTCATCCACCCGATAGAATGCCCTGCCTTCGACGAAGAAACGGCGATTCTTCCATTTCGAGTCCTCGCCTTGGAAGTCAAAGAGGTCGATTCCCTTCCTAACTTTGAAGGCCAGCCTGGGAGCGTCGCTCGGGGTGATCGTCAGCACATATGGCTGCACCCGAGCGAGGGCCGACATGGACGGCTTCTGCACAATGGGGAGAATTCCAATCTTCAATGCGACCTGGAAAAGCTGGAGAATAAGGTCCCGATTGGACAGCTGCAGGGAAAGCTGAGTGCGATGCACCGCGCAAGCGTCGCCCCGAAATACACCGACTAGGAGCTCCTCCAAAGCGTCATTGGGAGCCTCCAACACACACTGGGGAAGCTTCTTCCTATCGAATCCCGTGCCGAAAAGCGCCAGCATGAACGCGACGGCGAGTTTGGAATGAAGCACCACACAGGTGCAATCCCCGCTCCCCTTTTTCAAGGAAGGGGTTATTCCAAAAACCCGCTCGCAGAGGTCGACGGTGTCCGAGATGAATTCAACCTCCGTGCGCCCAAACGTGAAGAAGAGGGAGTCCGAACCCTGGCAATGCCCCTCGGAGAGGTAGTAGCCTACGAGCCTGAGGAAATTCCCGTTGATCGGCACACTCGACCGAATGGCCTTAACTTGGTTCTTGGCCGTGCGCACCTCGTAACGCTTTTCGTCATGGTGGGCTTCATATAACAACCCGTCCGTTTCGATCCAGGAACCAGATCCCAGATATTCGACGGGCTTCAGGACAGCTGCTTTCTCCACCCTAGGGAAAAGCATTTCCACAAAGTCGCCGTCTCTGAGTTCTCCAGCTCGGATCCAGGTGGCATGTTCGATTACATCCGATTCCAAAAGGCGCTCGCATGCGGCGGCATAGTGGCTCTTGACGGTGAAGCACTGCTCGCGCTTTCCCCGATATTCCACACAGGCAGACATTCCGCCACTGGCCCGCTGCCTGACGCACGCTGCGGCACGCGCAGGTATGGCAAACAACAGATGATCCTCGGTAGGACGTATCCACGCCCGGCCACCAAGCATCGCGGAGAGAGCAACCTCAACCAGGCGTTTCTGGTTCGCCTTGGCACGTGTGCCAAGGACACGCCTGAAGGAACCGTCCTGGGCAAGGACATGGTCCCCCTCCCGGATATCCTCTATGTTTCTCATGCCCGTCGACGTTACAACGGGCGTATCACCAGGGAAGCAGCTCGAAAGCTGGCTGTGCAGCGTGCCGCTGTTGAAAAGCGTCGGGGTCGACGAGCAGAACCGGCGCGTCTTGTAGAGGTCGTAGAGGCCAATCGCCTTGGACTCACGGTCGCCCTTCTCGTCCAGGAATAGACCCATGGCGACCCGCATCCAGAAGAACTGGGGCGTCTCGATCCGGTGTGAGGGCTTCGAGACCTTGTCGACGATCAGGTAGCGGTCATAGAGCGTCTGGACTCCTAGGAAGTCGAATTCGAGATCCGAGGACGGATCCAGGGCTCCGCCGAGGCGTGCCAGGTCGAAATCAAGCAGGCGGGGATTGAGCCTCTTGATCGCGATCCCGTGCTCGACATACTTCCTGAAGGCCTTCTGGTGGCATTCCTTAAGCTTGGCGATGCCATCCCTCATGATGTCCCACCCGAGCACCTCCTCGTAGATGTAGGTCAGCTGGATACGCCCGGCAAATTTCGCGAAATCGGCATCCCGCTCGATCAGGGTCTTGGAGTTGAGGATGATCGTGGCGTCCAGGTCCTTTTGGGAGATCTGGTCGTAGACCGCGCGGCGGAGCTCGACCTCGATCTCGTCGCTCGAGAGGCAGAGGTCCAGGCCCGTCATGGCGAACTCGATCCTCTTGCGGAGGTCCGCGCCCTCCCAGAGGACCGTCTCGCCATTGGACTTCTTGACGACCACAAGGGTTTCTTGCCCGGAGGCCGTGCTCTCCGTGGCCGCCGCCGGCGTCTCGGTCTCGCCACGGTCCCTCGCCGCCGCACGCTCGGCCCGGAATAGAATGTAGGCCTCGGCCACCTTGTAGTGGCCCGCCTTCATGAGTTCCTCCTGCACCATGTCCTGGACTTCCTCGATCCTGACAAAGGCCTGGTTTGAGGCGTTAACCCGTTCTGACACAGCCTTGGAGATGGCGACCGCAGGAGCCGAGTCACGGGCCAGGGAGAGGAAGGTCTTGCGGACGGCAATCTCGACCTTGTGATCGTTCCACGGCACCACCTGGCTGTTGCGGCGGATGACGCGCACGGCGCTCTGCGCCGCCGACTCGCGGCTCACCGAAAGCTTCCGGGAGCGGTTCAATAGGAGGCTCTTCGCCACCATGTAGGCGTTGTTGTCGACCAGCGTCTTCTCGATCAGCTCGTACAGGGAGTTGAGGGTCAGGCGCAGGGGATTCTGCTTCCGTGACATTTCGGTCAAATTCCCGCCGAGCTCCCGGCAGATCTGGGCCACCCAGGCCCTGTTTTTCTCCGTGAATATGTCCTTCTCACCCTGGGAAATGAGCACATTGGTGAGCGCCTTGCCCAAGGTGTCGGCCACCTCGGCCATGTCGAAGCGCTCCTCGCCGTGCGGGCAGAGCAGCACGATCGGGGGCAGGTTGATCTCGACGGCCAGAATCACGTCGCGCCAGGCGTAGATGGGTTTTAGTTCGATGGGGGCATGGACCGTTCGCTTGAGGGCCAGATCGTGTGCCAAAGGTGTGTTATTCATTGTCTAGATTCCTAATGATAAGAGAGTTGCAATAGCTATGATTGAAATGGGGCGATAAGGTACCCACGCGCCGAAGACGGCAGTTTAAGGGCCACTGAAACGATGAAAGGGCGGTCGGTTTTAGGGACTCGATTCGGACGGCTCGTTGATCAGAGCTCGTCGTCTGATGCGACTTTCAGTGACGATGATTTCTGGTACTCAGTAACTCTGCCCTCGAAGAAGTTTTGCTCCTTCGCGATGTCCATCATCTCGGCAAGCCACGGCAAGGGATTCTTGATGCCGCCCGAGAGCGGCGCCAGACCGCAGCCCTCGAGGCGACGATCCGCGATGTAGTCAATGTAGGTTTGGAAGTCCTCCAGGCGTAGCCCCACCGCATTGACGGGCAGGCAGTCGCGGATGAATTCCTTCTCAAGCGTGACGGCCTCGCGCATCAGGCCTCGAAGCTCTTCCTTGTACTCGTCGGTCCAGATTTCCCGATTCTCTTCAACCAGGTCCATGAACAGATTACGAAACACCTCGATGTGGTTCGACTCGTCCCGAAGCGTGTAGCGGAACATCTGGCCGATTCCCGGGAACTTGTTCTGGCGATAAAGCGAGAGGATCATCCCGAAGAGCCCGTAGAACTGGGTTCCCTCCATGCACTGACCGAAGACAAAGATGTTCGATGCTAAGAGGCGCTTGTTCTCTATCTTGTTGAGGTCAATGTCCCTGCGTAGGTCACGCGAGATCTTGGTCACGAATTCATTCTTGCGGACAATGGTCGGGACATCCTCGAACATGGCCTCGCACTCGTGCGGGTTGATGCCCAGGGAGGCGATCATGTACAGCAGCGAATCGGCGTGGATATTCTCCTCATGGGCGTGGCGCCCCAGGACGAGCTTGAGCTCGGGGGCGGTCACCAGCTCACGGACCACGTGCTGGATGTTGTCTCCCACAATGCCTTCTGCGGCCGAGAAATACCCGATTCCCATGCGGATGATCCAGCGCTCGACATCCGAAACGGCCTTCACATCCCGCCATTGCTCGATGTCCTTGCCCATCGGGATGTCCTCAGGCTCCCAATGGTTGGCCTTCATCGTCCGATAGAGGTCGTAGGACCACTGGTACTTCAACGGCAACAGGTTGAAGGTCATCGTCTCCCGGCCATTGATCACGCGCTTAGCTGCAAATGCGGCCTCCGCCTTAGCTTGATCAAGGACGAAGGTTTTGGTGCCTACCTGGAAGATTTTCTGCATGACTGCTGACGGGAAGGAAAGAAGGGAAAAAGTGGAACGAAGGGCTATTTCCTACGCATAATAAGCCCAGGCGATACAAAGTTGCTGGATCTTATTAACGCGTTGTTGACCACTACAGGATGTGGTCGCGGGGCCGAACGGCCACAACCTATTGAGCTTCGAGATTAGGCCGTCAATAGGTTTATGCGCATATTTTGTTAAATTTCTCCTATATTTTGGGTTGACCGATAAAACCCCCGTTTTCCCGCCAAGGGCTACAGGCCCCCTCCCCGATCCGCTCGGTTCTCCCGCACCGCACCGGCCGAGCCGTGTATCAGTTCAATGATTACGCCCGAGGCCCTTACCCAGCTGGTGACCGTGCACGACGACCGAGTCCCTGCCCCCTCGGTTCAGCCGATCCATGACCCCCGCAAGCTTCCTACGCCTTTCGTCGTTCTCCGCGAACATCTCAAGCTGGGCCGGGCCGCCATCCACTCCCGAGAGGCGCACGCTCACCAGTCTGAGCGGTCTGCGCTTTGACCATGCCGCCCTGAGCAGCGGCGTCACGAGCGGATAGAAAGGTGCCTCGATGTCGGCGGGCGCCTCGAGGCTCTGCCCATGTGATTCGTGTGAGAAATCTGGATACCTTACCTTGACGGTCATCGTCCTGACCTTGACCCCGTCGGCGCGGATCTTGGGCATGAGCTCGTCGATCATGCGCTTTGCGACCTGCTCAACGGCTGCGAAGTCGCTCGTGTCGGTGGAAAAGGTTTCCTGCTTTGAATAGCTCTTCGCGTCGTCCTGCTCGACCTCGACCGAGCTGTCGTCGATTCCCCGGGCCCGGGCAACGACACTGCGCCAATCCTGCCCGAAGAGGGACGCCAGTTCACCTTCGCCCCTCGCCAGGAGGTCGCAGACCTCTCGGATGCCCGCCTTCCCGAGAGCGGCCTCGGTCTTCGCTCCAATCCCGGGAAGGCGCCCAACGGACAGGGGGGCCAGGAAGGCAGCCTCCTCTCCGGGAGCCACCACCACAAATCCCCTGGGTTTTCTCAGCTTGGAGGCGATCTGAGCTACGAGCTTGTTCGCTGCGATGCCCATGGAGACCGGGATCTTGAGTTCGTCCCATATTTTCCGCTGAAGGCCGCGCACCGCCTGCTCCACGGCCTCGCCGCTCGGGTAGCGGCAGGGTCCTAGGTCCAGATAGCCCTCGTCGATCGAGTTGCGCTGCACGTCGGGAGTCATCGTCTCGCAAAGGTCAAACATGCGCCGCGAAACCTCCCCGTAGAGGCCCGAGGTGTGGGGAATCATGATCAGCTCTGGGCATACCCGCAGGGCACGGGCGGTGGGCATCGGCGTATACACGCCGCAGGCCCTCGCTTCATAGCTGGCCGAGGAGATGATGCCTCGGTCCCCGCCGCCCACCGCGCATTTCTTCCCCACGAGCGACGGGTCGCGCGCCTGCTCGCAGGACACGAAGAACGCGTCGGCGTCGAGGTGAACAATGGTGGGAAGCGGAGGCATGGGCCTAGTGTGGGGCCTCGAGTCGACGGGCCTCGGAAAACTCGGCCAGGGCTTCAGCCGTCCGGCCGATCGCGCGCAGCGCGAGCGCAAGTTGGAAATGCACTTCGGCGTCGTTGTGATTCACGGCCAGGGCCCGGCGATACTGCTCGATCGCCTCGGGATAACGACCCACTTTTGTATACGCAAAGCCCAGATAGGCATGTGCTTGACCATATTTATCATTGAGGGCAACCGCCCGCAGAAGATGCTCCAGCGCCTCGCTTACCTGGCCCTTTTGTGCGAGCGCGAGACCCCAATTGGCCTCGGCTTCAGGGTAAGCAGGATTGAGCGTGGCCGCTCGCGCGTAGGCCTTGATCGCCAACTCCAGGTCTCCGCCGTTTCCGTACGCGTTTCCGAGTTGGTAGTAGCCGATGGCTAGGTCAGGACGCAGGGCCAATGCTGAGCGGTAGCGCTCGACGGCCTCCGCATAGCGACCCATTTCGCTCAGCGCGTTGCCCCAGTTGAGATAGGCGTCAACATACGTCGGCCTGAGGCGGACAGCCTCGGCGTACAGCGGCAAGGCACTCTCCCAGTCGCGCAGGTGCGAATACGCATTCGCGAGATTATTGGCCGGCTCCGGATAAAGCGGATTTAGCGCCCTCGCCTGCTTCAGGTGGTCAATGGCCTCCGGGATCGCGCCTTGGTCAAGAAGGATTGTGCCGAGGTTCCCTTGGGCTAGCCACGCATCCGGATTTCCAACCAGGGTCCGCCGATAGAGTGTTTCTGCAGAAACGTAAGGTTTTGTATCGCGGTAAGTCGCAACCGCGCACGCCGCCGCAATCGCCGCAAACACGCCTGCGTAGACGGCTGGGAGTGGCCGATTCCCGCGAAGCATCCAGGTGGCAGCCCCGATTGCCAGGGCGGCGTCGAGAACGGCAGTCGCCAAATATGCGAAATGGTCCGCCACATAGGAGAAGACAAACGGATAGACGTTGATGAACCCCAGCGCCGGAAAGAGGATTCCCAGGAAGAGCAGCGTTGCCGCAAGCGGACCGCGGTTTCGTCGGCGCCACGCTAAGCCGAGTCCAATAACCCCAAGGACACCCGCCGTTGCGATCCATTCCCGGAGCACACCCTCCATTTGCCATCGCGGGTACACGAAAAGCAGGTCTCGAGGCCAAGCCCATGTTTTCGCATAGAACCATGCAATTCGGCCGGCGAGGGCCACCCTCGAGGCGGCACTCAGCGTGAATGAGGCACCGTTGGCCCCAATGTAAGTGCGCTCCACCCAAGCCGTCACACTTCCCATCACGGCGCCAACGAGGAGCCAGGGAAGCAGGCGCGCGATGTCGCGCCTCGCCAATCGACCTTCTCTCCACCAAAGAAGCACAAGTACCACGGCCGGGAGGGTCGCCGTCACCGACTTTGTCAGGATCGCTGCGGCAAACAAAAGGGAAGCCGCGGCATACCCCCAGCCTCGGCCGGAACGACCGCTTCGGAGATAGACCAAGGCCGAGCCGAAGGCGAATACGGCCGAGAGCGTGTTCTTCTGCTCCGAGATCCAGGCCACGGACTCGACGCCCATGGGGTGGAGCGCAAACAGGACCGCCGTGCCCCAGGCGGCTAGCCACCGACTCCGGGCCTCCCGGAAAGCACCCGCCGGCTCGATCGCGAGGAGGGTTTCGACAAGGAGCGCAAGCAGACACGCGGCAACCGAGTGCGCTAAGATATTGGCCACATGGTAGGGCCCGGGGCCGTCGCCCCATGCCCGGTGTTCCAGCCAGAAGGCTGTGTGCAGGACCGGGTAGTACTGCTGCGTCGCGCCAAGATGCGTCCAAATTCTACCAAGACCGGAAAGACCCTGCAACGCGGGTGGCGTCACATGGCCGTCGTCGTCCCAGATGAACCCGGCCCGAAACATGGGTGAGTAAGCAGCGAGCGTCGCAAGGAAGACCGCAAGAGCCGCAGCCCACGGCAGCCATCGCGTGGCCGGAGACGTTTGGGAGGAGGAAGGCGACGACGGTTTCATGGCTCGCCCTCAGTGTCCGCGTTTAAGGCGTTCCGCCTCCGCCGTCGCTTGCTGCGCCTCGTCGACACGTCCGGCCGAACGCAGGGCGTCAGCCAAGTTGAACCAGATATCCGGATTGTCTCCGCTTATCTTGATGGCGGAGCGGTACGCATCGATCGCTTCGGACAGGCTTCCCAACCGGAAAAGCGCAAAGCCCAGGTAGGCCCTTGCCTCTGCGCTCTGCGGCTGAAGGGCCACCGCCCGCCGAAGCGGCTCCAATGCCTCCCGCGCTCGCTGCGAGAGCGTCAGCGCCAAGCCGAGGCCCGCATAGGCATCCCCTCGCGTGGAATCAATGGCGATAGTTTCTTGGAACCGGGCGATGGCCTCGGCGAGCTGGCCGGCATTGGCGAGGAGCGTCGCCAACCGATAGCGCGGTTCGGCCGCACTCGGATCAAGGCGGATCGCCTCGGCAAACTCAGGCGCCGCCTCATTCGGGTGGTCCGTGAGCAAATAGGCCATTCCAAGGCGGGTATGCACATCGGCCACGTCCGGTTTGAGTTCCAGGCTGCGTCGGTAGTGCGCGACCGCTTGGTCATACTGGCGGATCTGGGCAAGCACGTTGCCAAGGTTGGCCTCAGCCACGGGATAGCCGGGCTGCAATCGGAGAGCCGCCTCGAACTCGGCAGCCGCCTCATCGTAGCGCTCCAGACGGGTATAGGTGGTCCCCAGGTTATTGAAGACTTCGGCCTGCTGTTCACCGGAACGGAGCACAGCCTCGAACTGCGCTGCCGCCTCGGGAAACCGTCCGGCAGCAAGATCAATCAACCCCAGGTTGTTGCGCGGAGCCCAGGCTTCCGGGTTCTGCCGACTGGCAAATGTCCAGAAGGTCCGGTCATCGCGATAGTTCGCTGAAAGCTCGCGACTCTCCCAAGCGAAAACGCCGAGGATAAGAGCCACCGCACAGCCCAAGGCCAAACGGGGACCCCTTTGACCTAGCGCCTGCGTCAGGCACCCGAGGGCTCCGGCAAGCCCCCCGACCAGGCCAAGCAAGGCGATATAGGCAAAATGGTCGGAAACGGGCGAGAGGCGCGCGAAGGACATCCGAATGAAACCAAGGACGGGCACAAGATTCAGGACGAACCATCCCGATGCCAGAATTGCTCCCCTGCCCCACCCGGCCCGGCAACTCCACAGCAGGACACCGACGGCCAAGATCGCGAGCCATGGCCAGGCGTCTGAGAGGAACGAAACACCCACCTTCCAGCCCGGATAGACGGGACTGATCGGCCAGGGTAGGATCGCCTTGACGAAATAGAATACGAGCGCGTGCCCGGCAATCGCCAGCCGCTCGCCAACGCCCCCCATCGGCGCCACGACACCCGAGATTGCCCGGTGCTCCTGAAACCAAATCGTCGCAACGCCCACCGCTCCAGACATCGCCGCGAATGGGACGGTGGCGAGGATCGCCCGCGGCGTGATACGACCGTGGCGGAACCACCCATAGATAAGAATCACGAACGGGAACATGACTCCGGAACTCTTCGCGAGTATCGACGCAAGAAAGGCGAGCAGCGAAAGAGCATACACTCCCTTCCAAGCACCGTTTGGCCGGTCCCGCCTTTCGTCGGAGGCCATGTAGGCGAGCGCCGCGACGAGAAGAAAGGGTAGCGAAAGCGTATTCTTTAGCTCAGCGATCCATGCGACCGACTCGACCACCATCGGGTGCACGGTAAAGAAGACGGCGGCCGTCCAGGCGAACGGCACCCTTAGCCCCACGAGGAGCCTCCAGAAGAGGAAGGCACTTAGCAGGTGCAGAGAAAGGCTCACGAGATGGTATCCCACCGCAGCGTCACCCCACAGATGCCACTCGATCCACTGCACTGTTTCTTTCAGCGGAAAGTAGTCGGCTCCCGAGGGCGCGGTCCACATTCCCCCGATCGCATGCCAGGACGATCGGATCGGGCCGTTTCGGAGGATTTCGGCCGTGTCATCCCAGACCCACCCTCCCGTCCACGCGGGCGAGAATACCCAGAGGCCCAGACCCGCAAGGACGAGGCCCTTAAGCCACGGAATAAGCGAAGATCTCATGGGTCAGGAAGCCGACCGGAGCTTTTCGGCCGTCAGATGTTCGCTTCGAGCCTCTGCAAGCTGGCCAAGCTGGGAAAGCGCCGTCCTGCAAGCGTCCACCGCCTCCCATAAGGCCCTGGATGGAGTCTCGGCGCCCAGACGCGGCGCGCGGGCATCAGGAATTGACATCGCCGCAGCTTGCGGGTCGGGAGCCGTCATGGCAAGAGGACCTCCGTAGCCACCATGGCGCTCAGCGGTGCGCGCCCAGCGCCCTCAGCGCCTGAGCTCTTTGGAAGAGGACGTCTTCGTCGCCGGGCGCCAGGGCGAGGGACGCATCGTACTCCCGCAAGGCCTCGGCATATCGACCTGCGCCGGCCAGGGCGAAGCCCCGATAGGCATGCGCCCTCGCCGACCGGGGCGCCAAACGCACGGTCTCGGTCAGTTCCGTCAACGCTTCGGCCACTCGCCCCGTCATCGCCAACGCAAGCCCGAGGTCGGCCCTCGCGTCCGCATCGTCGGGCTCCACCGCGACCGCCTCGCGGTATCCTGCGATGGCATGCGCATAGTCGCCCCGATTAGCCTCCTCGCTAGCGGTGCGCTCAAGGATCGCGGCGAGGTTTTTCTTGGCTTCACCGTAGTCCGGCCGGAGCCGGAGGGCCGTCCGCAGCTCCTCCAGGGATTCGTCGACCCGTCCTAGCGTCGCGAGGATCGTCGCCTCGTTGTTGTGCGCCTCTGCGAACCCCGCGTCGAGTTCGATTGCCGCCCGATCATGCTCCAGGGCCCTGACCAGATCGCCCGCCTCACCGTACGCGACCCCAAGTCCCAAATGCCAATCGGCATGGTTGGGCTGGTATTTGAGGGCCTCGAGATAATGAGGGATAGCCTCTGGCGCCTTCCCAGTAACAACCAACGCCCGGGCGAGGTTCACCTGCGCCACGGCGTAATCCGGACGCAGGGCGATGGCTTCCTCATACTCTGCAATGGCCTCTGGGTAGCGATTGAGGAGGACATACGCGTCAGCGAGATTTGCGTGGAGCTCGGGATAGGACGGGACGAGCCTAAGCGCCGCGGAAAATTCGGGTGCCGCCCGTTCCGGATGGCCTGCGTCGAGTTCGAGGGTCCCCACGTTGGCGTGGGCGAGCCACGCGGCAGGATTGAGCTCGAGGGTCTTGCGGTAAAGCGTCTCGACGTCCGTGTATTGGTGGGCTTGACGCCATGAAAGGATTGCCAAGAGGCAAATCACCAGCCCCTGAACAGCTCCTGAAGTGTAGCGATTTAGTTGACTCAGGCCCAAGGTTGCCAAGGCAGCAATGCCCGCGATCACCGGCAGCATCGGAAGGTATTGCCAATGATCGGCCACAAAGGAGAACGCGAATGCGTAGACGTTCAGAAAGCCCATCACCGGGAAGAGCGTGCCAACAAATAACAGCCAAACGGCCAAGGGACCGCGCCATCGCTTGGCGACCACAAGGAGGAAAAGCGTCGCCGCGACCGTTCCCAAGAGGCCGAAGTATTGGCTCGGCGCCCCCGGATCAACCGCCCAACGCTCATAGAAGAAGATGAGCGGGTGCGGCCATACGAGTTTGCCGAGATAGAACCACACCACCCTTCCTGCTACGATCAATCGTCCGGCGTTTGTGAGGCCAAAGTGGACGCCTTCAGCGCCGCCAAAATGCCGTTCATCCCAGGCGGTAAAAAGACCGATTGCCGCGCCGGCGGCGCACCAAGGAAGGAGGGGGACGATATCCCGTCGCCACTCCAAGCGTCCTCGACGCCACCAGGCGATCACCATCAAGGCCGGGGCGATCGCCGCCGTCAGGCTCTTGCTCAATACCGCGCACCCGAACAGGACCGTGGCGAACGCGTACTTTCCACCCGTCGGACGAGCCTCGTAACGCAGGTAGGCCAGAACGGCGCCAAGGGAAAATACGAGAGAGAGGGTGTTTTTCTGTTCCGAAATCCACGCAACGGACTCGACGCATACCGGATGGAAGGCAAAGAGCGCCACAGCCAGACCAACGGCCTTCTGGGGGAAACCGCACCCGCCATTCCCTTCGGATCGGCGGACGAGCGATTCAAGAACTAGGCCGAAGAGGACACAGGAGAGCGCGTGCCACGCCAATGTGACGAGGTGATAGCCCAGGGCGGTCTCTCCCCACAGACGGTGTTCGAGCCAAAAGACGGAATGAAGCAGCGGATAGTATTGCTCGGTCGCCCCGGGCTCGAACCAGATTCGGGACAGTCCATGAAGCGCCTGCAGCTCCGGTTTCGTGACGTAGTCCGGGTCGTTCCAGAGCAGCCGACCCTTCAAAGCCGGCCAATAGACCGCGACTAGCCCAAGGTAAATCACAGCGAATTGGAAACACCGGGCGCCCCAACCCATGGGCAACGGCGGCGTGCTGGAGCGACGATCAGTCACGGTCTCGAAACGGGAGCTCCATTTTCCGGAAGGGGTCGGCCATACGCCCGCAGGACCTCCGCCAGATTCGCCCTGGCCGCCGCGTATGTTGGGTCAATTGCTAGCGCGAGCCGGTATTGGGTAATTGCAGCAGCCGGCTTTCCCTCTCTTGCGAGGAGGTTTCCCAAGTTGAGGTGGGCCTCCTTGTTGGCCGGGTCCAGCCGGATGGCCTCGCTGAACTCCAAACTTGCCTGCCGAACATCCCCCATTCGGTTTAAGGCTAGCCCGAAATCGTTGTGCGCGGCCGCATCGTTCGCGTCGAGATGCAACGCCTCCTTCAGGGCCTCCGAGGCGCCCACCGCGTCACCCCGCTCAAGCAAGAGAACCCCGAGATCGTAGTAGGCCCCGGGAAATGAGGGGTCGAGCGCCATCGCCTTTCTATATTCGGCGTCGGCAACGCCTGGCTGGCCAAGCTGTTTGTAGGCGTTGCCGCGATCAAGTCTGACTTCCGCTGAGTCAGGCCGGAGCGCCTCGGCGCGGTCAAGCAGGGACGCCGCCTCCCGGAATTGCCTCTCGTCTAGCGCCTCCTTGCCGAGGTTGGCCGCTGCCAGCCAGGAACGTGGAGAGCGCTCGGTCGCCGCCGACCAGAGCGCACGCGGACTGGAAAAAATCGCCGCCTGTGATCGAGTTCCCACGAAACAGCCGATCAGAATGCAGCCGATCGCGACGGCCCCGAGCCGCCGCTCCAGGCTCGCCATTCGCCCCGCAATTCCCGCCGCCAGCGCCCCCAACGGAATGAGGCCAATGTAGGCAAGATGATCGGCACGGGGTGCCACCCGCAAGTATGACATCGGCAAAATTCCTAGGATCGGCGCGAGGAGCGCCGAGAAGACCGCCAGGGCCATTAGCCCGTGGCGGCGCCACACGCCGCCGGCGATCCACAAAGCCACGGCGATTAGGCAAAGCAGCACCCACGGGACAATCACCGGCAAATCGGCGGCAATCGGCAAATAGATCGGAGTCAGGTGCCATGGAAGCACCGCATGCCCCAGGTACGCTAGGAGGCTCCAACCCGCCTGCCCCACCCGGTCATGCAGTCCGGGCATCGGACCAGCCAGACCGATCGCCCTCCTGGACTGGAAGGCGACCGTAACGAGGCCGAGCAAAAGGGACGCCAGAAAAAAGGGGGCGGCACGGAGCAGATCCCGCCAGACAATTCGCCGCTTTGCCCACAGATCGTAGCACAGGCAAACTACCGGGAACATCACCACCGTACTCTTGCTAAGGAGCGCCAGGACGAAGGCCGTTAAGGCGAGCACATAGGACCGTTTGGTGCCGCCCCGCTCCGAAGCGATATAGCCGTTGGCCGCCATCAGAAGGAATACAAGGCAAAGCTCGTTCTTGAACTCGGCAATCCACGCGACCGACTCGACGGCCAGCGGGTGAAGCGCCACGACCGCACCCCCCACCCATCCGAAAGCAATCCCAAGCCGGGTAAAAAGTCTCCAAGCAAGAAGCGATGCGATGAGATGCAACGCCACGTTCGCCAAATGATAGCCGGTAGTTAGGTTTCCCCAAAGGTGCCATTCGGCCCATTGAGCCATTCCCTTGATTGGAAAGTAGTCCATCCCTTCCGGGGCGACCCAGCAGCGCCACCAGCCAGAGGCCGCGTGGACGTTCACATTGTCAACGATCTCAAGTCGGTCGTCCCACAGCCAGCCTCCGTGAATCGCGGGCCAATAGGCAGCAAACGATGCGATTGCGATTGCAAGGGCAATCCCGGCAGAGCCGAGTCGGGTACCGGGAACGGTCGCGGTCATGGCGAATGCTGGGCTCCAATCGCCTCCGCCCGTTCCAGGTTGTTCCTAGCTTCGGCATAGTCCGGCTTCAGCCGGATCGCCTCCCTAAACTCCCGCTTCGCCCCAGCAAGGTCGCCGGACTGCGCGAGGAGAGTCCCGAGATCGTTGTGAACGTCCGGCGCATCCGGCTCCAGGTTCACGAGCCGCTGAAACTCCCGGATCGCCTCGCCGCCTTGGCCGTTCTGGGCCAGGAGTCCGGCATGATTGAGCAAGGCGTCCGGGTAGTCCGGACGCAGGGCCAGAGCCCTTCCGAACGCGGCAAGAGCATGGTCCGACTGCCCCTCGTCCATGAAGGCGTTGCCCAGGTCGTACCATACGACAGCCGACTCGCTGCGTCCGTTAAGCGCCCGGCCGAAGGCCTCAGTTGCACCCGCCAAATCACCCGTCTTTCGGAGTGCCTGGCCCAGATTGTACAGCACGTTTGCGTTGCTCGGGTTTCCCGGCAGCGCCAGTCGGTATTCAGAGACCGCATCGGCGTCGCGGCCCATCCGGGTCAGCACGTTGCCCAGATTGAGGTGGGGATCGCTGTATCCCGGAGAAAGCCGAGAAGCCGCCCGGAACTGCTCGATCGCTTCGTCGGATCGCCCAGCTTCAATTAGGGCGTTGCCCAGGTTATTCCGGGCGCCGGCATCATCCGGTGACTTGGCCACGGTGTCCGCCCACAGTGCATAGACACTCGAATAGACTTTATTGCGCGACCGCGTCGCTCCGATCTCCGTGGCCGCGACAGCGACCGAGGCTCCCACCCCGAGAATTGTTATCAGTCGCGCTCCTCCGCCGACCGCT
>Ga0302157_10003216_pt1 | contig 18589 bp, 18 predicted proteins | sample I_Bog_N3_3_FD_193502 | JGI IMG/M metagenome (GOLD analysis project Ga0302157, IMG submission 193502) | Peat permafrost microbial communities from Stordalen Mire near Abisko, Sweden - I_Bog_N3_3 | ecosystem: Environmental > Terrestrial > Soil > Wetlands > Peat | place: Sweden: Abisko, Stordalen...
GGGCTCCCTTGGGCCTGAGTCGCGCCGCGTGTCGCTACGAAGCTTCTACGCCTTCGACCAGCTTCGCCGCCATCACGGCGCGCCGCGCGCCGCCCAACTCGTCTTCGGCGATCAGGTGGCTCCCGGGGTGCTGGACGCTCTCACCATCGGTGCGGTGACGTGACCAGCGGGGTCGTCTTCCCCGAACTGCTGCACGGTCGCGACGACGAGAAGGGCCTTCGGACTTGGACCATCAAAGAGGGTTCGACCATGCGGGGCGCGGCGAGTTGCAACCTGGCCGAACGCGTGCTCGAGGTGCCGCTCGGTCTCGGCGCCACCGAACGCGTGGTGCGCGCGCACGAACTGATGCACGCGCGCGTGAGTCCCCACGCGCACCACTTGGCGAGGTCATTGGACGAGGTGTCGGCACGAGCGTTGGAATGCGCGGAGGAGTTCCGCGTGAACACGTTGCTCGCGCGATTGCACTTCGACGTCGGGGTCTTGCGCGACGGGACGGAGAAGCTCGGCGGTCGCCGACTCGCCGAGGCGGAAGTGTGGCCCGAGGCGGTCTGCTTCTTCGCGGCGGTGCTCGGGACCGGAGCCGAGAAAGACTACGTCAGCGGTATTCGCCACGGGTGCAGCGCCTGGCTGCCCGCCTTGCGCGCGGTGCGAAAGCGCGCGCTCGCGATCCTTGATCAAGCGACGACGACGCTCGCCGCGACGCGCCTCAACGACGAGGGCCTGCCGAGCGGCTACGCCGCCTCCACGTTGGTGCTCGCGCGCGTCTTGACCCAAACAATGGAGGCCCGCGTACCAACCACGCCCGAGGAGCTCAGAGTATTTCGTCGTTCGCTCGAGTCGGGCGCCCGGCGTCCCGCGACCGGACGCTTCGCGACACTGGTCTTGGACAACGCGATCGAGCGGACGCGTGTCGCTGGTTCACGTAACGTACGTCGCACGCGTCCCGCCACCTCGGGGACCGTGCTGCGGTATCCCGGTCGGCTGGTGACCGACGAACAGCGCCGCGCCTTCGCTCGAAGGGCGCCGAGTCGTGGTGGGATCATCGTCATCGATCAGTCAGGCTCCATGGACCTAGAGCCCCAGGTGATGGAGGAGCTCCTTCGACGGGCGCCCGACGCCCTCGTGCTCGGTTACAGTCATCGCCCGGGCGACCGGGGACGTTCGCCGAACGCCTGGTTGCTCTGCGACCGTGGAACGGTCGCGGCCACGTACCCCTCGGGCAACGTCGGCAATGGGGTCGACGGTCCGGCGCTTCGTTGGGCGCTCGCTCGTCGCCAAGGCGACGAGCCCGTGGTGTGGGTCACCGACGGACAGGTCACGGACTCACACGACCACCCCGACGCGACGCTCACCCGTGAGTGCGCCCAGTTGGTCCGGCGCCATCGGGTGCGACTGGCCCGCGACGTCAGCGACGCGACGGCATTGTTGCGCTCGAACCGCGCCACTGCGTCCTCGACGCTCGCCTCATTCGGGCGAGTGGGCCGCGAACTCCTCGAAATGGGGGATCGCTAAGGTCCTTCGCACCCTCTTCCCTGGTCCGGAGTGTCACACCCCACCGGAAGACTGGTCTCATGACACCTCGGGTTACCTCCGTAAAGAAGGACTTGAAACGAACATCTGTTCGCTCTAAGATGACGAACAGGTGTTCGTATCGGAAAGGAACAGCCGATGGCCGCAGTTGAGGTACTTGAGACCCTAGAACTTGATGACTATTCGCCGGCGCCCTACTTACGCCTCTACAGCGACGACCCGACACCTCGCGCGCTCGTCCACGGGACGTCAGTGGCGCGGCGCCGCGCCGCTCGAGCGAAGGTGCAACGACGTCGTCGTCGCGCCCTCGTCACGGTCGTGCTGTTGAGCGCCGTGGCGATTCTGGCGGTGCCGGGACACGTCTTCGGTGCGACGACCGGTGGGGGACTGTCGACGGATCTCGCGAACTCCTCGGACCTCGCCTCGGGCATGAGTTACGTCGTGCAACCCGGTGACACGATCGGTTCGATCGCCCGTGAGATGAACTCCGTCGATCCCGCGGCGGCGCGCGCTTCGCTCGTGCGCGAGCTCGGCTCCGACGTGGTCGTGCCCGGCGAACACGTCCTAATCCCCTGAAAAATTGGGCTTTTAGGTGTATCGTGAGGGGGTGCGCTGCCCCTTTTGTTCGGCTGACGACGACCGGGTCGTCGATTCGCGCCTCGCGGAAGACGGGGTGGCCATTCGCCGCCGCCGAGAGTGCGCGAACTGCGCACAGCGCTATACGACCTTTGAACGCATCGAGGAAATCGGGCTGTACGTGGTGAAACGCTCCGGGGACCGAGAGCCCTTCGCCCGTGAAAAGGTCCTGCGCGGGGTCCAGGCCGCCGCGAAGAACCGGCCGGTCGACGACGAGGTGCTCGAAGGGGTCGTCACCTCGGTAGAGGAGTCGATGCGAGTGCTGAACCGTGACGTGACGAGTGAAGAGGTCGGGATGGCCGCCTTAGAAGCGCTGCGCGACATCGACGACGTGGCGTACGTGCGTTTCGCCTCGGTCTACAAGGGTTTCGAAGGTACCGACGACTTCGCCCGCGAGATTGGCATGCTCGTCAAGACCACCGCCCCCAAACTTCGGGGCTAGCCGTGCGGGCACTTCGGCTGCAACCGCGCGTGGCGCTCGCCATCTACGCCCACCCCGACGACGCCGACGTGGCCGCCGGGGGACTCATGGCGCAGTGGGCGAGCGAGGGGGTCGACGTGCACCTCGTGGTGATCTGTGACGGGGCCAAGGGATCGCACTCACCGCACTTAGAGGCCTCGGTAGTGCGAGAGACGCGCCGCGAGGAGTTGGAGAGTGCCGCGGATCTACTCGGCGCGCGCAGCGTCACGGCCCTCGACGTTCCCGACGGAACCGTCACCAACTCGTTGGAGTTACGCGAGACGCTCGTCGGACTGGTGCGCTCCCTCAAGCCCGACGTGGTCTTGGGCCCCGACCCGACGGCCACGTTCTTCGGCGAGGTCTACGTCAACCACCACGACCACCGCGAAACTGGCTGGGCGTTGCTCGACGCGGTCGCGCCGGCCGCGGCGATGCCGCTCTACTTCCCAGAACAAGGCCCGCCACACCAGGTGAGCGTGTTGCTGTTGAGCGGTACCCACGAACCCGACGTCGTCGCCGACGTCTCGCTCGTCATCGACACCAAGGTGAAGGCGATCCTCGCTCACGCCTCGCAACTCGACGGTGACGCCGACGCGATTCGCGACGTGGTCTACGAACGCGCCGAGCAGGCCGGCCGACCCATCGGTGTCGCCTTCGGTGAAGCCTTTCGCTGTCTTGACCTCGCCTTCTAACCACTCGCCCTCGGTCGACGAGGCTCCCATCTTGCACGTGGACCTCGACGCCTTCTTCGCGTCCGTGGAGATCCTCGATGATCCCACGCTCCGGGGCAAGCCCGTCGCCGTCGGCGGCGGAGGTGATCGAGGGGTGATCGCGAGCGCCAGTTACGAGGCCCGGCGTTACGGCGTGCGCAGCGCCATGCCCACGGTCATCGCGCGACGGCGTTGTCCGGCGCTGGTGATCCTGCCGGGGCGTTTCGACCGGTACGAGGAGTACTCGCGTCGCTTCCACGAGATCGTGCGCGACCTCACCCCGGACTACGAGCCCCTCGGGCTCGACGAGGTCTTCGCGGACCTGCGCAGTCTGCGTCGTCTCGGTGTGCGACCCCTGGAGGCCGGCGCCGCGCTGCGCGCGCGTATCAGCGACGAGTTGCAGTTGCGCTCGGGCGTCGGTCTCGGGCGCAACAAGCTCTTCGCGAAACTGGCCTCCAAGACCTCCAAACCGCGCGTCGAGGCCGGCGGTCTGATCGACGGTGCGGGGGTCTTCTGGGTGAGTCCCGAGCAGGAAGCGCAGTGGCTCGCCACGTTGCCGGTACGCGCGCTCTGGGGCGTGGGACCGGCGACCGCCGAGAAACTCGCACAGCTGGGCCTGACCTGGGTCCGCGACCTCGCGCGCGTCGACGAGGCGACCTTGGCGGCCCACGTCGGACCCTCCATGGCGGCGGCCCTCGCGGCCTACGCCCAGGGGGAGGACTACCGCGAGGTGGTGTCGGACCGGGTCCTTAAGTCAGTGGGCCACGACGAGACGTTCGCTCGCTCGCTCACCGGGATAGAGGAAGTTCGCCGAGCGATAAAGAACCACGCCGCGGTGGTGGCGAGGGCGCTGCGGGACAAGGACCGCGTCGCGCGGACGATTTCCATCGTGGTGCGATTCGACGACCTCACGAGCGTCTCGCGCGCTCAGACCTTGCCCTTCGGCGTGGACGACGAGTACGCCATCGAGGCGATCGGCGACGCGCTCATCCAGTCGGTCGACCTCGCGCGCTCGGTGCGGTTGCTCGGCCTGCACGCGTCGAACTTCCTAGAGCGCGCGGAGAACCACCTGCAACTCAGTTTCGGACTCGAGGACGCGTCCCTCGACGCGAAGGACCGCGCGGCCATACGCTCGCGCGAGCACCAGGTGAGCAACGAGGCGTTGCGCGACGCCGTCGATGAGGTGCGTCGTCGCTTCGGGCGAACGTCCGTCGGTACCGCGGGTGAGTTAGGCGAGCGCGGACTCGAGGTCGTCACCCAACGTGGTCGCCACGCGTTCGGTCCGGAAGTGGAAGAGGACTAGGCGCGGACGGTGACGAGGGTGCCGATGGGCGTGTAGGGAAAGGTGGTCTTCGCCGCGGCGAAGGGCATCTCCACGCAGCCGAGGCTCTGGGGGAACCCGTACTGCGAGCGAATGAAACCGTGTAACGCGTCGCCACCGTTGAAGTAGGAGACCCACGGGATGTCGGGGTCGTGGTAGACCGTGCCGTCGGGGTTGACGCCGGACATGGTGGTGGAGACGAAACGCTCGTAGACCGCGAAGGTGCCCAACTCCGTGGGCACTGGCTCGATGCCGGTGTTGACCGGTGTCGAGAAGATGGCCTTACCCGCGACGTAGAGCGTGAGGGTCTCGTTGGTCACGACCCCGACGTTCTCATTGACGTCGACGTAGTCGTACGTCTTGGGGTCGACGGCGTTGTTGTTGGCGGCGGTCACGAGGTCACTCCAGGTCGTCGCGTCAACCTCGCCGGTGACGGTGAGGTTCGATTGACTCTGGAAGGTCTTGAGGGCGCCGGTCAGGATCACGTTGTCGGTGCCGAGGACCCACTGTGAACTCAAGGTCGTCGGCAAGTTCGGGTACTCCCAGGTGAACGTCCCGTTCACCTGTTCAGAAGGACTCGTCTGTGCGGTGCCGGGCGTGAAGGTGAGGGGCAAGTAGTGCAGCTCAGCTAGGAGCTGCGCCTCCCACGTCAAGTCGGTCGCGACGCTCGCGACCTGTGGTCGAAAGGCCGTGAAGGCGCACGTCGCGGCGCAGCGCATCTGGGTGGGTGCGCTGATCACGTAACTCGTCGAGGGCGCCAGGGCTGAGATCGCGACGGCCTGGACGGTCGTCGGTCCGATCTGTTGCCACTTGACGTTGAGCGCGGGACGAGTGCGCAGCGGGGGGAGCGAGCGAGCCTTGGTTGGGGCCGAGAAGTGCAGTCGCAGCAACGGCAAGTTGTTGGCCAGGGACGCCGGTACCATGACCGAAATGCGGTACGAGGACGCCGCGGTGGCTCCGGCGAGGGGTGCGATCAACGCGCCCGAGAGCAGCGTCGCCAGGGCGAGCGCGAGTTGGAGACGCCGTTTCACTCCACCAGCGTACTGAGGCGTTGATGACCCTCGACCGACAGGACTATGACGGTGGCCTTACAATTGGATGCGAAAGGGGTGTTAGATGCCCATTCTTAAAACCGTGGCCGTGGTCGTTGGCGTCCTCATCGTGCTGTGGCTCGTCTTCGCGCTCATTGGGGTCTTGACGGCGATCATCAAATCGGTCCTCGTGGTCTTGATCGTGGTCGCGATCTGTTACGGCGTCTACCACCACTTCACCCACCGAAAGGGCTCAAAGAGCACCAAGTAGGCTTGTCTGTTCTGGCGGCGTGGCCGAGTGGTTAGGCAGGGGCCTGCAAAGCCCCGTACTCCGGTTCGAATCCGGACGCCGCCTCCAGAGTGCGCATTACCCCGTTTGAGCGACCACTCTTGTGACAACTGATTCTGTGAAGAGAGCGGTTGCCACCTCTGATCGTGTTCGGCTTGGTAGACCGTTGATGGTGAACGTTGCAAGAGCCCCGCACCCCTAATGCGGCGTTGGGTCAAGGTCTTTTTGGTGTTGGTGGTCGTGTTCATCATCGTCGCGGCGATCTTCATCACGATCGGTGTATTGGCCACACCGAAGGGGGGCAGCGAAGGTCTCTCGTCGTTGGGCACCTATCTAATGCTTTGACTCGCCAACGTCCATGGAACTCGCCGACGACCACGACGTCGTCGTGGACGTCGGGCGCAGGACGCGCGGGTCTGAAGACACTTCGTCGAGCGGAGTTGGTACCATCTCCCCATCCCCGTTGAGCCCCTGAGGTGATCGTTGCGCGCCCGTTACTTGAAAGCGAATCGGATCAGGACTATCGCGACCGTTGCCGTCGCACTGCTCTTGCCGGGTGGCTTGCTCGTTGCGGACTCAGGGAACGCGCAGGCTTCTTCGACCACGACGACTACGTACCCGCAGATCGTGACCTACAAGGCGACGTTGGTCGACCACCAATACGTCCAAGGTGGCCGCTGCTACTGGGGGGTGGGTCCGGAGTGGGCTCCGTACACGGCCCAACACGGCGGTGTCGTGACCGGCTACGGGCTCACCTGGACCAACGGTGCGCTGAGCTACTCGACCTCAAGTAACTCCGCTCAAAAGATCGGCAAGAAGCTCTTCGTTGCCTTCACCGGTGGGGGAGGTCCGGCACCGTGTGGTCCACCCGACCCGCATCAGGGCGGCCGCTTCCCGAGCCTCGTGGTGACCGTCACCGCGCAGATCAGCTACCCGATCCCGACCACCACGATGCCCTCGGGCACCATCGATGGCACCATCGACTACGACTACGCCTCGGGTGACGGCTTCGCCCATGGCACCCCGGGTCCGTCCCAGGTCACGCCCTCTCGCGGGACCATGGTGCAGATCCTCGACGCGACGGCGTCGAAGTGCTCGACGACGGTACTCAGTACCGTGTACACCAGTCAGACCGGCGAGTACACGACCACGCTCTCATCGAGCCAGCAGTACGTGTGCGTGAAAGTCGTCGCGGCGACGGCGAACTCGGAGATCATCCCCTACTCGAGCACCGCGGAGGCGTCCGCCGCGGGTGGGGCGAAACTCACGAGCAGCGCCGACGCCAGCAAGGCACTCGGTCCCGTGCGCATGGTCTCGGGCACCACGCACTTCTCATGGGCACCCAGTGGCGTCACGGACACGCTCGACCAGGCGTTGGACATCGACAACGCCGTGGTCACCGGCACGGACTGGCTCAGCGACTACGGCACGACGCCCAAGTTCTTGAACATCCTCTACCCCTTCCCGGCCAGCAGTGGCGTCTCGAACTTCAATCCCGCCAAAGACCTGGGGGAGATCAACGAAGACGACGCCTTCGACTGGGGTGTCCTACTCCACGAGTACGGCCACTACGTCGCGTCCCTCCTCGGCATTCTCAACACCACCCACGTGGCGAGCGCCGACCACCTCCTCAGTTGGAACATGACCAACCACGAGGCCAACAAGTCGCAGGGACTGGCGATCGCGTGGGACGAGGGATTCGCGGACTTCTTCTCCCAGATGGTGCAGGACGTCATGGGCACGAGTTCGCTTGGTCTGACCGACGTCGGTGCGACCCCGCCCATCTACATCGACTACACACCGACCGGGAAGGTCTCGTTACAGTTGGACCTGCCCGGCAACACGCCGAAGTGGCCGAGCCTGGGCGAGGACAACGAGGCGTCCGTCGCGCGCGTGCTGTGGGCGACCGACAGCTCGCCGGACTTCTCGGGCGTCTACGGGAGCGTGGCGTTCGTAAAACTGCTGGCGCGCGCCATGACGTCGAACGACGACCGCACCCTCTCGGGTGCCGTGACCGCCCTCTTCGCCGCGGGTAAGGCCACGCCGTGGGTGCCGGCCACGGGCATCGCCACGGAGAACGCGGAGGTCCCCGCCAACATCGACGAGAAGGCGTCGGCGACGATCGGCGGGACGATCTTGTCCAGTCAAAACGTGGCCCCGACGATTTTCTCGCCCGACGTCTCTGTCTCCAAGGACACTGTCTCGCTGTCGTGGACGGCCGGTCAACCGGCCACGGCCAACGACCGGTTGAACTTCTTCGTCGTCCAGTACTTCAACGCGTCGTGGACGACTCTGCTGAATGAACAGATCGTCGTGATCTCCACCGGCGTGACCAAGTCAAACTCCGAGGTCTATGAAACAACGGAGAAGTTCCCCTCGAGTTGGAAAAAAAGCGTCGTCAACGCGGTGGTGCTGGGATGGAACTCGGCCACCACCGCGGATATCACCTTCGCAAAGCTACGAGCCGCCCGGACCGGACCGGATCCGTTGACGGGCCCCTACATCAGTGCGCCCGTCTCCTTGAGCATCCCCTAGGTCCTAATGCGACTCGCGGGTAACGCGGTCGCCACTCGAACCTCGAAGGAAGTCCAAATCCGCCCCGGAGTCCGCTTGGAGCACGTGCTCCACGTAGAGGAGTTCCCACCCCCGCTCCGGCTTGGCGAACGCCGCCGCCATCGGGACGCTCGGGCTACGCGCGGCGAGTTCCTCGTCGCTCACCTCGAGCGTCAATGTGCGACCGGGAACGTCCAGCGTGATCTCGTCGCCCGTTCGCACCAGTCCCAACGGTCCGCCCGCAGCCGCTTCGGGCGAGACGTGGAGCACGACCGTGCCGTACGCCGTGCCGCTCATGCGCCCGTCACAGATGCGGACCATGTCGCGAACACCCTGTTCCAGGAGCTTCTTCGGGAGTGGCATGTTCGCAACCTCGGGCATCCCGGGATAGCCCCGGGGCCCGCAGCCGCGCAACACCAGGATCGAATCGGCGTCGACGTCGAGCGTTGGATCGTCAATGCGCGCGTGCATGTCTTCGATGGAGTCAAAGACGAGCGCCCGACCACGATGTTGTAGCAAGTGCGTGGACGCTGCCGCGGGCTTGATGACGGCGCCCGTGGGAGCCAGGTTGCCTCTCAGCACCGCGACACCCGCTTCGGGAGCGATCGGCGAGTTACGACGGGCGATCACCTCGTCATCCCAGATTCGTGCGTCCTCCAGGTACGACACGAGGGGACGACCGGTGACCGTCAGGGCGTCAGGGTCGAGCAGGTCCTTCACCTCACGCAGCACCGAGAGCAGGCCACCGGCCCGCTGGAAGTCGTCCATGAGGAAACGACCCGCTGGCTGGAGGTTCACCAGCAGCGGCACGCGCGATCCAATTCGGTCGAAGTCGTCGAGTGTCAATTCGATGTTCAGTCGTCCGGCGATCGCCAACAGGTGCACGACGGCGTTGGTCGATCCGCCGATGGCCGCCAGCGTCACGATCGCGTTCTGGAACGACCCCTTGGTGATGATCGAACTCGGACGACGCCCCGCGTCGATGAGTTCGACGATGTAGCGCCCGGTTTCGTGCGCGTGCTCGAGCAACCGGCTGTCGACCGCGGGCGTGCCCGCGATGCCGGGAATCGTCATGCCGAGGGCCTCGGTGACGAGCGCCATGGTGGAGGCGGTGCCCATGGTATTGCAGTGCCCCCGGCTGGAGATCATCGACGACTCGGAGCGCAAGAACTGTTCTTCGCTCAACGTCCCGCCACGGGTCTCCTCGCTGAGCCGCCACACGTCCGTGCCGCAGCCGAGCGGCTGGCCCTGAAAGGTGCCGGTCTTCATCGGACCGCCCGGCACGACGATCGCCGGTAGGTCGACTGACGCGGCCGCCATCAACAGCGACGGGATCGTCTTGTCGCAACCGCCTAAGAGCACCACACCATCAACGGGGTTGGCCCGGATCATCTCCTCGGTCGCCATCGCCGCCATGTTTCGCCAGAGCATCGCGGTCGGACGTACGTTGGTCTCCCCAAGTGAGACGACCGGAAGATTCAGTGGCACCCCGCCGGCTTGGTAGACGCCCTCTTTGACGCTGCGCATCACCTCGTCGAGGTGCGCGTTACAGGGCGTCAAGTCCGACGCGGTGTTGGCAATGGCGACGTGGGGGCGGCCGTCGAAGGCGTTCTCGGCGAGGCCTCGGCGCATCCACGCGCGATGGATGTAGGCGTTGCGGTCGGTGCCCGCGTACCACTGTGCACTTCGGTGTGGGACCACGACTCTCAGTTCCGCTTCTCGAGATCACTGACTACTATAAGGAACATCATGAGCGCCCGGCCTGCTTCGCTGTGCGCGATCGCGACGGGTGCGCGGCGACACTGATGCGCGCCGTTGAGTTGACGAAGCCCTACACCTGCGAGGTGGTGGAGGTCGCGGCTCCGACGGCGCCGAGTGGGTTCGTGGTCGTCGACGTGCAACGGGTGGGACTCTGTGGCACCGACGTTGAGTTCTTTCGCGGCGAAATGCCCTATCTCCACGATGGTCACGCTCACTTTCCTCTGCGACTCGGACACGAGTGGATGGGCACGGTCACCACGCTCGGCGAGGGTGTCGACGAACGTTGGTTGGGACGAAGGGTCATGGGTGACACCATGCTCGGGTGTGGTGTCTGTCGGCGCTGTCGCGCGGGTCACCAACACGTCTGCGAGCGTCGCTCCGAGGTCGGTGTGCGGGGGGACTTCCCTGGTGCACTGGGCGAACAGTTGAGCGTGCCCGCACGTTCCTTGCACGAACTCCCCGACAGCGTGGATGACGCACTCGGAGCACTGGTGGAGCCCGGTGGGAACGCGTTGCGTTCGGTGCTCGGCGCGGCGCTCACGACGGATGAACGGCTCCTGATCATTGGACCAGGCACCATTGGCTTGCTGGCGGGGCTGTTCGCGGCGTCCCAAGGGGTCGAGGTGCACCTCGCGGGGATCACGGACGCGAGCATCGACTTCGCCCGCACCCTCGGCTTTACCGGCGTCTGGCACTTCGAGGACCTGCCAACGCTCGAGTGGGACGCCGTCATCGACGCCACCAGTGACGCGACCTCGCCGGCCAAGGCCGTCGAACTCGTCGAACCCGGTGGTCGTGTGGTGTTCATCGGCATCGGCTCCACCGAGAGCGTGATCGACAGCCGACAGCTCACGCTGAAGGACGTGACGGCGTTGGGGATTCTCAGCGCCTCGCCCGCCCTCGACGAGACGATCTCGATCTACGCCTCGGGACGCGTCGACCCCCGCGGGTTGATTGGTGCGACCGTGGGCTTTGACGAGGTCGGGAGCGTCCTGGCCGGTGAGCGACCGGCGGGTGCCGGACCGGGTCCGAAGATTCAGGTCGACCCGCGACGCTAGCGCCGTCGCCCCGCGCGTCGCTTCAGGCACTGGCGACGTTCTGGCGTTGCCGCCCGAGACCCGCGACGTCGAGTTCCATGACGTCGCCCGGTCTCAGGTAGGCGACGTCGTCGTGACCGAGTGAGACCCCCGCGGGCGTGCCGGTGTTGATGACGTCGCCCGGTTCGAGGACCATGAACTGACTGATGTACCACAGCACGTAGTTGATCGAGAAGATCATGCTCTTGGTCGAGTCGTGTTGGCGCGACACCCCATTGACCGAGAGCGTCATCTCCAAGTCTTGGGGATCGAGCAGTTCATCGGCCGTGACGAGCCACGGTCCTAGGGGGTTGAAGGTGTCGCAGCTCTTGCCCTTGTCCCACTGGCCGCCCCGCTCGAGTTGGAACTCTCGCTCGGAGACGTCATTGGAGATCGCGTAGCCCGCAACGTATGACGGCGCGTCACTCGGCGAGTCCAGGTAACTCGCGCGCGTGCCCACGACGACCGCGAGTTCCACCTCCCAGTCGGTCTTCGTTGAGCGCTTGGGAATCAAGACGGTGTCGTTCGGGCCAACGAGCGTGCCCGGTGACTTCATGAACAAGACCGGCTCGTCGGGCGGCGTCTGGCCACTCTCTTGGGCGTGGGTCACGTAGTTGAGCCCCACGCACACGATCTTTTGAGGGCTGGCCACCGGAGCGCCGACGCGTCGCGAGGTCATGTCGAGTTCGGGCAACTCCGCTGATGCCAGCTGTCGTTGGAGTTCCTTGACGCCGTGGTCACGGAAGAACGCCGGGTCGAAGTCGGGGTACAGGCTCGAACAATCCAGCACTCGACCCTCGGGCGTCATGACGGCCGGGGTCTCGCGGCCGAACTCACCCACGCGCATTAGCTTCATCTCTTCTCCTTCATTTCGACACGACGAACACGACGCACGCCTTACGCCACCAGCGACGCTGGCGCTAAGCCGTAGACGCGCCGGGCGTTCTCTCCGAGCACGCCCGCCAGTTCTGACGCGTCGAGACCGCGAAAGCAGTCGCGCGTGAGGTCGACGACTTCGTCAAAACTCGCGACCATGAGACAGACGGGCCAGTCCGAGCCGAACATCAGCGACGTAGGGCCCAGGGTGTCGAGCAAAACATCAACGACGGGTTGAATGACGTCGGCGCTCCACCCCGGACCGGCTTCGTTCGCGAGGCCCGCGAACTTCGCGGCGACCCGGCCGGTCCTCGCCATGGCCACGAGGTGTTCGCGCCAGTTGAAGGCTCCCAGATCGCTCAGTAGTGGTTTCCCCGCACGGTCGAGGACGATTCGAAGTTCGTTGCAGCGTTCGAGCACGCGTCGTGCTGACGCCAACTGGTCCGTTCGACCCATGAAGTCAAAGGTGAGACCGCACTTCGCGACCGCGCACAGACCGCGAAAGACCGCGGGTTGCTCGAGGAAGTCGACGTCGGCCTCTCCCTCCAGCAGATGGCGGACGCCGACGAGAAAGCGACCGTGAGGAGATTCCTGCAGCGCCGCGAGTTGTTCCTCCACGTCAGGAGCGGTCAGATCGACCCATCCGACGACACCCTCGACGAGGGGTGACGCGCCCGCTACGTCTAAGAACTCGAGCGTCTCTGCAGCATCGTTGAGCACCTGGACCAAGACAGCGCCGTCGATGGCGAGGCGAGTCGCCTCAGATTCGTAGCGCTCGATCGGGTATCGAAGCTCGAGCGTCGGTGCCGCCGAGAGCCAGGAGTGATCGCGCGCGCCGGCGTCCCACACGTGAAAGTGCGAATCGATCATGACGTTACGTCCGGCGCGCGTCGCTCGATGAGGCCTCGGCTGCGAAGCTCCTCAAAGAGTGCGTCGGGCACCGACACGTCGAGATACGACAGATCGTTCGACACCTCTTCGGCGTTTCGAGCACCGATCACCACCGCGGCCACCGACGGGCGACGTAGCACGTACTGCACGGCGGCCGCGGGCAGGCTCACGCCGTGACGTGCGCACACGTCATTGATGGCTTCGACACGCGCAAGTACTGCCGCGTCGACGGGCCGGTAGTCGAAGGTCGACGTGGGGGAGGGGTCCGCGAGGACGCCGCTGTTGAACACGCCGCCCACCAGCACCGCGACGTCACGTTCGTCGCAGCGTCGAAACAGCGCTTCGGCGTCGTCGTTCAACAGCGAGTAGCGACCCGCCACGAGCACGCAGTCGATATCGGTCTGTTCCACGAAGCGCTCCAGCATCGCGGCGTGATTCATCCCCACGCCAATGGCCTTCACCACGCCTTCGCCGCGTAGTTCAGCCAATGCGGGATAGGCCTCGTTCATGGCCACGTCCTCGAAGTCGTCGGGGTCGTGGATGAGAGCGATGTCCACGCTGTCGATTCCCAACCGCTGACAACTCTCCTCGATGGAACGACGGACGCCTCGCGCACTGTAGTCACGCACCCTTCGGCGTCGGGGAGTGTCAACGAACCCCTCGACGCCCGAGACGTCCTCGTCGGCGTCGACGAGTAGTCGACCGACCTTGGTCGAGACCACGAACTCGTAGCGCTCCCGTCCACGCAGGAACGCGCCGAGACGCTCCTCGGCGAGCCCCACGCCGTAGTGCGGGGCCGTGTCGAATACCCGAACCCCCGCGTCCCACGCCGTCTCGAGCGCTGCTGTCACGTCGTCGTCACTGACCGGCGCGAAGAGGTTGCCGAACGGGCCACAGCCGAGAACGAAGCGGCTGATTGGCTCCCTCGTCCCGATGCCCAAACTCGTCAGCGCCACGTTCGACACCCCGGTAATCCCGTGGTCCACGCTCTCGGGAAGGTCACGCCGGGTTCTGCGGCACGCGAAGCCCCACGAGACCGCCGTCGACGTTGAGCGCGATGCCGGTCGTCGAGCCGGAGAGGGGACTCGCGAGGTAGACAATGGCCCCCGCGATCTCCTGCGCGGTGACGAGTCGCCGGTGGGGCTGGCGCGCGGAGAGTGCCTTCAACTCCGCGTCGGGATCCGCCGCTTGACCCAGTAGCCGCTGGACCCAGGGAGTGTCCGCCGTGCCGGGATTGACGCAGTTCACCCGGATGCCCTCGGCGAGATGGTCCGCCGCCATGGCTCGGGTCAACGCCAGCACCGCCCCCTTGGTCGCGCTGTAGAGCGCCCGTCGCGGCAGTCCGACCTCGGCCGCGACGGAGCAGGTGTTGACGATCGCTGCGTGCTCCGAACGACGAAGGTGCGCCAGCGCGCTTCGCGTGACGCGCACCACGCCGTAGACGTTGACTTCGAAGACGCGACGCCACTCGTCATCGGTGTTCTCCTCGACCGTGCCCTGCGCCCCGATACCCGCGTTGTTAATCACGATGTCGAGCCCCCCGAACTCCGCGACGACGCGACCGACGGCCCTCGAGACGCTCTCGGCGTTCGCGACGTCACAGAGCTCCGCGAGGAAGTGCGAGTCGACGTCGGTGACTTCGAGGTCCAACACGGCGACGCGACAACCCGACGCGGCGAGCCGTTCGGCGGCGGCGAGACCGATGCCCGACGCGCCGCCGGTGACGAGGGCGCGCAGACCCACGAACTCCTTGAGGTCGCCGGGCTTTACCTCGTTGGCGTCACGACCTGACATTGCCGCTCCCTTCACTCCTTGATGACGATTCCGCTAGAAACACACCTACCATGTCCGTCGCGTTCACCCGTTGAGCGCGAGGCCCGTCACGGGGTCGAAGAAGAAGAGCCGCTTCGGGTTCACCTGGAGTCGCACGTGTTCGCCAATGACCAGTTGCGTCTCGGGCGACACGCGCGCCACTCCTTCGCCGCGCTGGGTGATCGAACCGGCGTCCAGGCCTTCGGCGTCGTCGCTGTACATGCCCTCGGCTTCGACGCGGTGGGCGTCGGTGGAAAAGTGCACGAGGATCTCTGATCCCAACGCCTCGACCAGATCGACGTCGCCCTCGAAGAAGACCAGATCCTCGGTTCGTTCCCCGGTCGCGGTGCCGGCGACCGCGAGACTCTCGGGTCGTATCCCGACCACGACCTCCGCGTTGGCGAAACGTCCGAGTGCCGGCTTGGCGCTGAGCACCGTCGGGGGGAGTTCGACCTTCTGGGTGCCAAGAAACAGTGTCGTCGCGCCTTCGCCGAGACGCGCCTCGAAGAGGTTCATCGACGGCGATCCCATGAAACCCGCGACGAAGAGGTTGAGCGGGTGGTCGTAGATCGTCTGGGGCTTGTCGCACTGGAGGACCAGGCCCGCGCGCATCACGGCGACCCGGTCGCCCATCGTCATGGCTTCGACCTGGTCGTGGGTGACGTAGATCGTCGCGACCCCCAATCGGCGCTGGATGCGAGCGACTTCGGCGCGCATCTGCACGCGCAGTTTCGCGTCCAGGTTCGAGAGCGGCTCGTCCATCAAGAAGACCTTGGGCTCTCTGACGATCGCTCGACCCATGGCCACGCGCTGGCGCTGTCCCCCAGAGAGTTGACCCGGCTTAAGGTCGATCCATTCGGTGAGTCCGAGGATCTCGGTCGTCTCTCGCACCTTCTTCTCGATCTCTGACTTGGGCGTGTGCTTCATCTTCAGGGCGAAGCCGATGTTCTCGCCGACCGTCATGTGGGGATAGAGCGCGTAATTCTGAAAGACCATCGCGATGTCGCGGTCGCGGGGTGAGACGTCGTTCATGATCTCGCCATTGATGCGTAGCGTCCCACTCGTGATCTCCTCGAGCCCCGCGACCATCCTCATCGCGGTCGTCTTGCCGCAACCCGAGGGGCCCACGAGGATCATGAACTCGCCGTCGGCCACCTCGAGGTCGAACTCGTGGACGGCCTCGAATCCATTGGGGTATACCTTCGTCAGTTTCTCAAGTGAAACGGGCGCCATCGGCAAGTCCTTTCGAGCGATCGGTCGAGATCGTGGGAAGCGGGGAGTGATCGTCGAACGACGAACGTGGTGGCTGGTGGGGTCGCACGTCGATCCACCTACTCCTTGGTGGCGCCGGCGAGGAGTCCCGACACCAAGGACCGTTGTGCGAAGAGGAACACGATCATCACCGGCGCCATCGCCACGATGGTCGCGATCGCGAGCTCCGGACGGTAGATGGGCACCTGGCCGCCCTGGCCGGGGTTGAACGCGGGCGTCGCCGAGAGCAGATCCTGTAGGCCAATGGGCAGGGGGTAGTTCGAGCTGTTGGGCAGCATCACGAAGGGCAGGAAGAAGTTGTTCCAGTTCGCGACGAAGGCGAAGAAGGTCACCAGGGCGATGATCGGTCGCGCCAGCGGGAGGGCGATCCGGCGAAAGACGTCCCACTCGTTACATCCATCGATGCGCGCGGCCGCCAGTAGGTCTTTGGGTACCGAGGACGAATAGAAGATGTAGGCCAGATACACGCCAAAGGGAAAGAAGGAGAAGGGCAGAATGACCGCCAGGGGCGTGCCCACCGCGTGGACGGCGTTCGCCTCGAGAAAGAGTGGCAGGACCAGCGCGGTGGCGGGCATGATCATGACGAAGAGCGTCACGCCGAGGAGCGTCCGGCGCCCGATGAACTGGGTGTGGGCGAGGCCGTAGCCGGCGGGGATCGAACAGATGAGGGCGATCGCGATGCCGCCGAAGGAGTAGATGGCCGAGTTCTTCAGCCAGTTGAGCAGCGCGTAGTCCTCGAAGGTGAACATGACGTGCGCCGCGTGAAAGAGGTTGCCCAACGTACCCAGCGCGAAGGGATTCTCGAAGACCAGGTTGTGATCCGTTTTGAAGGGGGCGAACAGGAGCCAGATGACCGGGACCACGAAGAAGGCCGTGAAGGCGAGGAGGATGATGTAGGAGAACGTGCGCGACCAGATCCGATTGAAGAGTCGCATCACTCGACCTCGAAGAGTTTCGTTCGAAAGACGAGCACCGCGGCACAGAGCAGCCCGATGACGAGTAGGTCCACCGATATCGCGGCGGCGTAGTTGAAGTTGTTGTCCTGGAACGCGAAGTAGTACGCCAACTCATTCGGCGACCAGGTCGGACTGATGAGCCCGAGACTCGCTTCGCCGACGAGTTGGGGTTCGACGAAGAGTTGCGTTCCCGCCGCGAAGGCCAGGATCAGCATGAAGACGATCCACTTCTTGATCAGCGGCAACTTAATGCGTAATGCGGTCTGTATCGCCCCCGCGCCGTCGAGTTGTGCCGCCTCGATGAGTTCATTGGGGATGTTGTTGAGCGCCCCGTAGGTGACGACGATCCACCCTCCCGCGCCGGCCCAGAATGCGATGATCGCGAAGATGAGTGGCAAGTGGCCCGGCAGGATCGTCTGACCGAGGTTCTTGAAACCGAAGACGCCGAGGAAGAGCCGCCACGGGCTGACGGTCGGGTCCAACATGAACAGCCACACCAGCACGCTCGCGGCCCCGGCCAACGCACCGGGCAGGTAGAAGATGAAGCGAAAGGCCGCGCTCACTCTTCGCGCGATGCTGTGCAGCATGAGGGCGAGACCCAGCACGATCACGACGAGGGAACCCAACCAGATGAGCAGGTACTTACCGACGTTTTCGAAGGCGGGCAGGAACCGGAAGTCTTCGCCCGTCTTGATGAAGTTCGTCAGCCCCGTGAAGTGACCGCCGCTGGCGGTGAACGCCAAGACGATGGCGTAGGCCGCTGGCAAGACACCAAAGAGGATCAGCAGAACGAAGTAGCCGGATACGAATGCGTATCCGGCTACTCCCTTCTTCCTTTTTCGACGCAGTGTGGGTGTCAATGAATCGGTCGTGTCCAGAGGGGTTGAGGCTTCGCGAGACACGGCCGATTTCACTGACTCTTCCTACTACGGCGTCGTTACGACGGTGTAGCCATCGCTCTGGGCAAAATCCGCTAACTGCGACGCGAATCCCGCAAGTTGTGAGGTCATCGTCGAACCCGAGTTGAGTCCGGTCACCACCGTTGAGCCAAAGACCGAGTCGGTGCTCCAGGGCACGGGTGACCAGCCGGACCACACCTCCGTCGCCGCCTTCGCGAACACGGGAGCGATCTGGTTCGAGTAGAGACCCGAGGCCTGCTGACCGGCGATCCACGGTGTCTCGTCCGCGACGTAGGCGGGGTATCCCGGGGAGATGCCCTGGCTCCCGTAGGAGGTCGAGAGCCACGTCAGGATCGACGCCGTCAACGTCTTCGTGGCGCCCGTGACGTGAGAGGACATGAACCACAGTCCGCCGCCCACTTCACCGGTCACCGTCGGACCGGAACCCCAGCTGAGCGGGTCCGCGACCGCGAGGTCACCCTTGGTGACGAGGCCCGGGAAGAGGTACTGACCGTA